>JAABUV010000035.1_pt1 | contig 176529 bp, 165 predicted proteins | sample 5559971 | NCBI WGS metagenome assembly JAABUV01 (sample SAMN10711881, study PRJNA513362) | rock metagenome | isolation source: Antarctica rocks | place: Antarctica: Victoria Land, Knobhead nord | collected 2015-12-19 | reverse complement strand
TAAGGGGTGAGGGGTGGATGGGGTTTGCACTGGTGTGGTGGAGGGTGGAGATTCATGTGGAGAAGAGAGTGGAGAGGAGTGTGGGGGGGGGGGGTATAGGATAAGTTGATATGGGGATTCTGGGGTTGATTGGTAGGTTGGTAGGGACTGTATGTACCGTTTTATTTGTGATGGAATGGAATGGGGTGAGAGGAGATGAGATAGGGTAAGAGGAGATGGGGTGAGAGGAGATAGGGTGGGAGATGAACGGAGAGGAGTGTGGGAGGGGGGCCCGGGGTATAGGATAAGCTGATATGGGGATTTTGGGGTTGATTGGTAGGTTGGTAGGGACTGTACTGTACCCTTTTATTTGTGATGGAATGGGGTGGGGTGAGAGGAGATGGACGGAGAGGAGAGGAGGTGGACGGAGAGGAGATGGGGTGAGAGTAGGGGAGAGGAGATGAGATGGAGGGAAAGTAGATTAGTGGTAGGGTACGCGGATATTTATGAATGATTTTATTTAAAATGTACCATACCCGGTCACTCTGTTAACAGATGAAAGTAAGATAAGATATATAAAGGTGAGAGGAGAGGTTTGGGCGACTACGGTAGGGGTTCGGAATTGTTGGAACCCCATCGCGCTTTTGAGACGATTGGAGATGAGGGATCTTTGGGATATTCGGTTTGGATACGCTGTAGGTATGGTGCGGAATACTTGAACCTGCCGCGAAGTGTTGGTGGAGAACCCGTTTCATCATAGACGATAAACGAATTGGTCGAGTACTGCAATGTCTCCGTTCCAGATATTACGCCCGAGGCAGAAGAGATGTGGATGGATGCCTTGCTTGATGCATCCGATCCATCGCGGCGAGACGACGAAGTAGCGTTGCTTGCTTTGATCGCCAATGTAGCAGGACTGGGACGTCCCGGGGCTTTCGATTGAGACGTTGGGGATGACTTTTGGCATTTCAAGTATTTGTGACGGCGCTGGTACTTGACTATCGCTTTCGTCCGTAGACTGCGCGACCGGGACATAGATATCATCATTCGGGCCATCACTTCAGCATACCATTCACCGACTGCGGGTTGCGTGGAGGGCTGACCTGACCCAAAGGCTGAAATGTGATCATTGCAAAAAAATGATTTTGATGCTGAAGGAAGGGGCGATGCCTAGTATCGGTCATTCCTGCCCTTTTCATGTACCAGGTCTAGACCGCTCTCCGTATCGAACTTAAAATCGAAGGGCGCACCGAAAGACGCCGCGGTGACCGCAGGTGGGGTTTCTGTCATCCGTCTGAAACTGCTGAACAGAGGCAATCTTCTCTGGCTCTGACTCGATGACTTGGAAGAAGACTTTCTGCTTGTTGAGATTCTTTCTCGAATCACTGTGACTAGTTTGGACGGATAGAGCTTCAGAAATAAGGGTCTGGAGACGATGAGGCAGGTTGATATGATGGTGACGTCGGATTCGATGATTGTCCAGATGGTTGCTTCGGTGATGTAGTCTAGTTAAGGGGTTAGTGTATGGTCGGTGTAGTGATGAAAGTTATGCCTCAATGATGAGGATGGTACGGGCGATACGACCGGGTTATAGGAAGCAAAGCTCACATGTTACATCATTGTGCTGGAAGAAAAGAGTGCTGTAACGGACGCAGCTAGATACGAGTGCACTATTTCAAGACCGATTAGCAATTCCTGAGAGGATTTGGTAGGAGAATCCGGAACGCACAAGCCACCAAGCAAAAATAAGCCCACCAACCCCACTCGCTGAAGACGTGGCAGGTGTAACTTCCACACCATTGGCAGTGGCATGAGCAAAATCACGAGATCAGTGACGATCCAAGGGATTGGCGGTATTATGGCGAGCAGTTGCTTGTTACCACAGTGTGCTGGAATGGTAGGGTTCCAATTATGCTCAATCGGGATGCATATCAATGTATCTGCAAGGATGGTGCCAATCCACCAGAAAACCATAATGATTCCCAGAACCTTCGTAGCGAGGCGAAATGCGGGAGTGACGAAGATGCGATAGAATAGTATCAGGAGTGAGATTTTCGTTAGGAAGAGAGCGGTGCACTGGAGGGTGCCGGCTGTGTACCAGAGCTGGTCATCGATATTAGTGCGGTGCTCGCGGGGGCAGCTTTGAGCGTGTTGTATTGACCTTGTGAAACATGACAATTTGCTCTTTGTCCAAGGTCCATAAGTGTCGACCAACTCCGTAATGTCGCACGCCTGAGGCAGAGATTAGCCAGCACGATGCACTACACGGGAATGCTGTCTCTTACCATAGCAAATGAATATCGTTTGAGCCAAAGTAAGTACCTATTGAGTAAAGGTAGATCAGCTTTGATCTGGGACCTAGCAGGTCTTATGTTGGGGAACAGTAAAGATGCAATTATTACCAGTGCAACAACAACCATCACATCATCGATTCCCACGGTGACGCTCTTCATGTGCTTGGATGTCACACGAACAACGACCGCGAAGAGTGCAAGAGCTGAGAAGACGGCAGCACAAGTGAAGATTTCTGTATCATGATTTTGGCCCTTGAGGGTTAATATTTGAGCAGGCGTCAAACCTGCTGTAAGTGAAGATATGACGGAGGCCATTGCAACCAAAAAACCAAAGAGGAGAATAACGTTTGTCTTGACCGCAGATTCACGATTGTAAAGACTCTAGGAACAGAGAAGGGGAAGGGGAGATTGTCCGAACATATGAACGAAAAGTTTCAAGCAAAATGGCAGGTTTCAGGCATGTCGTCAATGCCTTGAACATCGCACTGATAGCGAGCGTAGCCTTCTCAGCTCCTTCATCGGCTCTTGACTAGCATATACATAGATTAGCCCAGGGATTGAATCTGCTAAACGGACTCATTTCTGAGAGGCGTGGAATTCGACTATGGGAAACCATGATCAAGACGGCGTGATCAGCAGAAGAGGATTCTTGATCGGATCAGCAATTGTCCAATGTGGGTGCAGATGGGTACGGCGTAGTAAAGCTGTTGAACTAAGAACGCTGCGGTGTGGTAGCATGTGAAGAAAGAACTTGAGGTAGATGGGCGCGCTAATACACATATGGTTAGACTTGTTCAGATATTCAGCCTTCGTTAAGGAACCGTCAATGTCAAGAAATGAGCTACCGCACGTTGCTCCGCCTCTCCGCTGCACCATCGTCTCAAGGCACGTACGCGTGATTCTGCGCGAGAACCCTCAGCAATTCATATGCGCACCCTGTCTTCTCCGCAACATCTATCAAAGTGTTACCCTGCCACGATGGCTCTAGGCCGCAATCAATAGGAACAAAGTCCCGAAAGGATACCTAGTGACAACCATGTCGATGATGGAGAACCATATAAATCTCTGTGGTGGTCTCTTGGGCTTGGCATTTAAGGATCCTCGTTTCCACAGCGAACCACCCATCCTCAATCTGGTATCTCGGTAAAGACGTGACCAGGAGTCCAGTCGTGCGATTACGAGCTGCGAGATGATGTCATCATTCTTGCTCCGCTGCAGGCAACAGGTAAACAATGTGGAGTCGATCTCCTCCAGCAAACGGCGTAATGGCGCAGACCTCTCCTTCAAACACTCCGACCAGGTGCGGTCATGGGTATGCACGCCAGGGAAGGCATCTGAGCCACTACCTCTATCCTTTCCCTAGCTGTCGACATTCAATATTGATTAACGTGACGCTTCGTGGTCAAGTCACACCACAGACTCTGGCATGCTTCAACCCATTTCTCTTGCGCAAATTGTGCTCGCCACTGTTGTTGCTGCGATAACGGTATTGTTCATCTTTCTATCTCAAGCCAAGTAAGCATAGCTGACTTCCTCATAGTACCTTGCCTTTACAGCTCTTTATAACCTCTACTTTCATCCCCTATCTCGCTTTCCCGGGCCTCGACTCTGGGCCATATCTCGTATCCCCTATGTCTACACTCTCGTCAAAGGTGATTTGACTCTACGAACCCACCAGCTACACCAGCGCTATGGCCACATCGTTCGCCTGGCCCCGAACGAACTCTCCTTTATCGATGCTCGTGCCTGGCAGAACATTTATAGCCACCACCAAGGTCAACCCAATTTCCCCAAAAATCCGTTATGGATGGCCCCGGGCGATAATGGTATTCACTCCATCCTAAGCGCGAATGACGCAGACCACGCCCGCTACCGCCGACTTCTATCCCATGCCTTCTCTGAGCGGGCCCTCCGCCAGCAGGAGTACCTCTTACAATCGTACCTTGATCTCTTAGTCCATCGCTTACACAAGTGCGCCTCGTCTCCGGAGACGGCAGTGGTTGACCTTGTCAAGTGGCTTAATTTCACAACGTTCGATATTGTGGGAGATTTGGGTTTGGGCGAGTCGTTTCGCTGCCTTGAGGATGGAGAATATCATGGCTGGGTAGCAATACTATTCACTCAATTCAAAGCTGCAACTCTTCTCGTCTCGCTGCGTTTACTTGGTTTGGGTAAGCCGCTGAGAATGCTGCTGCCAAGGAGTTTATTGAAAAAGCGTGCGGAACATGCAAACATGGCGAATGAGAAGATCCATCGCCGTCTCGATCAAGGCGTTTTGGGGGATACACAGAAGAATGACTTTATGACCTACGTCCTTCGCTATAACGACGATAAAGGTATGAGCGTGCCCGAGATTGAAGCTACGATGAGGGTACTGGTGGTGGCTGGTAGCGAAACGACGGCTACGGCTCTAGCCGGAATCATAGGAAATCTGCTGCGTAATCCGGACACCATGCTCAGACTAGCAGAGGAGATTCGCTCCTCCTTCCGGCACGCATCAGAGATCACCTCGGAGCGAATCATCAATCTTACCTACCTCGGCGCTGTAATCGAAGAAGGTCTTCGCTTGTGTCCGCCCGTTGCTCTAGGTATGCCTCGCGTGGTACCTCCCGATGGTGCAGAAATCTCAGGGCACTGGTTGCCCGGCGGGACCTTCGTGTCGGCTTCAGGCTTCTCCTCCAATCGCTCCAGCCTGAACTTTCCCAACTCTCCCTCGGCCTTCGATCCATCCCGCTGGCTTTCAGACTCTTCAACCTCAAAGGGCGCTCATCTTTCAACATCATCATCATCCTCGTCAGCCTTTAACCCGTTCTCGCTCGGCCCACGAAACTGTCTGGGTCGCAACCTCGCGTACTTGGAAATGCGACTCATCCTAGCCCATCTTCTTTGGGCGTTTGATTTCGAGGCCGAGGGTCCTATTGACAAATGGGAAGATCAGAAATCATGGATCTTATGGGAGAAAAAGCCTCTGAATGTACGGCTTAAGAGTAGAAATTAGATCAAAATAGAGCAGCGATCTCAATGGATTGTACCTCAGGCTCCTGGCAGCGATTCACAAGCCCACCTCTGTTCCCAGCCAACTGATGATCACGTCGTCTCTTGCGCTGTTACAAAATTTGTCAATCGACACAAGCAAGTGCTAAGCGGCTTCATCCTTTGCACCATGATCATATAGCCTGGACAACCTCATTGGGACTCTCCCTTACAAACCTCAGTCAGTAATTCCTTGCACGAAAACTTGGCATACGCTTTACATACTACGCACCCAAAAGCCAACGCATATAGTCTTTGTCTAGATGGGCCAAAAGATGCGTTTCCATCCAAGACTTCGAAGGCTGTAACAATAATGGAAATTGGTGAATTTACGGCCTAGCAGTCTAGTTCCCGGCGCTAAGGAAAGACTCCCTATTGCGTTGTGAGACTTCATCAACTTTCGTTATAGGCGCAGACCTTTACCCTTGTCCGAGAACATGAACCTACGCTCACACTTCGCCAGGTTCTTCGTAATGAGGCTTCGAGCCTTGATCGAATAGTACGTTCTGAGCGAACAATTGGCTTCTCCGCTTTCTATAGCCGTACGCCTACTTTTTGCTTCGGGCGTTCTGTCGAATACTTCTATTCTTACTTAGGCAAAAAACCTTGAGAGGAAGACGCGAAGCGGTCCCAAAAGCATTCCGTCGCAGCGAGGCCATCTTCTCTCTATTCCATCGGTGGCCGAGTCCCAAGATAGAGAGCAAGATCCTAGGCTTCTCACCAAATGCCTCTGGAAATTAGGCAGCAGATATATCGTCATAATGTTGCATACAGTCATCGATATCGCGCTGTTTCCTTCAAGACTAGGCCATGTGATCGGTTGTGAACCATTCGGTGGACCAATCCCTCACGAATGGTCGTATGCGCCTCCCCACAGGCTTCATGAGGGCTATGATTAGCGTCCCAAGAGCCATTATAACGATCGCAACGGCCTAATCGATCTATTGAACAAGTGTCGGCAACTTTACCATGAAAAATTTCAACACTTTCATCGTCCAATGCCCCAGGACCCTCTACTTCCTTACGCAAACGGTGCTCCCGCACTGGCTGAAATGTATCCGCTTTTTGCATATGGCACGGTTATGGGGGCCCCCAGGTCGACCATGACTGGCGAGACGTTGAGACGACAAGAGTGGGAACGTGCTCGGTCAATTTTCCAGCCTTACTAAGCTGCGATATCTGCAGGTAGAGCTTGCTTTTGGGTATCGAAATCCCCTATCACGAAAATCTACTGAAGGGAAGATGTTTGCTCCCGCTTAGAAAGTAAGGCTCACCAAAGATTAGCAGCTTCGCACTGAGTGGGGAGATACTGGTGCTGACTTCACAGGCGCGCCTTCCAACGTTGTGAAAAATTACAAGACGATATTGAGATCCCGACCTAGCAATTGACTAGCAAATCATGGCTTTGCCCCAGGCTGTCAGCAAGTTCGCTCTTCGAAGTCAACCGGATCTCTACCGTTCATTGTAGTCGAAAGCCTGCTTTGCAGTTATGAGATATGAGTCTAGCTACTCGTCATTCATGGAATTTCGGAGACTATGCTAAGCTCACGTGTAGACCTTACGAAAAACCAAATCTTTGAGTCCAAAGGAATACGTTCAAGCGAAGCAGAATAGGAGATATGACTATGCAATCTTCCAACCGCTCTTGCCAAAATCATGCAAAGGGTTGCGCTTCCACTTACGCTATCCCCATCCACCTTCTCCTACGAGTGAAATACGTTTCCAGATCAGAGCTTCTCAGAGGTCAATTTATCTGGGAAATGTTCGCCTTATTGAGATGGGAATCCGCTTGTCACACACACATCAATGGCTCCTGATGATAAGTCCAAGCACGCCAGGCGGCCAGGGTTTCGCCCAACAAAGTCATGTCCGACATCGCACGCCTCGGTCCGAGGGTCAGAGGGATTTCTTAGCGCCCGCATGGCGCCAGGGATCCAGAAATCCTGGTGCACACGCTACCTTAGTATGGAGGTGCACCCACCAATTAACTTTCATTTAGATAAAAGCAGAGCAACATTCTCCATGGGCCTATAACATTCAATACCCACCTCCACATCCGCCGCCCCCTCCACCATACGCAATCCTCCCAACCACCCAACACCCCAGCAGCAATGTCAACCCAATACAACACCATCCAAGCCCCCTACGACGCCATCCGCAAAAAGTCCATCGCCATAATCGAGCGCGAAAACATCTCGACAGCCCTCTCCCCCTACATCCACAACGCCCGCGTCCTCGAACTCGCCTGCGGCTCCGGCTTCTACACCTACTCCTTCCTCCACTGGGGCGCCGCCTCCGTCCACGGCATCGACATCTCCCCCGCCATGATCGCCGAAGCGCGCCGTCTCGCCCCGCCGGACCTCGACACCACCAAACACAGCGTAGATTTCACGCTGGCCGATTGTTCGAAGCCGACGCGGTATGCGGGCGGGCCGTTCGACGTGGTGTTTGGCGCCTGGTTGCTGAATTACGCACCGGATCGCGCGGGACTGGTGGATATGTTTCGGAACATCGAGATGAATCTTGTGGACGGCGGACATTTCGTCAGCATCACCGTTCCTCCCGCGGACGATCCCACGGCGTCGGTGGAGGCGGAGTATCGGGTTCGACCGCCGCCGGAGGGGTCGGGGGGCTTGGTGTACTGGAAGACGCACGATGTGGAGGATGGCATATATTTCCACGTGCATGGGGAGACGGAGGTGGGGGACGTGGATTTCGACTGCTATCATTTGCGGAAGGGGGTGTATGAGAGTGCGGCAAGGGAGGCGGGGTTGAGGGGGGAGTTGCGGTGGGGGGTTACGGAGGTGCCGGAGAGGTGGTTGAGGGGGGAGGGGGAGGGGGGTGCGACTTTGGAGGAGTTGAGGAGTTATGGGGATGTGCCGGGGTATGGGGTTTTGGTTATTGCGAAGTAGGGATGGTCTTTGATGATGGTTTGGTCCCTGTTGTATGAGTATCTGCTTGATATCTTCATTGTATATATTCTCGAGCAGCTATGACTACGTGGCGGCATCTTCGGGTTTTCCCTTCGATTCTGCATCTTCTTCTTCTATCATGGGAATTCGCTATCAGTCATCCGCATCAGGTCGCTGAGACCAACCAGCCTTGTTCGATCAGCCTCACGTACCATACTCACCTCCAAACCCATCAGCGTTCCCCGCGAATTTTCCACGCTCCATCTCTCTCCTGTGACACTTCACTTCCTCAACTATTGAGAATCAATCAAGTGGCTATTGTAGAATTGAGGAACAAGAATCATTTGAATATTCCCTGCTAAACAACATAACGTGCTAGCGAAACTGACAACCACCCCTTCACCTCGTCAGATAGAGAGAAAATGATGAGCTATTCGCGCAGACGATGTCCATAATAGCGTAATCGATGAAAATGAAAAGAAACGCTGCAAACGCCTCTCTCCACGGAGTCTTCGGAATACATGCTTCGTACATAGTCGCGGCCGTTGTATCGTTCTGCCCTACCCAAAAAAAATCTGTCCTGTATGCCACATTTGATTTCGTCCCTGCAAGAACGCCATACATTACGTTGTAGAACTACAACTTCCAAGATTGAGCATCTTCGTGTCAGGATCCCCAGGCGTATAGCACATCGGCCCCTTCTGGAAGCAGTCTTGTCATCAGAGCAAAGGTCAACGTTCTGTTGCGACATCATACCGACTAATGTCCCGCGAAAGTATTCAATCCGCGTCGCATTCGCATCCCGCCATCTTCGATGTTACTGCGAGAAAGGGGTGGTTTGGACAGACAGATTCCAACCAATTACCCAGACATTTCTCTGATAATGAACACGACGACAAAGCTACTTTACATCCGAGGATCCAGTATACAGCAAGCCTGACTTTACTCTGTCGACAATTGATCGCTGTCGGACCCTCGTGCCTTGGCCTTGGAATTTGCTTTCGATCTTGAGCTTCGACCTTCCTTCTCCTTGTTGCTCGCCGATTTCTTCTCCTTATACTTTCGTTTCTGCCTCGCTTCTGAAGTTTCGCTCAAAGACGAATTCGTACTCTCATCTGAACTGGATTCTCGACCCTTCGCCTTTGATTTGCCCCTTTTCTTCTTCTCTTTCTTCGGTGCTAATTTCTCCCTCTTCGACTTCCTTTCCACTTCCGAACTGTCACTCGATGAAGATGATAAGGCCTCCTTCTTCTGTGTAGACTTTTGGGGAATTGGGAAGAGCACAGGCCTAGCTCTTTCGTCATCGCGTTGACCTTCTCGCCTAGCTCTATCCATATCGGTCCCATGGATTCTCGAAAGATACTCGTCAAAGCCGTAGGCCGCCTTGGCGACAACCTCGAAGTGATCCACGGTCAAAACAGGCTTCACCTTGTTTTGCGTCTTCGCATCAAACTCTGCAAGTGCTATCGCAGTTTGAAAAGCATTCTTGATCTGGCGGCCATTCCACGGACCTCGTTGGGCTTTCTCTAGCTTCGCGTAATGCTTCCTGGCGTATCTTTTGATCGCTTTGCTGTTGACGTCCAGGTGCTTCTTGTTCTCAAGCAGCCGCTGCAGGTTCATTTCCCAAATCTGAATCGTAGAATCCTCGTCAAGTTGGGGATAGTACAAACTGACATGAATGCGGGATTTGAAAGCTTCATCGAAGTGTCCTACTTTGTTCGTGGTAAGAAACAGGATTCCGGAGTAATATTCAAGCACGCGCAAGAAGACGGACACAATACTGTTTCGCCTCATGTCCTCCTTATCCCGAGCTTGTAGGAAGACGTCGGCTTCGTCCAGGAGGAGTACACAGTCCCACCTGTGGGCGAGACTGAAGTTCTGCTCCAGGTTTTGCTCGACTTCCTTGGCAGTCTCGCCAATATCGCCGCAGGTAATTGGGAATAGAGGTTTACGAGTATAATCAGCAACACACTCAGCTGTGGATGTCTTACCCAATCCCGGGGCGCCATGCAGCAAGATTATTAAACCCTTGCCCTTGCCACGGACGAGATCGAATTGATGCTCGGAGTCTAGTTCATCAATGGGCACAGCAGTTTCGTCGCGGACGCCATGTGTTTGCACAAGGCCCTCCACCAGTCTCGCAACGCCTTCGGGAAGGATCAGAGACTCGAATCCTTCGCTCTGCCGGTGAACCTGGTGGATCCTGTCTAGATCAAGGTAGTACCATCTGCGACTGCGCAGGACGAATCCGTAAATACGATTCGGTAGAAGGAGCATGAGGTCATCAGTGAGCTCTTCGATATCCTTTATCGTTCTTAAGAGCGATTCATTACCCTTCACAAACTCGACGGTCCGCTGTCGATCAATCCTGTGGTCGTCGAACATGAAGCGCTCTTTGAAGCATTCGGTACAGCCAGGGACACCACACGCCTCGGTCACGACCCTAGCGCTATCCTCCATCCAAGACTTTAGTCCGAACTTTGGGGCCCTTTCGGGATGCTTGCGATACGCCAAGGGGATGTCAACAATGACTTGACTATCGATCTGTTATATCCCAAGAAGTCAACACCATGGTCCTTTACCACGAATATGGGCTGAGGAACTCACCTGCTCTTGTGGCTCGGCCGCGCTAAGGCCGTTGTACTCCCAGTGCGGTTTGGTCAATAGATCACGAAATTTCTGACCCCTTTCAAGCATCTTCGCTCTAAATTCGTGGGAGTCGGCGCGGAAGCGAAGTGGGTATACTGGTAGATCCGTGATCTTCTTCACTCCATCGTAGGACACTATCGTCAATCGCTCCTCGACCGGACCAAAGTTCCGACCGTCAAAATTATAATGAAAGACATCAATGTGCGTAACGCTCATGAAATCTTGTCCGTATATTGATTCGAAATGCTGATGGGAACCGTCGGACCGCAACTTGATTTCCTTGACAGGCCTCCTACTAGAAAAAGGAGATCCAGCCGGTAAGATAGAGACCCTATATATCATCAAATTTGACTCATCGTTAGTGACTACAAGATCTCCAGCCATGAAAAGATGCCAGATGTCAGTAAAAGATATCATGTCTGCTTTTGAAGAACGCAGGAGACGGTGTCGCCTGAAAATCTCTCTCATGTCTTCCTTCATGAATTTTACCAACGCACGGAGGTGCGTGATGGCTTCCGCTTGAGCCAATAGATCATCTGACATTTCGTGCTTGCATTCTGTGCCATTATTACCCGTTGCATGAAAGACCTGCTGTTCAACGACTGCATTCGAGGTATAGACTTGCTCGTTGGATTGCCGTTCTCTCGTAAGCTTATAGTCCGCTTTATCATTAAAGGTTGACGTAGATGCTCCGTTCTGAGAGTCTTGTCGATCAACACTGTGGGGTATATGATAGATGTCTGGGGGTCGGGACAATATTTTCTCAAGGTCCACACGCACTTTGCATTGCTCGCCCTGAATGCACTGGGCATTCTCGCTGAAAAGTTCCTCAAGCTCGGCTAGATGATTCTCAATACCCCTCTCATAGAAGAGCAAGATCTTGAACGGGCGGTGTATGGTGAAGCAAGAAGAGTTGGGAAAGGTTTGCTCGGTGATCTGCTGTAGCGCATTTATGATATGAATGGATCTGAATCGAATTCTTTCAATATTCTTGACTGGATTTGGGCTTTCGAACGCAGCCTCTGGCTGGCTGACAGCAAGAGACGACTTCTTATTTGTATGAGGTCTTTCAATGAGTACTTCCATGATATTAGTAGCGGTACGAGTAACAGTAGGCTCCAAATACTCCTGCCATGTCTGCCATTGAGGTTCGACCGAGAGTCCGGAACGCTCGGATGAGCCGTCTCCTTTATCTGAATAGTCAGGAAGTCTCGGGAGATCGAGATTCTGAAGCCTGGCTTCGAGCATGGTCACCCGATCTTCAAGACGACTACGTTCCTCTACGAGCTCATTGTAAGATTGTGATTGCACTGGGCTCTTCACCCAATCTTCTCTCCTAAACTGCGAAGTGTATTTGTCTTTGGATGTAGGTAGAGATGAGGGACGAAAGTCCTCAACCGGGAGTGGGCTGACATCCCTGAAGCGGACGCTTGAGTCTCTTCGAACCCTCCTTCGTTCTTTGAGGGTATCAATATTGAGAACGTCAGAGGAGCTGATTGCGGTCAATGGGGTGACAGGGGAGATAGCAGAGAGAATGTCCTCATTCGCATTTTCATTCTCTGATCCGCTTCTCTCCGATGAACTGCTGTTGGACATGGTTACCACGATGTAGAATCTGAAAAGTATTGATGGAAGTAGAGCATGATAGGATGAACAAACTGGAAAAGGGTATGAGAAGACGTGGAAGAGAAATTGAAGTTTGATCCCACCAAAGACGCGGCACGTTGATGGCTCTCGAACGAGGTCCAAACGCATATCTTACCATTGTGAAGAACGTCTGCGGCTCTTGCGACCAATGGCCGTTAGCTAGCGAGGAGGGAGCCTGCAGCCTCGCGAGGGCAGAGTGTACAGCAAGTGTCAGCTCTCACACCGAGCGGCTTCCTGCAGCCTGGACGGTCTTGTTCGTTCATTCCCGCCAATCGAAAGTTCCGTTGCACGATCGTAATCGATCTGACAGGAGCTCTGTACCGAGCCACAATACTGGAGATGTTGTGTGGTGTGTGAGTTGAGGACGTCACAAAGAAGGCTGAGTCTTGTATTTGCAAGGCGTACAAGGCAAGAGGAAGCAGCGCTTGCCGAAAATGAGGCATGAAGTGTGGGGGTAGACCGCCATCCGACAGAATGGACCTATCCTCGATGGATACTACCCACCACCATCAACATAGATACACCGCAGTGATCTCCAATCTCTCGTTCCTTCGTCTTCTCCATTTCGTGCCTAAGATTTTCTGGAATGAAGATTTCTATGATACAATTGGAAGGCGCACACGTACCATTCCTACTGTGGTTAGCTCCATATATCTGGAGAAATCCCAGCCTCACAACCTCCACCCTTTGCACTTCGCTTCTCCACGCTCTAGCTGCAGTGTCAGCAATTGACACTGGGATATGTGTGATAGACCAATGATTGGCGAGCCGAATACTAGACATTAGGTTGGAATCCTTGCCGATAAGGTCTCCCTTGGAGACGATGTTGGCCTTGTCTTCGCCGGTTATGGCTTGCGACTACAAGGCTGAAGCCTTTCGACGGTGATGCTTCCGAAGGTGTGCCACACCTCCTCGCCTCAATGTTGTAATACCAGGCAACCAAAGCTCAGGTGATGACCGTCTCCTCTCTTCAATGCTCTGTCACCAGCAACCCAATGGATAGGGTACTTCTTTCTTATGGTAAAATGATATGCAAAGAAACATCACTTGAATGACACTTGTCTGCCATCATGGCAGCTACAACTCGATCCAAGTCGGGCCAGCTGTCTATCCACCCAGGAGCAGTCGTTGACGGCCACCTTACCAACACTTCCGTAGATTACACTGATAACCATGTGAATGGGGGCCTTCACCGTGCCTTTGAAGGTTCTGGATGGATGTATAATGACGAGGCCGACCTGTACATTGCGACGGCCGACACTTCCACGGACGAAGAGGCTCTGTCAGATAGCCAACGAGCATTTTCCGAAGCCCTACAGGAGTATGAGACCGAGGCAGACCCCAAATACAAAACAGGTATTGACTTGAAGGCCGTTCACACTTGGGATGAAGTTATCAAAGAAGTTGAAACTGCATGTGATAAGTACAAGGGGTGCGGTAAAGAAGGTATCATGACAAGCATTCGTTGCGGGCTGAGGAACTTTCATACTGCTGCACCAGCCATTGAGGCATGGCTCAAACTACTGCCTTCCACCTCAATATATGGTTCCGTAGTCTGCGGAGGACTAACAATCATATTGCAAGTGTGTTCGGCTTCGTAGAAGAGAATCGGGTGAAGAGACTGATCTATCTCAGGCGGCAGTAAGACTCGGCCGGCTGCGCGAAGACACCTATTTGGCCCTTGACCAGATTCCTCTGCGCGTAGAGACAGCAGCGATCTACATGAAGATTTACAGGGATGCCGAGATGAAGAAGCAGGCTGCGGATCTTTACAAGGCTATCCTTGATGCTCTGCAGCACATCCTAGGGTGGTACAAACGCAAAGCAAGCCGTTGAGTTCTCCCCAAAACTTGAAAACTGCTAAGTCGGCATGGACATTAACTCACTTTAGTGAAATTCCTTGGCTCCTTTTCTAAAGGTCCAGCATACGCAATGACCTTGAAGGAGAAGATGAAGGTTGTTGGAGATGCATCCCAGGCCATGGAAGACCATGCCGGTCTGAATCAGCACATTAGACTTCATGGCCTTCGACGAGACACCTTTCAGAGTACTCTCATTTTTGAAGGCCACGAATACATTGGGCTCACTTTGTATTAGCAAAAAACCAACTAGACAACCTCGAGAGGACCACCGAAGAGCTGAAAGAGCTGGCTTTGGAAGCCCGCAATGCTCTTTATGCCGTATTTAGAGATACTGAAGCGTGGCAGGAAGTTGCACAATGTCGGTCACCATAACCCCAGCCTAGGAGCCTCATCTGACATTAGCAGTTTGGGCGGTTACAAGGGAAGCCAACGAGCAACAAAGAACCAGTGTAGGCCATTCGCCGTCAAATCTACACGGTAAGCCAACCTTTCTTTGGGTGACAAATCGAAACCTTCGCTGATCAAACCGACCAAAGCAGACAACATAGCCGCTAGAGACTTACTGCTCCTATCACTTGGTCATGATGGGACCCAACTGGCACGCGATGTCGAAGACGCCATCCGCAAGATCTTCCTTATACCTCTCAAAGATCAGGATAGAGCAGTTGCAATCATACAAGACCCGGTAGTAGAGGAATGGATGGTTGAGCCTCGTTTCGGACCGCTTCTGGTCCACGCCAATAGTCGACGACACGAGCCGATATCCCCGGCGTCTGTCGCTTGCGCTATGCTTGTCCACATCTTCTCCAATACAAGATCAGACAAAGCAGCTCCGTTCCTCACGCTCTTCTGGTTTTGCGGCTCGCATATCCGTGGCCCAAACGACGAAAGTGTATGCATGGTGCGAAGTCTTATTTGCCAGCTTCTCGTCGCCGGTCCCTTTGAACATAGCTTTGAGCAAACCAAGAACCTTGACGTCAATGATCTCGGCGATCTACTCATCGTCTTCACCACACTTCTCCGTCAGCTACCAGACAGAACGGCTGTGGTTTGCATCATCGACGGCATTTCCTACTACGAAGACTCCCACCTTCGCGAAGAGAACATGAGAAGCATTCGAAAACTCGCCAAGCTTTCAAGAGCGGAAGCACCCATATTCAAATTGCTCATCACCAGTCCAACGAGAACCAGCTATGTGCATCAAGACTCTGTGATAACAAAGTATATCAAGATTGTTGAGATACCGCAACATGTGAATGGAGCAAAACAGGGTTTCAATCATCGCACGATGGTTATGGAGACGGAGCAAAAAGCAAGGAGATTATCGCTGAGTTTGCCGAATGTGAAGGAGGGTAGATAGATAGCCAAGGTGTTCTTACCTCGCATCAGTACGACACCGAGTAAAGTACCTCCGCATTGCAAAGCTCGGTGTCCAGAATCTGATCCAAACCCTCTCATGCAGCTAATTTACTTAACGCATCCTAGCTCTTTATCCTTGTCTGCTATGCTATACCTCGCTCCACATATGAAATTGACAGGTCATCACACCTCCAAACACTTTGCTATGCTACACTACACTATCCAAGCGATCGCCGCCTGTCAAGTATTCCTATCTCAATATCCATCCCTGATACTTGAACCGGCGTAGACTAAGGTATACACTGAACCCCCCAATCCATGATGCATTCACTGTTTTGTGGATCGTGGATCGAGTATAGCCGCGTTTGTTACCCTTGAACCAAATTTCATAACATAGCGCCTTCCGTTCGGAGTCGATACCGATATTGGGCTCATCTGGGCGTGAAGATTATTATTTCCTCTGGGTTTTCTACCTTTGGGAGGGGTTATGGAATTACAAATCGCGCAAATTGGATGTTTTCACTGGTATGGTTTTGAGAGTGGATTTGGGGGAATGGGGTTTTCTGGGGGGGTGGTAGAGGGTTGGGGGAAGGAGGTGCTGGATAGATGTAGGAGTGTGGTGTTTGTGGGTGGGTAAGGGGGTGGGGATGCTGTTGGTGATGGTGGTTGGGGAAATGTATGGATTGTGGTTTTTCGGGTGTGAGGGGTTTGCGGCGTGGGGAATTAGCGTTGTGTTTTTTGGGTATGAGGGGTTTGTCGGGGTTGGGGTTTAGCGTTGTGTTTTTCTAGGAAGGAGGGGGTTGTAGGGACGGTATAGTATGAGTGAGATTGATTCAGATAAATATCACCGGATTGTTGGGAGCGTATGATGTATGTGGTGAAATATTACTTGTGCTTCGCTTTGAGAGGCAAGTAGACGCATGGTTGAGTCTGATGGAATATGATGTGAATGCAAGCAAGCATTCGAACCTCCACCTGCCGTGGCATTTCCTTGGGCCATAGAATATTGCTGATCTGAGCGTTTGACGACTGTGGTGCAGTGATGCATCTTGCGCGCATTTTGGTGCGAGCGGGTAGTGGGCATGATCTGGCGAGTGAAAATCGGGATTGGTGCGATATTATATGTTGTTGCATTTCGGCGGTCGTGGCAGGCTATAGAAAGCATGCAAATGAAATAGTTTGAGAAGTTAGCGTCCGCAGTCGCTCAGAGTCCTGTGATGAGTGTTTTCGATTCAGGATGCTGTGCCCTGGGTCGAGGCCGTAGCCTTCGCATAGATCATCATCTGGCGTCGCTTCCTGTCTTCTCTTTGTGCCTTCCTCACCACGGCGTCTGCCCGTTTGCCGCGAGGCATATAATCCTTCGAACTCTCGAACCGTGCCCTCGCAGACGTCGCAGCTGCTCTCGTACTCATAGCTTTGGCTTTCCTTTGCTCGATTATGTCTTCGATACTGGTCTGCATGAAAGATGGAATCCTTGCGGACTCGAGCTTCGCTTCTTCTAGGCTGGCTGCTGCAGCGTCGGCTGTGACATCGCAGAGACAGGCATCCTGCTCTTCGGCATCCAGCAGTTGCGCCCAATGTCGCTCGGAGGCCTCTCGAGCATCCAACTCCGCGGCATCTTCTTCCATTTCGATAGTGGCCACTGGATCAGGGTCTATAAGTTCCTCCTCTAATTCCCGCGCGAACTGCAATCTTTGCATAGCTGTCCAGTCTGGGTCTAAATTTTTATTCCCCACTTTCGTTTCTCCTGCATCAATCCGATAGACCACATTATCGCTGATTGTTACAAAGACTCGCTTGAGTGGAAGCATTCGGAACTGGACGAACGTTTCCACATTGCGCCCGAAGTTGGACTCCAGATGTCGATAGTCGTCGTCCTTTGTCGGACCCAAAGTCTCGAAGCGCTGATCGAAGTCTAGACTGAGAGTCCGAAGCCCCTGAAGCATCTTCAGATCTCTGGGTCGAAGAGCTTTCTCCCAGTCGAAGCTCCAGCATCCTGGAGGGGGGAATATAGTTACGAAGAGAGCAAGCTTCGTCAACTTGCGTTTTTGAGCTGGGATGAGGCGGCCGAAGAAGATTCTAAAAGCTTTAGGCTTGTCGAAAGTGAAGGTGTTGGTGCTCCAGAGTAGGTAATTTGTTTCTTCGTAAAGCTGTCTGCACACGCCGGATACGTTGAGACTCAAATGGGAATCGAGCCTCTCCTTCTTGATCGTGGCCAGATATCGACAGAAGTCATGTTGGTCAGGTGCCTCTGCATCATTTGCTCGGGCCTGGTAATAGGCGTGCGCCCGTGGTGTGTCCTCTTGACAGATGTGACATAGGATCGAGACTGGCTTAGGCTTTTTGCTCTTCTTAGCTTCTCCAAATTCAGCACTGCGAGCTATAATTGGAGTACTAAGGTGAACATGGAGAACTAGATGATGTTGATGTCAGCCTTCAGGAATGGGTCTGAGGGTTCGGCTCTTGGTGTAGTTGATTACGGCCGGATTCCGTTGACTTCGATCGTGCAACACTCACGGAACCGGCGTCAGGAGAGGGCCGAAGTGAGGTTACTACGCACCTTGAGCGCCGACAAGATAGGTAAGGATTTTCTCTCGAATCTCTGGCGCGAGCTTCAGCAATGGGGATTCGGCCTGATTCTGTCGGATGCTATTCCTATGAGTCTTTGGGGAGGGAATCAAGGTGTTCTGATAACTTACAGCGCTCTGACAGCGGCACTGTTGGTCTTGGTAACTGCTTGCTTCTTGCGGCGCGAGGTATGTTCCTTTCCTTCAATAATGGGTGTCGTGCAGCCAATTGTACAGTCATTTTCGGTCGCCTTACGCTTCCGTACGGCAGGGCTTCCTGCCATGATTGCTTACAAGACTGGACCAGAACTTTCTTCAATTGGCTCGATGGCAAAATATGAATGTTGTTGAATGAAATTAAAATTAAGAAGGATGGCCACGGCATTACGGGCGTTACGTATTAATGTGGACAAGGCAACGTCCGGATATTACCAGGAAGGTGGTAGGGCCGTGTTTGCCTCATGTCAGTTCTAAATTGACGTGAAGCGTGCGTCGTTGTTTGACGAACGAGGAGCTGCTCTAGATCTGGTGCACAGTCAACAATCCAAAGCGTGGGGATAGGACGTTGTCCTTAAAAAGGAATCCCTCGTAATCAAGTACATTGTGTTCACCGAGCTTCAGTGATTACAAATGTCGGTGGTGCAGATGAAGTTTTGGCATGCTCATTCCTCTCCAAAATAACATGAGTACAGGAATGACGTTCTCGATGACAGCTTAGCCATATAAGAGCGGAAGACCCATCACTAAGTAATCTTGATGCTATCATGGCATAGGCGAGCAATGCTGGATGTGACTACCTTCCTTATGGGATATAGATGCAAGGTCGAAGGGAGTTCATATGAATGTAACTGATGTGGTCTCGACAGCAAAACTTTCTGGTGTCTCGCAACGGATTTACTCGTAAAACAACGTGGCATCGTTGGAAGACTGGATGACAGCGTTAATTGTGATGCTGCGTACACGCATGCCGACTGAGCCGTCTCATATACTCCAGGATCAGTAAAATCACTCAATTGGAAAGTCTGAACATAATAACACTTTGCCTTGCATGTGGCTCCTCCTTGATCTGATATCTCCCAAAATCGCTCTCGACCTTAAGATCGTGCTTGTTTACCCTGCTCCCCTTCCATCCCCGGGTCTAATCGTCTCGTTCCCTTGCCTGACGTTGCTTCCAACCTCATCGTTACCAGGGTTTGCCGCTTCGTACTGTGCTTGCTTCGTCTCCGGGCCCCCCGCACCCTCAAAGTCTCGAGCCTTCGTAGGTCTGGCAAAACGTTAGCATAGGTGACCATTCGACAGACAGCAAAGGTACTTTGGGACTTACTGTCCAGTAGCCTTATGCAGATCCCCACCCTCTTCGACTGGGATTTCGCGGTTGTCCCCTGCGCCTGAGGCCGATGACCCGACTTTGACCTCGCTTCCAGGGAACTTTTTCTCGACGCTTGTATCAACGCCAGAGTCGCTTCCTGACAATCATTAGCTGAAGGCTACTTGCAAAGCAGCGGAAAGCCGTAATCAACTGACTAGCGTTGTGACCATGTATAGCACCGTGGGAATTTAGGTCTCGCTCCGCTTGTTGGGCAATAGCGAGAGGGTCTTGTCCTTCATATTCTTTCGACATATTTACGGTTGAATTGCTGATATGTCCTTTAGGATTAAAAGGATTTGTTCCTGATTGTATGACCTTGAAGACAGTTTAAAGCGTGTGTTTCGAAGAGCAATGATGTCACACACAAAGCTTCTCAGTCTTTGCCAAGCCTGTCTCTTCGGCCTGCTTTACTTACTCTACCAGCTGCAAGCCCTCCCTCCCAACCATCGGCAAGACCTGGCTCTTAGTAATGTCCATATTGTGACTATATCGTCCTTCTCGTAACGATCCTTACTTAGGTCATAGCTCGAGTCCTGAAGCGCAAAACGTGCTCATGCGTTACTCAAACGTCAACCACTCGCTCTAACATTGAATAGGCTATTCTCCTCAGGCAAATGCAGCTGGCTTCATCGACCTCGAGGCTTATGCATCATCTCGTCGTTAACGCATGGTAGAAATGTTTTACATCCGTACAGCTACAGGCATGTTAGAAACCAGCAAATTTTGCTCAACAAGTATAATCGTTGTCCATTATCTTGTTTCTTCAGCCGTCCAATTGATTGTGTTCATAGTGACAGAGGTACATGTATCCAAAGAGAGCTAGCTAGGAAGAAGCTGTGGGCATCCTAGACCTAAGTTTCGAGAAGGACACTTCAACAACCGCTACCACTACAGCCACAATTCCCTAGGCCAAGACATCCGATGCCAGACCCTGGATCGCAGCATTTGTCCCGGTCCGAGGACTCACAGCAGTTAGCACCACACGCACCCCATAATGTAACACAACATCCATAACAGCTATCATCGTTTATATCGATCCCACCTCCTCCTCCCCTCTGTTGTACGTACTCCATGCTCTGGGTTCAGCCTGGTATCGTGCTGGTATCTGGTCAATCACCGTTAGCGCTCAAGAGTCTTCCTTGAGTCGGGTTGTACCTAGCTTACAGGTTTGTTCGGCAATGGATGATATGCTTCTGATCTGCTGAGGTGCTACAAGGTGGGTCTAAGTGGATGCCCAATAATTTGGGTCTTTGTGTGCTTTTGGAGGCTCGACAAGGCTATGCTGGTGCAAGATTTGATGCTGGCGTCCGACGTAGTCGCTGATTTGCGGACAGTGAAGATGTTGAAGGGGTTTAATGCGAGAAGAGTGCCTGGAAGTTGTGCAAGCACTTGGATTTTGGTGGTGCGAAGTATAAGAGCGCTGTGGCCAGCATTCGATGTGTGTAGAACATATCTCACGGTAGCTATAAATTCCTCCTTCACGTAATATGTGTAGCTTCAACATGGTCGGGATTTGCTTAAAATATATTATTTTAGGTCATTACCTCTTGTATGGATGGGCCGAACAACTTCGCACCACTCGAGAAGAGAAACATGTTGCTGGCTTCATCGTTGAGAATAGCACCAACCATATGTGTAACGTTCTTCATTGTATTCTATTCTCGGCCCTTGTCCGCTACCCTGCTGGCTTCTCTCTGTGTGGCACACGAGTAGAGCTTGTATAAGGGCTTCCACCGTCCTCCAAATGAGTCGCTTGCTCCGTGGGTGCCATGTTGCACATAAAATTCATCACTTGCTCGCCGAGTACCGCTACAAGGGCTGGCAAGTAGATTGATCGTTGGTAAAGGCGCTGTAGAGTTGGGTCTCTTTCTCGTTACATTGTATCTGCTGAAATATTTTTCTCCAACTCATAACGTGTTGCAGAATGGTTATCGCCAAAATACATGGTCTTCGAGGTCTCCTAAGAGCGGAAGGAAGACAGCTTGAGCCGCCCCACGTCACTCAAACTCGGCTTTGGGATAGCTAAGGTATTTTCGGGATTGGAAGTGTGCTACGGAGTATAGCTTAAATAGTCACGCCGGAACGCAGGAACGTCAGGCCTAGGCAGACATGCGGGATTCAAGCGATCAACGGAGAGGATAGCTAGTTTGATATGAGTACAAATAAGAGTCTTTTGAGCACCATGAACACACCAATGACAATAGTAGTGAGTGTGCCAACTATTACGAGCCACACGATAAACACAGAAAACTTACCTTACCTCCGCTGCTTACAAGCGCTAGTGACATGGACTTATGTATTATGTCAGCCCATCCCACATACCTCTCATACAGTCCTGTGAGAGAATCTCTTCTTCAGGCCCTTGCATAGAGCAGAAAGCATGATGAAAAGAATCCATAACAGAGGTTTGACCATCAAAAATTCCGCTTCCGAGATGCCCGAAGGCAGCTCGATAAGTATTGCCTCCGCGATGTGCAATGCAGGGCTCTACTCATAGCAGACCCCATCCATGAGCGAGGTTGCTGAAACAAGGTAAGTATGAGAAAGCAAAACAAGAATGGAGGTATGAGTATAGCTTTAAGTACTTTACTTCACGGGATAGATTAGCGTCACGCTAAACTATCACCTTGGCAACCTGGCGTTCGCCATACACAAGCGGATTGGTAGTTTCGTCGACTGACCACTGCATTCAACGTGCAGCAGACCGACTTGTTGGCTCAATCGTGTTGGAAAGGTTTCCAATCAATCGTAACGTTTCCATACCAGCTATAGCCAACACGCAAAGGACGAGGAGCTCAAAGCCCTTGACCGCGATCTTCGAATGCTGTATTCGGCTCGATCAGATCGACCAAGATTACGAGAGTGTCGTGTGGGCTATAAGGACATCGACGTCTCGCCTCCAACTTCCAGCATACCTGCTAATCCAACAGTACCTACCCCAAGCGCTGTCATGTCGAATATCACCTACGTCATCTCATACTCAACAGTGCCTGCCTCTCTCCAGACCGCAAACCGCCTGTACTCTGAAGCCATTTCTTTGTACACTTGGCAACAAGGACTTGACCGACACCATCAACGGTAGATTAATGGGCTACAGCGACATAGGAGTGTACTCGGGGCTCCCCACACCAATCATTACTACCACGAGTTCGTCGGGGTTGACATGTTCCCAAACTCCCTATGCCTCTGCGTCTTGATACAAACATCAATCATGAGTTTCCGCCTCGCTTTGCAGTCATGCAGAGGCTTAACAGAAAACAACTTCAGCTACGGTGACTGATCCACCCAGGACCGCAGTACAACCGCTAAAACGTCTTGATCAACGCGCGCAGCACGGAAGAAATTACAACTCCTCTATCAGATTCAATGCTTTGACTACCGGCCATGCCTTAAGTAATCCTCCAGGAAATCCATGGCTCACGCCTACGTGTCTTAATAACTTTTGTAGCCAAGAGTACCATACAAGCCAGCTCTTTATTGGGTTCAATGGCATATTGGGCAGGCAATTCCAATCATACGCTGGCGTTATGCAGAGGTAAGAACGCGGACATATAGTAGACACGTTGACAAGGTACGTGGACTATATGTTCGCGCGCCAAGACTTTTAAAGTAATTGGAAATTGTCTGCTACGGTGACGACCAATAGTCATCATTGTTCATCCCAATTCCCCCGAGAAAGTCAATTCTACACCTGGCTACGGCTAAGCCTACGAAGGCTAAGCTACAGATAATCTACACGTACTTATAGTACAGCGGACTGCCAAGCTATGTCTTACGCGTATGCAGTAGTGATGGGGTACTCAATCAGGAAGATCTCTTAACATCAATTACCCTTCTCCACTACGAGGCCAGACCGCCGGTAAGGAGAGCCTTATTTAGAGCGACCGTTGATGACACCGATGCTGGACCCGAACACTATTGGTTCGGGATATGCGGGGTACTAAAATTAGATATCTCCACATGCAGACCAACTAGCGCACTAATCACTTAACAACATTGGCACAGCGGATACAGGACAATCCTGCTCAAGCACGCTGATGCTGATGATGGGAGACATTACAGCTTTGGGACGCGTTGTGATGCTGTGACTTCCACAGGTCAGAGTCAATCGTCGTCCCGATATTCTGCAGAGCCCGAGTGCGAACTTCCTAAATTATGTATTAACATCATCCTAGCGAATCTGCACAGTGATCTCCACTGAGCATGATCATTTCGCCACTGGCTGCTGGACTTAGCGCGGGTCCAAGGAACCCGCCTAAAGAGGAAGATGTCCTCGCAATCACCCTTGTTCGTACAGCTCTAGGAAGGAGTGTCCCACACTTCATCACAATCACTCCCTCTCTTACTTTCCCACCGCAAACCTACCATTGAAGGTTCACACTTCTTCACCTTTCTCCTGCAGGGCGAAAGTATCATGAGCGTCGAGGTTGCAGTCGGAGGATAGCTTTTTGGGTGATAGCTTTTTGGGCGGCCAGAATGCCGGAATTCTCCACAATCACTCTATCCACTTCCATCGCACACGCTGCACCCACCTACGGCGCCGCACCTGTAGCACACCCACCACCACCTCCTCACTCGACACCCCTCGCAATCATCATTGGACCCGCTGTTGCCGTCCCTATCGCACTCATTTTGGCCGTTACTGCATTCTTCCTCGTCCGTCGCAGCAGGCGCAATAAGAAGAACAAGCGCCAACCGCCTCGCACTCGCTCGGCCCAAGCGAAACCTTCGTCATCTTCTTTGCAGCCAAAGGTGACGGAGAAGAGCATGTCACCCGTGGCTGCTTCGTAAACCATAATCAACCTGCATACTTGGCATCCTCCACGATTTGCGACATCATCCTTTCTCCGCGGTCATTTGGATATGACTCTTTGTTGCATCAGCGCCATTTCAAAAGCTACTTCCGGAGCCCGGCAACCGGCCATTATACCGCCCAGTCTCATGAGTGCAATTTGGCTGAGCGAGTGGGGGTTTTGGAGGACAATTGCGATGAGCAGGGTTGGAGGTGGGCATACCAAGCGAGCCGTTGAGGAGTACATGTTTCCATCGTCAGCCACGTGGAGCGGCTGAACAATTGATACCCGGTAATATCTTTCTTGTACAAAGCATTGGGCAATACAGTACGATGGGACACATACGACCATAATGATTAATAACAACAGAACATGCGGTATCTTCAGTGGTGTGGTCACGCTTGGTGGTACTACACGATATGATCTATAATTCTCAAGTTGTTCCAGAAGAGTTGAATCATACCCTCCGACCACCCAGGTCGTTGATGAATCGAAGTTTTCCTCGCGCGTTCTCGATCTCCCAAGCTCAAGATACGACCCTTTCGCTATGCCTAACACCCAGCCTTATTATTCCTTTCAATGTTTCGCACGGTCATCTGCATTAGTCCGCGGATAAAAGGGTTGTTACGCATCGACGTTGCAATTCCGAGTATCTGGATTCACTTCGACCAGCATCCAGCGACCTGGAAACCACACGAAAGTTGGCGCTAGCCGTGTTTGGAGATGTGATCATGCAGGTTCCCTACATTCCCGCACCTCCAGGAGCGATATCAATACGTAATTGATCTTTCAATGATGACTGTGACACGATTTATCAAACATCCAGTACAAGCCGAAAGATAGTGTTTCATGTGCTAATATATGTCAAACGCATACCCCTGCAGCATCCATTCCCCCTGATAAAACATTATCGCCGGTTTTTCCCGTTTTCCCAACCCCCTTTCTCCGCCTCCTGCAGGATACAAACATATCACGCAAATCACCTCACACCAGCGCAGTACCTCATTTCCCCCGAATTCGCCCAGCGAACTTTCCCTGCTGAATACGACTTAATATTCATGTCCTCCAGTCATATAGTATAGCTTTTGAATATGCTTCGCCTAACACATCGCAAACCACGCACCTCTACAGCAACAGGCTTGATAAACGCTATAGACCATTTGAAAACTTCCAACCCCCAGACTTACCCATAGAAGAAGCACAATTGTCCGAAATCCCCATTTTCAGCACCAAGGCTACGTGTCGGCACCCCTTCCTTATATCCTCCTTCGTGAACCCATCTGTTATTGACCTAACATCCACTTCCCATCTCCAATTTCCATCCTCCCCCACCCCTTCTCCACCCTCCAATTCACCTTTCCCATGCACCGATTCACCGTTCCACTCCCTCCGCTACGAGAAAACCAACCATACCTTCTCCCCTCCAACATCCCCATCCCCATCTCACCCTTTCCCAACCTTTCCTTCCCACCCAACTAATCAACAGCCACAGCCACAGCTACACCGAACCCCTCAACACTCACTGCCGGTCAAGCCACCGTACCACACGAACGCAAGGATTGGACTGCTTGTGTGATAGAGTACGCACTGTGGATGCATACAGGGCAAGACTGGGATGGTTATCTTCGTTGAGAGATAATCGTTTGAAGAATTTCTACTGTTCGCCAGGGCGACTTGCACCCTTGATCTACAGGTTCAAATGAGAGCCTCTTAGTCAGTCTCATGCTTGAGACTTGGTGCAACATGCTTTGAAGTCTGCGGATTCTTGACATAGGGTTTTGTGTGGATTGAGATGGCATGGTACAAGTCTACTTGATAAGTAGGCACTTGTACCGTCCAGTACGTAGACTTCTATATCCGGTCTCGGTTGTATATAGAACAATTCACGAGACAGAGTCGTCGTGAGATTGTCGCCTATTTCCGTATTTATTCATTGCTACAATCCATCTGTTATCTCAACCCTGCGTATCAGCATCTCTACCACCACTATAGCCATTCCACCCCTCAAAATTCTTTTAATCTCCTCCCACCCTACCAAAACTCTCCTCCTCTTCCATTCCTCACGCATCCGAACCGCTCCTTGCTCTCACAAGACATCTCTAATCCTCGCTTCTCCCTCTGACGAGATCCACCACAAGCGGCCCATTCCTCAGGCTTGGATATTTCCCTTTCTCATCTACACGAATAGCGAGGGTTTCCTCAGAACATCCGCCCCGTTATTTCAGCGTGAAGGGATGCTGCTTGAAGACCGATTGTAGACGCGCTTGCTTGCCCCGTCACGAGGCTAGGCTCACTGTGCCTTTTTGCCATTGTTGTGTGTGTGTGTGGGGGTGAATGGGGGACGTTGTGGCTAGTGGATGGGACGCTCATGCTGAGAGAAGTGGGCTAGGGATGTTGATGGAGTCTCCATAGTGGGTGTGAGGGAAGATCATGGGGGTGGTCTCGATGAGAAAAAAATGTGTGATAAGTGTGTAGGAGATGGAGCGAACGTGAATAATAGAGCGCGGTTTTAGGCGGTAGGGTTTTGTGGTTCTGAGATGTCGTATGGATTCGTTTTTCTCCGCACACCGGGACTTGGCATGAACGTCTCAAAGCGTGGAGAAGCCCCTCTATGGTTGTAACGGTACATCATAATCGGATATTATTACCGAGGCTGACAGCCTCGTCCTGAGTCTTTACCAATAGTGTTAATCTATCCCAAGCGAGCGGACTCAGCTAGGTATGTACTCCGTACAACTGATCGTATTCCGAAGCAGACTTGACGCATACCACAGGCATGATGCGTCTTTCCTGACTGATATACTAGATCTATGAGGTATATGGCGAATATGGATGAGTATTACCTAAGCATAGGTACGGTTCAAGACCTGGCGAAAGACGTTCCACCAAGAAATGGGAGTCAGTACGTACTTGGATTCTACAGCTAGTCGGTGGCGGTACCCTTGATACCATCCTGATTGACTGTGCGCTATCATTGGCTTGCAGTATATATCACCACACCTCCCATAGGCGCCTGGTTTGGGCGAAGTTGATAGCCCGGTCCAAGCCACAAACGTGCTTCTCCATATCAGGCAAGATGACAGTGGCAGTGGCCGCCCCATTTTGTCTTATAGGCAAGGTATTTCCCAGACATTCATCCTTATCATGTTCACTTGATTCATTTGCCAAACTATCTGATGAAAGAGATCTCCACATTTTTTCATTATCAAGAAAAGTTTGTCGACTGCGTCATGGCAATTGATTGCAGTGATGTCCCAGCAAATGTGACATATAACTGCAGCAATCCTTGGGGCCAAGGTTGTGTAAGTAGACTGCATTTTGACTTTCCGAGCCTCTGGGAATATCTTCAGAAAATCCAAGCAGCTTGCGCAACCGACTCGCGACTGTTCGGCCTTGAGTCTGGATTGGCGACTCAATCCAATGCCTCCTTCACCAAGAATTCATGCGTCGCGATCGCTGGACCATCCTGGACAAGGTATTCCACCGGACACATATGGACTCGATTGACCACTTGGAAGTTTCCGCTGTTCCAACTGATCGTATCTTTACCCTGTCCACCTTTAGGCATTGAGGTACATCTATTCGTGATCAATCATCTTCTTGGTGACCCCATTGATACGATGAGCAACATGCTCCTCAAGCTGTCCAATTGTCAGAGGAACGCCCGATTCTGGAAGAATCGCGAAGAGAAGCACTGGAGACAGTCTACCATGGTCACGGAAGCTTATACAGAATGGGACCGCGGGCGCGCCGCGAGGGACTTCCTGTACATATATCTTCTTTCTTGAGCTTTCCTTTAGTCTGATACCACTATAGGTCTGGCCAAAAGACAACACAAGAGTACAACGCGATACAAGATGCGAGCGACGCTCTGGCAGCTGCTCGCACAACCAGTTTCCTTCCTATCTTCGTGGCTCAAATGATATTCATCAGCACGATCGTAATAGCGCTAATTGATGCAGCAGCAACTGCGAATGCTATAGCCCCTGGCAGCGCAGTCCCCATCAGGGTCGAAGCTTACAGCATCAGCTTTACGGCCCAGTACCTTTGGATCGTACCAGCTGCGTTCCTAGGCTCAGTAATAGGGGTTTCCCAGACAGAGGCGACTATTCCTCGGATCATCAAACAATTCCAGAGAGATTTGGGTAACTCGAATCGAGCTAGGAACATAGACGAGCTCAACCGGACATGCTTTACCGAAGACAAGCAAAGCAGAATCTTCCTAGGTGGTGTTTACTCTTGGCAGCCATCAAACTGGCAGACTGAGGCTGAACTTCCCACCATGTCCATTACGCATCGCGGCACGAGGCGGCAGGATCGCGACCTTCAGCGTTCAGCACATGAACGTCGGATGCAGCTCCATACAGTTGCTGCGCACCTAATCGTGACCTCAGGGACCCTGACTGGAGCAATAATCTCAGGCTTTGTTCCACCAGATGGGTTTAACTGCCGTCACATCGTGTTACTTTCCATCTTGGCTCTTTGGCTCGCAAGTGCATATCTCGACGTCCAGCTGGCTAAAATACCGCCGATGGATCGAGATCGCCTTTTCTGGTCAACGTTCGCTAAAGACGCCGTCATGACTTCTTTCACAATGGTGCTTGTGGTGTTAACTCAGGTTGGCATACTCAACCGTTGCTCTTGCTCATCCTTGTTTGGAAGGACGGGGGTTATGCTCCCGCAAATGCCAGAGGTCGCCAAAGTCCTCCGCTATCGCCTCGGCACGTTGTATACTGCTGTGACGATTATCAGCGTTGTCTTCGAGTCGGTAGTCGTACCGCTAAACGTTTGCTGGTGGTATGGTGATGCGGTGAGAGTCTATGTCCAATGCGATGATGGCACCTCGAACGTGGCTGGCTTGAGGAGATTCGTGTCACAACTTCAAGGCTTTAAACGGCGCCTCCCAAAGGTCTTTTCCAAAAGACCCTTGAGTGGAAAATATGAACAATTTGAGCTCCGACGCGTTCGGGAAAGTACAGAAGTAGGCAGTAGCAGGGGTAGCGAAGCCGCATACGCATGTAACGATGGTGAGGAACAAGATCGTCACGGATGACTGCCGTGATAGGTAGATTCGATTTCGCATTGAATGATGGCGAAGTCAAAATCTGTTGGAAATAAGCCCTTCTGCCAAGACACTAAGCGAGTGGCCACGTCTACAAAGTCTTGTTGTCTCATTATCTTGTTCCTAGACACCTTTCTAGACATCTAGCATAGCTATCATATCATCCATCAGACCCCTGAGACCGTTCAACAAAATCTAGCCTAGGGGCAATTCATAGCAATCGCGGTCCTCGATACCATAGCGACGATGAGTCCTACCACACAGCCAGACGTCATTTGAACCGCCCAGCCAGGGCTTTGATGGCGATGATGAGTCCACTACATCACTGGAAGTCGGCAAAAACAGCACAGCTACGATAGCGAAGGCAGCACGTCTTCGCGGATCTGTGTCAGTCCAACGGAGAGCATGGCCTACGACCTGGCGTTGCTGCATCCTCCGAGTACGACACCGGCCGGGGTAAGATTGGCTCTTCTGGGTAAGAGGGTGATGACAGTTGTGCAAATGGGATCTCATACTTGATCGGATACGGGAACAACGACGGTAGGCATTCTGCAGCTCAGAGTGGTACTTCGTATACATGTCCGGCAAGGATACAACATGATGGCGGATGGTAGGCACGGCAGCTGAAGAACGGTGGTTTGCAGAGGCCGTGCTAGAGGTATGAGATATATGATGTCGATGATGACAGATGAGCTGAAGAGGAGCATGTATACGGCAAGTGCTTTCAATCGACAGGGGAGCCTCAGCGAAACCATCATGATTACTTATGGGAATGACTATGGGTCAACAGAGGGTATATCAGATGACATGAAATCACTGAATAGTGAGACAAGCAGAGAGACAGAAAGACCTCTTCAAACATCCACCTCTCAAGTACATCATTCATGCGCAACACCGCCTCCACCCCACACCCTCATTCCCCCACATCCCTCCCCAAAGCTCGATACCCCAACCCCCCCACCGCCACAAGCACATTCCCCCCCTCCCCCGCCCTCGCAATCCCACCCAAAAGCCCTTTCTCAACGACCAAACACTCCGCCGCAACCACAGCCGCCACCTGCACCACGAACGCCGGCGCGAAAGCTTCCACGGTGACGGTATGTCCGCCCAGGAAGATACCGCTGTCGTGAGATTTCCATCCGAGCCAAGTCTCTGGGTCTGGAGAGAGTTCCCAGACGTGGGTTTCGAGGAAGTCCGGGCGGAGGATGATTTGTTGGAGGGCGGCGCAGTAGTCGGCTGGGGGGACGGGCCTTCGGGAGGGGGGGGAGGGGCGTGGGGGTTGGGTGAAGCAGGAGACGGTGATTGAGGGGGAGTTGGAGGGGGGTGGTTGGGGGGGAGGGGGGGTGGTGGTGGTTTTGTTTGTGGTTAAGGTGATGTTTAGGTTTTGGGAGAGGTTGGGGGTGATTGAGGTTGTAGCCACGGTGAGATGGGTGATGTATGATAGGAGAAGTAGAGACTTGACCTGATACATGATTGTGGATGGAGCAGGGAATAGATGAGCTTGACATCTGACGTTTCTTGATAAGGCTATTGTTAGTTTGCGCATCGAGCTTCTTGCGAGCGGCTATGATGCTGTGCCTAATAGGGACTCTTCCCCGTTCAACTACTTTGTATGGCCTCACCTCTGAAAGTTGAAGCCATCAAGGGATGAGTGGCACTTGCCAGTTCTCTAGGCAGCTTCATGCATTCCTCAAGAGCAATCCTTCGTCTCCGTTCTGTTTCGTTTGGGGTGCAGAAATCTTGCTGTTTCCATTATGTGTCCCGTTACTATCAGATAGCAGATATCATATGTTCTATTTCCCAACCCCATCCAATTAGTTTTGTGGGCAGCATTGATGAGACACAATTGTTGGCGGTTGAGTAGAATGCAAAAGTGTTTTCGGTTGTTGTCAGAGGTCAATGCAGCTGTGCCACTGTGGCTGTGTTCACCTTTGTGGTTTAGCGTGAGCCCAAGATTTCCTTACGTGCGGACGAGTTCGATTCTCATCCACACAAATGCTCCATGTATGGACCATTAAAGCCTACTCATGTGATAGGACATTTCCAGTTATAGAGTCACTACCTAGGGAAATCAAGATACCCACAAGGGAAGCTCGTCTGAGGTGATCATGGCCTTGCTTCATAGCTAAGTATGATATGCAACATGCCATCACTTTGCTATATCGTCTCCTACATTAGGTAAGATCGAAGAGAAACGAGCATGTTCAAGATCTTTTGCGATATACTCTAGAAATATCAGGTTTTGAACGTGGTTTACCGTGAGACTCACCAAGCACAAGATCTATTATCAGCTCGTAACCGGCCACATACAAACGCGGCTGGTGAGCTGCATCTTCTGAAAGAGAATGGCACATGCTGCACATGTACTCACAGAGCATTGACTATTGGTGCAGTAACCGAAGTGGAAACGATATGCACAAGCGCTTTGTGTTTTGTTTTTGGCCCTAGGTAGCCTTCCAAATGCTGTCAATCATCACTAGCAATTCTATCGATTGTACTAGCAAGATCATAGCCTAGTCGACCTCCTACGTATGGCTGGCGGTAACGATCGCGTTCGTCTTCTTAGCGAGGACTGGTGCAGTATCATGTAAAGCATCCAAGCTGGATCTTATGGCTCTAATATTCTAATTTTTTAGTATGTAATTCATCAATACCTTTGGATTTTTAGAGACACCAGCCGGCTTTCGGCCTCGCTTTTTAGGTAAGATATGGGTAGAAATAAAGAATGATTTGATTAAACTTGGGAGACCTCAAGTGCGATCTATCGAACAATGGACATTACTTTGTTCGAATCGTAGTAATTTGGCGATGTTCTTGTTCCACTTGAAAAGCTGCTTTGATATAGCCTCTTCAAGTGTTGTCTGCTAATCTTTCTTGTCTCCAATCCCGGTATAATTGTCCAAGTTTTCCGAGACACTGTGTGGATCAAAACCAAAATATCACACACGCGGCATATCTCCTGTACCATGAGTCCATTCACGCAAAATCCAACAAAGCTGCAAAGCTCAATCGGTAACTTCCTCACGCAAAGCATCGCTCTCCATCTTGGCTTGAAAGCATCGCGTCGGTCAAGTCTGACGTACCGCGCCTTCGGACCGACGAAGTAAGTGACCACAGAACTTTTCCATGCAAACATTGGTGCTCAATAATTTTGATTCCTGTAGGAGTCCTCCGCCACGGACGAGTCCTAGGTCGAAGCCTGTTGTACCCATCCAATGTCTCACTAAGGCCTTGCCCTATTGAAATTCCATCTGCAAAGACTCTAGCACAAAAGAACGAAGTACCTTAGCTGACTCCCCACGTGCTCAATTCAGGTATGAGCAATCGCAGGTCACGAGCCACAAGGGTTTTGTGAAGGACCTTAAGAAAGAACCCTTCACTCTGAGTGGAATATGGAGCTACGAGGACATGAGTGGTGGCGTTGGACTGCTGTAAGATTTTCATTGATCGTAAAAATCTTGGAGCAAAAGGCTCAATCTTGAGGGAGACTTTACGGCCATATTTGAGTTGATCTTCGCTAGCGATGAATCAAGGAAACGCCATGGATGCGTCGAAAGCGAATATACTCTAGGCTATCACGAAACCGACTTACATGTGCTATATAACTCGTTGCATGGCGAAAGATTGATAAATGTTACAAGCTATGTAAACCCAGGTTTACTGTGCCGAACGAATTATTTCTCGAACGCGTAGACATTTCCGGAAAGTATCTACAAGCATCATCTGGTTCTTCATCCTCCGAGCGTCAACGCCACACCAGCGTCTTATGGCATATACATTGCCAATCTCTTCTCCTTACATCATCAGCTCTGTCTCTCAACATGATGAGTAATAAAGACTGACGCCTCGGGAGATTTCAATCGTGCGGTCATTGTTGTCTTATGTTGTACATAATTGACTTCGCGTGTCTTTGCAAATAAACATAACAGCAGTAGAATTTTATGAACGAGGAATAAACTAAAACGAGGATTCTTGAAACCATTATGCGGAGGTGTGCTTTTGGGAGAGGGATAGGTACTAATAGGTGAATTTAGACAAAGTGACCCCTCCGACCCATATTTGCAGCGTAGGAGGCCAACATGCCAAGGAATGCCAAGCCTTTCAGCCTCGCTGAATCGTAACTCAATCGTGTTAGTCTACCAACGTTCAGTATCGTTACGACCTTGGTTGATCACGATCTAGTCGTCTCTTGTGTATCGCTGTTTGATATTTTCCAACCGATCGTTAAGTTTAGCCTCGCATCCGCATATCCTGTTGCATGCCCGCTGGGATCACTTCTCTGGCTCTCCTTCGGAATCTCACGTCCATAGCTTCGGGAACCTACATGTCCTCTGCCCGACGCACGACATGCCCAAGTCTTCGATAGAACAACAAGGTCTTCTGCAACCCGAATCTTTCGATCTCGATGATCTCGAAGCTTCCGGAAGTCCACCCCAGAATGGGCATGCTCAACAATCAAGTAAAGATTGGTCGCGTCCACGCAAGACGTGGACATCATCCGCGCCTTCATGGCGGCGGCCGAGATACATCACTGTTGGCTTCTGTATGCTGGCTGCATTGTTGATCGTTGGTGTTGCATTGAATAGAGGGGCGGGATTGAAAATTCGTCGACCTGGTGGCTTTTCACATCCTTTAGACCCGCCGTCTTCCAGTAACGGTGGCATGGGCGGAACAAACAAAACGTCGGATAAGCCGGAGGCCCTTAAGGGTGTGACAATCAAAACGGGGGAAAAGCCAGAAGGTCTCAATATAATAGGACTCATCTTCTTCGGACGACCTTCTGTGGTGGCAATTCTGGACTGCTACCTCAAGAAGAATCTTGTCACGCGCGGAGGCTGGTTGGACGAAGTACATTTTGTAGTCAACACGGACAGAGAAGAAGATATTGCGTATTTGGATAAGCTTATGGATACCGAGGCTTTGTATAAGAAGATTATTATATCGAATCTGGGGTATAATGAGGTTTGGAAGGAAGGGGTGGAGGAGGGTAACATGTATATCAAGATCGACGATGATATTGTGGGTCCCACTCCTACTGGATTTAACAACGACATTGCACTGGCTGACATGGTGATATAGGTCTTCTTCAATGATAAAGCTATTCCTGACATTGTGTACACGAAGCTTGCCCACCCTCATTCGCTTGACGTAGTTGCCAATCTCATCAATAGCCCTGAAACCGGATGGCTGCATTACCGGTTCGGGGCTATACATGCCTATCTCCCGGAATTGGAACCTCCACAAAACCCTAGCGCTGATTCCAAAGGGCCGACAGCGTGGCGAGCATCCGCGCTACCTGAATGGAAAGGCGAGGATATGACTTTTCCTGTCGCTGGGGTCGGGGCAGGCAAGGACGATGACGGAGGTGTCCTTGCACCAGATGTGCCTGGGGCACCACCGTTCAAAGGCCATCGATGGCTTCCCCTCCCTAAAGGTGCAGACAAGGTTGAGGAACTTTGGAGAACTCCGATGGCTGAAACAAGCTATGATCCCAACGGACCAGATTGGGGAAGCTGGTCACTTGGCGCACAAGCTCATTACTCGTTCTTCGAGAATCTGGAAAAGAGTAATTTAGAATTGTATCATTATGGCCATGGCACGGATGAGGAAAGAGAAGGAATATGGAACATGGCATACGATCGCATGAACATTAATTTCATGGCAATATGGGGAAAGGATGTTTTGGATAACTTGCCTTTCAACACACCGGATGATGAATTGGAATTGAGTGTTGGGGTAAATACGAAGTTGAGGAGACGTATGTGTACCTCCGAATCATTACGGAGTAACGGCCATGCTAATAATGGTGATAATAGCTCTCCTGGTCAATACCCATGCCATTGCCGCGCACTTTAGCTTCAGGTCACAGCACGAGATGTATGATACCGATCTGCTGGACCGATATCGGGCTTATGCGAATGAGATGATTTGTGCAAAGGACAACCAGATCAAGGTGCCTTGATTGATCACCGGGAATGTGGCCATCTCAACTGCAAAGCACAGCGCTCCAACCACATGTCTATCCTGGGGCGTAGTGACCTACAGGAAGCACGGGGACGGACGTGGCTTAGGCTGGAGAAGCACCACCAAACCAAGTGTACGGCGGTAGTATGCGCCGAATCCCAAGGACCATCAGTAAGACGTCTACGACAACCAGCTCTCGGGGTCATGCCCGTAAGCTATGATACGCTAGCCTTATCTCCCGCTACTAATTTGATAGAGTGGATTCCTTAAGCACGGCTCCATATGCCATATCTTCTGGAAAGACTCTAGCGTGTTGAGGATAACTTAGAAGCTATATGGGCTCTTGCGTACGCTACTCTTATCGCTAATACACTGAGTTCGTACTGACTAATTTCCAGCAGACATCACCAAGCCCCACCGGCTTGGTGCCGAGGAAGCGTATACTAGGCTGCCTACAGCCAAGTCGGAACATGTCACCCCCAATCAGATGGTGGCGAGGATATAGCGGCCCTACCACGGAAAGGCACCGGCATGAAGAGGGGGTTCTGACAAAGGCGGAGATGGGGATCTACGGGGACTTGTACACTGTATGCCATGTGTGCACTTCTCTCCTTCCCAGGTACTTCACCTTCTCGTCGAATACTTTCTCCCCGTTCGGCGATACTGGATCTATCGACTTGCCCCCCACACTAGGTAGGCTCGGCGACGGTACCTTGCTGATCTCTTCGGACGCCTCTATCTAATGGTGGAGACTCGATGATCTTATATATATAGATAGGATGGAAGACACGTACCTCGTGGCAGCACTGAGGGAAGCTGGTCGATCGCGATGCTCCTCAGAGTCTGATCCGAGACTCCAGGTCACTAGTCGAATGGACTATGTCGTAGTGGGTTCAATTGCCTTTCTATCGCAGAATGGATCAGATTTTGGATCATGTTGTATCACATACTTTCGAAAAGCACATGAGCCAGACCCTTTGGGATCTCTCATATAGATAAGCTAATTCACACCTTGCACACAACGTACAGGCATCTTTCACGCTCATGGACCGACTCTTCGTCACAAATGTGGGGACATCGGCGGATAAGTTTCTACAATGCATGGAGATCTGACGCTTTAAGCATAAAATGATTACTAGCGCATCTATCATATTCTAACGCCGTACTATCCAATCTCATTCTCATCAGTTCACCCTTCTTCATACCATCTATGACTATCCTCCCTTCCCAGATATAACTCGAGGACCCCAATGGCTCCACACAGGTCCAAGCAAGCAACACTTTCGAGAGATGTTCAACACTGTACTCATGAAAAACTTAACCTTGGCGCGATCTCGATGATAACCCCCGAGCCTTCAGACCTATCCTACGCCACTCTAAGTCAATAAAATGCCAACGAGCAATAAAAGACGTAGCGAGGACGGTGAATCGAAGAGGCCAAGTCAGGTGGCAAATGGAAGCGAACGTAGATAAAGGGTCAGAATGGTTAGAATATAAGACCAGCTCGTCTGTCGCAAAACAATCAAATACTGGTCATTGTGCTCGGATTTGAGAAAGAGAGGTGGGAAGATCGGGGATGGGATGATATGATATGATATGACATTATACATAGATACATAACTACAGGGCAAACATATTTGAAGACATATATACCAAACGAAGAAATACAAAACTGGAGTACAGAGCCGTTAGTACAAAGCATCATTACAGTCACCGTCAAACCTGATCGTCCGTTAGTATTTCCCTCTTCCCATCCCATCCCATCCCCAACACTTTCTTCCCATCAAGCGAAAATCCTCCTCAACCTCCCCGCCAACCCATTCTCCCTCAACCGAATCCCCGACCCACCCCTCTCCTCCTCCCTCGTAACCCTTTCCCTCTCCCTCCTCCTCTCCTTCGCCCTCATCGCCGCCTCCTTCGCCTCCTCCAACTCCTTCCGCTTCCGGCGTAACTCCCGCCTCGTCTCCGCCTCAGCCTCATCCAGCTCCTTCCGCTTCCTCCGCCTCTCCCTCCTCGCCTCGTCCTCGCTTTCGATGCGGGCTTTCAAGTCTGCGTCTTTGGGCCTGGCCGGTCGTTCCTTGCGAGAGCTGGAGTTTTCGGTAGCGCGACGTGGGGGGTGCGAGGGTCGACTGCTGCGCGGTTTGTCGCCGTTGACGCGGATGAACATGCTTGTTTCTGTTTCGGCTCGGGGTAGTACATCTAGCAGGCGAGGTCGAAAGGCCGATGTCGACGACGGTTTGGGTTCGGGTTCTTTATCGCGTTTGCTGGAGCGACGCTCTGATCCCGATGGGCGTTTGCTCTGCCGCTTCTCCTTGGCATCTTTGAGCAGTTTGTCTACTTCACCTGATTTTGCGGTCGAGGCGCTGACGTCGCTTTCGCGGCGTTTGCGCTCAGGACGTGAGAGGTCGATGCTGCCGCTGCCTTTGGAGGAGGATTTGCTGTGTCGACGAGGGCGGTCCCACGCTGAGCGACGATGGCGCTTGGACAATGTTGGAGAGGGCGGAGCCTCAGTTGGTAGAGCGGCCGCTTCCACTGCTGTTTCTTCCGGGATAACTTCTTCTGTGGCTGCTGGAGCTGCTTCGGGGTTTGAGTCACCTCCTGCTTCTGCGACTGGCTCAGATGGTGGATCAGCAGGTGGAGCTGCTTCGGCTACAGGGGCGGCTTCTGCTGGGATCTCTGGCGTAGGCTCCTTAGCAATCTCTGGACTTGGCTCTGGTTCAGCTGGTGCGTCTGCGGTAGGCTCCTCCGTAGTCACTGGCTCAGCTATCTGCTCTACTGCTGGCTCTGCGGCTGGCTCTGCTGTCGTTTCCGCTGCCGTTTCTGCTGCTGGCTCGGCGGCTGGCTCTGCTGCCGTTACCGCTGCCATTTCTGCTGCTGGCTCGGCGGCTGGCTCTGCTGCTGGCTCTGCTGCTGGCTCGGCTGCTGGCTCGGCTGCTGGCTCGGCTGCTGGCTCACTAGCTGCGTCGGCAGGTGGGTCTGTAGGTGGATCTGGTTCTGCTGGAGCCTCTGCTGGAGGTTCTTCGCTGGCCGCTGGAGCTTTCTCCTCGGCAGCAGCCACGTCATGAGCCTCTTCCACAGGAGGAGCAGCTTCGGGCTCAACGTCTGGGGCAGGAGCTTCACTACTCTCTTCAGACTTTATTACCGGCTCGACCACAGACACAGGAGCTGCATCGGCCGTAGGTTCTTTGACCTCAGAATCTCCTAGAGGCTTCTGAACCGCATCAGTAGCCGGTTCGGCGACGACCTCCGCTGGGGATGACTCGTCTGCAGGAGGCTCTTCTTTGGCCGGCTCACTTTCCTTTGGTGCTTCGTCAGCAGCCGAAGCTTCGACTTCAGGCTCGGCAGCTACTGTAGGCTCTGCAGGTGTTTCCACGGACTTGGCTTCCGACTCATTGAGAATAGTCTCAGCTGGTGTATCCGCAGGTTTAGCTTCTTCTGTTGCAGTTTCTGCTGAGGTATCCACTGCTGGTGTGGGTTCTGCAGGAGGCTCTTCAACAGGAGCCGCGTCGATTTGCTCAGGATCAGATAACGGAACGTCGTCAGCCGTAGGCTCTTTACTTGGTGGGTCGGCTGGCGGCTCCTCGACGACAGCGGCTTCTTCTTTTGCTCCTTCTACAGAGGGTGGCTCTTCTACATCAGGCTTTGCAGGAGCAGCTTCGGGTTCTGCTACCGGCTCCGCGGCCACATTGTCTGCAGGAGCAGCTTCGCATTCTGCTTTCGGTTCCGCTGCCGCTTCCTCTGCAGGAGGAGCCTCGATTTCTACTGTTGATTCTACTGCCGTTTCTTCTGCTGGCGGGGTTTCCTCCGCTACAGCCTCTACGATTGTAGGCTCTGCAGGGGGAGCTTCTTCGGGTGTAGACTCTGCTGGTGGGGTCTCTTCAGGTGTGGATTCTGCTGGTGCTGGGTCACCTGGCGCAGGTTCTGCTGCTGCTTCGACGGCCGCTGGTGGTTCAGCTGGTTGATCAGCCGGAGGATCGGCTATGGCTTTGTCTTTCTTTGACTTCTTGTCCTTCTTCCTTACTAAGGCCTTATTGGACGACTTAGTTTCCTTTGCAGGCTTCTCTTTTGACAGTACCAATTTGATCTCCTTTGCTGATTTGGTTTCTTTGGACTTGCCCTTCTTCGATTTGCTTGATTTGGGCTTCTCTTCGGAGGGTACCTCGGGAGCTGGTGGAGGTGGGACTTCATCGGCTGGAGCAGGCTCAGCGAGCGGCTCTTCAGTAGGCTCTGCAGGCTCTGCAGGCTCTGGCTCTTGGGCGGCTTCTGGCTCCGCAGCAGGTTCTTCTGGGGCGGGGGGTTCGGTCTCTGTCTCTGGAGGTGGGGGTTCTTCGACAGATTCAGCTGCAAGTGGTGGAGCGGCTTCATCGACACTATCGAGCGGCTCTATGGGCTCGCTTGGTGGGACCTCCTTTGCTGCTTCGTCTACTTTGGCTTCATCTCCTTCAGATGCGGCGGGCTCAACAATCGATGATTCGGCAGGTGCATCTGGCGAAGGCTCATCAGTTGGAGCTGCGGCTTCTGGTGCAGCACCCTCGTCTTCGACATTGGGTGCTCCTAGCATCTTGTGAGCAAAATTATATACTGAGTTTTACTGGCCGAAGAGATTCGTTACCAACTTCTTCCGGTGGAGTATCGTCAGCAGCAGGCGGTTCGGGTTCTTGCGGGGGTGGTTCTTGAGATGGGTCTGGTGGGCGAGGTAGGAAGGGGTTATGTGGGACCACAAGTATTGGAGGTTGTGGGGGGACGAAAAGTGGCAACGCAGAATACTGTGTGGTGTGTGTATCTATCTTTTGCCAAACGTACGGTGCAGGATTGGCGTAGAGAGGCATCTCGAATGCACCGTTATGCCACTCAACGTCGGATCAATGGCTAGTAGAGATGGGAGAAGGGTTTGTAGTGTTATAATATTCCCTCAATTGACTCACGGTTCACGCTTGGTCAAAGTCTCCGATTGGGCCATGACGAGAATGAGGGGTTGCGATAAAAGAGCAACAAAGGTACAAGGAAATATCACAATGAAAACAGTAGTGAGTGAAGGAATACAGGCCAATCTGGCTTGGATGTAGCAATCCTTGCCTGAAATTCTCCCCCAAAGGAGTAACGGTCATACAAAGTCGCAGGTGTCAGACGAAGCCCAAATCGACCCCAACGAGACAGAAAGGAATGCCGTCCTCCATCACTTACAGAATGAAGGCTATACCGTGCTGCTCTTGCATCATCCAGCCATTGATAAGAATTGCACCAACCAGTCGGGGCCACGTCAGGAACGCAGTCTCGCAGCATGTAGCCGATGGGCACCGTGAAGATGAAGCTAGCCGCGTCCCCCGTATACCGCATTGAGTGACGGTGCATATGCAACATGGTGAGATGCAATTCTGACTGGTGCTTCACTTTCTTTTTCTTCTTGCTCAAGCTTGCTATCCCCGTGGGGTTATTGCTGCAGGACGGAACGCTTGCTGCCCAACTCCCCTGATTCGAGCATCAGGGGCTAACCCAAATCTCGTGCGCTGCGATTCGGTGAGGGTCCATGTGCTAATGCGAACACTGTACTGAATCTGCATCTTGCATAAGTAGCCACTGTGGAAGATGAGGCCATCAATCAAGCTTGCAGAGAATGAAAACAGCTGGTCGAGGGGGTGTTTGGGCAGCTCCGGGCCCAGCCGCGGCCCGGGAGGTCGTTCATTAGGCTCCTTCGGGTCTTTCTTTCAGTAACAATCCCCTGCTGCCCAAATCACTCCTCCATCCTTTATGGCCTCGCTCTTGACGTATATCAGGGCTTATTCAATTGGTTGCCTCAAGGTCATGCTGAAGTAATAGCTTCGCATACAATAATATTGAAGTGGCAAGCTTACCACGATTGCTGTACGTGGTAACCGTGGAGAGAACCAACCTTTCTGGAATACGTATCTGGGCAACAGTCTTGGGACATAAGGATCAGTCACAAGTCGGCGTTTGTCAATGTCACAGGAAGCTGGCCAAAGAGAAGTCCTTCTACCACATCTTGAGCGTTTGCTTGACTCGCGGGAGTACCCAAAGACAATCTGCCCTTCAGAGGTGCTACGAGCTCTGAGCGCTGCTGAATTAGAGACCACAGAGTCATCGACGTGGAGAGATCTGATGCCGGAAGTGCGCCGCATGCTTTGGGAAATGCGCCATCGTGGCGAGGTCGAGATCCTTCAAAAAGGCTCCCTGGTACCTGAGGGGATCGAATTGGAAGATCTGATAGGTCCAATACGCGCCAGGAGAGCTCAGGGCTGAAGGATCGTAAGATCGCTGTATGGAAGCCTGCCAGCCGATGATGGTGGCGGCTGTGTGAGTCCTAGTGATCACTATTGACTTACTGTACATTTCCTTGCTTTACATCTTCTCGTCAAAGATCATTACCCATTAATCAGGCAACAACCGTCACCATAGTCGTCTTCTGCTGCTGCCTTAAGACCCAGCGCGACTTCGCTCAATCGTCCCTATACGTCAAGGATTGAGTATTCTGTCTTTCGTTTTCACTATCATATACTTTGCCACGATGGGCAGTACAACTCATAGTCCGGTCCCAAGCCCCATACTCCAAGCACGCCAAGATAAACCTGGCAAAGGTGATCTGAAAGTTCCCCAAGACTTCCTCCTCCATCCAGGAAAGATCACCAAGAACAACGTCGACTGGGCCAAAACTGATTTGCCTGAATATGATGGTCTGTACGCCACCGTCTTGGACAATTGCTTTACAGCAGCCGAATGCAAAACGCTTGTCTCTATAGCTGAAGCCGAAACGAATGGTGTGTGGGAGCAAGCAATGATAAATGCTGGAGGTGGCAGACAGGAGTTTAACCCAGACGCACGAGATTGCGGAAGAATTATTGTGGACGATGGAGACATTGCGGAGAGGATATGGAATCGAGTAAAGGACGAAGTACCCGAAATTGAGTACCTGATCAATATGCCTAAAGTTACAGGCAACGGTCCTGCAAAGCGAAAGGAGATATGGAGAATGTCTAGGCCGAACGAACGGATGCGTTTTCTCAAATATGGCAAAGGCCAATACTTCAAGCGTGAGTCCCCCTACTGAAATGAATCTCGCTGTTCTTAATCTAACTCTACCAGCACATATGGACGGCTGCTACGTGACCCCTGATCAATCAGAGTACTCTTTTTACACCCTCCACCTATATCTCAATGATTCAACTCAAGACAAGATCGGGGGTGGAGCGACGACATTCCGTATGTACCTTTGCCTTTTCTCTACAGCGGAAGTCGCAAGATATTACTGAAACTGAACCTTGCTCTTCCACCCATCACACCCCTTTACTCTTATCTTAAGGCGCAAAGCTGATCCCATACTTCATCTGCATAGATTCCATGAATATGCTCCGCCAATTCGACGTCAATCCCAAGATTGGCAGAGTCCTGATATTTCAACATCGAGATCTCCTACATTCCGGCGCCGACGTTACCAGCGGAATCAAATTGACATTTAGAACAGATCTGATGTACAAGAAGGTAGCGGTAGAGTAACGAAAGCTCTACATACATAAAATTGACGGAGTAGAAAGCCCAACTTCGATATAATACCGTACATAACGCCACACGCTCAATGCTCTCTAACCTTCCATGCACATTCCTCTTCTCAACCGCCATGACACCCATACTCACATCCAACATCCAAACATCCATCAATCACAACTCCCATCCCTCCACCCAGTCCTCCACCTCTCCTCCCACCGCCCACACTCAAAAACCTCCTTCCCCAACTTCCGATTAACCTCATTATGCGCCTCGCACATCCACCTTCCCAACCCCTCCCTCCCCTCCACCCTCGGCGCATTCCCCTCCCGCCTCATCCACGCCTGAAAATCCTCGGCGCACGTCCAGCACGGATACAATTTCGAAAAGAGGGCGAGAAACTGATTCATTTCGGACTGTTGAGTCGGCGTGGCGGTGGGAGGGTATGAGGCTGTGAGGGTGTGGAGAAAGGTCCACGTGGAGCGGCCGAGGGCTTCGACGTCGGGAGGGCAGTCGGGGGGTTGGGAGGGGAGGGCGGTTGCGGTTGTGGAGGGGGGTGTGGTATTGGTATTGGGCGTGGAGGTGGAGGGGTCTTTCTTTGTCATGGCGGCCCAGGAGGCGAAGGAGGTGCAGGAGCGGCAGCTTTTGTTCTTAGTCACTGTTCTTCATAATCACTGACGGAGTTGATTGCTCACGGCTTGCCATCTTTGCCTAGGACTACGCCCTTGGGTATGGCTTTCTTGGGCTCAGCATCTGGGCTCCCAGGCCCCAGCCCAGGGTTCTGCTTCGGCTTCTGCACGTTGGCAAAGAACTTGTCCATGCCGTAGAAGCGGTGCAGGATTTCTTGCCATAGATTGGTATGGTTCCGCTTCGGACGCGGCCGCCGGCTAAACCTCGGCGCCTTTTGGCCGCAAGCAATTGAACGCTGACCAGAATCACTTGCCACCCACAACCACCATGTCTCCTCCCTCACCACCACCACCAAAAACCCCAATCCTCCTCCTGAAATCCCCCTCCCCAACCCGATCCACAGACCCCTACACAACCCACCTCACCCACCCCCCACCCCAACCCTACACCCCCCACTTCATCCCCGTCCTAACGCACACCCTCCTCCCCGACCCCCTCATCGCCCTCCTGCGCACCCACCTCCAATCCCCCTACCCCCCCTTCCCCTACGGCGCCCTAATAATAACCTCCCAACGCGCCGTCGCAACCCTCACCGCCGCCCTCGCCGCTCCCCCCATCCTCCCCCTCCATCCACACCTGCGCAAACTCAATATAGGACTTTACACCGTAGGACCGGCCACCCACGCAAGTCTCAAAGTGTCAAGAGATAAACTACTGCCGGAATGCACGCTCTATGGAGGGGAGGGGGCTGGGAGCGGAGAGGTGCTCGCTGGGATTATACTCGGTCATCGTGATCCGAAGAACACGGAGGGGAAATACACCACCAATTCCCCCGCCGGGCCTGGAAAAAAACCAGTACTTTTCCTCACAGGAGAAAAGAGGAGAGATGTCATTCCCAATACCCTCATGAACCCGGCTCTAGACGCAGAAGACAGAATCCCAGTCGAAGAAATGATCGTCTACCGCACCACCGCATTGGAAGAATTCGAGTTTTCGTTCGCAAGAATGCTACAGCAGACGGAAACAGCGGGGGTGAGATGGGTGGTGGTGTTTTCGCCGACGGCGGGAAGGGAGATGTTGAGGGCGTTGGGGTGGGGGGATGATGGGGGTGGGGAGGGGGGGAGGAAGACGTTTGTGGCGTGCATTGGGCCGACGACGAGGGAGTATTTGGAAAGGGAGTGTGGGTTTCGGGCGGATGTGGTGGCTGAGAGACCGAGTCCGCAGGGGGTGAGGGAGGGGATCGAGCGGTTTATGAGGGAGAGGGAAGGGGATGTGGAAGTGGAAGCGTCAGACCAAGATGTGCTTCCGTGATGGGTCAAAGGATGCGAAAGCCTCGCTCTTTGATGGGACGCGGGAGAATGATTTCGAACATGAGAGAACGTGTCTTCAAATACTCATCCGACATGGTTATTCCGCTCGATTAAACCCAAGTATAAGATCAGACCGTCCGCAGCTTCAGGAGCCGGGAATACAGATAGGGAATCCCCACCACCGCCACCATAGATGCAGGTCTATGCTCAGACATTTGGAAAAGAGAAAACCAGCCATATCCATCGTGACCAGCCGACGAAATCAGACTCAGGCATGCAATCGTCACTCGCGATATCCAGCGCTCATACTCAACCCCACATTGATCATTTCATCTCTGGCGCCGCTTATCTCATGATCTCCGCGAATATCAGTTCTAGCACAAACGTCAGTGAGTACCCAGTATACAAAGTCTAGAAGCGCCTTACGCTTAAGCTCCTCTTTCGTCAAGGTGTCCTTGTTCTTGTCAAAGTCGAAGAATTCCTCTGGGATAGCCTCAGCGGTCGGCTCGTCGTCTGGGTCGTGGTAGGGTTCGAGGTACGGGTGCCTCAAAGCTTCCTCGACTGTGATTCTTTTAACGGGATTGAAGGCCAAGAGTTTCTCTAGGAGATCGAGGGCCAAGTCGGAGGTCTTGGGGAACATGGCCTTCATCGGTATCTTTTTCTTGAATGGAAGAGAGCGGATGTACTCGCGCGCACGTCGGGACTTGATGCCATAGTAATCTTCCATGGTTGGGGTGCCGAGGACGTCAAGGATGAGTGTCAACTGGTGGTGATCTGTAGATCAGTCAGTACGAGTAAAGGTACAAACATACTCAAGATTACTTACAGTCTTTGCCAGGGAATAGTGGCTTCCCGTTCAACATTTCTGCGAGGATGCATCCTACACTCCATACATCGATTGCTTTGGTGTATTCCTTAAAAGTAAGCATGATCTCCGGCGCACGGTACCACCGTGTCGCGACATATTCAGTCATGAATCCAGAGTTGTCTTCGGTCGATGCAGCTGATCTAGCCAATCCAAAGTCACAGACCTTAAGATCGCAGTTGGCGTTGAGTAGCAAATTGGACGGTTTCAGGTCACGATGAAGTACGTTGGCTGAATGCATGGCCTTGAGAGCACGGAGGGTCTGATAGATAAAGTATTGGCAGTGGTCGTCGGATAAGTCTTGAGTACGAATGACGCGGTGCATGTCGGTTTCCATAAGTTCCTTTTCGTTGTCAGCTAGGGACAACGAGGCTGAATGGTTTGCCTGGATACGTACTTGTATTAGGTACACCTCCGAAAAGGTCTCATAGTTGCGTGGCTTCTGGATGTCAAGAATAGAGATAATGTTTTCATGGTTGAAGTAGCGGAGCAATTTCATTTCCCGGAGAGTACGAAGACAGAACATGGAGTGATCAAATGGAGTGATTTTCTTGATAGCGACTTTCTGGCCGGAAGGCTTGTGAAGCGCGGAGCTTCGAAAGTCAGCACAACATGCAGTATCATGATATGTTTCTTCTGGGCTCCAATGGGCCAGAAACGTACCAAACGACGCCGTATGCCCCCTCCCCAACGACGTCCTGGATATCATATTGATCGGAAACGTTGAACGAGATCTTACGAGACCCGCCGGGTGGCGGAGCTGGCTGACGAGACATGTCGAAGGCAGGGTGTTATGCACCGAGTGACCGGTGGGAAAGCGAGCTGGGATTGTGTCGTTGCTGTGGACTTGCAGAATCGTTCGGGCAGAAAGGCTGCAGAGTAGTCTTTCAGTCCCTAAAACCATCCATGTCAGCTTTGTTACGATGTACCAACATCGAAAGAATAATTGTCTCAAGCACACCGGCAAGTCGACATTGTGGGCAAGGGAGGGCCGGATTGAGTCTTCTGCCAGCCTTGATTGTAGGCCTACAAGGCTGAGAATACTCATGCAAGAGATTGACTCAAGCCGGCCTTAGCTCTTCTGACGATGAATAGCCAACCATGCTTGTCCTCCATTGTCCGCTCCCCAAATGTCCACGAAAGCTTCCACAATCAGATCTGTAGCTTACCCAACAAGTATGAAAGGATCGCCGAATATTGTGATCTTTGTGTCGTCTGCTTCCAGCTTAGTCTGATAGAAGCTTCAGATTTATTCCCAAGGCTTCTTGATGGTCCTCAAATGGTGGACATGTTTCTTCTCTTGCGTTTCTCGATAATCTTCGTAACGTGTAAATTGGCTTGCGAGGAGCGAGCAATCAAGAATATAAGTTGTCCCTGAAGGTTTTTGAACGGTGCTTGAACATAGAGGTGATATATGTTGTATAAAGTAGTACCTAAATGGAGGAACGTGGTGCGCAAGGCTGGTGCGATGTGAGAACGTTGCTAACAATCGCCAAGTTTAATCGACCTATCCGTGGCTGCGATGAATCTCTATGACAGTCGTTAACCTTGTGCTCCAGATTCCGGAGAGGTCCTCTTGATCAAACAAGAACAGTGGGCTGTGTTACCTCCGTTTTTGGCTTTGTCTTCAGCTTTTGAGAACCCCGCCAATGAATGGTATGTTTCGTTTCAGCCCCTGCCGCACTTCTGCAGGAGTACCTAACGGTTCTCTCAGTGTGGAGATGCCTGAAACAGTCGTGGAGACGGTCTTGGTGTTTCACAGCCCTGTGGAGGGTAGGAAGAACGGCAATGGATGCCAGTCAGGTACGCAGGAAGCGGCTACGCACGGCGCTAGTTGGTGGGGAATGGGACGAGACCGGATGCGTTTCTTCTTAGCCGCCGAGTGCTATTTATAGCTAAAGTACGTAAAGCATGTATGATATATGACGAGCTGCAGGTGATGGGTCGCTCATGACTACGGGCCTGTCGTATTAAGTGGCTAGAGCCTAGACTATAGGTACTTCATACAAATACAGGATTTTACGAATGGCCGTACGGCGGGTTGTGGAGGCTTGATCGATTGCCATGCAATTGCTAAACATTAGATGCCAAGACGGGCGGAGCAGGATCCCTGTTCTCTTCCGCACCCGTGGGGCTTTTTAATGGTACCGAGCCTTGACAGAGAACCTTGTAAATCTCCAGAGCATGTTGGATTACCTACTTGATGCAGAACATAAAGGAACGGGACTGGAAGATCTGGCAACGTGACATGCTATTCGCCGGGTGCAATTTGCAAGCACACGCTTCCCAGTAACAAGGGAGCGGCCTGCTGTAAACGTTGTTCTACGAGAATGAACTCAAGAAGCCGCCTTCCTCGCTCATCTAGTATTGCGGTTAGCAACTAGCCGTGGTCCATGGAGTGAATGGGGTCATACCTTTTCCCTCAGCATGCCCAGCCATTGGGTTAGGCTGACACCCTGCTCTGCCCTATCTTCGACCAGCATCGATTGTGCCCACAATTTCATGCCGGGCTCGCCGTCGCCCCGTACCACATACAGACTCGGTACAACAATACTCCCAACTCCTTTGGACCTGTGATCTCGGCTTTTTTCAATGACAGCTCGAAGTCGCTCATTGAAGTCGTTCTCCAATATGGGCAAGGTCGTTTTGCCCACTTTAAGTTGCGTTCTGTCTGCCACACCAAACGCATCTTCCACCAGCTGGGGCACCGCCTCATGCCCAACCCAGAGAAACTGCGTTTGGCCATCGTCTATGAGGTAAAGGCCGTAGGGGAGCAGCATTTGAGACGTAAGATTTATAGCCGGTGGAAGGCTGATGTCGCCAGTTTCTTCGTCCGGAACGCCAGCGGTTGTGGGCATATCGGCCAAAGAGTAAAACTTGGGGTAAATGAATTGAGTGAGCAGGGGTAATGGCAAGGTGGAAAGTTGACAAAGTGCGGCGGAGCGCATGTCGCTGGGAATCTGGGCGGATTGCCTAAGGCCGATCTGCAAATAGTCAGCAGCTGTCCTTGCAGGTACAGCATCTGATCTATAAACTCACGTTTTTTATCAAGCCCAAGAAAAGGACAGGCAGACATCGCAGATTTGCTGGAAATTGTAGGCCACCGCCACCCATGTTGCCACCAGCCAGCTCTTTCCTGTATGTTTGTAAAAGCTCAACAAGCTTAGCTTTGAGCGCATCACGTGCTGGCTCTAGACCGCTTCCGAGGGCACGCTCGACCGCTTTATGGCTGAATGTGGTCGCAATAGCTGCTTGATCCGCAGATGCATATACGTCCGCAAGGGACTGCGTGGTCGGCAATGCTAGCGTCATGACTCTGATACGTCTCTCGCCATTGCAAGTCGTATGTAATACAGCACTTTGAAGACAGACCACTCCTTTCGTCAAAGATTCATCTATGGCAACTTCAACCACATAGCCTTGATCTCGAGGGAACGCTGGGAAGGCGCAGAGATCCGAGCTTCGGTTGAAGAAATTGCCATAAAACGTGCTCATCCGTAGACCAGTAGTAGCTCGAACTCTGAGCACCGCTTCGAGACCGATCTCAGCTGATAGATAATCGGAAAATTCCTGTGCAAATTTGATTGCATCTTCGCTTCTTGCGGCATTCCAACCAGGATAAAAGTACGTCTGCCCACCTGTGTATCGTGGAAGATTACTGAGAGACGCAACATCCTGATATTGTGAAGAGAAGAGGAACATATCGATGGAAACTTGATTCTTTGAACATTCGACGGCAAAGCTTTTGTAGAAACTGTTACCAGTCTGTAGGAGGCTGCTCTCTTTACTAGTGCCAAGCAATTTCTTGTCTTCTCGCATGTCGAGCTTTCCAACTCCTAAATTTGGCAAAGTCGCGGTTAGAACAGTAAGCTTTCCGCCGACAGGCGATATCAATTTGTGGCCAGCTCTCAATGCAGAACCCATGCAAGATCCACCGTTCTGGGTGTTTTGGAACATCTCCTGTAGCCTTCCAAGAAAGTTCTCGATGTTTTCTCGGCACTCGGTTAGTGTGACTAAAAGATCGGCGGGAGTCGGCAGGAAAGGCTCATCCAGATCACTGACGACCATCATGCTAGGCTCTCCGTTTTCGCTGTCGTCGCGCGGAATCGAAAAATAGTGTAGACTTGAGTCGGCTGCCATAAAACCAAGCCTTGTTCGTCGATCAGCGTTGGGAATGCGGTCTAAGCTCTCAAGTATACAACGGGCTCCGGTGGCTAGCAAGCCATTAGTGACAGCGTTATAGCTAACGTCGAAAAGGAACAGATAGACCAAGGGCTGAGGAGGGCGGACCATGTATTCCTGGGGTGCCACAAATTCTACCACAGAGTGGTTCAGCTCGGGTCTTGACCACCGATCCAGCTGCTTCTGTGACGCCGCGTCCCAGTCAAACGCCTGTGGAACCTCATTTGTGAGATTGCACATATTGCATCTCCATCGATGACCTTGGTCCAAGAAGGTTGCGAATGGGTTGATGTAGGACCTACATCGTCGGCATCGTGCAATGACTTGATCTGGAACCACGGGTACTGGATCCTCATGATCGTGCAAAGAGCTATACGGCTGAATGACCAGCGCAAAAGGAAGCCGTGATTTCTTGAGTAGCGAATGTGTTGTAGGGACAGCATTGAGTGTGGAACGAACATATTTTGGAGAGCAATTGGCATCGGGAGACGGAGTCACACTAGTCTGCTTCCTTTAGCAATCAACCTGTGGAAAAAGAGGTTTTCTACTCACATTAGGGGGCAAGATTATGGGAGGTGGAGGCAGATCGAGTTCAGAGACATTGAGTGGCTGATTCAAGAGATCCGTCGGGTATAGCTGATTCATTGGAGATCGTCCCTGTATGTGCGCTTGTGTAGGCTGATGCTGTATTTGTCCACCCATGTTCATATTTCCCATGCCCTGCGTGATTCCACCGACTCCTGGATGTACGGGAGGAGCGCCATGTGTAGGGTAGCCCGGGTCAGGCTGTTGGTACCCCCCAATCGCAGGTGGCTGCTGCCCATAACCAGCTATCCCTCCCATAGCTGGTGAAGCTGGACCAGATCCGTAAGCAGGCCCTGACTGTCCAGGGTGAGGTGCTGGCTGGCCATATCCTGCGCCTGGAGGCGGGGGATATGCACCACCACCTTGTTGCTGGCCTCCTAGCGCAGAGTTCGCACCACCTCCGAAGTCGTATGCCTGTCCAGCATAATTGCGCTTACGTCGGCCACCGGCAGAGGGCGCTGGTGGGCCTCCTTGGACTGGAGATATAGCCTCTGGAACTTCGTGTTGGCTGGTGTCATAGTGTTCCTGTTGATTCGGATCATGACCAGGCTGGCCGTTGGGCGGATATCCTTGCTGCGGTGTCGCCATGATTGTATGATCAGCAACTGCTCTGAAAGCTCTCGGGAGCTTGTCTTCTCGGGTCGAGTGTGGTTGTCCTTCTGTAGGGCAACAAGCCAGTTGTCGAAATTACGGCTAGCAGCCTAGATTATGGGCGAAGGGTTCCGAGATAAACACACGATAGCATAAGACATCACTGCCACCTGTCTGGTTTTTCGATGGCCATACAGGATAGTGTAGCTGTATATATCTGGCACCTTGGGCTTTGTGTTGTGCGGCACTCCAAGATCAAGAGAGAGGTTGATAGGGCTGACAGAATAGAATATCTGGGAGTTTTAGTGCCTCCAATATCTTCGGATCGGGTTCGTCACGATCTATTCTAGCTGAGGTATTCAAGCATGCTTGGTGGACAGCTTTCGCACAATTGATTCATCCAGTGTAGTAAGACTGCAAAGGCATAGGCATGTTCTATATCTTATGGTTTCATCTCGGCCAGGCCCTTTGTGCAGGAGAACCTCTTTTTCGTCCGCTGGTCAAGCCTTAGACTACGCGTGTAACAATTTCATACTATCTATGCTGCTATATTCCTCCATAACTCCGATACGGCTTTCACTAGATCCATGCTGATCGACTCATAGATTCGAGACTGTCATGGAGACTGTTGAGATCTTTATCAAACCAAGGCTAAGATGATTGAGCGTATCAGCCGCAAGTGATATTGGCCGTGACGAAAGGCCATTCCCTCACATACTGATTGCGCATCTTATCACCCAATGGTCTGCCTCGAGGAATTGCGGGACGCGTGTCGGTAAAATGGAAGCCAAATCTATACTACACGAGCCTTGTCCTTCCCACTCGAAGAGGTTTCCAACAATTATCCCTAACACTAAGAAGCAGACTTGGCGAAAGGAAATCGATCCTCCTTGCTATGTATTGCATTATGGCAGCATCTATACTAATCGTTCCTTATCTTATTGACCTTACCTCAACAGCACCAAGCTTCGCTGTTGAACAACCAAATACCAGCCAGCTCTTCACATTCGATACAGCTCATAATGCTACTTTGACCCTCCCTGTACCAATTCCTACCTATGAGGTATATAAGATTCCAGAGACAGATCTTAGTCTTCACCTCACTCTCCTACAAACCCTGGATCGCCTGGCCATGCAATCATGTCTCCAAACGGCATCCATCTGGGTTGCCTATCAAACGCAAAGCGCTACGATACCCGACCTTGACTTCGAATGGAAAGATACTGCGGGTGCCGTCTTTTACATCAGGTCTCTGAGCCAGCGTCTTACGTGGGCAGATTTGAAGAATATCTTGCGAGGGTTGAAGGAAGACCTAGAAGATGAGCGGAGATACTTCACAACAAGCTTCACGGTCGAGCAAACGTCAACGCAGCTTTTCATTGCTCAAGGGCGGCTTTCTAGATACAAGCTTCCGAAGCCCACTTCATTCTCAACGGCATATCAAGCGGTATCGTGACGTTTCAAAGTTTTGATTATGAACCGTGCAGCGCTTCAATCGGGCTTTTCAACGATAGCAGTTACCCCCTCGTGGCCACTGCGATATACACATTGGCTCCCTCATCGAAGCTGTAAGGGCCCTTCAGTAGAATGATCCTCGGAAGAGGAAAGAGTATGTAAGCCTAAACGAGCAAGAACAGTTGGAGAGGAACCGTACATGGAGTATTTTTTGCATGAGATTTTATGCACCATACCGCAGCATCTTCACTCAAGGCCCGCTCAAGGCTCCCGCGCCAATATGCTGTTGGATTTTTTTCTCTCCCAAGTAAATATCGAATTTGAAATACAACCCATCGTAAGCCTCGATAAATTGTTCAACCCCTGTCAGCACGATCTCCCACAGGTCCCAAGTGAAATATGTCGTCCGATCATATCTTTGCAAGACTACGTCCTTGACTTCGTACAACATCTTATAATTTGGTGGTATATAATGATTATGCATGGCGGCGTGCGCCAGAACATCGGCCATCGCAAGTACCACGACTTCTCGTGTAGCTGTCTCATTTCGAGGCTTGACTTTGCTCTCATGCCAGCGTATTGAGAGTAACACGTCATGCCATTGGTCTGGTCCACCTACATGTAGAATAAACGGTGTAGGCGGTGGAAAAGGCGGGAATCTGTTCGTATGTTGTAAGCTGGTCATGTCCCGAATGCGGAGGATTTCAGCTCACGTTGTTGACGAGTCATCATAAAGCGGAGAACTTGAGTTGCCTTGATTGATAGTCGAAGGCAGCCTTCCCAGGGCTGGTAGTACGAGAGGGGATGCGTTCGGAACGTCTGCTAATAGCGAAACGCATGCAATGAACAGCAACGGACTGCATCCTCTCATTCTGACTCTTGATCTAGTGAAGCAACAAAGATCCTGTCTGATGTATGAGGTTTGAGAGCCGTACGCGATTGATTTGAGACAACATGAACTTTCTCCTCATGATCGTAACAAAGAGAACGACTATGCATCCCCGAACTTCAGGGGAGAGTGAGATCTCGAAATTGCGTAGCGCGTAAATCTGAGATGTCTCCGGACATGTGTGCGCCTCTCGCATAAGTATCAAATCCGAAACAGACATGACCGTGTCATACAGAGCATGCTCCGCTTATTGGATACATTTTGACCGAGTCTTCCTGAAGGAGCTGTATAGTCATAACGCTGTAGCCACCCATAACGTTGATCCAGCACCGACTACGAGCGTTTGGCAGATATATCCTGTCCAAAGGAAATGCTGAAACGTACTCGCAAGAAATCGGCGCCTCAGTCCAGGTAAGCGAGAACACTCTCTATATGCATTGATGCTGAGCATACTCAGAACTGTTACGTGTGGTGAAGACCTAGGAATATCGTTCGAGCCCTAGTAGAAGTTTGACAGTCCTGAGCGCACGTGATAGTTCACTAGAAGAGTTCACCCCTTCTGGTCCAAACTTACTTCTGGTCCACGCCCTCTGGTTCCACAACGACCGACTTTTTCGACTTATTTTCGCAATATGAGCACTTTAGGCCTAATAATTCCTACAGTAAGATAATCAATAGAATAAGGCTAGTTAGAGACTTATAGAAATGAATGTTATCAGGCCTAAGGGTACCCTAGAGCTAGACCCGGGAGTACGGAGTTTTGAATGCTCCGGCCCGCTAGCCGCTTAGGGTTGGACCAGAAGTAACTTCCTTATCACTCGATCGGCCGTTGGGGAAAAAATTGGACTTCAATCGATGAGAACTAGCCGACGTTCACACACTGCCCGACTCCGTCTAACATACTCCAGCTTGAACAACACGAGATAACATGGCGGCGACAGACACCTCGATCCGCTCCAGCTGCCACTGCGGCGCCATCACAGTCACAGTTCCCCGACTCCCCGAGTACATCAACGCATGCCAATGCACGATTTGTAGACGCTACGGCGCCGCTTGGGGCTACTACCATCCCGACGAAGTAAAGATCGAAACGAAGCCGAACGCAGTGACCAAGCAGTATGTCTGGGGCGATCGAGACCTGTCTTTCAACTTCTGCGATAACTGCGGTTGCGTGTAAGTCAAGCAATCTCTGCTCCATTCGATCGAAGACTGATGTTGTGTACGGTAGATGCTATTGGTGGCCCATTCGACCTCCGCCTACTGACGAAGGAGAATATAAAATGGGGCTCAACACAAATAATATTAATCCCGAGCTCCTGAGGTTCGTCGATCGAAAGTTTGAGTATTCGCCTTTGATGAGCCCGCTGCGGTCGAAGGACACGGTGCATCCTGATGATCCGGCCAAGTATTGAACACCGCCTCGAACCAGTGCAATACGTAGATACCTTATAGATTGATCCACGAAACTTGTTGCCGCATATCTAAACGAATATCTAAACAATTGCCTCATCGTTCTGTGCTTATGATAGTCGTCACTGCAGTCCCAATGTCTGCCTTGGAACTTTGAAAACCGTTGCAAACTCCAAAGCTTCCATCACTTCTTCAACTTCCTTCTCCGACAACGCAACGTCATACCGAAACGCACTCAGCAGCCCATGGCAACAGCAGCAATCACTAGGAAACGAATCCCGTCAATACAAACCAGCAAACCATAGTATTCCTATCAACACCCCCCCAAATTACTCTCGCCATCCTTCTCCTCTACCTCTTCACCGCATACTTCACTACCACCTTCCCGACTCTAAGCGGCAAAAGGATCTTGCTCCTAATCGCATACCTAGACGACGAAGCAATATTCTTCAGGCCCACCCTACACTACCTCACCCACCTAAGTCTCGGCAACTAAATAATAGTCCTCTATTTCAGCAGCGGCGATGCCGACGGTCTAGGCCACATCCGCAAATCTAAACTCCAAAAGTCCACCCTATAACTTGATCAGAGCTCAGCAGGCTATGGAAGATCATGCGAGTTTTCACTAGATTTCATACAACGCTCCTGCTAAACAAAATCTTATGAATTCACCGGCAACGTTCGAGCGAAATGTCTAAGTCTTAGCAACCCCATCAGCTGGCCGGACCGCAGAATTCTATTTACACAACAGAAAAGCATCACGTCTGTGATCTCTTGATTGGCAGAATACTGAAGTCGAGTGCCGTTACTATATAACGCAGTGAGCGATTTCAGCGCTTGATATGCTGAGAGTCTTATACGGCCCTTTACTTCAGTACAAGAGGACTGCGTATGACCATACTATCCGTATATATTGAATCTGGAATAGGACTGTAGTAAGTGGCAATTCGTGCTTCTTACTTACTTAGGTCTCCAAGAAAGACATTATAGAAATGAGCAAAAGCTGAGGATCCTAACAGCGGCGCAGCGGCGGTCATCGCTCGAATCTGCACAGTCCTTGGATTCGACAGGCTTCTATACACCAATATCATAGTCATCGCCGTTGGTAATTGAGACCGTATAGTGGTATGATTCTACCTTACCAAGGTTCGAGACCTACATTCAGCTCTCGGTCAAAGCATTGATAGAGCGGACGTGTGATCCAGCTACTACTCTTCGCCAACAGCGTATCTTTGGGCTCGACATGATCGAGGCTATCCGGAGAAGCTCTCAAGCTCCACGGTAGAAGTCCAGATGTGATCACTCACAAAGTTTGACAAGACGGACCGGACCTATCCCAACACATCATATCATAGCATATTCTATCCTCAAAAGCACTAACCACTCCCTGCTCGCCTCGTCAGGCCTTCCATCCTTGAAAAAGCAAACCACACAAGACCGACCAACCTACTCAAGTTTACCGAACAGGAAAACATCTTGCACGCTTGCCGCCTTAGACGAGGAATTAGACATAGAACTATGGGATAAAGATTAGAGGGTAAAAACATCGACCTCTAGAATACGACCTGACGACGTGCGTGGGTTTTGGGTGGGATTTATGTTTCGGCAGCGTACACTATTCTAAAGGTTCGAAAGTTTCTATATAGAGTCGGGTCAAGGCGAGTTTTTCATATCTATCCCACCCACATATATCGACCTCATTATCATCGTATATCTCCAGACCTGGGAAATTCCTACCCCTACCCAAAGCGATCCTACACACCCTACCCCTATATTTCCGGAATATCCGATCAATCTCAATCAATTTATCTCCCCTCCAAAATATAAAATACCACACTCAATTTTTATTCTATCCCATCCCATCCCATCCTCTCCATATCAAAATCAAAAATCGAAAACCCTTTCCCTTACCAGACACCTTCAGAAATAAGTGTACGTCTGTTTCCACCAGTATTTCCGTCAAGCTTCCAGTCACGAGATCTTGATGTCATATCATACCATATTCCCTCTTCCTTTCAGTATGATAGAATAGATATAGAACAAGTGCACACCAAACGCTTAAACGTATTCATCTAGCGTAAACCTATTGCATGCGTGCGTGCGTGAGTGAGTGCATGGAACTTGATAGTCAAAATCCCTGGCTCCGAAGCCTAGTCGACACCACCACCCACCCTCCCACCCACCTTCCCAGCACCAATCTCATCCAGCCACCCCCTCCGCCACCCTTCCCCCCCTCGCCCCCACCTTCCCCATCTCCCTCTCCCTCCCTTTCTCCCCTTTCCCATCCCCCTCCCCCTCCTTCTCCCCTATCTCCCCCCCAAACAACCCCCCCAACGCCTCAACCCCAACATTCCCCCCACTAAGCACAACACCCACATCCCATCCCCCCCCTCCCTCCCTCTCAACAAGCCCCCTAAACCCCTCATCAAACAAACAAACCGCCAACCCCACCACCGCACTTGGCTCAACAACAACCTTCATCCTCTCCAGCACCAGACGCATCGCCTGCAAAATCTGCCCCTCGCTCACAGCATACACACCTCTCACTTTTGCTATGTCAGAAACAACAGCCCACGGTATCTCCCCCACCGGCGTTCGCAACCCGTCCGCGATCGTCAGCGACGAGACCTTCGTGACCCGCACCTTGCTCGCAAGCGACCGCCGCGCGTCGTCCGCGCCTTCGAAAGACGGTTCGGCGCCGAAGACGAGGGTTCCCGTCCCTGCGAGCGCGGTAGCGATGCCGGAGAGCATACCGCCGCCGCCGATGGGCGCGATGACCGCATCCAACTTCCCCGCCTTCGAATTTTTAGATATCATATCCCTGTCCCCACTCGCATCCCCATTCGGGCTACAAGTATGTACGCTCAACGACGCATCCTTCTCCACCATCTCCCTCACCTGCGCTTCCAGCTCCAACGCCATGGTCCCCTGCCCGAGTATGATATCTGGATGGTCATACGGCGGCACGAGCACCGCGCCCGTCTCCTTCATCACGTCTGCCACGACGGCTTCTCGCTCCTCGGACGTGCTGCCGCTGAAGTAGACGTGTGCGCCATAACCTTGCGTGGCTGCGATCTTGGACGGTGTGGAGATTGTGGGCATGACGATGTGGGCAGGGATGTTGTAAGTGCGGGCGGCGAGAGCGAGGGCTTGTGCATGGTTTCCTGTGGCGGAAGACGGGGTCAGTAGTTTCGGTCACGTTATTGGAAGCAGAGGCCACAAGAGACATTAAGTGGAGGAACAGACTTCGTACCAGAGCTATGGGTCACCACTCCTCTTGCCAGCTCCTCCTTGCTTAATCTGGAGAGTGCATGGAAAGCGCCCCGGATTTTGAACGCGCCGATGCGCTGAAAGTTCTCACATTTGAAGAAGAAGTTGATCTTTGGATGTGCGGGTCTGTGGCCTTCCCATGGAGTGCCAATCAGAGCTTCCGGTGTTTGTGGAGTGGATGCCAGGTTCGAGAGAGTGGTGGATGTCAAGACCGGCGTAAGATGGATGTGGTCTTTAATCCGTTCATGCGCAGATTGTACGGAGGCACGCTTGAGTGGCAGGGTTTGGTCCAGGGCTGCCATTGCGATAGCAGAGCAAGGTGTGTGCTCCTGCGCGCAATTAGCTATCCAAGGCAAACTCACATGTTAGCAATGCCGACGTCTGGGCAGCACGCGATGAGTGTAGAATGATCAGCTTTTGTTATCAACTATTTTCCAGTTCGGGTATTCCGCCGATCTTCGGCGGAGAAAAAGGCAACTTTTCCCGGCCACACATATACGCCGTTCATACCTATGAACAAGATGCTGCAGGAGAGCAAGACGGAGATTTTGGTAGTAAATCAAATCGCTAGACCTGGTTCTCTGGTCGGAGACCCCTTCGACAAAGTATCAGCGTTTGGCCGGTGAAATGAAAAAGGCAGAGCATTTACCTGACAGCCTTTCCAGCCCTCCAGATCTCCAACTCCCGTATTTCCTTCATCTCCTGCTCGTACTTCTCCCTATAGTCCGGCTGGCTGTTGAAATCCAGCGATCTTTGCGTCTCTGTACCATTCTTGACGCTGTCGTACAATTCATTGAAGACGGGCTTCAACGTGTCCTTGAATTTCCCGCTCCAGTCGATAGCGCCTCGTCGGGCCGTCGTCGAACAAGCTGCGTACATCCAGTCCATACCGTTGGCTGCAATTAAGGGGTACAAGCTTTGCGTAGCTTCTTCGACAGTCTCATTAAAGGCTTCGCTAGGGCTATGGCCGCGCTCGCGGAGAACTTCATATTGGGCAAGGAACATGCCGTGAATGCCGCCCATAAGACAACCCCGCTCACCGTAGAGATCCGAGTAGACTTCCTTTTCGAAAGTCGTTTTGTAGAGGTATCCGCTGCCGACGGCGACACCTAGGGCGATGGCTTTTTCTTCAGCCTTGCCCGTTACATCTTGAAAGACGGCCACGGAGGAGTTGATGCCACGACCTTCGCGGAAGAGTGAGCGAACCGTTCGGCCAGAGCCTTTAGGAGCGACGAGGATGACATCAATGTCGGTCGGAACGTCGACTTTTGTCAAGTTCTTGAAGACGGGGGAAAACCCATGACTAAAATAGAGTGTCTGGCTTAGCGTTAGCATACGGCAACACGATTTCCGGTATGCGTATGTACCTTTCCCTTGGTCAATTGGGGCTTGATGGCAGGCCAGGTCTCACTCTGTGCAGCATCACTGAGCAGATTCATGATGATCGTGCCCTTCGAGATGGCCTCGTCCATATCGAATAAGTTTGTGCCCGGGATCCAGCCGTCTTGCTGGGCCTCTTTCCACGAAGCTCCGTTTTTCCGGACGCCAATGATGACATTCATACCATTATCACGTAGATTGAGCCCTTGACCGTGTCCTTGCGAGCCATAGCCGATGAGGGCGAGAGTATCATTTTTGAAGTATTCCTGTAGCAAACATCAGATAATGATTCTGATTCTGGTAGTGTCCTCCAAGCAGTGCGTGAGATTGCCGTTCGTGAGCGTACCAAAAGTTTGTCTCTAGGCCAATCCTCACGTTCTGTATACCCGTCAGCGACCACCACAGAGGACCCAGTCACGTAGGATTTGTATACCAAAGACGACCTCTTTCGTTCCTGCAAAGTCTATAGTCTTGACGCCCCTTGATTGCCGAAGGCCAGCGCCCACAGCGGGCTTCAATGGCGCGGTGATGCTTGCTCGTGAACACTTCGAGGCTGAAATAAGGGTTCGACGTTGCGTAGCTGGAGAAATCAATTGGAAGCGCAGAGCGCGACTGAAGCTGCGAGAGGCCATTATGATTGTTTCATAGGGTCAATACTACGTTTGATGCTCAAAGACGCAGACAATGCTGCTGGCGAGTGACTGACTCAGGGCATGGTTAATTGAGTTTTTGGCCGATATATACGCCTGTAGGGCTGATACGCACATCGAGTAGCCGACTCCGAGATCGGACAAACACCGGTCTCGGGCTTGTAGGTCACTTCCTCATCCATCCATCGCTGTTCACATTCACTTCATCGTGTGAGCCTATGAAACTCTTCCGTAGCACTTCCAAGGTCACGAGAAGTTTCGATCTGCCAAAAGATTCATCGCTATTCATCGTTTAGAGTGTAGCATAGGATACAGAATGAATGTCCCCTTTTCCCTCCCGAATCTATGCCATCCCTACCCAGCCGCAAAAGAAACATCAAGGGAAACAGCATTTCAAGTGGTCGAGGCCAAAACTTAGTCAACCTGGCAGCACGCCTAGCAAATGAGCCTTGTGGACAAAGCTGTGCTTCTTTCCGGTAGCAAGCCCCTATTTTAGACAAGTAGCTCCGGAAAGGCCTTTGGGCATGAAGAGCACTAAAGTATCGGCAGTACGTAGACCTACTGCGGCCAATGATGATCACCGTAGGAGTCTTGTTCCACATCCGATAAGCCAATTTAAGCGGAGCTTGTAGGTGGCACAGTGATGTTCTGCGTTGGCTCTATTCGAGGCACTGCTCCGAAGCGTGTATTGCCTTGATCGAAAATCTGGAAGTTTGTTAGTACCCTTCCTCGTCGTAAGGTAGCTTCAAAGAGACTTACAGCATAGATGCTCTTCAAGAATGTATCACCAAGAATATCGAATGTCATGGTACCCCTTGACTGAATGCCACCATAAGTCATTCCATTGCCAGCGTCAGCGAAGCCGAGATCTTCTTTTTGAACTACAAATTGCTTGCCGCCAACAGCAAAGCTCACGACTGGCAGCTGCGCTTCGGTTGTGTTTGAGGGGAAGACGTAGCCTTGCTGAGCGGAATCGTATTTGCCGCCAGGGATGGCGTTGTAGATCGCCTGGCACGTCGCATCATCGATCAAAGCGAGCGTGGTTCCTGTGTCAGCGATGGCGGTATTCCCGGAGCGTTGAATAGTCTTGCCAGCTACAACGGCAGAAGTACTATCGAACATCCAAAAGCCTTGAGAGTTGTCCACTGGGGTGTAGTAAGGGGTTTGTCCACCAAGAGCCTTTTGATCAATGTAGCCGAATGTGTAAAAGGACGCCCCTTTATCCGGATCAGCGGCATCCTTGTAACTACCCAGATTGGCCGTAAATAATTCGGAAGCCTTCGGAATATCGTTCTGTGAGATCATATTCTCGACCGGGGTCTGCACAGGTTTGGGAGTCACCGTATTGATGGAGCCAAAGGCAAGACCGAGAAGGCCATCACTAGAGTCCTGCTGAAATTGGGTTGAGAGGGTGTTGGCAAGCTCAATAGCCTGATCTTTGATGATGAGGCCACCAACGTTTACGGTATCAGTGCCCACTGTACCGGAAGCGGAAGAACTGTCGCCATAGGAGATCTTCCAACTCGAGCCTGCACTATTCTTGAATGTATTCGACTGTTTGGGGTCAAAGATGGCATGGCTGCCGGTTGTCTTCGTAGCTGAAGGCAACTCAGTGGACCAGATCTGGTACGATGTAAGCTTAATGTTGTGGTCATATATAGCAAGTAATGCAACGACTCACCCACAGATCTGCTGATCCAGTATCAAAGTCCAGAGTGAAGGTCTGGCCTGGAGTTCCAATGGTAACGGGGCAAAGGTACTGAGAATCATTCTGCGAGTCCTCCGCAGGCACTTCGCCAGGCTGATTGGCGTCTACTGCCTTCTTTTGGAGGACTTTCTGCATGGTAGTTTTACCACCCACTGCAGTTTCCCCGCCAGGTTTGCCCTGATGGTGGGCTATGTTGCTAACAAAGTATGGACCATCCTTAGTTGGCGAGAACTTGTATTTATGAAGGAGGAAGACGTAGGATTTAAGGCCGGAACGTTGGTACTTTTCGTTGTGGATGAGGTTGATTCTCTGCAAGTTTTCTGCCATGATGACCGGAGATGAAGTTGCCTGGGTTCTTTCAAAGTTCTGTCGGAAGAAGTTCAGGCTTTAGGGAACTTGTAGAAATGAGCAAGAGAGTTTATGGTAATAGGGAACGATGAAAGAGATGCGGTTTTCTTCCGAATATGAGTGCAAGGGGTTTTTGGTAAAGGATGGAGAAAGAGAAAGAAGGCAAGATGCCTTCTTAAGTATCGGGAGCCAGCAGGTGGTGAGGTAGTGAGACACACCTACCCGATTCGCACCTGACTATCCTCCCATCCGGAAGGCTCGACACGTACCGTCATGTTGGTGGGTGCCTGGATGGCAGCCCCTTCCAACTCGTGCCATACCAAGCGTCAACTGGCGGATTCAGGGTGCCACAGTGCCAATAAGATCCCCCACCATCAAGGATGATCACACATTGATCGACGTTAGTCCTAGTGTTTTCTCGTCAGTTCGCCGATTGCGTATGCCATCATTGGCGTGATCCCAAGAAAGCCTGTTTTCTGCTTTTCGGTGGTTTCAGGACAAAGATAGAATAGTCATGCGGCATTGCATCAGACGTCCAGGACAGGGCTGCTCCTCGTCGAAGGGTGAGGGTGTGGGTGTGGGTGTGGGGGTTGGAAGATGCATGCACCCCACCACAGAGTCTCGAGAGTCTAACATCCCTTTGTTCGAAACGGTCATTCGGCCCTCCACCGCTTGACTTCATGCATCTCTTATCATAGCATCTTGCCACCTAGCTTGTTCCATATCACATCTGTGGCGGATAGATTGGCTGCTGCCTGTCAGCTCCCGTGACTTGCTGCATCTGCGAGAGGCATCGAGGGTTTGCGCAAAAGACAAAGAAATAAAGCGGCGATATTGATGAGGACTTCGAGTGGTAGACCTGATTGGACGCTGCATGTCCCGAGACATCTTTGCAAAGAGATGATCGTGTGAACGGCGTCTACAATGAATAGATTAGAGAATATATGGCACTGCCGACTGACCCATCCTTGTCTATGAGCAATGTCCGCCTGCAGTCTGTATAAGACGGATGGTCGATATGGAATTCTGTTGAAAAGGATCTGAATGCAGTCAAAAGAAGCATATTCATGCTGTCAGCACCTTATTGCTTGGACCGAACCCCACGGCGCTTCTTAGTTCTTACTCCTTCGGCATCACACAACTATATCAGGGAATGGAGGGCTCGGTCTGCGCCATGTTTGGGATCTTGTAAACCTCATATACTTCACATTACACATTATAATGAGCTCTTCGCACTAAGCACCATCGCGTTACGCACAGAATCGTAGTTGCTCCTATTCGAACAGAGTTGATTGTGTCCTACCCTACTATTCTGTACCAAATCAAGCCAACAAGCATAGATGCATTCCACCCAACTCCGAGAAAAGTGACTCGTGCCTCTCATCATGTACTCAATTCTTCCGAACTTCTGACTTCTGACTTCACCCTTCTACGCCATAGGATGGAGCGACCCATCCTCCCCAGTAGATTGTTGAACTCTACTTCTTTCCGTTCTTCGCCGTCTCCATCTCATCGTCGGTGGCGATCAGCTCGTACTCCTCGTCGGTCAAGAAAGCGTCCTCGCTGTCACTCCCGTCATCCAATTCTAAGCTCTCCACATCTTCGAGCAAGTCCTTGTTCTCGACGCTTGTAGGCGCCAATGGCGCAGGTGAGGTCTGAGCTTCGTGGGTGCTAGACACCGGAGATTCCTTGTCGAGCTTAGGGAAGATCATCTTGCTCCCACTCTGCTCATCCTCCTTTTGGACCTCGTCCTCATCAATGGCCTGCTTCGAGATACCAGTAGCGTGCCCAGTCTGCACTTCCACTCCAGCCTCTAGCTCGCGATCAGCGACTTCGATATCACACCAAAGCTTATGGCCAAACGGTAAACCCGTGGCATCCTTTAGGCGCCAGTAGGAGATGGCTTTACCCTTGCGCTCAGGTGTCCTCATCACTACATGGAACTCCACTTCCTCACCAACCTCAATCACGCGTTCAGTGGCGTTGCTTGTAGTTGCTTTGTACATTTGATTCACGTGGGAGGGATGGACAGGGTCAACATCTAACATGCTGTCACCGCCGGTATAACAGACAGAGCAGCCTGCGGGCCAACGGTTGGGTCCTGGATTATAAAGAACCCAGGTCTGGTTGAAGCGTGTGCTTGGTGACATGACTGCGCCGTCGGGAACACAATCACGGATGAAAAGGGCTTTTAGCTCGCAGGCAGTGGTAGGCTGAACACTCTCTCCCTTAGGCTCGTCCTTGGCGGCTGCAATAGGCTTGACTTCAGCAACAGTATGAACCTGAGTGGCAGCATTGGCTGATGGCGCAGCTGGAGTAGTTTCCGTGGACTTGGAGCTAGTCTGAGGTAATTGATCGCCCATGGTGCGCATTTGCTCGCCGTTTGGTTTGTCGCCTGTCGTGGTGACCGAAACATTGCGGACTGGAGTTTTGAATTTGATCAAAGGATGAGTACGATTGTGCTGTAACTTTGGGAGAGCTTCGCAGTTGGCGCAGAAATCCGTGTCATGGCAGACAGCACACTTGTATCTATCCGCCTGGATGTAGGAATCTTTCCCTTTGCAAAGCGGACCATCACAGAAGATTCCGATGTGATGCTGATCAGCTGAGCTGCGGCATTTTACTGTGTTTTCCCGGAATGGTTCATAGACGGATACGAAGCGATGCCCGTGGTGGGTGACTTGGGCGGCCTTGATACATGATGAGCAATAGTCCCAGTCAGGGCAATTCAAACATTTGTGACGGATGCCATAGATGTCCTATTCTCGTCAGCACTCGAAGATCGGCGAGGATGATTACGACGTACCTTATCGCAACCGTCACATATCGCGTTGTGACGCACGTTGCGGCCCGGAGCGCAGAGGCGGTGCGCCAGCGATGTGAGCTGGGTGTCCCTCGAAGCAGGAGCAAAGCTATGGCTAGGATGATGGCCATGCTTAAGCCCAACATGGCACGGTATGCAAAGATCATAGTCCTCGCAGATGAGACATGTGACAAAGTTGGACTCGTCGAAAACTACATAATGTCAGCATATTTTCATGATCGGCATCTGAAGATTGCTTACCACCGACGCAACAGTTGCAAGTACGGCTCATATCGAGTGGCTCGCGAGTTTCTTCACGCTTGATTTCTGAGGTGAAAGCACCAGGCACCTTCTCCTCGTGCTCGACCTTGGCATTCTTCTTGGGGCCAATGGTTTCAGTGGTGCTGGGGATTACTTTGCCATTCTTTACTGAGCGTTTGATCAACCAATGGTCCTCGATTAGGCATAGAATGCCCTTGTCGACGCAATCCCCACAGAGATCGAAGTCACCCATATCGCAAATGCCACAGTGCCAATGGACATCTGGGATGGCGTTATCGCAATTGTTGCAACAAATAGTGAAACTCGTCGCAGGAGGAGAGGTATACTGAGTAGGTGCACGACAGAGTGATTCAATCTTTTGAGTGATGTTAGCGTGCTGAGTGAGAAAGTCCTCCCTATCAGTGAAAAATCGGGGTACTGGAGCCTCATCGTCGGCTTGCTTCTTGACAACCGTGTGCTTTGAAGCCCCGTCTTTCTTCTCGAACACAGATTTGGTGGCTTCGGAAAAGCCACTGTCTTGAGACATGGGCCAATAGTACGGCTTCTTTGGTGAGCCCATTGAAGATGTTAACGCTTCACACGGGGCCTCAGCGCTGAGATCGGCAGGCGTAACAAGGGTGGCGGACGAGGGATTTCTTGACTGCTCTAGAGGAGTGTGTCGTTTACTCATCAAATCCTGTGATTCATCCTCCGTTTTGACAGGATCCGAAATGTATGGGTGCACGTAGCAGCGAGTGGAAAGTCGCTCAGGGAGAGCTAGTCCAGGCTTTAGCATCTCGATGGGCTCGGGAGCTTTTTTGTCAGTAACGGTGACTCGGATCCTGAGCTTCTGCTTGGCTTTTGCAGCACGATAGAGCTGTTTGTAGACAGATGGAATGCTGCTGTCAAGAGTGATGTAAGATGAAGAGCTGTCGGAATAGCGCTCAAAGAGGGTATTCTGATTTGATGGGATGTTGAGTAAGGAGCGGAGCTAGATAGACCTCTAATCTCAGTATCTCGTAGGCAAATCGAAAACGATCGCAAGCATATATCAATGTTCTGATGCTATCGAAAGGAGTTGTTGATGTGAGGCTGCATGTAGGACTGTGAGACGTACCTTGTTAGGGAGCAAGTTTGCCCCGAGTTCTTTCAGAGGGAGCTTGAATCTACGATTCTCGTCTTTATCAGCAAAGACGATCTTGATGGTGATCATCATATCTGGCGAAGATGCCGGTGTGAGGGTTGCCATGACGGATGAGTCAACAGCCTCAAGATGGCGAAGCTTAGAACGACACTTAGGATCTTGGTCCTAGCGATAAAGTATTGTAGAAGTTGTCCTTCTATATTTCTTTGATAGAAATGTCACATACAACAGACAGAGCTGTCATGAAGGGTTGGGAGGGAGAAGATCGAAAGGATGAAGTAGGTAAGGTAGTAGAAGATGAAGCGGGGAAAGACGGAGATGGCTTCTGCCTGGCTAGGTCCTCGACGTATGAAATATTGAATCTACGACATCACCTTGCCTCGCCTGCTACAACATTCCAGTCGGCCACCTACATACGCCACTGCGCCCGTACAAAGGATGCACAAGGTAGCGCCAAAGTCACGAGAACTCGACATTCATGTGGATCTACAAAGGACAGCAGAGTGATATTATTCGGTTTATGTGCCAAAGTGGTTGCGTTGTTATCAACTAGCCAGATCATGATGTTTTTTATACAAGAGGTAGTGCAAGAAGGTCGGGCGATAAAGAAGAAGTGCATGCTCTCCGCGCGGCTTGCCCAGATAAACCTATCAGCTTGCGCCGTCTCAATTGTCTATTGAAGACATGTAGGAAATTCCCAACAATAGAGAACCCAATGGAGTAGAAAGGAATCTTGGAATTACAGCCAACTAGCCGATTACAAATAGATGAACTCTGAATCGGCACGCTTGCAAATGTACACGCATCACGCTGAATAACAAGGATGAATTCGACGTGGATTAGGGCCAGCGCAATGTTCTCATTGCTGAGGGTAGAAGGCTGGAACCGAAGGTGGATAGTAGACTGGGGGCGTCATCACGCCACCCATCCCAATCATACCTCCAGGTGGCAACATGGCATATCCTGGAGGAGGGTAAGGTACGGAGTTTTCGGTTTTCGCCGGGACCTGAGAGGGGTCATGATAGTAGACCATTCCATTGATCTCCTGAGCGACCATACCTCCTTGTGTGATCGGCTCTGTCTGCGATTGTGGCGGAGGCGCAGGCACGAAAGGTATTGGGTAGTGATATTGCTGACCTGGGACAAAGGCTGGTGCGGATGCAGAGGGCGCACCTGGGACTTGATCCGGGGGTGGGTAGAAGAACATGGGTGGTGGTGGAGGTTGCTGTGGGTAGTAGTTGGGATACTGATAAGGGTAAGGTTGGAAGGGCTGAGCATGTACAGCTCTGTCGGGTATTTGAGAAAGTGGTGTTCCACCAGATGCTTGGCTGGGATGAGATGGGTGTCGAGAATGTGGGTATTCAGCTGGAAATGCTGGTCCAGTAATCTGTGACGGGACTTGCTGATGGAAAGGCAGCTGCTGCTGTTGCTGTGGTGGGTTGAATTCCAGGGTGGCGGGCGAGTCGATATCTGCGACCTGCAACGTCCTCTGAGGCTTAGGGTGTTGCATGGGGAGAGCAGTAGGACGATTTTCGCGAAATGCAGGCTTCTGGGGAAGCGGGTATGACGGTACCTGGGGTAGGTCAACTGCAGGAGGTATAGTAGCGCTTGTTGATGATTGCTGACTTGACGCTTGCTGCTCGCCTGCAGGGGGTAAGCGGACGATAGGCGCCATCCTTGAGACTGTCGCACCACCAGGCGAGACGACACCTTCTGCAATAACCTCTCTTGCGAGCGACGACCGCCTGCTCAGGGCCAGGCTCGGAGAATAAGCGCTGCCAGCATAGGCGCTTGTCCTCCTGCTTGAAAGACCGCCGAATGTACTGTATCCACCTCCAAAGCTTCCTCGTCCCCGTATCCTGCCAAAACCTTGTTGGTTCGGTCGCAAAGCCCTTGGTATGAAAATGAACGATCGCTCCATCGATGGAAATATGTACCGGATCGGCATCTCGGGCAGAGATATTCGAACTGGTTTGTCTCGTCGAAGTGGTGGTCGATGATGAGGGAGACGTGTATGCTGATGGACAGGTACTGCCGAAAATACTATTGGGTCTGACATGCCCCGAATGAGAACCCGAATCTGTACATTTCCAAGCCTGGTGGTCCTTGAGAATGACCTATTTGGCGGTTGCCCTTTGGCTGGTGCGGATTCAAGGTTTGGCCCAGAAGCCGGTCCCTTTTCGGAGATAGTTGGTATATCAGGCTGTGCAACAACATCGTGGAGATCGTGGGCCCACGGAGCGTCAGCAGGTCCTAAGGGTTGACTGCCGTGTAGTGAGCGATCTGTAGTTCCGTATGTAAATGTTAAGAATTTTGGGGCATACCTAGACGATGGTAAAGAACCACCCATGGCTCCACGTCCTCTCCCACGGCCTCTTCCGAAAGGTCTGAAACCGTTCTGACCAGGCGCAGCAGACCGATGGTCATGCATGAAGAATCCTCCTCGGTTGGGAACAAAAGCTGGATCGGCGTCCCTCTTCTTCTTGTATTCTTCGTGTTCACGGCGCCTTCTTTCACCAATAGGATTCGTATTTGGTGTCTCCGCTTGGTCTTGTGCAATACTCTGTAGCGGGTGCACCACTGGCTCTCCCATGTTCTCAAACGCCACCCCTATATCCTCGACTCCTGAGACCTGGAGTCCATTCATCATCGCCTGCGTGTCGCTCGTCTTCACCGTCAGCGAGGATTGAGCCGCACCTATGGACAACTGCGGTCCGGAGTTTTGAGACTTTTCTTCATGTCCATTTGCCACAGGATCATCTTTTGAGCTATCACGGATAGGCGATGCGACATCGTCACCATCACTTCCTTCTGCATCCGCATCATCATCCGCGTCGCTCACGGCGGAACCCTCGCTCATAGAGTCCTCCTCAATGACGGCAGCTACTGATCCCTCCTCTTCCTCCCCGTCATCCTCCACTCTCCTTCTCCTTTTGATGAGGTCCTTCCGTCTTGGTGCCCCCATTATAGGCTTGTGGTCGGCGCCTCGCCCTCTCTTCACGGAATACTTTAGCGGAAACGGTCACAAGCCAGCAGTCAAGGCAGTAGCATCAGGCTCCAACACCAATGGAAGACAATGGGGACGAAAGGTGTTCGTATTTGGTAGGTATATTTAGTGGTCTACTATTGAAGATGACCAGCATCAAGGCTGTATGAGTCTGACACAATAATAAGAGGCGGCCTTAAAAGTATTACAAAATTGATGACATAGATTGCACCGGAAAAAAGAATCTTGAACGGCCTCGGGTTTCGACGCTAGCTCATTTGTTCTAGCGTAGCTTGGCAATTTGTCCCTCACCAAAGTTGTCTAAGACGTTGCAGCCACCGATCAATGCTTGCAGATGATCTTCAACCTAGCTTTCATCGTTAATGAAGGTCAATCGTCGGACACTGATAGGTGTGCTGCTTGTAGGGTATGCTCACAATAGATACTTGCCTTTGCCTGATTTGCTGATCAACGGACCTATCTATCACTGTGTATCAGAGATATGTCCAATCCCATCGTCCCAATGTTGCATACTTCAAGGTCGTGAGCCAGGAGACTGCATGTTTGTCTTTGGATCTCCATAGCCTATGGTACAAAGTCTAGAGACAAAAGAGCATCCAACCGGATCTTTCGCCATATAAAAGTTCGAAAGTGGAGAATCGACTAGATACAATACTAATGCATGGTACAAAGAATTCCCCGTCTGTAGGGAACCTGGATAATTTGTCGTGGTCTCGAAGCGAATAACCCGTTATCGCATTTGTCCTCCAATATTACCTCCCATACCTTGCAGCCTGCTAGCAAGCTGAGGGTACTTTTCTTGAACCTCGAGTTGCGTTCTTGTTGCTTCTGCGTATGATAAAGCGTTGACGATTTCGCCCTCTGTTCTTGACAGCTCGGCGGCTCTCTCGAAGTACGTGAGTGCTTCGGTGACCTTGCCCTGTTGAAGCAACAGCTGTGCCATCGTCGCCACGGCAATATCGCACTCAGGGTCAACTGATATGTCATTAGTATGAGAAGGTAATTAGACGACGGGAGATACAGACTAATGAGCGCCTTCTGGCACAGCTTCTCAGCTTCCTGAAAGTCTTGCTTCCATTGGAACAACGCCAATGCCTTGTTGATGAGCGGCAGCACGTTCATGCCGAGTGGCTTGGTCTGTTTTTCCATCTCCACGGCGGTATCAAATTTCTCCACGGCTTCTTGGTACTTTTGCTGGTCAAGAAGCAGCTCTCCGTAGTAATTATACACATCGGGCACTTTGTCAAAATTCTTAATGCATCTTCGGAAGGTGGCCATTGATGAAGCAATTGAACCCATCTTGTATTGAGTCACTCCCAGCTGGATATGCGAAAATATAAAGTCCTTGTCCAGATCAATTGACTTCTGGTAATCCTTGGCGGCATCAGCAAACTCGCTCAAGATGAAGTGGAGCTGAGCTCGGTGATAATAGATATCTGGGTCGTCCTTTTGTTGTTCCATTGCCTTCGAAAAATCATCTGCAGCTTCTTCCCGTTTGCCTATTCTTGTCAGTTAACGAGACGAGCACACGAACTTAATTCATCTCACCAAGCTCAAGGTGCATGCTGGCTCGCTTGATGTAGCTCTGAGTCAGTGTGGGCTGAAGCTCCACACTTTTTGTAAGGTCATCCAATGCGTCGTCATTCTCTCCTCGGAGATACCTGAAAGTTCCACGCATATTGTACGCAAAAGCCTCTTGCTCGGCGAGGTCTCCTAGTTCCAAAGCTTTGTCAAATGCCGCGGATGCAGCCTCGTAACCTTCACCAGTCTTCTTCTCCATAGCCACTAAACCTGCCCGTAGCTTACCTTTGCCGCCCTCCTCATCTAATTTGGCCGTCTCCTCCAATCCGGGGGGTGGCGGCCGCGGTCTGAAGCTTTGTAGGTAATTGGTAACGAACGTAGGGCTTGGCAACTTCCTCTCCTTTCCTTGAAGAATAGCTTTACCCTTGGCCTCGGCTACCTTCTTTAGTAGTCGTTCTACGCTTTGAGCGCTCTGGTCATTCTTGAACCCATCTATGATGCAGCTTGCTGTGTAATCCAGCAATGCTTCACTGTTCTTTTCGAGATGTTCGTAGGCGTTCGCCCTCCTGTTCAGCGCCTTCACATATTCGCTGTCCAGATTGATCGCTGCTGTGGTATCTTCGACAACCTTGTCCCAATTGCCCAGCGCATTGTAGCATGCCGCTCGATTCGAGTAGAATATGGGGTCTGGTTTGCATAGGATAGCTTTGCCATAAAGTTGGATCGCGTCATTATAGCTCTTATCGCCATAAGCCTTGTTGCCGGCAACCTTTAGCTTGGTAGAGTACTCTTTTCGATCCTGAACTTGGTCAGTCTCAGGGAAGGTTATCTGCGAGAGAGGCAAGCTACCTGTTCTGATAACGTCTCGAGCGTAGATTCATCGATCTGGGGTATACCTTCCAATGGATCTGACTCGACTGTGGGCGCTCTAGCTTGTGCTGGGAAAATGTGAGCATGTCGGGCTGGAAGGGGCAGCAGAGCCACATACTGTCCTTGGGCTGCTCGGGGATTGCTTTAGCTTCTGGCGGGCTCTTTCTCTCTTCTTTCTCTTGCTTTGCTCTCCGCCTCTCCTTCTTGCTTGGCTTCTTCTTTTCATCTGCCGCAGAACTTTTCCTCGAATCCGAGAGATAATATGCTACTCCAGCCCCCGAGATAACCACCGCAACACCTGCTATCGTGTAAACCACAGCTTTGTTCTCTGATGCCCATATTGCAAAACGATCCCACACAGGCAGAGATGATACGTCTGACGAGAGGGAGGATGTGCCGAGATTAGTATTGGCTACAGGTATTGGTACAGGGTCGGCGGACATATTTTCATCCGGAGTCGAAGATGTCGGAGGAGATGGAATCAGCACTTCAACCCTTGCTGCCAATCATTGATGATGAAAGACCTTGACGTCTTGATTGTAGCAAGTGGACGATGGTAAGGAGCTGTTTGGCTCTCTCGCTCTCTAGGTCGTTTTGCTACTTCGGATCGAACGGCGATCTCCAAAATTTTGCGAGGCGAGTCCAAACTTTCCCGACAAACTACGTCAACACAACCATAATGGAAATTCTCGATAGATCTCACTGTCTTTGCATTCAAATTCGACGGAGAGGATTATTTGGTCTGAAAACTGAGGCTTATTCATGCGCGGCCATGCAGACTGAAGGCAATCGTGAACTGCTCTGTCTGAACCGTATGCCCTTTCCACTTGTATCATTCTCCTTCTAGAAGACAATCAATACAGGCGTATGCCCAAGCATTGTACGTCAGCAATTCCAATGTACATCTAAATTTCTTCGTTCCTTCTTCAAGTTCACAAAGTCCCTTTCCAAATTGGCCGTCGAAATTACATACTGCAATACCAATAAAACCACACACTTGCTACGTATCTATTCACGGCCATCATTCGTACCGCAAGAAATAGATGGCTCAAACACCCTCTGCGCTCGATAAGACCTGATCGTTTACAGGCGTTGTCCTGTGAATGGTAGTTATATCACTAAGCGAATATTGATTTGACCCAGACATGCCACTGGACACTATAAGTTTGACGATATCCAACAATGACAAGCTCCGATCTCCACGCTCCCAATGGAAATCATATCATGGGCGCCATCACTAATGCAGATAATTTCGAGATCATCACGACTCTGCTCAGCGACAAACTTCTCTTAGAGTGTCCATCCAACGCGCCATTTACTCCAGACAGCTGGGAATCATCCCAATTCTACATGCTCGATTATCATCGAGATCGAATGCTCGCCGCAGTCAAGGCATTCCAATGGCCAGAGGCCTGCCAAACGAACATTCTTAGTCTGAAGGACCATCTATACGCCCACTTGAAGGAGGACACATCTGACTGTAGCACCCCACTCAGAGTACGCTTTCCCTGAGATGACTATCATTGATGGTGACACTAACAACAGAGTCACAGCTTAGGGTGGTGCTTTCATCCGTTGGGGATATCAGTATCAGCGCAATAGAAACGAACGCTGTCCCACTGAGTTCACTCTTTCCCACTTCGTTATACTCGCTTATTGATCGTTTCATATCCCGATCGGCTCCAAACTTCCGAGTCTTCGTCTCGAGTGAGCCTACAAAACCTAGTCTTTTCACAAAACACAAGACGAGTCGGCGGAAGCATTATAACAATCTCCGTGCAAAATTGCCCTTCAAGAAAGACCATACAGGGTTTCCCGAAGTTCTTTTGTTCAATTGCCGTAACGAAATTATGGAGGGAAGTATATGCACGCCTTACTTCTTGCGTGGTGGACACTGGATCACGCCTCACGTAAGTTGCGGCGGGAATGTGGGTACCACACGTAGATACGCATTGGAGCATGGTCTTTGCAAAGAAGGCATCGTTCTGAAGGACAGCATTAGAATTGGCGAGTTGGTGGTACTCAGCAATGGCGTCAGAGGATTTGGCTGTGGAATCGTAGAAAATCTTCCATAACCTTGAGGGAGCGCGAAAGCACGAAGTAGCAGCAGAGCGTATTGTCTATTTTGGAAAGATTTACATGGTGAGAAAATATGAAATGCACCCTATAGAGCTTTTGAGTGTATCATACTCCACTCGCCTACAAGCTATGCAAATGTGGTTTTCTTCCCCTTGCTTTCGACAATTCCGCCAGTCAGCCGTGGGGCAGCAGCAAGAGCTGCACCTGGTTTGATTGTTCGTGGATCGACCTTTTTCGGATACTGCCTCGTTGGGTATGGCGTTTTGCCGTTGGTAGCAGCAGCAGGGCTACTCTTCTCATCAAGCTTATCCGTACCAGAAGGATCTACCCCATCGGTCGTTATCTCACCGTTGGTCCGTGCTGTGCCTTCCTTGCCATAACGCTTTTTATATCTCACATCCTTTCCCTCCGCAAAGTCCATGCGGAGTGGCCGACCACCAAGTCTGTTTACCCACCACTTTCGTATTTTTGGCTTCGCTTTTGGCTTGACTTGATCCGCCAGTGCCTCAGCTATCTCATCGTCTACATCCTCGGCGTCCCCGTCCGGCTCATAGTTCACCCATCCCCTCACCGCAGCCTCGCCAGCGTTCAGCTCCGCAAATTCCACCCACCCATAACCTTTGCATTTTCCTGTGTCCTCGAAAGTAGCAATGAAGACGTCCAGAATCTCGCCACAGCGCGCCAGATGATCTTGTAACATCTCCTTCGTGGTGTCGAACCCTAAATTCCCAATGAAAACACGCTTGCTCGGAGGCTTCCCCGAATTGGCAGGCGAAGCATCCTCCTCCCTAGACTTTTCCGGTCTGCCTTCGAAGCTTTTCGAGTCTTTAATCAAGACCCTCCTCCCGCTGAGTAGCTTCTCACTCAATGCCAATGCTTCAGCCAATGCTGCTTCTGTAGAGAAATCGATATAAGCGAAACCCTGATTCTGCGGCTTGATCTTCTGCCTTGAAGACGTAAGAGCGCTTCTGCTGGGTGGTGGCATATGAAGTCTAGTAATCATGTCCTCTGTGATATTAGTATCCTTGGTGAGAAAAGTCCGTAGATCTGGCTTTGTAGCTGTCCATGGCAGATTGCCAATCCATATACCGTACTTTGAGCGCAAGGGTGTTGCATCTTGCGCCTTAACCTCCTCATCCGACACATCATCTGAAGCCGCGACTGCACGATTGACCTTTACTTTCACTTCGGTGGTAGGGGCAGTCTTGCCCTTTTTGGCTTTCCGAAGAGCTTTTTTAGACGGAGGTTCTGGAGCTGCAACATCGACTTCGATTTCTGCGGTGGGACTATGATCTCGCTTTCGTTTCCTTGAGAAAGATAGTGATGGGCTGATTGTTGTCGTAGTGATCGTTGTCGAATGGCGACCCATTTTTGGCTGTTACCTTGTCACTTGAAGATGTCAGGATACTGAGACCTCTCTTGTGTCAAGCAACCACCAAACAGCACCAAGGAAATCATGCACTATCCCGCAATTAGTCAAACACTAAGACCAAAAAGCTCCGCTTTTCCAATTGCCATCACCAGAGAACATGTCTTGACTGAAAACGGCGAGTGTATCTATGATGTTAATGCATCAAGATCGACCACATTGACTGGAAATGTTCAGCATATTTCCGATAGCAGTCTCGTACTCGCCAAGCTTTCGCAGGAGTTTTGACTACGCCAGAATAAGCTAGCGCGACAGTCGGAAGTCTTTTGATACTCCCTCGTCCCGTCTTCATCATCTGCAAGTCATTAATGTAGACGCGTTAAGTACCCTAAGGACTGGTCCAAAGCCAATAGCTTTTCAAGCAACGTGCCTAATATGTCTTTTCCCACTGTCAACAATGCAGACCGAGCACGACTGGACGCTGCTCCGATGGCTAGTGGGGACCCCAGCAAGCCAAAGTACAAGTCCTACAAGTATATACTTCTTTCAGCTTGTTGAGCTGCCCAAGCTAACAAGCTCCATAGGAAAAAGTACATGAAGATGAGGCATACTTTCAAGGAGCGTATGCGGGAGAACAATCGATTGTACGAGGATGAGCACCATAGTGAGAGAATCGCCAGACGTCTTCAAGAAGAGAACGAGTAGCTATAGCTTCGCATCCGGTATTTCAGCTAAGTCACTAATGTCTCGACAAATAGCCAACTTCTCGATCTTCTTTTAGACATCAACGACTCCACCAGACTCCCTCCCCACTTCCGGTACGATCTCCGTTCACCCACACCAAACGCATCCGATGTCCCAGATCTCGAGCCAGACAATGACCAACACGAGCCCCCTGAAGTTGAAGGCGCTCTTGCAGCGCTCATAGAAGCAGAAGCTGAATTCTACGGCGGCTACATCACGCTCGATAACTTCAAACAAACAGAAAGTTCCTTGAAGACGATCATCGATGCGGCACACGCATCAATGGCGCCTCGATCACTTGCCAAACTCTCCCGCATAACTCACACTACGATCTCTTCGGTCCCTCCGTCCGGCATGCCACCCGATCTTGTTGGTGCATCTCCAACAAGCTATCTCGCCACTACGCATGAGGAGGAGTATCTGGCGAGCTTGGATAACTACCTCGAAACCGAACCTCAAGATTCTCACTCGCCCCTTCTGCGCCGCCCAAAGCCCAGCGAGAAGGAGAAGGAGAAGGATGCCCAATTACATAATCCCGTCTCGGTGTACAACTGGCTCCGCGCCCATTCTGATACCAAGGCAGTAACCCATGATGTTGAGAAAGAGGTCCCAGCCCCATCCGCAAACCACTCTGAATTAGCAAGCCAAAGAGCGAAGCCATCGCCCAAGCCGCCTTCGTTGGCAAGTACAGGTAGCGTGAAGCCATCAAGGAAGCGTGCATCCAGTGCTCTACTCCACAAGCAGGAACCAGAGGAAGAGCTACTCGACGAAGAAGGCTATGTCATTGCCGGTGGCAGCGAGCAGCCTGCTATCAAAGGGAAGAGGAAGAGGGAGAATGATGACGCATATAGGCCAAAAGGTGGAAGCAGCAAGTCTAGAAAAAGGACGAAGGGAGGTAGCGGGGCGGCGGTGAAGAGGTTGAGCCCTGAGCCAGAAGCTGAGGAGGAAAATACATGAAAACAGCGAGCCAATAATCTACTTTACGAATTGCATAGACTCGGCGTTATACATTCAACCACATTGATCTAATTGAACGTTCAGGTGGGATGGTCTCACGGACCGTACCCTGAATCTTTGTTATAGTTGGGAAAGTGCGAATATGTGCCCACCCCGCAACTTTCGAATTATCGAAGGAGACTGTTCTTGGTTGTTCGAAACCTCGTTTTCGAATTTGCCAGGATGATTTCCACCTCAACGATCGAGTGTTCACAGGCTCTGTTCATGGATCATTATACTACAGCACAATATATGCTGGGACACTGACATTTGGTTCAAAAGAAGGTGAGATGGTTGGGCCGCGGGGACAGCTCAAGCAAAATTCCGCTCGTTTTGGAGCCACGACAACCTTTCATAGCCACTATCCGTTATAAGCGGAATAATTGACATCACCAAGAAGTCCACACGGAGGACTCGATAATGTATACAGTACCGGAAGGAAGAGCGACATTGCCAAGTCTCACTGAAGCTTGGTTAAAGCCGCTAATAGCCATTCTAAATGCCGGTGCTAATCCCCGCAACATCCCACCAGTGACGGACTCCTTCAAAAGGGTTTTTGTCCTCCACTTCTGTCATGAGCGCCTTGTGGGCCTCAAGAGTGCGACAACTCATCCAAACGAAACCTTCCACATCACTCTTACACTTGCTCCGAACACCTTCAATTGTCCACCAAAAGCAATTTCCCCCCTCATCCAGAACCATGGCCTCATCCAGCAAAATCCGCGTCAAGAACCCAATTGTCGAGCTCGACGGCGACGAAATGACGCGTATAATCTGGCAAACCATCAAAGACAAATTCATCCACCCCTACCTCACCATCGACCTCAAATATTACGACCTCGGTCTCCCTTACCGAGACGAAACCAACGACCAAGTCACCCTCGACGCCGCAGCAGCCATAAAGAAGTACAGCGTGGGCGTGAAATGCGCCACCATAACGCCCGACGAGGCGCGCGTGAAAGAGTTCAACTTGAAGAAAATGTGGTTATCCCCCAACGGCACGATTAGGAATGAACTGGGAGGAACCGTGTTCCGAGAACCGATCGTGATCCCTCGGATACCGCGCTTGGTGCCCGGATGGAAGAAGCCGATCGTCATCGGCAGACATGCTTTTGGCGATCAATACCGAGCGAAAGATATGGTTGCGCCCGGGCCTGGGACGTTGGAGATGGTATATACGCCTGCGAAGGGAGAGCCGGAATGGACAAAGGTGTTTGAATTTGGAGAGGGAGGGGGCGTCGCGCAGACGCAGTATAATACCGATGAATCGATACGGGGTTTTGCGCATGCGAGTTTCAAACTCGCATGTAGTAAATCGCTGCCTTTGTATATGAGCACGAAGAATACGATATTGAAAAAATATGACGGGCGGTTCAAAGATATCTTCCAGGAGGTTTATGAGAAGGAGTATGCGCCGCTGTTCGAAGAGAGGAAGATCTGGTACGAACATCGTCTTATCGACGACATGGTCGCGCAGATGATGAAATCTTCCGGCGGCTACATAATGGCGTTGAAGAACTACGACGGCGACGTCCTATCCGATATCGTCGCGCAAGGGTTCGGGTCCCTGGGACTCATGACCTCTGTGCTCATCACGCCGGACGGCAAGACTTTCGAGAGCGAGGCGGCGCATGGGACCGTGACGAGGCATTTTCGAGAACATCAGAAGGGCAATGCGACGTCGACGAATCCGATCGCGAGTATCTTTGCGTGGACGAGGGGGCTGGTGCAGAGGGGGACGCTGGACGAGACGCCGGAGGTTGTGGCGTTTGCGGAGAGTCTGGAGAAGGCGTGTGTTGATGTTGTGGATGAGGAGGGAGTTATGACGAAGGATTTGGCGTTGGCGTGTGGGTTGTTGGAGAGGAAGGATTATGTGACGACGGATGAGTATTTGGATGCTGTTGAGAGGAGGATGAAGCGGATATTGAAGGAGAAGTTGTGAAGGGGTTGTGCTGTGGTTTGGCTAGAAGCAGGGTTTTCTAGGATTTTGGCTATGTGGTGGTATATAGATAGATATGTCGGTAGTTTTCTGCATTTATACCCATGGCAGTAGTAGTATTGTATATCAACGTCAAACAACATATAAATAGAACAGATAGGAGCATCGGCTTCACTTGCACCTCTCATTGATATCATCTATGTCATAATGCCAGTCTCATCTGAGACTTGTCTATAGCTCAAGTGCATGCAATCTGCAATCATGACCCACCGATCGCCTTGCTCCCTTTCGCATCGCTAGCCTCCACCCTCTACTTTACTCCAGAATAATCATGCATCCTCTACTTATCATCTAACGGTAACCCCGTCTTCGGACTGATCTTCAGTACCCTCGCTACCTTATTCAGCAACCCCTGGTTCTTTATCGCATCTCCACTCTCCAGCAACTTGATATCGTTCGCCTGAGCGTTCACTTTCTGCGCCAACTGCGCTTGAGTCATCTTGTACGGTCCTTCCTTGGAGCGACGGTTGCGGATATTGACACCGATTTCTTGAGGGACTTTTTGAGGAGCGACGATGTCGTCTGAGCGGTCGACCTTTGTGAGACGTTGGCCTTCGGAGCCGGATTTGTTGGCCTGTGGGATTTGTGTTAGTAGCTGATAGACTTAAAGGATACGTGACCGAAGTAGGATATTGTCGGAGGATGCGGATGTGGTTGGTAATGGACAGGTGGTAATTTCTTTCAATCGGGGGACGGAGGTGCGACTCACGATATTACCAGTAGCGAATTTCTTCTCTGTGCCGATGATGGCTCCGGTACGCTGGGCAGCGTTCAGAGCACCCTTGCCACGGACGACGGTCTCACGCTGTGAGGCGCCTCCGCCCGTCTTGCTTCCGATCTTAGTGACAGTGTCCCAATCGTCAGACATTTTGAAGGAGGTACGGTGATGATGTTTGAGTGATAGGGGATTGATGTGATGGTTGTTATGAGAGTGTCGGAGACGATGTGTCTGGAGATGTGTACTTGAAGTGGGGATGTTGTTCGAAGGTGGTGTAATGTACAATAGTGTGAGAGTAACATCAAAGAAAGGAACTGATAAAGTCAAGATGTCTTGGCGATGATTCATCTAGCGCGCTAAAATTAGCCGCTGATTTCTAGTAGCTAAACACGCGGGTTGCAAAAAAGCTGGAACGTTCAAGCCAAGGATTTTGGCGCCAAGGCCCAATTCTGAATGTTCCAGCCCTTTTGCGACCCGCGTGCTAAAGTAACAATTTGATAACGGAGGACTGACTTTAAAGTCACTACTCAATTATATACATAAGAGAATAAGTTCGATTCCTATTGGCGCCAATCCAATGGTGGTGCTTTTGTCTTTTCCTTCCATGAGCCACCCATCCCAGCCGTGACTTCGATAAAAGTCTCCATGAGACATCTTAAATTGCTATCGATTGTTTCCCCCAGATTAGACTGGAGGTGTCTTGATTGAAACAGATCAAACATATACGACATATTGCAAAATACCACATTCGCATGGCGGAGTACCGAAGGCCCCCTTAATCCGGAGGGCATTAGGCCTCCAGGCTGCGCATCTGCGCCCACATCAGGCGCCCACATAGCAGTCCTCCACGCATCAGGCCCAGCCCCCTCGCACATTAGTCTTCAGTACCTCAGGGCAACATTTCCCCGCGCTCAGGCATAAAACCACTAGACCTCGCCACGAATCATGTACATTAAGATGACTAGCAGTAAGGTAAGGGGACTTAGTCCTGAAGGTCAGGAGGCCTTTACTACCCAATTATTTGATTGTGGTAATTGTGTAAGATGTTCGCTGACGACGTTACCACTTTGTAACATGACACGATGGGTCCTTCCCCGTCCATTATCCCCTTCCAGGTAGATTTTCTCGACGTCTATATATGTCTCAGATACAGCACAATAGCCCAAACAGCATACCGTCCCATAATTTGAAGCTCGAGCTTGCGTAGCAGCCATCTTTACGAAGTGGACTGGGTTCTAAAAAGCTCTTGAAGTCTAATCTTTAATATTATCCTGGAAGAATCTAAAGGCATCAAATACATAAGTCATTCAAAGGCCAACCGTAATGTTTCATATCTATTCCCCATTCACCGTCGAGTATATATCTTTGCCGTACGTCGCATTCAGAGTTACACCTGTAACAACAGTGCCAGCCTGCATTCGCACCCAGGTGTCACTATGGGAGAGTCCGAGTCAGTACATTCTCATAAGATTGGAAGAGTCGTGAGGTAGATGGGAAGCTGATGGAAAGGCCAAGTCATTTGTGCGACTTTCGAGATACGTCCTGCGTTCCTCAAACAGGCATAATCTGGGAAAAATCGACAGTCGAACAAGACTTACACATTCATGGCGCCACTCTGATCAAACGACAATCGTATCTGTCGAACACCCCTATTCCAGACACCATAGCCGCCGTACCCGGAGTGCTTACAAAAGCACAAGATAGGTCTGTTGTAGCTACTTCCTCCGCCAACTCCATAACCGGGCAATGTGCTACTGGGCCAGCGTCCACACCAGCTATCACCATGGTCGTGGCCTGAATAGATTGAATGCAGCCCAGGCGTATCCAGCAGCGCTTGCATGAAGGGGATGGCCTCTGATCCTGTATTGGAGTAGCCTTGCTGGGCGATTGGAACATCCGCGTTGAGGCCAGGATAAATAGGACCGGATACAGCGGGAGTTGCCTGGGCTTGGAGATCGACAAATGCTAAAGTAGGTATATGAACAAAAGCAATGGAAGGAAGGATCCCGTATTGATTTTGCATTCTAGCTTGAGTGGCGCGATACCAGGAGACTGTGCCGTTGGAGACGTAATTGTCAATGTTGTCCACATTGGCTGGAAGGCTCTGATATGCTGATCCACCACGAGAGTCGAAGAACCACATTAACGCAATAGGGATCTGGCTGTTGCCCCTTGGCTTCGACGGGAATACTGGGAGGACATAGTTTGTCACACCATCCGTGCCATCTGGACCGTGCTGAGTGTAGGCATTCGCATACTTCTTCTCTTCTGTATACAGCGCCTCGCGACTTAGATTGTATTTCGAGTCATGGTTGCCGTATGTGCTGGCCCAACTATACCCCCCCTGAACAAGTGGTGCAACTATCTCATCCACGTAATTGGTCGAATTGAACGCGAACATGTTCTCCCCAGTAATCAGATCTCCGTTCAGAACTACCAAGTCTGGCTTCTCCTGGTCGAGGACCTGACGCATTAGTGCGGCGGAGTGGATGTCTGCTGGAATGCCAAAGCTGCTTTCATTTTCGCCATAATGAAGGTCTGAGAATGCTGCAATGTGGAAGGCGTTGTCTTCGGTAAGGTACAAGCCCGCCTCGCACAAGAGCACGGATGAGAAAGATACTAGAGAAGCGAATTTGAATTTGGCGAACATGGTGAACATGGCGAACAATACTATGAGGCTGAGTAGCCAACATAGCGATGAGGGCCATTTCCTTTTTATCAACGGAACTCGCGTTGGCCTTGTGGGCACACACAGCGTAGAAGTTGTGTCCAGAAATCTGTCTACTGCCTGTTCTGATGGTGGTGATCTCGACCTGCATAATAGTCAGACTAATGCAGCAGCACCCGGACCGACACATGGCCTACATCTTAACACTTGATTCGCGATTCGATTCACGCGTCTAGCATGTGGGCCATGGCAAGCAGCATGATAGGATCCTCTGATCTATTTCGTACATGGAGCCTAATGACCGGGTGCTGATGTCGCTGTAAAATCGATAATCATTTCTGACTTGAATAGGTCTGACCAATCAGATGCCCAATCTGTCATCCTAGCGTGGGAAATCACGATCTTTTCCGTTCAGACGTACATCCATATGTGTGTTCGCCCTAATGCCTTGCTGATTTTGGAGGCGATCTTCACATTCTTGGAACGAGGATCAGCTCGAGTAGGAACCATGTGGCATCCACCCGCTACCAAAATGGAAAGGCTTTGTAAGAGATGGCAAGTCGATCGAACTAATAGAAACAACACGGTGTACACGTAGGAAACATTATTGCATACATAGTACAGGACTGATTCATAACTTGTAAAGCACGCTGGGTTAAGAATAGAAATCGACGTGGTCCAGATCGACTACCAGTAGCTGACTTTAGTGTATAAATTTTGGCCGTTCGTGGTGTACTGATGTATCGTTTCTTACGTTGGCATCGTATCTAAAAAGCCTCTGTGGTGGCGTAACAGAAGATGAAGAATTGGTACAGAATCCGCCACATCGAATTCTATTTTTGTCCCGTGGGGCTGCAGTACTAGAACTAGAATATGCCAAGGCTGTTATCGATAAGAGTCACGTAAATTGAGCTTGCCACTACAGACGATGCCAATTTATTCTGTTATCATCATCATGTCTTGTCATTATTCACTGTCATTCTTGGGGATGGCCATTGGCTACATATAGGATCGGATAAACTATAGGGCCAATGATATAGGGTTCGTTACCAGCACGTATAGGTGACTGCTAGAATATTAGTGACGGGAGAATAATCAGACCGCATTATTGTACTTATCCTTCCAGGAGACAACCCTCGCACATTTACGATTGCTCTATCTGTTTGCTTTCTCACGTCGATAAGTCCTCGCAACAGAACATGACGTTGATGAAGATCATGGGTCCACGATGTCGGAAAAATTCAAACGTCTATGCTTAGGTCCCAGACTACCCAAGCACGTTACTATGTACCATCCAGCTGGCTATCATACTTTCTTCTCACGACTTAGACGTCGCTAATCAAATGTCACTCGGGTCTTCATAGTCATTGTCTTTTGGGACACTTGGATCAATGAATTCGCGCTTCCGTTGCGTCTGCGACTCATGTCAGCTTCAGCCTTCGAATCAGCTTAGGCGAAATTAACCGGTTTATCTACTTGCCCTGCAGTCGCCCTCTCCGCCGAGCTCTGAGTCGTGAAATCAAAAGGCGGATCCCTAGTAGACAGGGGTTCAGCCGTCTGTTCGGTCACCACTTCATCAGGTCGTACAAGAGGCGAAGAGGGTAACGTCTTATGTCCCAGGGCTGTACTAGACCGTCCTGCCCGTTGCCGTTCAGTCCTCATCGAATCTGGAGGTTGAGCCAATGGTGAGGGGATTAATTGGCGGGGTGTGCCTCTGGCAGGAAAAAATACAGTCTGACCATCCGCCTTTCGAATGCGAGTGTAAGATCCAGAGCCAGGTCCAGGTTTCTTCAAGGCTACGGGCCTTTGGAACAAATTTCTGACTGGCCCTTCTGGTCGGATCCACTTGAGAGGTGATGATTTATAAGGCGACGGCTCAAACGGTGACGGCGCCTGTGGTGTAGCTGTTCTCTGCGCTGGAAGTATCGATGGACCAGCCGCCATGTGAACGCGTGTCCGGTTTGGAAGTGAAAGCTGTATCGGAGGAGCTTCTGCAGCTTGAAATGGTCGTTTCAAGTACATATTCTTCTGCGGCAGCATTGTTACACTCTGGAACGAGGGCGAAGACCTGTGCTCATCTTGGGATATCCAGCGGAATGATGATGGTGGCGGAGTCAACACAAGACTTGGAACTAGTGGCTGGTACGAATTGAGCAATGGACCCATGTTCACGTACGATTCCAGAGCCGACAGACCCTTTGCAACAGTCGTCAGCCTCGAAACGATGACAAAGCAATTAATGGGGCAATCCACTCACAGTCACGATTCGTCGAATGGTAGCATGCCTCCAAGGACTCTTGTCCACGAGTAAAGCGCTCTTCATTCGCTGATAAGAGACTGAGCCCATGAATGGCTCCGCTTTTGATCCTCCATCGCGTTTCTTTGTGACTAGGACGTACTCGAATTGGCTGACAACAAAGTTTGACCCTGGTCTGTGGTATAAGGATGCCAGTTGCGCACAAAAGCCTTCAAACCTCTCGTTGCTAGGGATCTCTCTTCGGTGAATGGTAAGTCCATCAAGCACGAACCAGATACGAAAATACGCAACGGTGGGATCAGCTCCGCTTGTATCTGTGTGTGTGCTTGACACGAAAGGTGTGGGAGTCTGCGACCTTGGCTGCGGTTCCTGGTTTGCGAATGCTGACACCCCGTGATTTATGTCACCGCGATCCATATGGCTGGCAAGAAGATCCAAGGTTGCATATAAGGCAAGGCAATGGGGACATTGAAAGCCACCCATTATGTTCTACGGTCATGAACCCTGTTCGTGAACGTTGTGAGAATCGTAGCTCGTTGACGCAAAACATAGGATCGGTTGCTGATGATACATCATCAACACAACATTCAACACTCCTTTCTAGCGACGCGAAACGCGAAACGCCATTCGGTCAATCAAACGTTTCGAGGTGTTACCCAGTAAACAAAGGGATTTACCGGAGTGAGACAGCAGCATTATTCCAAATACTAGCTGTAACCATTCAGTCGCGTGAGCCCAAAAAAGATACCTAGTACAGCTACTCTCAATGGCGAGAAAGTTGAGATCGCAATGAATGCCACAGCGAATCCTGAATCAGATTTACCGACCGGCGCGCTCAGGAGTTCAAAAAACGAAAGGGTATCACCAAATCTACCATCTACACGTCGACCATCCACCAAAGAAACCACACTGCCCTGCGTAGTGAGACGCATACCACTCCAACTCTCCCCTCATCTCACCAAATACACAATCTCCACATCAACCAAAACGCATCCCTTTCCAAAAACCCTTTTGCAGAATAAACTCACTACTAACAGATTCCTTTCCCAATTTCTCGCACGCATCGTGATCATTCAAACATAAATCCCACCTCCCCCTCCCACGCATTCCTATATCTACCTTCCCCCACAACCTCCTACACTCCCACACTCTCCACGACCTCAATCTCCTTTATCCACTAGGCATCTCCCCCCTATTCCTGCCCATAAACCTACACCCATCCTCGAGCATTCTACCACGAACAAGTTAGTATCACAGCTTTCCGGGACAGGGGATTGTTTCATCGATTGTTGATATCTCGAGTTTTCAAGACTATGAGACCAGGTGTGGACCTCTTGGATGGATGTGTCGCGATACGTAGGGTATCAACGAGTAGAACAGATTTAAAGTCAGGGAAATGAATATGTACGATAAGAGTGCCGGAAATTGGTGATGAACGCTGTGGTTGTTCTCTGCAATGGACTCATGTTCCGCAATGGTCAATCCAATCTGATCGCACAATTCAGGTCCTTGAGTCTGATATCATAAATTTTCGTAATATATACAAATCATCAGCCTACTTACATACATAGGATTGAACCTACAACCACACTCCACTAAATCATGACACTACTCACCTACAGATTACAACCACACCATCACTCCCACTCCGATCACCACGCCCCCCCATCCCACCAGCCACCTCAAACTCCTCACCACCCCTACAGCAGCAGCCGCCGTGAACGGCACCACCCCTGATGCATTAGCACCCACAGTCGACCCCGGTCCCGCACCCAACCCGCTCATGATGAAATTTCCCAAGCCATCTGTACTAGTCCCTACAAGTATCTGCGTCCCACTCGGCGCCAGCGAAACGGGCGTTCCAGAAACTGTGATCGCTACGCCGGGTATCAACGTTTGGGTCCCTACGATGTATTGGTGCTGAGAATTGGCTGTTACTATTTGAGTACCGATGGTGAAGGGTGGCGGTGTTGTAGCTGAGGCTGCAGTGGTGAGGGTGGGGGTTATGGAGGTGGGTATTAGGGGGGTTTGGACTGTGAGTGTGGAAGTGCTGGAACCGATGATGAGGAGGGTGTTGCTGTTCGTTGTTCGGAGTAGGATGGGTGTAGCAGCATCTCCCGAACCGAGCGTGATCGGCGAGCCTGGTGCCAGTGTCTGGGTCCCGGCGACGTATTGACCTGCAGAATCTGCGACTAGGGTTTGGCTACCTATGTTGAGAGTTGCAGGCGCGGCAAGAACCTGTGGTGTGGGGCTTGCAGGTAGTGTTTGAGTATTTGAGCCAATGACGAGGATGCTGTGACTGCTGGATGTGTACAGTATGATGGGTGTTGCAGCATCACCTGTGCCGACTGTGATAGGTACACCAAGGCCAAGTGTTTGAGTTCCAACGACGTACTGGTTTTCGGAATTTGCCGTCAAAACCTGGGTACCTATGGAAAGAGCCTGTGCTGCGGCCGGAGTGGGAATAGCGGCTAGTGCTGTGGTACTGGAACCCCCTGGTATGTCAGCTGAGGTTGTAACCATAAAGGAACCCTGTTGGTTGGTCGACGTGAATATCACAGCAGAGAGCGGAGTCATTGATGCTATCACGTTACTATGCTTATCAGTAGAACCGACAGGGATAGCGGAGGAAGCAGCGGCTGCTGCTTGCCCAGGGCTCTCCAGAGGAGCAATAAGGGCCGAAGGAGTTGTCATTTGGAGTGGCATGGGCGCTGGCTTAAAACTAAATGTCCTAGTAGGACTTGTTGCGTCCACCGTCGGGGCATTTGCATGACCAGCTGCTACCCCCAAGGACATAGTTGCTGAATCTGTAGGTCGGTTTGGAGGCATTTGGTTTGAGCTGAGTCCTTCAATGATGCTCGTTGCGCGTGTTGCAGTCGTTGACTCGGGTGCGTTGCGCAGGGATGGTAACGAAGTGGCCGCTTCTTCAGGTTTTGTAGCAAGAGGACCTAATGTAATTATGGGTGCTTGACTCGCACCATTTTCGTAAATTGGGAGCTGGGTCCCGGTGGGGATCGGTAAGCGAGATGGGACATCTCCAGATTCTGTTGCAGTAGACGTCGCTGTTAAATACAATGCCGTCAATTTGAGAGTATCTGGTGCTTGCAAAGGGCGAACATAACAACTCCAGGCTGCCAAGTCAGGGAAAAGTGGACGCAGCTGGGGTGACCAATCGCCTCCAGAGTCCCATGCCGGCTCGTACGTCAAACCCTGAAGATCCGGCTCAAAGTTGCTTATGGTCTGTTTAGGCCATGGAATGGGCGGATGCGAGGGAAATGCGAAGCTTGGAGCTCCATCATGAGTCACAGCAAATTCTGAGCCGTTAACACATTTGTGCTCTATGCAAGTTGCCACACCGCTGAATGATGTGGGGAGAGTTCCACATATGGTGTAACTAGATGGATAATCCTGGTAGTAGATCGTTGGAAACGCCCTGGAGTCTACGTAAGTGATGTAGATTGAGCGGGTGATATCACTCACACAATGTGCGTCGTGATTGAGTTCTCATTCGTGACCACGACTGCCGTGGTTTGCGTCCCATCGCTGTTGAGGTTCGTGGCAGGGGTATAGGTTTTCAGGTCGACCTCTGCATTGGTAATGGTTGTTGTACTGGTCACGTTCGTTCGACCGTTGACCACTAGTATTACTGTTTCTGCGGTGATAGTCGCCGTTATCGACAGAGATGACCAGTAGATTGATGATAATTCAACGTCCTTCCGTGTACAGCTTACGGGACAGCCTGTTGTGCCAGCTGATTTTGAAGATGCTGCGCCTGTGGAGTTCGAGAATGGCGCTGTTCCAGTCAGAGCCTATGGGCAGTGATCTTATATTAAACTTTACATACTTTGTTGTGGAAGTGAGGATCCTTTGATCAAGGGAAATATCATGATACATGCTAATGAGAGACATATGTACGACATAGTGGCAATGAGAAGTATCGTACGATGCAACAACCAGATGATCTTCAGGCTCTGTGGGTTCACAGGCTCTGTGGAAAGATCAGGGCTGGTCAATCTCAGCTATTAGAGGGTTGATGTTTAGCATGGGGCTGAGCAGTGAGCACCACGCTTACTTCGATTCGTTACGGAGGATCACACCAACGTCTTGAGCAGGCTTACAGGGACCAGGCACCCACGAGCTTTGGACCATTGGTGCCTCTCCCGTTAGCGCCTCCTTAAGACTTTTGGTGTCATCCTCCGTAGTCTGTGTCAGATTAAGGAAGATCGACATCCTTAGGCGGCGCAGCGGTCGACTTTTGAGCTAGTGTGCAGAGAACGTATTCCAACAGTCTTGTCCTGTTTCACTTTACCAAATCTCGAGACGAGCTGTTTCGTGAGAGCGCTTGGGCGTTACATAAACTTATAACCTAGAGGCCTCTCCGTTTTCACTGCAATTCGATCAATTTGCGCATTGCCTGGACGATTCTCCGAGATTAAAAGGCTGTGGATCGCACGAGCTACCGATTTGTATGCTGCGCTAGATGTCATTAGTCGCCACTAAGTATGCAGCGAGAATCCTTCCAATTACTACTTTAGTAAAGATTTCCAACATCGAGCGGCTGGAGCTCTTTCCCTATTGGCCGAGCCGGAAGCTTTGGCGGAACACAGGAATCATTACAGAAGGCGGAAGTCCCAGATTGTTACAGCAAAGTGAATTGCGCATACAGCAAAAAGGACCACGGAGGCTGAGGACCGAGGGAAATACTGCGCTGAAAGCATGACGAGTCTTTGTCCACTCTCTCGCCAAGTGCCTACTCCCATTTGCACTACGGTCAGCGTAACCTTCCGCAAAGAGAATATAAGAAGACCTTCATGACCTTACCATGTACTGACCAGCCTTGAATAGAGACTTCCGTCTGGAAGCTGTCTTTTGTCTTTGTCACACCGTGCGCGTGCTTGACGAGCTCTCAAGAATTAGGATGATGATCATATTGGGTGGCAACAAATACACTGTGTGAGAGCTATTGAAACCCCTTCTCGAGTTTGGAAGACCCCTCTGTCCTCACTCGACGGGTGTGATAGTTGAGTATTTGCGATTATGAAGACACGCCGGCATTGTTGAATAATGAGAAAGAATGCCAACCAATTTGAGGCCTTCAAAGGATCCCTTGGGTCTGAGACTCTTGGTGCGATGACTGTCTTTCAGGTCTGTTTCTGAACTAGTTTGGATATTCACAAAAATCATTTCTTTTTGGGTGGGATTTAGCAAAGAGCTTGATACATAAGAGGCATGATGGGTACCATGACTAATCCCTCTCACGGTAATGTGAACACAGCTATTACTTAACACGTCGAACTCGGAGGGAAGGTATATGTCCAAACACGAAAAAGAATTACGAAGCTAGAGCTTCACAGGATCACGCCCTACCTGGAAGAGAGGAATCCATGTCGACACGTTCCATCTGCGGGCTATGCTTATCGGTGCTTCCAATTCATCGCGAGGTAAGGTTCTGAAGGGCGTTGTGGCTTCTACGATAAGCACGGTCGTCTTGCAGCCATGTGGTCGTACGTCTTAAAAGATCAATGGCAGCCACATAACAGCGGTTCGACATGCCTGAGTAGATCCGGGAGGCGAGTACAGCGTGTCGAACAACAGGAAGTATACTAAGACGCGTGGCGGACGATTGCGCCAAGCCAATGACTACACAGACATCACGCCATCGAGCTTGGATATGCACACAAGGATCTGTCGACGATTCGTCACCCCCACAGGATATGCTGTTCTCGCTCAGCTTGTCACTTCAATCAGGCTCTCTAAAGGTGAGTTTGACTCAAGACGTTACTCGGCAAGTCGATCAATGTTGACATGTTGTACAGGTTGGCAGAACCCTACAACATTAATCAATGTGTGATACAACATCGCGAAGCAACTGCAGAGGTGCCAGGATCTGGCAAAGGGTCTGTCATTGACCATGAGATCGTGTCTCTCTTCCATGGCAGGGATTATAGCTAGTCACAATCTCCGCGTCAATCTCAAATCTGAATTCATCGGGACCATTCATGACCAGAATACCACATACCTCGTGAATGAAGCAGGCGAGCGAGCCCTGGCAGTTTGGATGAAGAAGAAATACTGTTTGGCCAAGGTAGGATATGGGATGGAGACCTTGCGGAAGAAGCTAAGCCTGATTCAGCTAAGCTTGCGGGAGCTTATTTCGCCGCTAATCATCGAAAACTCTTGGTCGGGAGCAGCCCCTGACAGCCACCCACGATGCCAATCCCAATCTTCAACAACTCATGGCTTTGCTACAACGATGAAAGTCGAAAGACTACGTTGTGTCCAGTGAATGATCAATGTCGCCTGGGGCTACTGAACACATTCTCAGAATGATCCACATGGAGGTAAGGATGCAGTCAGCGGCTTGGAAGATGGAGCGCCTTTTCCCCCTGATGACCATCAGTCTCTCCTGACGATCCACACGATGGATGGTACCGGCTCACCCAAACCTCAAACCCTAATGCAGCGGTCGAATCAGCATAAGACCGCCGAGCATCGGATGCGTCAAACGGGCAAAATCGTGCGGTGATGTTTCCAGGTGGCTCGGAAGGGAGCTCGGCTTTGGCTGCTCGTCGACGTTTCTTCACGTTAGAATAAGCTTGGCGGTCGAGGCGTGATGTTTGAACCAGACTTCCACATTCCATCAACAACCCCCAATCTCCCACCACATCAAACTCATTCTTTGTCTCGAGCAGATCCATTCTTTATCTTGTTCGATCAAGTCCACTCTTTCCTTTACTGCAAGCCTCGGCCTTGCTACTACATTCCTTTGTTGTTCTTTGATTCTTCCAAGCCACGTTCTAGCCACGGATATTTTCGTCCAACAAACGCTCTCAAGGCCAAAGAACCTCGAATCAAACAATCCTATAAACTCTCTCGATACCTCTCCGTGACACACGTATCTACGAATCAAATCACAATGCGTGCCTCAGTTGTCATCCAAGTCTTCCTCGGCGCCGGCGCCCTAGCACATCCTCATGTCAAGCTCAGCAACCCACTTGCTCACGAGCACCACAAGCGCCAGCAGCCCGTCGAGATCCTGACTACCACGGTGGGCAACGTCATTGAAATAGAGGACATCTACGTCGCCACCGTCTGGGATTCACCTCCACCTTCAACGACAACACCTGCACCAACCTCTACACCTCCCGTTGTTGTCGTTGCAGCCCCAGTGAAACTGGCAGTTGCACCAGTTGAAAACAAGCAAAGTTTGAATGAGGACAACCAAAACTGGAACCACCCTAGTCACTCTTTGGCTTCCGCCACTCCAGCGTCGATGACACCAGTATCGGTCACTCCAAAATCAATCACACCCTCTATTGCACCAGCTTCAATTACACCCATCCGGTCGACTCCTGCTGCAGCAGCCTCAACTGCTAGCTCTGGTAACGCGAATGATGGCGCTCCAAAGTCCGGCGGCGTTTCCATTCTCGAGACCGCCAATAAGTACCGTATCTTGATGGGGTATTCTCCTTTCACATACAGCTCAACCCTTGCAACCAACTCGGCCAAGACAAACGCCGACAATGGTGCGAATGCCATGCTCCATGAGCTAAACTCCGGCTCATCCGCTCAATGTATCGCCCAAGTGGACAACAACACCGGCAGCAAAGGTCTCTCGCCCTTCGAGCTCACTTACCTCGGCTGGTTGTGTGAGATCCAGGACGCGAAGATCGGTACCGTCTGCCAAGTAATGCTTGATGCCACCAACATGCAAATCAACTACGCAGATCCTGGCCATGCGGAGATCTTGCGACGCCCCAATTACTCTCAGATTGGGTGCAACTATCTCATCAGCACGCAGCATCACGACAACTACGCTGGCATGTGGACATGTGATTTCAAGTGAAGAGACTACGATTGACGACGTTCCTCCCGATCATCCAGCATCTAGCCCCTTTTTCGAAGGAATATCAGGGGAGGAATATTTCCAAAACTAGAAAAATCCACACTGCTTGCCCTGATTTGCTGCATCTAGCTTTCGCTTCTTCTTCTTCATCTTCTGGCATCAAAAGTGTCTGCTGGCCAGCATTCGCTTCTTTTCAAAATATGTACATATTCGATTCCATCTTTGTGGTGTGGTAGTGGAGGTTATTCGTTTTCGCTCAAAAGTGGCTATCAGACAGACAACCTCGCTTGCTAAAATGAAATGCATACAGACGGTCTTTATCAAACTCACATACTTCCAATTGTACCAACGAGATAATCCCATGAAATGATTGCCGTAGCTTCATCAAATCTGCACCCCCCTTAGAATTGAACCTGTCGTCTTCCATCACGATCATCTAAGTATTCAAAAACGCAGCATTTCAACGCCAACGAATACTGAACACAGCCGACCAAATCCCCTACAACAGTGGTGAATCGAATCCGTGATAGAATAGGAGACAAAGAGACGACGAGTGGCGGAGATTAGAACTTTCCCACGCGAGCTATCGCCACTTTACGTCCTTTTGTCACTCGCTCAAAGGGGTTTGGAACCTTCTGAGGGATTCTGGGTTTGGGGACGGTGTGTGATGGGATGGGGGATTGGGGTGGTGTGTGTTGCGGGGGCTTTTTGGGGTGGGGAGGTTGGTGAGGGAGGTGGGAAGTGGGAGGTGGGACGGAACGGGATAAGGGGGAAGGTAGGTATTCCTCCGTACGCTTGTGGGGTAGAATAGGGATATCTGCTCGGAGAACAGTCGCAATGGCAGAGAGAGGTATGGGACAAAGACCCTGTTGTGTCTCCACTTGACATTCATTGAGCTCCATGCATAAACTCCCATCTCATGCGCCCTTCAGTCGTCCAAACGGCGCAACCCAGTCCTAATAATCCGCAATCCGCCCCTTCTCCCTCTCAACCTCATACCCAAAGTCAAAGTACCCCCGATCAAACTGATGCACCCGCACATACCCATCCTCCCCGCCACTCGCATACCCCCTCCCCAACGGATCCACCGCCACCGTGTTCAACGGCCCGAAGTGGCCCTTCACGCGCCCGATCTCGTCCTCGAACACCTTGTGGTAGAAGCGGGCTTCGAATTTGCCCTGGCGCGAGGAGGTGGTGGTGACGTCCATGGCTGCTTGGCCGCCGCCGAGGATGACGAAGGGCTTTTTGGGCGTGATGGCGGCGGTGTTGAGGGGGGTATCGGAGGGGTAGGATTTTATGATGTCGAGGTCGCGGGCGGAGATTAACTAGGGGGTGTTGGTTAGTTTGTTTGTTTTGTTTATTTTGGGTGAAAGGGGGGCTATGGGGATTGGGATGGGTACCTTGGCGGTTTTGTCTTTGGAGGCGGTGATGAAGTAGGTGCGATCGGAGGACATTTGCAGGTCTGTGACTTGCATGCCCTCTTCGTGCACTTCGACGTTTTCGAGGAGTTCGCCGGTCTATGGGCCATGGTCAAGAATGCTTTCAGCGATCAAAGGGAGAAGTTGGGGTACCTTCGCATCATACTGTGACACGGTTCCGTCCTCATGCCCTGCAAGTATATATTTTGACAGGTAGCTCCACCCAGCCACCGTAGCCTTCGCCTCATCACAAGTGATTGTGAGCGCCCTCTCATCGCTTTGCTCCGCATCCACATCCACCTTGACGTCCAATACGACAATAGTGCCAAGGAACCCCATACGTTTCTCCGTCACAGCAAGTAATTGTGTGCCATCATCGTTGAATTCTACCCTCTTCACCGCAGTATTGAAATCCCACACTTTTACACATTTGCCCGTCCGTACGTCCCATAAGCGCACTGTGTTATCTGCGGCGCCGGAGGCCATAAGGGTGGTGGTTGGGTCGACATCGATGGTCCAGAGGGCACCTTGGTGGCCGTGGTAGGTGCCCAGGCGTTCCCCGTTGGCGGAGTACCAGGCGCAGATTACTTGGTCTTTTGCACAGGAGAACAAAATATCGCCGTCTTTTGTGTATCTTTCTCAAGCGTCAGAGGACTTTGAAATATATGCCTTTTGCGTGTGGCTCACTTAATTTGGGTCAAGGACCGTTCCTACAATAGCAGAGGTGTTAGTAGAAGCTTAAGTGACAAAGAACCATGGGGGATTTACGTGGCCTTGCAGTAATATTGGCCTCATGTTTGCGGAATATGTGGGAAAGGAAAGGAAAGGACAGTCAGTGACAGTTTATCGCATCTCTCTTCAGAGTCATTTAGTCGTGGGAACGTTTTGGCGTTGTTGCGGCTAGAGAACCTTATTTGCGAAGCCTAAACGGTCCCTCTAGGGCAGGTAATTAGGGCTTGAGGATTTATTTCTGCAAGGCCTATTTATGGCCGAGCAGAAACTGTGGGTTTTATACTTCTTTACAGCGCAGCTCTGGGAGCTGCGGAGAGACAATCTTTACTTTCAGTAGCTGTCAGTGTTGACGTCGAGAACATCGCGCATTTTGAGACCATATGGTGCTCCTTCGCACAATTCCAAAATCTGGAGCCATCGCCCAATTGAGAAGGGAAAGGATCGCGCCACACGTCACTCAATTTGCACTTCTCCGCACTGCGACTACTCCTTCAATTACGAGTCATCGACACAGCTATATCCAAGCAGCGTTTCGGTGCCTGCCTACTTCACGGGCCGCTGGCTCTTTCGCACTCACCCGGTCCACCATTTACAATTGCAAAGATTCCCCACGGCAAAAATCTCTCGGCGCGACAATTGAGATACCCCGGGTATTGGGCACCAAACAGTTATCCAGCAGTGCTAGCAGGATGGCGGCAGAGAAGATTGATGGCAAGGCCATTGCAAATACGATACAGGATCGAATCAATGCTGAGATCAAAAAGACACAGGAGACGAATCCTCGTTACAAGCCTTCGCTGACCATTGTACAAGTGGGAGACCGCTCAGATTCGTCTACATATGTCCGCATGAAGCTGAAGGCTGCCGAAGAGGCTAACATAATCTGTAATTTGGTGACTTACCCAGAGTCGATTACCGACCCAGAGCTGCTACAGCACATCACCGAATTCAATAACGACCCCTCAATACACGGCATCCTCGTACAGCTCCCCGTCCCCAAACATATCGCAGAACATGCAATCACCTCTGCTGTGGCCGAGGAGAAGGACGTAGATGGATTCGGAGTAAGCAATATTGGGGAGCTGTCAAAACGTGGAGGACACCCACTGTTCACACCGTGTACACCGAAAGGAGTGATGGTGATGCTGAAGGAGGCTGGAGTAGAGCTGAAGGGCAAGAACGCCGTTGTTCTTGGGCGTAGTGACATTGTGGGCAGCCCAGTCAGCGCACTTCTGAGAAACGCCGATGCGACAGTGACCGTATGCCATTCGCGGACACAGGATCTAAAGCACCATGTCAAACAAGCAGATGTGCTTGTTGCTGCCATTGGCAAGCCAGAATTCGTCAAAGGTGATTGGTTGAAGCCAGGAGCTGTAGTAATTGATGTCGGCACGAATTTCATACCAGACGAGTCGAAGAAGAGTGGTCAGAGGCTGGTGGGCGATGTAGATTACGCCTCTGCTGCTGCGGTTGCGTCGAAGATCACTCCAGTACCAGGAGGTGTTGGTCCAATGACGGTTGCCATGCTCATCCAGAATGTCGCAGATGCTGCCACCACATATTTTGAGAGACAAAAGACTCGCCATATCAAGCCCCTGCCTCTCAAGCTTATCAACCCTGTCCCATCAGATATTGCTGTATCAAGAGCACAACGACCAAAGCCAATAACCACCGTGGCGAAGGAAATTGGCATAGCACCGCACGAGCTTGAGCCGTACGGTGCTTCAAAGGCTAAGGTTGATCTTACTTTATTACAACGACTGGGTCATCGCCGGAACGGTCGATACGTTCTGGTTACTGGTATTACCCCAACCCCACTGGGCGAAGGCAAGTCTACTACTACAGTAGGCGTAACGCAGGGACTTGCTGGTCACCTTGACAGGATTGCGTTTGCTAACGTAAGGCAGCCTAGTCAAGGTCCGACATTCGGTATCAAAGGTGGTGCTGCTGGCGGTGGCTATAGTCAAGTAATCCCTATGGATGAATTCAATCTACATTTGACTGGTGACATCCATGCTGTAACAGCAGCCAACAATCTGCTTGCTGCAGCTATTGAAACAAGGGTGTTTCATGAGTCCACACAGAAGGATGGGGCATTGTATAAGCGGCTTGTTCCTGCAAAGAAGGGAAAACGAGAATTCCAACCAGTGATGCAGCGACGGCTGAAGAAAGTCGGTATCGAGAAGACAGATCCGGGTGACCTAACACCAGAAGAGATAACTAGATTCGCAAGATTAGACATAGACCCAGACACCATCACCTGGAGAAGAGTGCTGGACGTGAACGACCGCCATCTAAGAGGAATTACTGTAGGAAATGCACCAACGGAGAAAGGCACTTCGCGAGAAACGGGGTTTGACATCTCGGTGGCCAGTGAATGCATGGCAATCCTCGCTCTAAGCAATGATCTCGGAGACATGCGAGAGAGATTAGGTCGCATGGTTGTTGCTACTTCAAGAGGCGGCGACCCGGTCACATGCGACGACATTGGAGCAAGAGGAGCTCTCACCGCATTGATGAAAGATGCCATCAAGCCAAATCTCATGCAGACATTGGAGGGCACTCCAGTATTCGTACACGCAGGACCGTTCGCCAACATCAGCATTGGTGCCAGTTCTGTGCTGGCAGACAAGCTGGCATTGAAGCTAGCCGGAACCGAAGACGACGAAGACCATGAGCAGAAGACGGGTTTTGTGGTAACGGAAGCGGGCTTCGATTTCACAATGGGAGGCGAGCGCTTCTTCAACATCAAATGCCGTTCTTCAGGTCTGGTGCCAGACGTAGTTATAGTTGTGGCCACCGTCAGAGCGCTCAAGGTGCATGGTGGTGGGCCTGAGATCACTCCAGGAGGTGCCTTGCATGAGATCTACCGCACCGAAAATGTCGACATACTCAGGAAAGGATGTGTAAACCTGAAGAAACACGTCGAGAACGCAAGATATTATGGCATTCCCGTCGTCGTAGCCATCAACAAATTCGAAACAGATACGGAAGCCGAGATCGCCGTTGTGAAAGAAGAAGCTCTTGCAGCTGGCGCAGTCGATGCAATCCCAGCCAATCATTGGGCCGAAGGAGGCAAAGGTGCCGTGGATCTGGCAAAGGGTGTCATAAAGGCGAGCGCTCTGGAGAAAGACTTTAAGCTACTATATAGCCTGGAAGGCAGTGTTCAAGACCGAATTGAGAGGATTGGAAAGATCATGTATGGAGCCGAAAAAGTCGAGTTCAGCGAACTGGCACAGAAGAAGGTCGATGCCTACGAGAAGCAAGGTTTTGGGAACCTCCCCATCTGCATCGCGAAGACACAATACTCGCTGAGTCACGATCCGGCATTGAAGGGTGCGCCGACGGGGTTCACAGTGCCGATCAGGGACGTCCGGTTGGCGGTGGGAGCAGGGTATCTGTGAGTGTGATGTCAATTGTTATGATTCGGAGAACGTACTAATGAGATCAGATACGCTCTAGCCGCCGACATCCAGACGATCCCTGGTCTTCCCACCGCGCCCGGCTACCTCAACGTCGACGTTGACCCAGAGACGGGCGAGATCGATGGATTATTCTAAATGTTAGCAAATCTCAGGACCAATTTTCAACATGTGCATCAACAATAATGATGGATGATACGGGGGCAAGAGCGTCTTCAACAACGGCGCTCTTGGGGGGGAGAATGATACCATGGGATTCATCTAAGCATAGCGGCACGACTTCCTTGTAAATATTGCCATTGAAAAACCATTCCCAAAGCTTCGCCCTCGTCATAAAAGCGACGATCTCCCAGAAGGACAGGCAACGGTAAAAGATAACAACTGTATGACCTCAATCCACTACGCCCCACAACAACACAACAACAGTACCCCTTCACTCATCGCAAAGCTCCACGAACCCTCCCTCCCCTTCCACTTCCTCCCCACACAACCCATCTACCCAAAACCCACCCAAGTCACCGCATCCAATACCCGTCAGCCAACCCTAGCCTTCCCCACCACAAGGTTAATCCACTACCAACAAACTCACTCCCACTCCCTATATAGCATCACTCACACATGCCACATCCCCCCAACACTAACAGAACATCCTCCGCAGTAGCCGCGAGTCATTGAAATCCTCAGAGAATATACCCTTGGATAAGCTCAATATGAACGAAAATCGATTCGACAACTTTCGGTCCTGGTAATTGCCTCGTCAGTCTTTTGGCAAGCACCGAGTGGAGCACTTGATGATCAGTCGTTGGGTAATAACCGTAATATCACGCTGCTGTGGGTCTTATCTATCTCAAGACTTTAGCTCTCGGATTCTTAAAAAGTTGAGTATGAGCGAGTATTATATCTATCAAGTTATGCCTGTACCCATAGTCCGAAAGGTGGCATTTACTTTAGATGATGCTGATCCGCATCTCCTGATATTCTAGAACATATGATAGTGCATATCATTTCCATAGCAAAGCAATGTGCACAAGTGTGGCTCACTGCACACATGCTGTACTGTATAAAATCACAAGTATGCCGTGAAACCGGTATTCGCTGTTGTGGCTGTTCATCAACAATGCTTTGATAATTCCCCATTCAGATTGAGGCGCGGCGGAATGTCTTCCTCTTCTTATACTGGGGTACGATACTAGACTTCATCCCTCTCAATATATCTTTGGAAGGATCTGTGAACTAGGTTGGTAGAATGTTGGTGTAGGATGGCTGTAGGCTTTCCAATTTGCAAATGCGTACGATACATTGCGTTGATACTCGTAAGAGATCTTAATATCCTCATGAGCAAGAGACCAAAAGAACCACAAGAACCACAGGTTACACGTCAATTTGGAATGGCAATCGCTCATATTGTAAAAGTAACGAGTCGTGATACTTAGAAGGTGAAAGCTCCGAATGGTTGACATGTTTCTTTCCATCAAGTTAAGCTTGGATGTGTGGTCCGTACGTGGAAGTGGTTGTCTTTCTTTCCACGAAGGACTGTTCTTGAAATGGTACTTGCTACGATGCACTGAGTAGGACAGAATGCTTGCAATACACCATGAAGTTCTTGTGTCAAACGTTGGATTTGATTACCCAGTCTTGATCACAAGTGCCTGCTGCCTTTCATTTTGCTACTCCTTTGCATAGCCATGAGTCTTGAGGGAATGTATCATCGATGTATCGTTGCTGTACAAAATAAGGGTAGAAAATTTGATGGAATGTGATGTAAGCCTTTTCCCCAATGGCGGTATACGCCTCGATGATCTCCTTACGAGCCCTTCTCGTGGATCTGAGCTAGTGTCGGATGCTTGATTATCCAGCTCTCCCGTGTTCCCAAACCGCACTCTCTGCCCGTACAGGATTGAAGTATCTCAAGGAAATGGGAGGTTTGCGCGGCTCCTGGCTACCAGCTTCGCTCTCAGATCGGACAACAAGGGCCGCGTCTCTTCGATGGAGGCAGTAATATCCCGCACTTGGCTATTATTAGCTCTGTCTGAGTTACAAGAAGAGTACATACGTACTTTGGGGGCGGAACTCTTGTAGCTTCTGCCAAACCGTTCGGTACATCTCTTCTTCGTAGCCTCTGAGCTCCCTTTCCTTCCGGGCTTTGAAAGTTTGCAAGGGAACAAGTCTAGTGGGGAGAGTTGCATTGTTTGGACCGTAGTGTTCGCGTATACGACGAATCGTTTGCAAGATCACGCTAAGGAGATCTGTGTCATTGTGATGCCCCACGGCGAGTTCAGTTTGTTTGAGTTCCAGTATTTTGTGGTCCCACTGCATCTCAACTCGACGTAATTCAAGGCTAAACTTCACTTCCCGGACTATACTAACTAAAGTAGCCAAGGTGCGGTGTTCTGGTGGATAGTATTGAATGTGTGCCATGTTGTCACCTGCTAATCTGATTCTGAAGAATGTCTGAGATTATATGTTGCATTGACGGTATTGATAATCTAGAAGCCGGCGTGTAACGCCTAGACCGATAAAGAAGTATTCGAAACGGGGTTGTGCTGGCGGCCTCTGCGAAGGAAAGAGCTTGTGGTCAAGAATGACTCTTACCAAAGTACGGCGATTCGCGCAAGTGTCACATGCTAGGGTCGAAGCTGAGGCTTCGTTCAGCAGTCGCAACCGCTAAAGCTGCATGTACAACACCATGCTTGCTTTTCCCCTTCTCTTTTCCAACGTTTACATTTACGTCTCCACTCAGGCTCCGTCCACGATTGCTTCTCCTAGAGTAATTCAAAACCTGGCGACAAAACAGGAATACCGCCAGCTGGAATTTGTCAGCTTCATGGCTTCTTTTGCGATCAACATACGACCATCACTGATCTAGCTCCCGCACAGACTGAGCCCGTCACGTCGGCCTCTGCATGGCTTCCTGCCCCCGCAAGGCCTCATTTCCACCACCGCTATTTCTGCAGCTCTAGCAACCCCCATAAATTTCTGCAAGATTCCCCAATCTTAGCCTGTTGACCTTTGAAATCATTGCCAGTTTGACCGTGACCGATTGATCCCCCTCCCAATAGCAAGGTGCGTAGCAGTAACGACAGGAACGCATGAATGATCTAGCTACTAGGGGACGTCTATAGAATAGACTTTGGCCTCTCCAGATACATGAACAAATCACAACGATACCAGATGTGACGAAGACAGGCCGATGGAACAAGGAATCATTCACGTGACTGCATAGAAACACGGAGACAGCTGCTATTGTTGTGACTTCCCAATTGGAGATCAAGGTAGTAGAAAGATTTAAGTAAAACGTATAGTAGTTCTTCAAGTACGTATAGAATTCGAGCTCGAAGTAGAGGGAGAAAGGAGCCACGGCCCTGAAGTGAGATCCAAGACAATTGTAGATGTGGAGTGATAAGTATCATGGCATATTGTGACCATTCGAGGCACTATACTGATAGAGTTTTGAACCTGCACACAGTCTTTCATGCTCATTGAGAGTGGTCCCCGAGATGCCGTACTGTAACGGCCTTCGCAGCTGCCGCATCAAGAATCCCATAGAAAGTCTCTGGGTGAAGATCGAGTCATGTGTGTAGCAGTGCTACCCATAATTGCCTGACAGTGAGGCCCAAGAGCCTCGGTACCAGAAAGAAGTCGAACCATGCGTGGCCTGCTTTCTTGTGCTATCGAGCCCCAAATAATATTGATCATTGTGGTGGAAAACAGAAGCCACGATATTGCATCTGAATCGGGAAAGCTCTTGTGGTACACGCGCCTTGGCACGTCGCGTGTCAGACGCGTCGTAGTTCTAGATCGCGTTACACCTTCCTAATCTGCAGCTTCCAGTCAAAGTAGTAGGAACATATGGTCAGGGAAGCTGCAATGACTCCAGCTGTGAAGAGAAGAAATACGATGGCAGCTACTACCCGCAATTCGGGCACTCCTACCTCGCAAAAGGGCATCCAGGCGTTTGGCAAGATCTCAAAGTCCCAAGTCCAAGCACGCGGACAAAGCGCCATAGGAAAGAAGGAAGCCTCAATAGAGATTCCCTTAGCAAGTGTCTCCAAATCCTTGAGTGGCAAGAAGCGAAAGTTTGACTCTGCAGAAGATCAAGCGCCAGAGCAAGAACTATCGGGCGATTTGGACAATGGTGGGAAGTCACGAAAAGTAAAGGATGGCAGGGAACTGGTCGATGAGGATAGTGAAGGTGCATCACGCACTGCTGAGACAGCTGAGCTCCGGCCTCCTCCAAACGTCACGACCCCACAGGAAAGAATTCGTTTGCGACAAGATGAAATCGAAACACCAACGAAAGGTGCCGGCTCTCAACACGAGGCTCTCGCGCTTCCATTCTCCTCACCATCCTCCACAGCGCCTTCTTCACGTGCCGCATCTCAAGAAACACCTCCCTCTTCTCCAGTGTCCATCAGTAGCTGTTATTCAAGCAAGGAGAACACCTTGAGTTTACCAGACGAGCTGCAAGACCTCATAAGACTACATTCATCATTCCTCACCGTATTGTCCTTTCACTACGCCCACAATGGATCCATGACCCCGGCAGATCTACGCAACCTTTCACCTGGCATCGAACGAGCATGGGGGAAACGGAAAACGACAGTGGATGACATCAGGCGGATATTGGCGCTTGAGCGAGATGCAACCCTAGATGGATTGAATGATGCTGGTCCGCTATATTTGACAGACTATGGCCATGGCAAAATCTGCGTCGAAATCACATCCTCTCACCACTCGGAAAAAGCCCAAAGACGACCACTGAATGAGGAAGCTCTGATCTCAACGTTTATCCAAAACCTTGAAAAACGATGGACTTCCTACCAAACCCTGCAGCCATCAAAATCATCTCCAGACGCATTCCTCTCCTCCCTCGATCTCGCACCCATTATACCCTGCACCTCCCTCTCCAAAATCGCCCCTCTCCTCCTAAAAGGCCAGCGCCGCCTCGAAGACCTCAAAGCTGGCGCCATCCGAGCCCAACAAACACCACTGCGAACAACAACCGCAAACAGCATCTCTCCACTCTATCAAGAGGGAAAGCACACAGACACTCGATCAACCGATCTATTCTCCCGGCTAAAAGCCAAGCAATTCCAGCAATCGACCCTTCCCCGTCCTCCATCTACAAAAGTCCTAGCCCGGAAATCAGCTTTGCAACGCTTACCCGAGATCGCACCAGTCCTAGACAGCTTAGCTGTATCCTCAAAGAAGCATTGTGACGACGATGCGAGTGCTGAGGTAGTAAGGTCTCGAGTGGCTCATGCATCGTTCACCATGCCGACCGTTGTGCAGCATTTGCAGATGTCGTTACGGAACCCGATTGGGAAAGAGGAGGCGATTAGATGTGTAAGACTATTGGCGGAGGTTGTGCCGGAGTGGGTTGGTGTGAAGGAGATGGGAAAGATGGTTGGTGTGACGGTTAGGGGATTGGGAATTGGAAGAGATGAGCTGGGGAGGAGGATTGGGATGTTTGCTGAGCGGTTATGATCAGTCATGTGGATTTATGGGATGATTGTTCTGTGAAACGGACCAGTACTGACGCCTTTGTATGTTGGAATATAGCATAGCGTGACGATTGGATATGAGATGGAATCATCCTTCGCATGGCGTGATCGGGTCAAATGAATCCTACATTTGTACGATGTCGCAACTTATATCCACACACAATCAGATATCCTATTTCCGTGAACTCATAACATTGCCCCAACACCAGCCCACAAAGGCATACCCAAACAACTCAATACAAACTTAGCAAGTACGTAAAGGCCCGGCTGATCAAATCGTTCTCGCAACCCAAAGACATTATCCAAAGAGTGCGCGCATAAATAGCAAAGCCACATTTTGAAAACAAAGAGCGCCGCATCTATTACCACTGGTGTACCAAAAGCCAGATAATCGCTCACAAGCAATTTGAGCGTTGCTATGCGGTATGCACGTACTTTTTGCGCATGATCTTTGGGTAAAGCCATGGCGAAGTTGTCGAGTGGTGACGAGTGGTTTTTGCGAAGGCGATGGACGATACCCCATCGGAATAATTCAGGTCGTGATAGGTGAGCTGGTGAGATCTCTTTCCGCTGAGCCTTTTGGCGGTTGGAAAAGAGCTGGAGGAGGAGATTGGGATCGGAGGTGTAGAAGAGAGGTTTTTTCGGGTCTTGGTTTTGGTTTGCGAGAGTCGTTTTGAGGAAGGCATGGAGGTCGCTTTGACGGGCGAGGAGGGCGTAGAAGAGGGGGGTGGTTGGTTTTAATATTAGGGGGGTTGGTGGCGGGGTGGGTTGTAGGGAGTGAGGGGTGAAGGTTTCTGTGGGTGGTAGGGTGGTGATGCTGGAGGTGAAGTTTAGGGGGGCTGGGAGGTTGGAGTCTTCGGTGAGGGTTTTGAGGTAGGGAATGAAGATTTCTGCGATGGCGCTGTGGTTTGGGTTGGTTAGTATAGGTGGCTTGATTGGGTTGGGATTAAGGTATGTACCTTTCGTCTTTGGTTTCTTTTCTTCCGATACTGTCTTTCAATACCTCGGGCCTGAGCCATACGTGTAGTTTGCGGACGAAGAACAGTTTGCCCGCTTCTCGCACTATGCGTGGGAAGGTCACGAAGCCGACCCACCACCATGAGAGGATGAATGTGAGTATTTGCCACCTTGTGAGGCTGGTAGGGTCGATACTATCGGCGGTCGAGAAGACACGGGCGATGAGTTTTGGGTGGTTTTTCGAGGAGCTGAGAGTGATGATGTTGTTGACGGGTCCGTGGCTGGACTTGAGATCATCATCGGCTTGATGAGGGGCGAAAGGGTCTGTCGCTGAAAGCGAGTAGGCACCTTTTCGAGAATTGAAGGGAGAGACGTGGAAATCTTTCTGCCAGGCTGCGGAGAATCTGCTAGCGATCTTCTCATCTGGAGGAGGCGGTTCGTCCTTTTCGTTAGCCGTCGTTCTTGCTTCCTGACTTGCAATAGTGTCTTCGTCGGCTGCCGATTCGCTTGAGCCTCCCTGCTTGAGAAAATACAATCGCTTCTCGTCAAAGGTGTTGTTGACTTCGAGAATCATGGCTTTGAGCTCCCTCTTCTCGTTGTAAAGATACCAGAATGACACTGGGTTGAAGGAGTAGCCCAGAAGCCTAGGCGCAGTGACGAGATATGCATGAGGATAATCCTCTGATTTCTCGTTCTACTCAAACATTGAGCACTTTAATGTGTATTGATCTCGATATAACATACTTGTGACTCCAGATATTCGTCTAGCTTGCCCTGTAGGCCATGCGGATTCTCTCCACGAGCGAGATAATCAGCGGAATCGACATCGAACCAGCCATTTCCTGGCTGGCCACGCAAAGTCTTGAGATCTGCAGATAGCACGGTACTGATATACCCGCGCCAGCCGACGGGTATACCAACGAAAAGATATGAATAGGAGAACGAATGCTTTTTCGGGAAAAGACGTGTATGTGATGTCCGACAGGGAAAAATGACAGGCTTCATCATGCTCCATGCATCGTTGTAGTCAGATATATTGCGAGAAAGGCCGTGGTTGGACGCCCTCACTAAGTTCCGAATTTCGGCTCCAGTGGCGTTCCTATTCCGTTGCTGCCGCTGACGTCTGTAGTAAAGGAAAACCAAGCAGCAGACACCGAAAACATAGGTCTTGTGGTTGGACCACGGGGTCAATGCGTAGCAGAAGGAAAGGACCCATCTCAAGTCCTCCTGTGTGCCTGCGCGATCATATATATATCTTGGATACCATATTGCAGCGGCACATAGAACCGCTGCCAGGTGAACAATCATCACCAGCTTCGATGAAGAGTATCATAGTCACTGAGAACAAAATATCAATGCGATGAAGCGCAGGGTCGCCACGCCAATCGGTACTTCCAACTGAAGCGATCGCTAATCTCGGCTATTCTAGTGCGAGACGACCTTGCACGTCTCATATAGTCGTGACATGTAATTTACGAGTGTTAGTCAAGCGAGCCTGTGGCTATCAGATCTATGGCTGTGCACTAATTGCACTTGCGTTCTCGGCCTTGACAATCATATACTAATTTCACCGAGTTAACTAACGCGTCCCAGCATCTAAACCGCGATCAGCTTTCGGAACAGCCATTATATAACTTCGAGATACGGTCTAATGCACGGCTACTACCTTAAAATCTCCTATAATGTAAGAGGTAAATTATAGCATTCGCCCTGAAGCTCCGCAGACCTTCCGTTAATACCACCGTAGACCGAACGAAGGAACTTACTTAAGCCTATCACGTCCTTACGCTTCTCGACATACTAAGTAGTAGCTAGATGTCTAGTTTTAGCTCGTTGAAGGAGAATACTATAAAATAGACGGTCTACTTTACTAAGACGAAGTACTATTATGATATATTTAAGATAATATAAGGTAGGCCTCAGATATAGTAGGTATAGTAGCGGCCGATAGAGATTAGTAGGACACGGAATATTAAGACTAAAGTGTGTATTTCAGTAACTAGAGTAATTAATATACTTGGTATAAAGCCATAGTTATAAGTATACAAGGGTAGAAAGGCTCGGTATATACCGGTAGTACGGCTACCGCACGGTTATAAAATAAGCGGTACCTTACGTGAGAACTATAGTTAATAGTAAGGTAGAGAGGTGCTTAATTATAACCTTTAAAGCTGATGAAGAGTATAGATTATTAAAGTTCACGAGGACTAGGCTAGGTAGAGTAAAGTCTAATAGTAGCTATACTTCGCAGGCCCTACCACGCTATCTAGAACTCTATTCCCGTTGCTATAAAAGTTCCGGACGGTCCGGCGGGTATATATGTGTTCTATAATGGCTATATAACTTATAGGTATGTATTATAGCTAATTATATCCTACTACACTTTCTCTAATTTAGAAGCTAACTATGCTCGTCTATTACCTAACGCCCTGCTTAATATAAGAAAGAAAGCGGTTTAATTACAATATAAGTCATTTATATTAAAGGGGAGTATAGTATCGGTTATAGGCCTTATATCCGTAAGGTAGTTCCGGCGTCGTGTGCCTCGTAACCGGTAGCGCACTAGCTAAGGCACGTATAGGGAGCTCACCGTATAATCGCTTACGACGTTAAAGAGGGAGCCCTTATTAGCCTCCGCTCTTCTACTTCGTCTTCTTCCGCGCTTACTAGCTCTTATTCGTTTAGTTATAGCCGTCTAGTACTCCTTATAAATTCGATCGTCGCTCGGACTACCTTAATATCTAGCTTCCATTGCTTATTTAGCCCGCCGATACTCTAGCCTCCTTCCTATCTATTCGAGTAGCCCCCTAGCGTATACCACAGGTCTTTAAATTAATATCTATACTACTATCTTAGTTTCGCTCTTTAACTATCCTATCTATTATAAGAGAAGAGGAGGTGCGCTATTAATTCTATAATCCCGCAATCGCACGCTATTATCTTAATCTTATAGAGGTACTCCTTAAGGAACGTCTTGCCCGTCCGCAGCTGCGTAAGGATGGTCGCCTCTACGCTATTTAGCTACTAGTATAGCTCCGTGGACTTGCCTAGGTATAGTACTACATTAATCTTCCTTGTAAACTTGCCCGTCTCTACCTACCTGCCTAGGGCTAATATAACTGCGATATTCGCTCTCTTTAGCGCTAGTCGTATTAAATACTACGGTATCCCGTCTCGCTGCGGCGGCTCGTCGCTCTCTTGTCTTATCGCTGCCTTCGCCAGCTTGTCCGCCTCCCTAATCTTTTAAATCCTACTGCGCCCTAGGACCTAGTATAGCGTGGTATTCACTATGTGAAGCTTCTTGACGACCTCTGCAACCACTTCTAGACAGGCGCTTGCCCTCTAGCTTTATACTAATAGCAGCGCCGCTTATATATCTAGAAAGATCTATATGCTAGACGCTGGTACTAGGTATCCATGCCTATTACGAGCTAAATAGGACTGGCTCCGAGGCTAGTTAGCTGTTTTATAAATCGCTAGGAGCTCGGTGAGGTGCGTATCCGCCTGTTATAACCTTGCTACTATCTTTAAAATGCGCGCTTAATAAGGTATTATATATACGTTAATACCTGCTTTACTTATACGCATAGACGCATCCATAAATATACCTAATTATCCTAGCGGGTACTCTTCTATAACGGCTCGAGTGTGCTCTACTCCTTCGTATATTACCACCTTGGGCCTAGCTATCTACGGCGAGCAAGCCTACGCTTTAACCTCGAGTATTCCGTCTACTCGGATATCCTTATATATCTCTGCGATCCTCTTTAGCGGCGACCGGTATTTTATATATAACGGTAGCCTTCTTTTAATTATCTAGTAAGGGTGCGACTATATTAGCTTATAGATTAATACCTAGAACGGTATCGCCTGCTTTCGTAGCCTATACTCTAGCGGGAGAAGGCCTGCCTCTATCTCTATAATAGATAGCGCGATAGTACGAAATCCCCGGATAATAGCCTATACCGTAATCCGTTGCGATTATAAGAGTAGCTGCTTTATATCGTGCGTTATAATTAGATATTATACCGGCGACGCGTGGTCCGCTACCAGCTATACCGCGCTCTGCGCCAGCTGCTTGACCGCCCTAGGCTGTAATCTTCTACTTCCTAGGTATCCTACCCGTCTTAATCGAGCGAACGAACAGCTTCGTAATCTCGTCCCCTAATACGGGCCACAGCTCTCTCTATACCTTCGCCGGTAGACTATCCCGTCCTAAAGCTTTGTCCGGACTCGCTCGGAATACTACTACCCTAGCTTCGTGTTTATTAATAGGTTACTACGGTAACTAATTATAAGTAGCTATAGTCTCGCCGCGCTCGTAATGTAGTAGGCTCGGGAAAGAACGCCTGTAGTAGCTCCCTACTTATCTTATGATCCTTTATAGCGACCTCTCTCTCTATATTAGCTTTCTTCATCGGTGGTACCCGTGCGAACGAGCTACTCGCCTACGAGTCTAAGTATTTAGCTGCCTTCTATATATTATTACTATCGTCTAAGAACGCCTCTTATTACTACTTACGGTACTATCTAGTCGTTTAATAGAAGAGCCTCTTCGCTCGCGTTGCCGTGTTATATAGCTCCGTATTATCTCTCCCCTACCGCCGTATTATACACGCCGGGTTTCTCTAATACGTGTACGGCTTTCTTAGCGCCGTTAGGTCCTCGTTCTATAACCTCTTTATATATGACGACGGCCTGGTACGCGGGCAGTACGCCTCTACCGCCCTCCTAACCCAGCTCGTCAGCCGGCTCGCCATTTCATCCACGTCTTTATCCGGGAGGCCTGCCTCCTTCAACGCACTATTAAACTGCAGCCTCTCTTAGCCTTCGCGCCTGTCCATGTTCATGTACTATAGCCTTTCAAACCACCCTTCACCCTCTAATCCCCCCCCTTCACCGACCCCTGCAGAATCCCCACCCCCGCCCTCACCCCATCCACAACCCTCCACCCCTCACCCACCCCTCCACCCCACGATTCCCGCACACCCCAACTTCCTCCCCTCCCCCTCCACCCTTCCCCTTAACCTCCTCACCGCCCCCCCGTCCCCCTTCCCCCATGAACCTCCACCGCCCCAACCCCCACACACTCCACTCCCCTAAATACTAGTAGCAGAGACTAGAGCGATATCTCCGCCATTAACGGTTTTTTAATAGTAACCCTACTCTTAATAGGCTTAGAACTTAGCTATATAGTCGTGTTAGATAGGTGTTAGTAGACTTATAGATTCTATCGTTTAGCGCTTCTCCGTCTAAAAACCGCTTAAGAGAAGCATAATTATCTAGATATGCTCGAGTTTTCGGGTAATCTAGCCCGAGCGCGCTATAGTAACTAGAAGAGGCCCTCTAATAGAGCGGTAAGGCTTCTTTATACCGATAGTAATAGCGGAGTAGATAGGCTAGATTACTTACGCTGGTTATCGTGTCGACGTGGTCCTTTCCTAGCGCTTTCTCTCTCCCCTTTAGCGCTCGTCGATTCATCTCCTCGGCCGCCTTATATTTCCCCTGATACTGAAGTACTAATACTAGATAACTAACGCTAGTTAATGTTTCGGGATGCTTTACTCCTAGTATCTTCTCATATCCTTTTAGCGCTCGTCGATTCATCTTCTCAGCTACCTTATATTTTCCCTAATCCTGAAGTACTAATACTAGATTACTGACGCTAATTAATATTAAGGGATACTTTACTCCTAGTATCTTTTTATATCCTTTTAGCGCTCGTCGATTTATCTCCTCGGCCGCCTTATATTTTCCCTGATCCTGAAGCACTAATACTAGATTACTGACGCTGATTAATGTCAAGGGATGTTTTACTCCTAGCACCTTCTCATATCCTTTTAGCGCTTGTCGATTCATCTCCTCGGCCGCCTCATGTTTCCCCTGATCCTGAAGCACCGATGCTAGATTACTGACGCTGGTCAATGTCGAGGAATGCTTCACTCCTAGCATCTTCTCTCTCTCTTTCAGTGCTCTTCGGTTCATCTCCTCAGCCGCCTCATATTTCCCCTGATACTAAAGCACTAATACTAAATAACTGACGCTGGTTAATATTTCGGGATACTTTACTCCTAGTACCTTCTCGTATCCTTTTAACGCTCGTCGATTCATCTCCTCAGCTATCTTATATTTTCCCTGATACTAAAGTACTAATACTAGACTACTAACGCTAGTTAATGTTATATAATGCTTTACTCCTAGTACCTTCTTATATCCTTTTAGCGCTCGCCGATTTATCTTCTCCGCTATCTTATACTTCCCCTAATATAGTAGTAACTACGCCAGGTTACTTACGTTAAGTAGCGTGTCGATATAGTTCTTTCCTTCTACCTCCTCTCTTACTGCTAAAATCTGGACTCCTAACTCTTCGGCCTCTTTCTATCTGCCTTGACTTATAAGTATCCCCTAGAGATTATTCCTTACTAGAGTACTTAGAATATGCTTTCCTCTAAATACCTCCTCTATATCTACTACTTCTCTTTTATAGAACTCTAGAGCGTCTTCTAGGATTCCCTTCTATTAATAGTACTCTAGTAAATACTCGTAGATAAAACCACCTTTAATAGACTTTTTAAATTCTATTTATCGATATTTATATCCTGAAATTTCGCTTATTTATTCTACCTTACGTTTAACTATATCACTCGGAGAGAAATTTATAAGAACTCTTTCTTTCTACTAATTCTTATCTTATATTCTAAACCGTATCCGGTAATATAGATCTCTCTATTTAATAGTATCCGCTGTTAATATATACTTATATAACGTCTTTATTCCTAAGATAGCCGCTATATCTTTAAGTTACTTAGTAATAAATAATCGTAGTTGAAAGTCTACCTTAAAGAAACGCTATATTAAGAATGTAAGCTAGAAGTCGTTACTATAACATACTAAGAGATATTTGCGATATTACCTAAAAGCTCTCTACTTTTAGGGGACTAATCCCATTAAAGGTTTTAGTATCTAATATCCCTCTGTCGCTATTACTATAACCTGATATAACTAAGCCGTTATAGATATAGCTAGGGAGTACTAGGTAACCTAAAATATAATTCCAATCTATTATCTATATTTCAGGCTTAGGATATAGATTATATTCGAAGAATATAGCTAGCTTATACTTTATTTTAGTACTAATACTCCCTTTATCTACTACTAGCTTTATTACCTATTCTACTAGGCTATTATCTCTCTTCTTCGACTAAGCTTCTTCTTTAAAGGAAGGGATCTAGGAATCTTACTTCGCTCCTAAGGGATCTGGCATTATTTCCGCGTACTCCTTATCGAATAGTAGTTATAGATAGAGTATACTAAAGGAGTATATATCTATCGCTTTCATAGACTATAAAGTAAAGTGCCGGCTATAATACTCTAGTATAGTCCACGCCCCGAACTAAGGTATCTAAATAAGGTCCTCTTACTCGGTATAAAAATACGTCGAGAAGCTAAAGTCTACGACTTTCGCGATATACGTGCTAGCCCCTTCTCTAAATATAAGTACGTTTTACGGCTTAACGTCCCCGTAGATAATATCTAAGTACTAAATAAGCTTATCTTACTAATTAGATTAAATAGCGTCCTTACTATTCTAATATATATTATAAAGCGCTATACCGACCTCTACGTAAACCTTAAGCTTATCCTTAAGGGCTAGGTCTCTTCCCTTAGCTAATTATATAAAGCGATAAAGGTCACCGAGATAGGTTTTTTTAAATACTAGAACTAGCTACACTTGGTTATTATAGGGGATATCCTAGTAGATCCCTATAAGCTATATAATATGTGGATAGTTCCGAACTACTAGGTAGTAGAGAACTACTATCTCTTACACGATTTCCTAGAATGGATTACTCTAGTCTACGCGCTTAAAGTACTTAAAGGCAAAGCTTATCTATACGTTAACTAGTGCCTAGTTAATCTCAGCTTAGCCGCCCTACCCTATATTACCTAGCGAGGCTTACTAAGTAGTTAGTAATAAATCGATCTCTAGCCGCTAAGTTAGGGCTAGTAGAGTAATAAAGCCGTAGTCTGAATAAGCTTTCGCCGGGCGGCTACGTCTTGTACTTACACTAAAGTATATAGTATACGGGTCTATTAAAAGGGAGATAGAGCTGTAGATAGATAGAAGGTCGCGGGTTACCATTACTATTAGTTGATAATAAGGCAGGTTGATTAGGGAAGGGAAATACGTGTTAGTAGACAGGCTTATAAGAGATGGCCTGGAATTTGTTTGAACGTCGGCGCGCTGATACAGACTGCGGTTAACCCTAGACTAGTAGCGCGCTACCTGATCGGAGACAGCCGAGATTCAGCCGGAGATAATTCGGACACTTCTTAACGACTAGATGACATAGTATAATGAAGGTTAACTACAAGGTTTTGAACCGTGTAATAGGGAGATCCTCCTAATTTATATACCTTGCTTCCGTATCGTCCGCTCTACCTACTCCCCTTCCATCTCCTGGAGCGCCTGACCCAAGGTCCTAGTCTCTTTGCCTAGACAGGGCATAGTTATGTAACCGCTTGATCTAGCTATGCCCCGCGCATCGTCGTAATGCACGCCTTCTATACTCTTGCTTAGTTCTGTCAGCTGCACGTTTGTGACTTTCGTAGTAATTTTATACCTATCAAGCCGAACATCGTGCTAATTTATTAATCACGCGAAGTTGGAAGTATTACTGTAGCCGAGTGACGTCATCTAATCTACTAAGATCTTCTTGATTTAAAAGCTTAGTGCACCTAGTCAAGTACGCTTCGACAGCTTGATAGTATCTAGCGCCTATTCTATAAGCTAAGCTGTTACTCCTCGCATTTTTAATTAGGGTAAGACGGAAGTCCGTATTATTTAAGACTTACTAGTCCTTACCTCCCGTAAAATAGCCAAGTAATTGCCAGTACGTAATCTCGAGTAGGACGAGTCTAAGACTAAAAAAATTAAAATTTATCTAGTATCTTTATAGTTTTTAGATATACTCAGGGTATTAATAGTATTAGTATTCCTGCCCTAGCCCTTTAATAAACTCATTAAATTTATTTAGCCTACTACAACTAAACCCTATAACGTAGGGATTTTAGTAGGCTAGAGAACTATCGACTTGAGAAAATACAACGTTATACGGCGAAATATTTCGGTATAGCTAGCCTACTTTATAGAATTTACTTATTAATGATATAAGAGCCTACGTAAGCCTAAAATGCTCCCTAAGAGATAGCTTTTTAAAGTTTCGGTCTTCCTGCGAGCGAGCGAGTAATTCCGATAGGGTAGTCACGCCGTAACCCTTTAAAGACATACCATCTAATTATACCGGAAATAGGAAATTAAAAGTAAGTCTAAAACGCGAGTTTTCGGGATCATAGAAGAAATTAGAGTAGCGTAGTAGCTGAAATGCTAGAGGATATAGGATAGAGTTAAGGAGCTTAGTAATAGCTTCTACTCGCTGCGTCCGCTTCTTAGCTTCTATCTCTAGAAGAACCTAGGTACTATAGTATAACCACTCGATTAGTATATTACGATTACTACCTACGGTAGGTTTACTAATCATTCCTAAATAGTAATATTTAAGGTCTTTTATAGGGTGGATATAAGCTAGCTCTATATCTAGCCTTAGCCCTTCACTTAATATATCCTAACACTCCTTTATAGTTTCACTTATAAGCTTTACTTTAGCTAATTTACTTACGGTAAGGCTAGAAGTATTAGATTATAAGACCCTCTAAGTTTTAGTAAGGCGATAGTAATCTTAGGTTATAACTATAATATCTTATACTAAGCGCTTTTACGACTCTCTCTATATTTCAGGTAGGAAAAGCTATTTAAGTCGAATATTAATATACCTTAACGGGAGGAAAAGATATAAGTAGTCTATATCTTATAATCGATCTAGGATCTCCTCGAGTATACCTTAATACCGCGATAGGATACTTATATATACGTCGAAATCTAACTCGCGGAGGCCGATAGGAGCGTTCTATAAGGTATCTAGTATAATTCTATAAGTTTCCTTCTAACTCTTATATCGCGCGTACTTAATAAATACTATAGCCTTATTATTATCTATTTTACCTTCGATTTTACCTTAAAGTATATTAAAAAGCTTATTAATTAGATAAATCTTTTCTTATAATATAATAGCTTATAACTCGATTATAATATCGCTCGCGCTAGGACGGTAGTTAGGATTTATCTAGAGCATCTTTCTAATTAACTAGACTAGTGCCTTTCATAATTATTTAGTAGTTTCTAGGTTTAAAAGCCATGCGTTAACCTCCGCATTCGGGCTATTACCTTAATAGAAGCTACTAAGTTCTATATAGCCTTATATCGTAAAGGATCTCTTCTTCTTAAACTCTTTAACGCCCGTAGAGCCCCTTAAAACGTAGGTAAGTACTTCGGTAATAATATACCCGAATGCCTATATGTCGCTCTTACGCCTAGCTCTTCCTCTTATAAAGGTAGATTCGGTAATATTCTCGTATTCTAGAGCTAAGTAACTGGTTCCGCCTACCTTACGCGTCGTCTTTAAGTCTTATAATAAATCCTTAAAGGTTAATAGACCGAAATCGGTAAGTATAAATAACTAGCTATTAAGGAAGACGTTATTAGGCTTTAGATTATAATAATAGCTAATCTTTTCTAGATTAATATACTATGCCACGAAGTTATAGACGTACTCTAATCCTAGGGAAAGGCGCGTAATAGCGATAAAGATCGAACTATCTAACTAAAACTATTCTAGGCGTTAACTAGATATAAACTTGCTAAGATCCTTTCCTAGCTATAGAAAGATAAGACTATAGGTCTTATTCTATATATAGGCGCTTAATAGTTTAATAATATAAGGATAGTTAATATTACCTAAGATTAAGAGATTCCGGAGCTTAAGTTTAAAGTAAGTCTTAGGGTCTCTTTTTCTATCTATATAAAAGTCCTTTCGTATAAACTAGTAAATGTTAAAAGTACCTTCCGATATCTCTAAGATCGGGTCTTACTTTACTATTCTTACCCTTAAAGCGGTGGTAGGCATTATATATCATGATCTTATAGACTACGCCAAATCTACCTTTGGCTTTCGGCTTTTTATAGAGAATAGGTAGGATTATTTTATTATTAAGGTCCCTAGGAAGGATACTCCGTGAGAAAATAGGCGCCGTATACTCCTATTACTCCTTATAGAACTTTTTCGTAATATTCTTAGGGAAAATACTTGATAAATACTCCTCGCTAAAAGGGAGCCTTTAGTCGAGGCTGCGTTAATCTTAATATTAATCTGATTTAATTAGTTCGGATATTAAGTTAATATATCCGATCTGTATAAGGACTACGAATACCCGTAAATTACCTCCTAAGATATAATTTTCTATGCCTTAGTATTTATACTTCTCGATCTTACTCTCCTTAAGTACTCTCTAAATAGTTTCTAGAGTAATAATATTACTAAGAGTATCTACTAGAATAAAATTATTATTATTATAATTATCGTAACGGAGGTTATTAATCTTATCCCTAAGCTACTTTATAGTTAGTATACTATAGCTTTGTTAAGTATTACCGTTATATAAAATCTGTGTTTAGTAGATAAATATAGAAGAACCGTACTCTAGCTACTATTCCTCTACGAATCTTCTACTAGCTTTTCCTTTTCAGCCTTAACTTAGTTAGAGTTAATCTATTATTAAAATAATAATTAGAGTAGGATATAAGTTAGTTAACTTCCTCGGAATTAAAAGAACTACGTCTTCGTCTTATACCTAAAGAAAAATAAGCGCGATTACTTTACTAGCCGAAAGTAAATCTTATATTAACCTTGAAGTTATTATCTCTAAAGAGTCTTTTAAGGGTCTAGGCGAGTACAGCCTTATTAATATACCGAAGCGAGAGTATTTATATTTTTATACCGGAATATTAGTGTCTATAAGTGAAAGAATTACTACGGATAAGAATAAATCTAATTTTACGAGGAAGTATAAGCCCTTTTATAGCCTATTCTCTTCGCGACTTATAATAGCAACTTTAAAAGATCGGTTTATTTCTTAGGAATGCCTTAGGAGCGCCTCGGCTTATTTAGACTATACTACCCCGCTATACTAGTAGAGATATTTTAAGGCTTCTAACCGCTTACTTTATACTACGTCTTATTCGGGGCGTCTATCGTAGTAGGCTGAAATGCGCTTAGAGGCGTTTTTATGCTATAGTATTATAATCCTAAGCTGAGCTGGCAGGCTGACATGATTTTGCCACGCCAAGCCTATAGGCTACCCGCTACTCGGAACCGGTGAGAATTAACCGTTTATAAAGGCCTATAACCTTATTAGCTTAATCGCATCGCTAAGGGTTTCTACTTCTATACGAGAGAGCTTACCTCTACTATTATATATTTCTCTATTTATAAGATATTTATTTAGATAGTAGATCTTATTTTAATTCCTCTTCTAAAATATGTCCGTACTATATCCGAACGTTTCCCGCCTTATAACCACTTATTATAAGGCGATCGGCGAAGAATTATTAAGACTCTTTAAACCTAAGGAGATTAATATCGAAATTTTATATGCGAAATTAGAATATCTAGGTATAACTATTACTATAAAAGTTGGCCTATATTACTAATAATATAGTATAATTAGAATCTAGATATACGAGTAAAGTACGTACCCTAAATATATAAACGCTTAATTAACTTAATACCTATTTATAAGTAAGATCCTAAATTAATATTAAAATTCCGTCCTAATATCTAATTTAGCGAGAAGTTAACGCGGAAGAATGTATTATATAGTAGGTTCTCTTATCTCGTAATAGCCTGCAGCTAACTAAGCGTTTTTAGAAAAGCTTAGTACCGTAACTATTCTCCTAGGGGAGGCTTTAAATTATATCGGAAGCCTTCGAAAATTTATATATAAAAAAGCGTATATCCCCTAATATACTATATATTCTTCGCGAGTTCGGCTTGAAAATAAGCGACAGCCTGCCTTAGTATTATTTATTCTAGAGTTATAGATCTAATAAGTAAATGCACGAATATCGTACTACCCCTAAACTATATTTAAATTCCAGGGCTAATTTATAAAGAACTTTGCTATATTAACTACTTTATTAAATAGAACGGTAGAGGCTGAGGTAACCCGTAGTCTCTAAGGTAAACTGGCGTATATTAATAAATCTATTTTAATACAGGATACTCGTGTTCCGTTATTCTATAAATGGCTAAACCCGTACGGGAGTATTTTAACCGTATTATTATAGAGTATACTCCTAGATATTTCGGCTAAGGATATTAGATAATATAATTTCACCTGCTTATCTTACTTTCTATAGTAGATAATTAGGGTGAATTTATAGAGTACCTATACTCTATAGTAAAGAATGTAGTACGTAAGTTATTTTACGAGGTATTACTATGCAGCTAGGTGTTTTTACTAACTCTAAGGTATTAGAATAAGAAAGCATACTTTTCGGATTTCAAGAACACACCTACCTATAACTACGTAATAACCTTTACTAATATATAAGTACTATAGAAGCTAAAGAATAAGGTTCTAAGAGCTTCTACGGTGCTTAGTTTATATTTAGAGCTTATAGATCGCCTTATCGCTTTCTATTAGTAGTTAGAGGCTTAAGGACTTTTACCGAATGCTAGTAATATCCCCGAATTAGTTAAACTATACGCTGCTAATATTAAAAGCCACTAGATAAATATTACTATAATTCTCTAGTCTTTAAATAGTACTATCGACGTAGTAAGCCTTTAATACTATATATTTAATAGAAATCTAGGTATATAAAATAGAAGCCTGACGACTTTTAGTAGATATCTAAAATCTTAGAGTTTCGGAATAGTAAAACCCTCCGCGTAATTAGCGAAGTAACGGCGAGGAATTTAGGTACCTTAAAAGAGATCGCTATAGATATTATAAAGGAGAGTAAGAGCATGAAAAATATTACTACTTAGACTTAAAAAGATTCGAAGTCGCTTAAGGCTTTAACTACCGTTATAACTATAATCCTACTACTAACTCTACTAGCGGTAAATTAATACTCTACTTCAGTCTAATTAGAAACCAACTTATTATATAGTAGATAATATATAGTTCTAGCTTAGTAGAGCTATAACGAGATTTAGGAAGCGGCGAAAATTCCTACCTTATACTTATAAGACAGTTCTAGATCTATATCCTGCTTTTACTTGGCGTAATTATATTAACCTAGCTTTATATCCACGTTATAGAGCGTCGTTAGCTAAAAAGTAAAGGTGATATTAAGTTAGTATGCTAGACTTAGCTCTAGAAAGTAATATATATAATCAAAGCTGTATAAATAATAGCTTAGATAATTAGAGGAGTAATACGTAAACACGATACGCGGGGATTAAGCACCGAGATTATAATAGTATGCTTTAAGGATTACTCGTCTCTATTACAGAAAATGTAGTAAAGATAATTTGAGTTCCCACGCAGTAAGTCGACGCCTTGCCCCCAGCTCACGCCATCGTCTATTCCGCCTCTGCACCTGTTCTCGGATTGCTCGTCGCATTGGGGTGCAGGACCTATTCGAGTATGCTCTTCTGTTGCCGGCGGATCTTGAAATATGGGTCAGTATCTTCTGATGCTTGACGAGGATCCTTAAAGTGTGGAAGGGTTAGATACTCGAGTGTTTGTTCTTTCTATATACAGAGATTTCGGACGTAGCTCTGGGTGTAAAGTATGTCTTGACTGATCCTTCTCAATTGCAGGCTTGAACTCGCACCTTAAAAATAATGATGGGCAGCACCGCATGCAGATTCCATGGTCCAGAGAGGCGAAGATGTATGTGGCAATATATGCCTCGCCATCTGAGACAGCTAGATATGTCCATATTATTCGTATGGCCTTTGTTGTGTCCTTTCTGCGTACGTCAATGTTTCGCTATGCTGGTCTGCCAAACATAATTCCAGTCGATTGTTTGGTCATTACTACGCACGTCGTGATATCCAAGTACTAGGACGCCAGTCAAGAGATTCACCCCAAATGAACACATGTCATGATATTGGACCATGCACCTAATATCCCACAATTAATAACGCACTATTTACGAAATCTCTAGCAACTTGCAATTTCAGAATTCATCTTCTGCAGTTCCATACCCTCAAATGAGTGTTGAGTTTCAAAGCGGTGCAACCAATTTCAGTCGTTGCACCACTCTAAACCTCTAACATTAGCGAATACTCACAACTCTCCCAAGTGACCTCGTCGCCGCTGGGACGCATCCTGGGTCCCAACACATGTTTCCCAACCCTATTTACAATCATAAAAGAACTCTTAGATCGTTACTCGTATGATCTGGGCTATCATGCTAATCATCTTTCCGCCTTAATATTTCCATTCCGCCGGCCCCAATTATTTCTCCTGGACTGGCTCTGTTCTCCAACTGATCAAGGGGCCCAGGGATTTTGACGACGATATAGTCGGACGTGTATACAGTAATCATTCATCTCGCATCGTCAAGGGTACAGCAATAAATGGATTCCTGGAATTCAATAGTAGTTATTGAGGCTGCAGGGATGGTGGACGGAATATGACTGTGCGACCTCGACCTGTCTGGAGTGGCTTGAGGGATCCTGGAGTCCAACTGCCTCCTCTTTTCAAACTCGCGTACAGAGCCCCATAATTCATTCAATACTTCTATCCCGATGTTCGAGAGATCGGGTCTCAAAAAAGTAACGTTCAGTGATGCGTTCGTTAGAGAGCGAAGCTGGGTGCTTTGGTGGAGAATCAAGGAGCTAAATAGTATATCAAAGCACTGATGGTTCTCTGCTGTTCAAAGCCAGTTTCGGACTATTCTTACTGACGGACAGTATAAGCGTCGCCGCTTACCATCCCATAACTTCCTGTAAACCGTTGACCGGAGGTAGATAATCGAAGTATGATATTCGAGATTACCGCCTGTCCGCGTGGAAACATATGCATTGCCCACTTCACTCAGGTAAATTGTCCCTCTCATCCACTAGCATCGACATCGAAGATTCTCTCGACGCCTTCCCACTTCCCCTCCTTGCGCTTCTCCCAGTAGCTATCCTTCCCTCCCTTCGCAACCCAGACCTCTTCGCCACCATCGCCGCCTTCAACTTTCTGAAACCATTTCGGAATCCACGACACCCCCTCCTCTTCCATGACCTTCCTCCGTTCCCGCTGTCCTTCTTCTAGCTCCGTCTTCAGCTTTTCAGCTTGATCAAGATTGCCGTCCTCGGCAGCCCGCTGATCAGGACGTAAGCGGCTATCTGTAGGCGGTAATCTGTCTTTTTCAAGCGGGGTGACCTCATTGAGGGAAGACGCGAAGGTGGTGAAGCCGTAGCGTTTCGCAGCGTCAGGGACTAGAGGGTCGGCAGTCCATATGGGGCTTTCATTGCTCCTTGGTTGACCATGTTCAGTGATCGTCAGGGATGAAGTCCATTTGCCAACCAGTCCCAGGCTCAGCTTGTCACCGTAGGCGTCAACAACTTCAACTTCTACATCCTCACTTCGACCTGAAAACATTCCTTTGGCTTTGAATGTAACGATGGCTTTCTCACCGGTGGTCTCGTTGACAACAGTCATGGTACCCACAGGCTCTACGTACTTTTCACCCGCGATGATGTTGCGGAGAAAGCTCGTTGCTGGGGTCCAGCTGAAATGCTCCCCCGAGGAATGCAAGGTGATCCTCACTTTGCCTTCTGTGGTCAGTTCTGCAGATTTCCCCCAGAATTTCTGCGTGGGCAAGGGTGACTGCGCGAGCGTCCAGGATTCGCTTTCAGCTTGGCAAGCTAGGCGAACAGGACGGTGCAAGATCTTTTCGGCCACGAAGCGAAAGCCTTTGTCCTCACGCACAAGCTCGAAAGTTTCGCCGAGCATGGGGTTGAAGGGTTTGCGGATAGCGCGCTCTTTCACGCGAGCGCTGGAGAGATTGGATATAGCAAAGGCAGTGACATAAACAAGACGCTCTGTGCTCGATTTACTTTTTGATGTGGCGTTGTCCAACAGAGTGGAGTATTCTAGGATTTCCGAGACTCGTTGGAGAAGCGAGATAGGCTCATTTGACGACACAGGCATTGAGATGGAGGAGAGATCTTTGCCTACATTTTTCCGTAGGTGGCCAATGATGCTTGGTGGAAATGCAGTAGGAGGGGTTACTGTATTTCTCCTCTTGATGTGTTCTGCTGGTAGGGGTAACAGAGACCTCGGTTTCGGGGGGAACAGAGGATTTATCAGTTGATGGTGTGACTCGTGTCCGCTCAGACGGCTGGGTTGTTCGACCTCGCTAGCCGAAGAGTCTGCATCGCTAGCAAATCCGTGATCTTCCTCGTCACCATCATCGTCAGATTCATGGTAGATAGCTAATAATTGCGATTCGTTCGTTCCCTCCGCGTCAAAGAATTCGTCGACGGATCCTTGTGTGTCAATACTGTGACGTGATGTGGGGAAAGGTCTCATGGGAGTGCGGCGCTCTTTGCTTTCGGCAATGAGCAAAACCATATCCGCGGCAATAGAGTCCAAGTCCCTCAATAGAGACATACAACGACTGTGCACGCTTCCTTCCTCGGGATCTTCTGGATAACTCTGCAAGGGTCTGCCCTCCTTGACGAAGGACGTTGCACTGATCGGGGTTGGGGGTACTGTTGCCAGAGTCTTCGTCGAAGGCGTCGCGGAGACGCTTCTGAACATCCCGGGCATCTGTCTAGCATCACTACTTGGTTTGCGTTTCCAGAAAGGCTTCCGCTCAGCCCCATTGAAGTATCCACCATTTATGCTCGGCTCTGAAGGGCTTTCTGAAGTACTAGATGTGGCAGATGTGGGATTCGATTCGACTCTTGTGGGCGGTTGTGGAGGGTCCAAGGACAAGTATCTGGGGTCCGTGTCCTTAGCCAATAGTTTTGCTGCATCTCGTGACACCTTAAGCCGGTTCGAGAGTTCCTCAACCTTGTCCCATCCACTTTCTTCATCACGGTTCATGGGTGCCGTAGAAATCCTTCTGCCTCGTAAATCTAGCCTGCTTGGAGTGACTGATGTAGTAGGACTTGTGGCAGTCCGCGCAAGTTCTAGGGCGTTCTTCCAGGCCTGGAACTCCTTCTGACTTGCGGCTTTGAGATGCCAAACCTCAGCTCCGGAGTCGATGCTGATTTGCCGTGTCTTGGCGTTCGCACCAATAGCAGCCAAAGACAAAGGTATCGCACCCCTGACTGCTCGACTGTTCCTCTTCTGATAGTACGACAGAGTGGACGAGGTATAGTCAAGAGAAAAAAACCTCCTGGCCCAACCCTGGTGCTTCTTTCGTCGTCTTTTATGCAATGTACCTGTGAAGAAGTTTGCACCCTCAACACATTCGCCCCCTCCTTCCGCATTGCCTTTCACATCGTCGAATCCTCGATTTTCTGCGGTGGCAATACCAACTTGCTGAACAGTATCCGATGACGGGCTCTTCAATGGCGGTTTCCTTGCATCTGAGGGGTCCCTGAGACATGTTGTACTTTCAAATGAAACTCCGTGTATATGATGATTATGATGATTAGAATGGGGAGGGGATTCCGTGGGATATGTTAACAACACAAATGTGGCTGATTTGGCAAAAGATTTAGCGAATGTATTATCAAAGACCAAGGCGTAATTTCCTCCTTCGTCGTTAGGCACATCATATGTTCCACTTGTGACTTTGTTGGCCGGACATGTCCCGTGCCATAATATCAGTTTCAATCCCGTGCTCTTCAATTTCTCAATCGCGATCGACGATGCATTTCTTGCGGACTGTAAGTCTTGTATTGTGTCGTCCGGCTGGAGACCTGGTGTAGGCGGTACTTCGAAAGTAGCCGATGGCAGGTTCGGTGTCTGACCAAGACCCGAGCCAGGGTGTTTGAATATTCCGAAATTAATAGACTTCTTTTCCGGCCTGATACTCCAAGAAATGGTGCACTTGGCTTTGACGTTGACATAACGGACTAGGTAAGCCTTTCACAACCTGTTAGTCAATCTCATCAATTTGCCGTATTAAGCATACCCTGCTATGGATTTCGAGCTGCTCCATGCCAGCCATGATTGCCGAGTGATTCCAGATTTCGACGCAGCAAGGACGACTACGGATGGCCTTCCATATCTAATAAATATCTCGGCGCACACCTGGTAGCTCAGTGGTCGACCATCATGGCAAGAATGTAGGCGGCGTGTCAGTAAACAAGGATGGAACAGATACATGACATCGGCGCCGATGAAGTCCGGTCTCCGGTGGTTTAGCGTGTCAGCGTCTTTTTCTCTCGTCGCCCCTTACGAACGTCATTCCTTTTTACGATACCCAACTTCTGATACAAAATTCAGTCCGAACCTCACAGAGTCCGGAGGCGCCCACCCATAATGAGTGATACGCAAAAGTTCGTGGGACAAGAAAGGTCAGGACCGCTAGGCTCGTCTGATATTCGCCTCGGATAACACCATGCTACAGCACTCCGATAACTAAGTTTCCATCAAAGGGATTGCACTATTGTTGGGAACAGCTTATAATCATACTGTGTAGCTAAGATCAATCCAATGTCCAATTAAACATCCGAGGCTACTACATATGTTAACCGTGGCTACTTCTATACAAACAATCAATTCGCATCTCCAGCTAAACCACTACTAGCTATGCCTATAAACGGACTAGGGCACATAGCGCACCTCTCTCAAGCTTCTCCATACCATTGAGCTTGCTTCTCTGCACGGCGGCGCATAATTCTTCGGCGAATCCAGAGGACTATGAGTGTTAGTGGGAGGAGGACACATACAATGAAGACGCCAATGATGATAGCATCTGGTAGAGAATTAGCTATCAGAAGACACGGCTTTTTGCCTGTATCAGGGTTCGGACGTGGATCATGAACGAACCTTTCTTCATAGTAGCCTTAGTGGCGTCGGAAAATAGACGTTTGGATAGACCATGGGTAGCGCCGCTATTCTGGTAGACGTCCATTTTGATGCGGTCTCTGTTTCGATTGTGTTTGAAAAAGGGGAATGTGTAGGTGTTTTGAAGGTCTCTGGTTTACGTTTATCGGGGCGGTGTTAGTGATGTGCTTTGGGGGAATAGGACCGCAAGACAGTGATTATGGTACCTATATAAGTACTGGGGCAGATTGCGTTGTTCCTTCCTTCTTTGTCTTTACTCTTGGTCAATGGATCCTCTTTCAGTATAAAACTGTGTTGTAAGTTTTCTTTGTAAGGAATCAACGTTCTGTTATTTGCATTGTCCCTCCCCATATTCTCTTTCTTGAACCTACTATGGAAGCAAAGATTATTACCCAAATGGACCGCCATCACAGACCTATCGAGCAGCTAAAAAAGCTAAGTTGTTCGGCATTCAATAGTGGAGCATTAAGAATGTAGCAGGGCAAGCACCTGCGTTGACTCTTCCAGACCGCAATCACTTAGGAATACCTATTTGTTCTATTATGCCATATCCTGGCAGCTTGGGCACTCGTGTCGGCTGTACCTCGGTAAAACCCCCTGAAACGAGTGCCCTGCCAGGATATGGGATATTCACGGTTCCCACGCTCTGACGTAAGTGCAAAATCACTGCAAATTAGAAGGCTATACGGAGAACTCACAGGCTTCAGCTTTCTACCTCAAGAGACCCTCTATCAATGGGTCCCCAGCCTTGTCGGCCCAACCATCAAGATGGATTTCTGCGGCCCCACACCTCTTCGAGCTTATATAGCCGAATGCCTCTTATAGCCACCATTGAAGATGCGAAGCATCTCTTTTGATTGGGTCCCAAGAAGACAGGACCAGGCGCCGAACTCTACAGTTGACGATGTATCCGTATTGGCCTAGATTAGCCTACTCGGTGTCAGGAATTGATTGGTTTGCGAAGAAGTAGGGGTTTACATACGAGCTTAAGACTAAATATCATCAATGCAGGGTTTCGGCAGGCGGCGCCGACACATATGTTGTATAAAGGGGAATGCATTAAGGGGGCTGACTGCTTGCGTAGTCGCTATATATAGCGGAGGAGACCTCAGGTTCCTAAGTGCGTTTACAGTGTGTGGTTTGATCCTACGCGGAAAGGGCTATTCGTTGGACGTAGTAGTCCGTGGTCATGCCATGGGTGCATGGCACGCGGTGAGCAAAATAATTCGGACACTTTTAACCGAGGTCCCTACCCAAGTGTCCGAATTATTTTTGGCAGATAAATATTATGTAATTAGGGCCTTGGCGTTCGCCTCTGCTCTCGTCAATATGTCACGTTGACCTTTTCCGCGAACATTCGAAGCCCGTGTCTTGACTTCTACTTGAAATTGGTATTCTAGGCTCAAATTGGGAGAGAACAACGCCTTGTGTGCGAATGTCTATGTACACATCCAAGTCTGCTCTTGCTTCGAGGCAAAGTGCCTAAGGTTCTGACATTCAATCTCATTGATCCTATCAATATTCAGTTCAGCTCCACATCTGGGTCATCGCCGCCTCGTTAATCGCTCCTAAGTATCGTTTCGAATCTTCCCATGTAGGTCGAATTGGGATCGTGTCCATGCAGTCCGTGTTTCACTCATCTGCACTTCAAAATAATTTGTCCTCCGTTTCAGTTGGATGCCTAGTCTGTTCTCTTTTTCTCTGTCCATGATTTTGACATGACTTCTCACTGTGTCTTCCTCTGAACCTTTGCTCTAACAAGACCCTGCACGTCGCAAGTCCTCCTGATTTTCTTATGCATTGCCTTACCGCTAATCAAGCATTTTTCTCCTTTCGCAATGCTAACCTTATCGCTTACCTGTGCGCTTCTTGTGAGATATACCCGTGTGCTTCATGGCCTCTTGAATCGGGTAAGCTGCGCCTAAGCTCACGAAGTAGTTGATTGGCAGCGTACTGACACACGCAGCGTCCGGGTCACTGATAACGAGATGCCCTGTCAATTGCTATCGTCATAGAACGAACCTTCGTCATGTATCCTGGTCCCCAATGCCAGATGTCACAACTCTGATTGCAGAAACACATCTTGTTTTCATTAAGAAGGAAACAAACAGTACGAGGACTTCTACCATATACAACACAGACATCGGTTATGAATCGTATACCGCTATTACCAACGCTGAAACCAACCTGGCGGGTACAGCGATAGCTACAGTATCCGGAAGCTTTGGAAATTCCACTACATATCGAACCGTGTTAGTGAGATTTGACCACAATCTCAAACCTTGCTAACATGACTGCCATTCAGAGCATACCCAACCACTGCTTATAACGACTATAAGTCTTCCTATTCCTTTTGTGGTACTCTTCCGACTGTTACCGGCGGATCAGCAACCTGCTTAGCACATCAAGCTTGCTTCTCAACAGACAACGGATTTCAGGATCCTCTCAGTAGTAGAGCACCAAGCTTCGCATTTCCGTCACATCCTTATCTTCCTGAAGGCATTCAAACTGGCCTTAACACAATCCAAGATCCGAGGGGGTTGACTTATCAGGCAATCATATCTGACGAATTTGATGACTCAGATATTTTAAAACCAATGTTTCCTGATCTTGGGGTATGGTCCTGCACGGTTCTCGATGGAGGTGCGCGACCAGGCTTCTCCTTAGCAGAATCAGGGGCCTCCATGAAACAAGGTAATATTGCGTTATCGACCGCTGTGTATCTTACAACAACTTCAACTTTATTGGAGACAGCCGAGACCACCTCGAGCAGCACGTCAGGGTTCCCGTCAGTAAGGGCGACTATAGAGTGGCTTGGTAGCTCTATAAAAAGCGGATCTGAAGGTGGGATCAACGGAAGTGCGAACAGCACAACGTTGCAGGCTTTCACAGGAGGAGTTCAAAGCAAGCACAGGGCATTGTGCGTAGAAGCAGTTTTGTTGTGTTTGGGAATGGCTATCGTAATGTGGTTATGATGATCAGAATGTTCTATTTCACAAACCAACGGTTAATACACAACATAATGGCCGAGAAAGAACTCCCCCCTTCTTCCTTAAATTGAAGACGCTGAATCCTTCGAGGCACAACTCTATGATTCCACATCCTTAATACCAGCCACCCATCTCCAGTTTCACCCTCGAAGCAACCCTGTCATACATCCCAGCCATCCAAAACCTCCACAAACACCCCCCGCACCCCATTCCCCCCTCTCCTCCCTCGTCAAGGCTCCCATCCCGATTGGATGAACAAAACCTCCCAAACTCATCACATATCTCATCTCCAACATCACACCTCTCACCCCCTTATCCACCTCCCAAATCTCCGAGCAGAGACCATCACCAATATCTCCCACATGTTCTCGTATTCCCAATTTTCACCCACACAACAAACATGCAAATCCACCTAACAGCGCACAGTTCCCCTCAACCAATACCCGACATGCAATACCCATACCCAAGAACAGAAATAAAATCGCGAACATATACAAACTATTGACAAATGCCACCCCCCATCACCACCATCTACGACCAATCCCCTCCACACTCCACCCCCCACCCCCATCCCCTCCACACTCCACCCCCCACCCCCATCCCCGTCACTCTCCACCACTCCCATCACTCCCACCACTCTCCACCACTCCCATCGCTCCCACCACTCCCACCAACTACCTACCACCTACCACCCCCATCCTCGTCACTCCCCATCACTCACCCCAACCTCCCCAACCACCCCATCATCCAACACAATCCCACTCCCCACAAAACCCAACGCACCAACGCACCAACGCACCAATCCAACAAATTCCTTCCCAGTAAATATCAACGACCAACCCAAACGTACTTTACCATAACAACAACCCCCAACAAGTCTCAAAGTAAATGACCCCCTAACTTCTTTTTCAGCGATCCCACAAGGTAAAATGCTCATAGGACGAGGTGATGATATCGTATCGTGTGTACCATATCCTGTCCTCGGCGAAATAGTTCGGAACTAAAATTAAGAGTTTACCATGACTTAGCCTCTAGGCATTGGCGAGCGGACATGGCTATGGGCTGTCTATCATTGCAGATGTCGACACAATGGCAAGGTAATGAACGCTTCACTAACATCGTTCATGGCACTGGAATGGGGCTGGTATGATGGATGTACACTGCGTAGACTAGTTGAAATTTCCCCAAAAGGTCCGCCATTCCCACTTTGGATGCAGAGCTCACGGCCGTACTGTACAATACAGTGGCAGATTTTGGAGGGGTACGATTCAAGAGCAGGAGCAATGAAAAAAGAATGCAAGCAGTCGTTCTGCAGACTGGATAAATTTTTTGATGTCGGCTACATGTTACAAGAGAAATGTTTCAAAACTCGCTGAGATCTATCTATCTTACTTGAAGATGCCGTGCCGTTGCAACCAGAACTCCGGAGAGTGGACAAGAAGTGGTGTCACTATGATATGGGTTCCCAAGGGAAAGCACATTGTCTCATCTGCGGCCACTGCAGACATCTCCAATCAAATGCTCGTGAAGGTCATTGCTTTTCGTTTATCGTGCCTCCGTCATTTATCATTAGTTATTATAATACTGTAGGACCGTCAGTCCTATGCGAAGCAGGCGATTTCAAAGCCGGAGGTGACACTTACGGTAGTGTATCGAAGACTACCTCGTTTCTCTCATAATGTACCACGAACCCACCCTGGAGCACTCTTTTCAGGCTCTGCAGCCGATGCAGCTTCCACCACCGATCTATCCTCATCACACCGCCCTTCTGTATCTTCACCACCATCCGTGACCCGTATCGTTTCCCTGACTCCTGATCTATAGCATTCTGGTACCTCGGTCCGTGGTTTGGATGCTCGACGCTGTTGAGGATGTCCGAAAAGTTTGTCCGCAGCGATTTGCGATCCGTCTTGGAGAGTTGGTGCGTGCTGATGCTCGCAATAGCCTGGAGAGAGCGGACGAGCTGGTCGGTGCGGCGATATGCGGGGTAAAGACGGATGAGGTTGGGCTTTTCGGATGCGGAATCTGGATCAGCGATGAGATCCTCGTCCGGATAATCGGCTAGACTGTCCTCGTCTGGGTCGATACGCTTGAAGGATTTCTCAAAAAGCAGTGCTATATTCTCGCCGGCTGCGATCTGTACAGCTGGGTAGGATGATTCGATCTGCTCTACAAAAGCCTCGATGGCATCTTCGGACAGGGCAGACACGTCATCGAGGAGGGTACAGAGGAAACCCCATCCTTCGAGTGCCGCAACGACAGGCTCGGGCTCGTCTGGTGCATCAATGGCGTTGCCGTCGCTTGATATGACCTCAAGAAGGAAGTCCATGTTCTCCAGGATCTCATCGTCCGAGGCACCGCCCCAGAAAGTACAAGCACTGAGAGCGTGGATAGCTGCGGTTTTGGCGGTTGTGAAGAGAGAGTGTGAAATAGTTCGCTTGAGGGGTGTAGACGCCGCGTCGTAGATGAGGTCGGAAGGAGACGTAATCAGAGTTAGGGTAATAGCTGCAGGAAATTATTAACTTGGGGCTGTGAAATGATATGCACGGGGAGTGTAACCTTTGAGAGCGAGAATCGTCTCCCTTTCACTTTTCTCCTCCTTGATACTCTTCAAGAACGCCACCACAAGCTCCGCTTCCTTCCCCCGTATGTCATCCTCGCAGTATTGCGCCGTCAATAGATGGACATAGGTCTTGTAGCATTTCTCCCGGCCCTGAACCGTGCTGCCTTTCCTGGCCAGAATCTCCTCGATCCTGTCTGCCAGCTCCGCTTGCCAGGCGTCTGGTATCTTTTCCACGCTGTCGCCGTTCAGCATCTCATTGATAGATCCCACACTGAACAGAATAATTAGTATTGTGGAAAAATTGCTGAACACGATATAGCATGAGGCAATTGTAGGTAGCCGTGAATGATGCCTTCGTCGGCGTAGACGGAACGTCCTCACCTGAAGGATGTTTCATCGCTATTTTCTCCATTCTCCTCGTCATCTGATCCCTGGCTGCTGTGTCCTCTGCTCCTACTCGCAGCGCGTGACGACGGAGCTGGTGATGCAAGCCTGGAGGTGGCAGGGGAAGACTGCTTGGAGCGCGCCTTGCGAGATATTGTCTTGTTGCTCTCGAGAGCTTGTCTGCGCAGATCACGCATCTTACAATCGACGCTGAGGCTAGGTGATAAGCTGTGCAAAGAGAATGTTTTCCAGTGTTGAAGGTCTACTTGTTGCTACTTGAAGTCAAGCAGGTATCTGTAGAGATCAAAAGGCAAAAGATGTATTCGTAAAATCATTTGTATTAAGTGGGACTCGTCAGAAGCACAACGCTATCAGTGTCGAGGGTTGATGAGGCCGGCAATGTAGTATGAGTAATAAAAGTTGCCATGCTCGTTCTTGTTCAGTGCGCAGTTTTCCGGCCGAAAGAGGAAAGGCTTCCTTTTAGCCAAGATATAGTACTAGGCCATAAGTTTTAGCACCATCCCGCATTTAAGCGAGAATATCAAAAAACCTCATATTCCCCCCTACCTCCCATATACTAACCATGACTCCTACTACCCCTAGATCTCGTGCTAGGCTTCAGCGGAAGTATCTTACTCTTTCTATAAGAGGTTGTATTATTAGGCGACATATAAGGGGCTTAGGGTATAGGGTAATTTTAAGCGCTGAAAACGTCTTAAAATTAATAATTTATTATACTATTAAGAACTCTAACACTTGACCCTTATAAAAGGATCAGCCTAGAACTAGTTAGCTATAGCTCCTAGGGGTATAAGCGGAGCGTAAACTCGTTTATATAATTTAGATTAAATTAAAGATATATTATTTAGACCTTAAGAAAGAGCTAGGGGTTAAAATTAGTAGATATATTATATAGCGACGACTTAAAGAGTATAAAATTAATAATTAGCTGGTAGTAAAGCGCCTACTTCTCTAGAAGATATATATAAAATAGCGGCTAAATTAGTATAAGGCCTAGAGATACTAGCGTATAGTAGAATAGGTATTAATAGTCTAGTTAGATAAGTATTTAATAGAGCTAGGATTAAGTAAAAAATGGGAATAGATATTCTGCTATATTAGTTAGAAATAGGATAAGGAAATAATATAACTATTTAAGAAGGGAAAGGCTAAGTCGGCTATAATATAAGTAGTATTTATTAGGACTAACTAAAGTAATTTAGTCTAAATAGTATATAATCTAGAGGTAAAGGCTAATAGATATATTATAATATTATACCTTAATATTCTAAAGGACTAGATCCTTATAATCTACTAGCCTAATATATAGTTTATATAGGATAATATTTATATATATACTATAAGAGTTATAAGGGAATAGTTCTAAGAAAACGAGGTATAACTTATTAATTAGCTACCCTACTCGCTAGACCTAAATCCTATTAAATACCTCTAGTAATTACTTAAGGAAAAGTATTATAAGCTAGAACTAGATATTATAAGCTATAATAGGAATAATAAGGAGAGGCTAGATAAGCTATATAAGACGTTAGAAGTAGTATAGTACCTTATTAGTAACGATATATAATAGTCGTTAGTAGATAGTATAGAAAGGCGGGTTAAGGCTATAATAAAGGCCTCTAGATAGTACACTAAATACTAGGGCGTACTAATTAAAAAATGGCTTAGTAGAATGGTAAAATACTATGTTTTCTAGTATCTACGTAATTTTCAGCTTTATAATTGACTGGATAATGGTGTTGGGAGCTATGGAGAAAAGTACGTTTTTTTGGTGGGGTAGAGCGGGGTATCTCGGGTGCAAAGACTTATGAGCGGGACTATACACCCTAGTACATGTGAGCCATAGATTCTTGCATACCTATGGAGAGTCTTGAAGCGCATGATTTTAATGGTCATAGACTAACGACTAATTGACAAGACATCTGATGCATGCTACGCTGATCCAGAAGCAACTCCATCGATCTCGATATTGACTGTCCATGTCCATCTTGTCCCCTTCGAAATCCAGCGCCTCGCTAAATATCAGGACTACCCGCTAACGCATCACTATTCACCCTTTTCATGCCTTTCCCCTCATCAGCGATCCACCCTAACGTCGTAAGTTCCTCAGATTTCAATGTCAATCCCAAGGTCCATAGAAGCAATGATCTCGTCGTCCATATTACGATTCCCAAGCATTGGCATGCCTGAGGCTGTGAACTTCTTTTGTGGGCTTGGGAAGTTCCGTTGCAGCTCCTCCTTCTTGGGAGTGGAGACTGCAGGTGTTACGGACCGGCTGGTGTCTCGGCTGCCTTGTTGCCTCGCACGATGAGGAGCCAGCGTGTCATTAACGTCATGATGAGTCTTCGCGTAGGTCTTGACACGCTCGAAGGGGTTCTCGTCAGCCTCTCCTCGCTGGACAGCTTCACGGGCCAATCGCTGGGCCTTGCGCTCTGCAAGCTGAGCTTTCCGGACCTCTTCGCGGTTCTTCTTACGGTTGATGAGGTTCAGCTCATGGAGACGCTCTTGCTGGGTAAGGGCGGCAGGTACAGGAGCAGCAGCTTTGGGGTCGACGAGGAATGTGCCGTATTTGAGCTTTGGCCCACTGAGAGCCGCCAGCTCAGCATCACACTTTGCAACCGCTGCTTCATCTTCACGCTCCTCGGCTATCTTTCGACGGCTGATGAGGCTAGAGTGCTCAAGGGGAGCGGCACGGTTCGAGAGAGCACCCGAGCGCCGTAATTTCTCTTGTAGTTCTTCGTCAGTGAAACGGTGATTGATGACGGAATTCATGTCGTCAAGTTTTGACGCGAGGAACGGCTTGGTAGGAAGGGGCTTTCCGGCGTCATCCATGAGATTCTTGTAATTTGCCACCTCGGCCTGGGTAGATCAGTACTATGCGCCCAAAGATGGATATACCGACTGACCTCTGTGATGGACGAATTTGAGATTCCATTGAAGTGGAAGTCTTTCAGATTCCCATCTACTATTAGGTGAATGTGTTGATTTGTGACAACCTTTCTCCCATTGGACTTTTCGACAGCGTAGTCCATGCCTTCCTTCTGGATGATACCTAGAAGCTGTTAGGTCGAGTTGGAGAACCTGCATCATAGGAGTCACCTTTGACCAAAGCCAACTCGTATGCCATATCACCGTTTGGCTTGGGTTTCGATGCAAGGCGAACAAAGCAGTCCTTCACAGCCTCGGGGAAACCTGGGTGGAAGCAGTAATCGGCCAGGGCGATTCGCGGAAGAGTCGCACGTCGAACATCATTGAAATCTGCAGGTGGTGCGTGACGGAGTCTGTGATCATCTACTTTGATTTTTGGATTATCCCATTCGACGTCGCTCTCCCCCTCGGCATCAGCACTGGAAAATCTGGTATCGCTAGAGCTGCGAGCTTGACGATCTTTGCGACTAGCACCCTCGCGGCGACGCTGCTGATCTTGTAGACCTTTCTCTTCGCGCTGGCGTTTGTATGCCTGGATTGCACTTGAAGTCTCACCAACTTTGCGTCCGCCAAGAGTAGTCTTCTGACGAGAGCTCTTGCGGGGGCTATCTTCAAGGTCTGCTCCCTTGCGCTTCTTTTCGGAAGCCTTAGAATCGGCATTTTCGCGAGCTAGGTAGAGACGGCGAAGATGTTGGCTTTGTAATTTACGCTCGAGTTGGAGTGCACGTTCGGCTAGAATTTCTTCACGCTGGACTTCCGACATAGACATGATCTCTTTCTTATCTTTCTCCGAGTAAAATTTGTTGTCAATAGCAAAAGCGGAGTTGTTGGCGCCAGTGTCGCCTTTTCGTGAGGAATCCGATTCAGATTCTGACATGGGTGCAGATTCAAGGGAATTGGGTGAGGCGGCTGCGAAAGAACTGGACAGAGTGTCAACCTTTGTGTTAAGTACTCAAAACATCCTGCAACGACGTACGCTTCACCTTCCTCTTCGGAATCATCCTTGCGGGTCTTCTTCGCACGTTTACCCCCGGCAAGCTTATTGGAAGTGCTGGGTGTTGAGTTGTTGATAGTTGCCGAAGTGTCCTTGGTATGGCTCACAGATCGACTAATCGGAGGTACTGGTGATACAGCCTTGGTAGTTGCATTAGGTGCTGGAGTGGTACCCTCATCGGAACTGTCATCTCCTGCAAGGGCCAGGAGGTCCGCGTCTGTGACATCCATTGTAGGACCAGGAGGTAGTATTAAATAGAAAGCCTAGGATCAACGAAGCCCGCTCCGTCTGTAAATTTCAGTATGTCTTGGAGGCGCAAAGTGCAGCAGTAAACGTAGTACTTCAAAGGTAGTGTCAGATGAATGTTATCTTACGGATGTTGGTAAAGATCGGTGGGAGAGAAGGTAATGAAGGAGGCTGGGCTAAAGAGGAGGCTGGTCCTTTGCCCTATTTCGTGAACAATGAAGTAGAAAAAAAGGGAATATAATTGAAGTACTTCACTTCTCCACAATGGCGGAATACGTGCCTCTATTGCCAAGGCTGATAGCCGCGATAAGCGCTAATCTGGAGTGCAATCATACTTATACAGTATTGTATGAAGTCACTGATCATAGATGCTTGAAGAGTCTATCAAACTTGTAAGATAGATGTCAAAATGAACACGGAAGTCGCCCTTCGCTCTGTCTATAGACTTTCCAAAGCTCATCGTGCCCCCATCTGTGACTTCCTCTTCCCCGGCTTCGGTCATCCTCAGTGTCGAAGGCGCTATGCATCAATCACCACTTCTTCAGCCTCTCCGACTACTGAGCCTGCACCGCAGGCTTTGAACTCACATGTAACTGCCAAACGACGTCGCCCCCTGTCAAAAGAGCAGCAGCAGTTTCTCGACTCCGCCCTCCGGGTCAATCAAGCCGGCGAACTGGCTGCCACCCTAATCTACACTCACCAAACACCGCCTATGATTCGGGCTCACCCTCATCTCCGGCCTCTAATGCATCATATGTACTCGCAGGAAGCCGGCCACTTTTCTACCTTCAACCATATGCTCGCTCGCCATCGTATCCGTCCTACGGCGATGTACCCAGTTTGGCAAGCCGCTGCTAGCATCTTGGGCTGGAGCACAGGGTTGATGGGTCGGGAGGCAGCTATGGCGTGTACAGAAGCTGTGGAGACAGAAATTGGGCAGCATTATAATGGACAAGTGAGGGTGCTATTAAAGTGGGTTGAGGAGATGGAGGAGAAGGGGGAAGAGGTTGGAGAGGAATTGAGTGGACTCGTAGCAACATTGAAGCGAATCAGGGATGAAGAGCTGGAGCATTTGGACGAGGCGGTGGGCGAAGGGGCGAAGCAAGCTAAATCGTACGAACTGCTTAATCGGGTTATCAGAAGTGGCTGTAAAGGCGCAATTTGGGTTAGTGAGAAGGTATAAGACAAACCCGATCAATTGACCGGTACGGAACCAGTCAGTATGTCACCCACTTTCGCTCCCCAACCTCGCCGCTACCCCAACGAAGTCCTCTGCATTCATAATTTCCGTACTTCCGTACACTATCCTTCGCCTCGGCCCACTAGCGCCTTGCACAGCACTGGTCCTTTTCGCCCAGTCCTGCAGATTTCCATATTCATCCATACTCCCACCTCCCACTGTAAACACAATGGCTTCGCTAAACCCCTGCCTTCTCTGGCCAAATGTCGCATTGGTACCGGGGCCAAAGACCCCAGGGGCATTCTGCTGGCCTTGCCGCGAGGCTGGCGCACCCGGCATCGTGCCTCTAGCATTTGCCGAGCGAGGGTCAAAGTATAGATAATCCTCTGTCTTCGCTATGGCCGATGAAGAAGCCGCTTGAGGATCCATGAGCGACTCCACAATCTTTGTTATCGTGATGTCCTTATTTGCTGGAAGAAAGTTCTTGACGCCGGAGATGAGATTTTCGAAATTGGTCCCCAGGGCACCAGCTCCTAGTCGATCAGTCAGGCGATTCGATATGGAGGAGAAACCTCGGAAAAGGTTATTGTCCATCGGCGGTTGGACAGGAGCGGAAGGGGCGGAGGTCATCATCGTCATGCGGGTCTCGTCTCGGACTCTTTTGACATAGGTCAATGCTGTGATGTCTGCGCCTGATCTTGTGAGAGCTTCCTCAAACCGATCCATCTCAGCACGAGAGACATCCTGTTCAGTACTCAAGAACCATATGATGAACAAACGCAATTTGTCGACAGGTTCATTTCCTTTATCAGCATCATTGAGTAATTCGAGCATCTGGGCTTTGGTTTGCTTGGTGATGTTCTCCTCAATCTGGAAGAAATTATCTAGCTGTCTAGACTTGATACCTTCGAGTAAAGCAGTCGCAATATTCATGTGCATATCCAGTATTCCCTTCCGCTCTCGCAACTCTGGAAGTAATGTGATTGCAGCTTTCAAGTGAGACGCTGAAGAGCCGTGTTCACTCAGATCTTCGATCGAGGAGACACCAGTCTTTCTTGTCACCTCGTTGGCGTCATCTCTGTACTTTGTAAGCTCCAGATCTATATCCTCTGCCACTTGAGGAAATGGAATCGCAGCATTGCGCGTCCAGAAAAAGTCGTTAGTACTGAGATCGTATGACCTTTTTATTTTACCTTTGCTTGGATTCTCAGCGTCCACCAACGTCTCAATTGTGATACGGTTCAAATGCATCCTCAATACATCGTGAACGAGAGATTGGTAAGTCCATGAATGCGACAGCATTGGGATCAGGTCGACATTCCGGTCTACGATGACAAGCACAGGCCGGGAGGAAGGTGTACCAGAGGTTGAGGTCGGTTGTTTGCCATGACTGGAAAACAAATTTTCCTTGGAATTAAGGATATGGTCTCTGAGTTTACGATCCAGTTTGGCTGCGATCATCTCTGCTGGTCCGCCTTTCGGACATCGAATAATTGGTATAGAGCCTAGTAGGTGTTCAGCGCTTCTGTCTGTCACCACGAGACGAAGCTTACCCATCGTGACTACAACACTAAACAAGCCGCTCACAGTTCTATCAACCAACACATCAATTGCTTCATCTGTTGCCTTGGCACTGTTGAGTGCCCAGTACGTGTCTTTGCCCATGGCCAAGCTAAACAAGTCCGGTTCGCCCACAATGAAGTCCAGGTACTGATCGTACATTTGAGCCACGCTTCCAGCAGTGCCAGACTCGGCTATCTGACCTGCAAAATCTTCCATCAAAGGACGTGGTATTGAGGAAAGGAAGTTGATATATGCGTCCGCATACAGACTCCGCGAAAGATCTGTGCTAATGAGGCTGAGGTTCTCTGAAGTGGGTTCCAGCAGGTATAGGACCGGAACATCATGTATAGGGTAACGCTGTGCATTAATGTTCCTAGTAAGAATGAGCATTGGCTCGTTGACCATCGCATTCTGATGGGACAAGGTATGGGGAACACAAACAAATGTATGGTCACGCCGAAAACACGCAGGTCGTTGACCCTCAGGACACTGCTAATCACATCTCGACCCAGGTCATCGAAGACAAGCACCTTCCAGATAGGATCTCCGTCGGCATTTAGGACGGGCGGGGTCTGGGGTGTCAGCCCATTCGCTTGTTCATGGCCATTGATGAAGGCGTCAGGCGGCGAGTGGTTCAGATTGAGTATCTTGGCCAATGATGCTGCATGAAGCGGTCAGATCCAATCTCTTGCAACGAGTGCAACAATAGAAGGTCCTACCTACTTGCCGGTCACGAAGTGTCTGCTGATGGGGCGCCATTTGCAAAGAGTCAAGGTGTACAGTATAGGTGAGAGAGCATCTTAGAAGTGACGCTGGTAAATGGCAGCTTCCTTAAGTTGTGTGAGCATATACGTAACTTGTTCTTTGTCACCAAGCGTTCGCAGCTCGAATATTACAGACAAGTTAGAGCGCTAAACTAGCTCATAAGGTATGCTTGGCCAGCTTGTGACAACGTCGCAATATTTTCTCGCCTTCATCATCACCACACTCTCAACTCCCACCACTCAGATTCATCAAGGAGCGATATAGGAAGCGTTCTAATGGCTTAACCCATAATGATGTGTTGATCGGACGTATAATCAAGTGTGCTAAAGCGGCGGGAAGAACATGTGCTAAGGTGGGAGGAGTGAGGTTATCGGACAGTGGGCACACTGAATATTTGGGGTATTCACTCAGCAAAAACCGGTATCCACATGCAGCTCTATGTGATGGACGTTTAGTTTCGTGGTACCTCGAAGTACCAGGGCTACATTGTCGAGAGTGATTTGAGATTGACAGACTGAAGTACTCAATCAAAGCACTACCTAACAGGCTTCTCTACGCTACAATCTCTTCCTTTACAGCATAGCTACGCCCAGTCCACCACACGAAGGCGCCAAATCCACTCCAAGTCTAAACGAAGATTTCGGTCACAGCAGGCACCCGTTTTCGGTTTTCTATTCCTGCGCTTTACTACTTTCGGCCTGGTATCATTTGATAGTGCCGGAATCCGGAGCACCTATATCCCGCTAAGGCTGAACAACTTGTTCGTTTCGTGCTGTGATGGATCCAAGACAGCAGACTCAGAGCTACTCGGGGGCGACTCAACAGAGAGCTGAAGGCAATTATGGTTTCAATGGTATTCAAAATGATCACTTCAACTCATTCGTCAATGAAGAACCTGATTCTGCCTTTGAATCTTCTTGGAATAATCCAACCATCCCACCCCCACAACAACATGTAAATGGGTTCGAGCAGGGGAACCACGCCTGGCAACCAAATGCATACCAGTCTTCAAACTTTCAATATGAGGCACCATCTAGAGACTATGATCAATCATATTCCAGAAGTCCTTCGACCTATAATTTCCCAGCCCTGGACCCGATACAAGGACAAACCTTTTCAACAAACTCCTACGTCAATCCCAATCCTTACGAAAACCCTCTGTATGGGCATGGCCCTCTGAATAATGGTCAGTTCGATTACCCTGGACCAGCGGGGTTGCAAGAGCAACAGCACAACACGATCTCACCACAAGCACTTCAAACTTATCCAGGTTTTCTCCCTCAGTCAATTGCCGATGAAAGCCAACAGGTTGGTTCACTCAGTGCATGTTAGCATAGGTGGAGATAGATCCTTTGCCACTAACAAATGCTTAGTCTCATCACGCCCATTATGATTCCACTTTGCTTGTCCGGCGGCCTTCCGCTACAGGATCATTGTCGCGTGCTGCCCCGAACTGGATTGCTCTTGCAAATGCGACCTCCGCCTCAATCTCTCCAAATGGCTTGCACATCAAGCCCACTGCAGGACTCCAGAACGCTACCAAATCTCGGCGGGAGGACGGTTTCGTTTTCGTTGGTACTGGGAACGCAGGTCCTGCTAGTGTCAAAAGTAGAAAGCACAATTCTATACCCAAGAGACTCGAGCGCTGACAGACTTCTAGTCAAGATAGCCCGAAATGATAGGAAGAGATCTCTAAAGGCAATCCGCCGGACATTCGAATTGGGTGAGACTTCCTAAGCGTCTACAGCTCCGAGCCGATATGGGCTAACATTATGCGCAGAAAAGGGAGGCGATGCATTGTCTAAGGATCGAGGGCATCTCATGAAGAAGCTCAAGTTAACAGAGTCTAAGCTTGGTTCACGTCCTACGAAAGCCTCGGCCACTTCGCGCTCTGGCTCCCTTTCTGAATCCGGCTCGTCCACCAACTCGTCGGATTCCGAGTCTGACGATGAGTCAGCATCTTACTCCGAATCCGATGCTGAATTGATAGAGCCCGAAGAACTGAATCCACTTCCAGCAACTCGACCAGCCGACCCAAACAAAGCTGTAGAATACGATGTCATCAAGGCAGTATGGGCGAAGAGAACGGTTGGACTTTCCGGGACAGTCATACGCTTCGCACTTGGCGAGTATTGGGACATCTTCAAAGGCATACGCGACAAGTGGAAGACGAAGGCTGCGTCCCTGCAACAAGCCGTCGAAAAGAAAGATCATGCTAATATGAAAGCATATGAGCGTCGTGTCCTCGATCAGCGCCGCTTGTTGGAATCTTGTATTGGCCTAACTCTCAAGCATGGACATCCGGATATAATCGAAAAGTATGTGAATTTCATTTTCTTCCCTACAGTAGGAATATTAAGGTCTACCCTGCAATGCTGGCAATGGGGGGTAAGCGGATGCGATCTTGCATGTAGTGGAACATGATATAGTGAACTGTCGAAGTGGCAGGGACTTATCGATTCCAAGCCAGCAGGTCGACTCATGTTCCCCACAGGCGATACTCGTTTGCTGCGAGGCTTTGATCAAAGCTGGTTTTTGAATTACAGTGCAGCATTTGCTGGGCTTAAGTAAAGGGCTCGTGACGAGCTATGCGACTATTGCATAGTGTCAGCCATCCCCGCGTTAAAAGGCTGTGGGGGATGGTCGTTCACGTTATAGCTCATGTCCTAGCAAGGCATTTGTTTCTGTGATCTCTGCCAAGGCCTAGCCGAGAGGATTGGCATAATTGCTAGGACATGCGATGGGATACGCACGTCTTTGGATATCATAACTCCACGAACCGGATACACCATTCTCAACCTCTACATTTTAATTTGATGCGTCTTATTGTATCGTAATGCCAAGACTGATGGTTCCCTAGGCTCGGAGAAAACCCTGCGTTCCTTGCCATTTTCTACCAATTTTTGGCCGACCGAATCAAAGACAGCGAATATGCTGGAAGTCTTGTTGCCAGCATACTCAAGGTAAATCCCGATCGTCATGAGATGGAGGTCGTTCACTAAGGTTCTCTAGCTCATGATCCGATGTATTACCATAGACCAGTCAATTCTAGAAAAAACGAAATTGGATAAGGTGCTCCCTAGAATCGTCAAGAGGGGAGACGACCAGGGTAAGGATTATGCACAAAAGATTCTAGATAAGGCCGCAAATGTCTCCAAGCAAAAGACAACTGCAAAATCTACGGAAGGCCAACAGCCGAATGGAGTGGTCTCAAAACTTCCAGGCGACCACAAAGGTATCAAACGTGAACAGTCCGATGACGGGAAGAAGAATTCCGGGTCAAATGTGAAGGGGTCGAGTCTGATCACACCTGTCAAGCCGGCGAACCCATCATCGAAAGTTGATACAAAGGTTACAGCCAAAACAACGGCAGGTGATCTAGCTCCAGCAAAGACCAAAGCTATCAACCGCGTCACGAAACCTACTGGATTTTTCGCTGGTCTGAAGTCGGCCTCGAAGAAGCCAGGAACTTCTGCCAGATCGGAGGACGGAAAGACCAGGTAAGCATTGTGGAGCGTGTACATTGCTTTCGCCTTCGATAATAAACACCAAAGCTAACATTTCTCAGTGTCATATCCGAAGCCAAGGCTGAGATTGCGCCTGCAGCTCCAAAGTCCGGCTTCTCTTTCGCTGCTACCATGGCGGCTCTGAGCGCCCAGAAAGAGGCAGCACCAATCAAGGCTGAGGAAGTCAGCAAGCCAGAAACTGCGGAAGAGAGATCGAAGCGACTCCGGAGAGAAGAGCGCCGTAAGCTGCGCGTCTCATTCAAAGCAGACGATGATCTAGTCCAGATCCGCGAATTCGTTCATGATCCCGAGGAAGACTTTGGCCACGAGGATAGCCAAGTCCGCGATGTCAAGGATACTCGTGGGGAAGGTCAAATGTTGAAGATGCACAAAGATCTCGACATGGATGACGAAGAAGACTACGAGCCACCCGAGGAGATCATCTTGCCTGAATGGAATACCCCTCAGCGTGAGTTTGGAATTAGCCCTCATGGAGCCACCATTTCTGACCGTCGCGCAGCTGTTGATTTCAGTTCTGTGGACGAGCTAGAACTTGCTCGGTTCTATACGAGCCGTGGTGGCAAAGCTGAGATCAAGAGCCATGAACAGGGTGTTCAGGAGCAACGAGAGCAGGCTACTCTCATGGTCATCTATACGAGTGACTCCAACATTCCTCCCTCAGCTCGGGAACCATCCGATACATTCACTGGTGATACCTTGATGGAAGAAGCCTTTGGGCCGCCAGAAGACCAGACCAAGGTAAGTCCCACGGTCTCTCAACATGCGATTGAAGTTGAACAGCACACTGACGGAATATTGTTCAGGCGAGGGAAGCCGAATACTATATACGAAGAAATGCACAACCAGTAAATGCGGCCCCACCTGTGCCAGATATTAGTGCCCTTCTCCGGATAATACAAACCCAGAATCAAGGTCAAGCACAACAAGCGTCACAGCCCCTGGCTACCGCAGCTCCTTCGGCTGGATTAGAATCAATATTTGCTCAGTTCGCCAATTCAACTCCTACGCAAGCCCCTCCGATTCAGCCACAGCCAGCGAATCCGCCAGCACTTTCATATGATTTCCAAGCTGCCTTGGCGAGCATGCAGACAACCCAACCTCAGCCTGGATACGCTATACCTCCGTCAGGACAAACGCCCAATCTCCAGGCATTGCTCGCAGGCTTGAACAATCCGGCAGCAGCACAGATTCCTCAGATGCAAGGATATGGATACGGCACCCAGTATCAGAACGAAAATGATCGCAAGCGCCAATATGACCAAGATGACGGCGAATTCGGGCGGAAGAGAGCAAAAGGGGGCGGGGCTTCCAGTTCAGACCCCTCCTATAAGACCAAAGTGTGTAGATATTTCAAGGATGGGAAGTGCCGCCGAGGTGACGACTGCAGCTATCTACACGAATGATGGTCAGAACGTGCTTTGTCTTGTGTCACGGTTGGATGATTGTCTGGACTCATCAACGATTCTTCCATAGCCATGATTGCTTTGATGGCATAGCGGGTGGCGTATCTTTCCCAATTTCTACTTTACCTCTCTTCAGCGGCATTTGTTGACGGCTCAGTCGGTGTGCGCTTCAGCGCTCTTTACAGATACTTGTCTCTATGATTCTTTCACTGATGCTTCCACATACCCCATGGGTGTTGTACAATAATACCGAAATGAGGAGACTCTCTTGAACAGATTGCATGGAGCTTTTCGACCTCACTGCGTACAGGTGAGCGCATATAAAAAGTGATCGTGCTTGAAGAGCAGTAGTCTAGTATCACGTGATTTCCTCGTAAAGGCGCAACCTCTCCCAGCTCAAGTGGTACTTTCATGCATCGTATACACCTTTCCTCATGTCAATGATACGAGCTATTACTACACCTCCCTTTGTCAATCGCTATCGAGGCTTCACCATCAGCCTAGATGCAAAACTCATTCAACCATCTCATCATAGTATGCTGCCATGCTATCTGGCTTGGTGGCTCAACAGCCGGACTAGACGAGGATGAATGGTATGTGAGGACATCAATCCTGAATAAATATCACCCATTGCCAACGATCTTCCGCCACGAGCACCGAGAAAGCAATACTTGCTTGATAGAGCAAATGTTGAGCATTGTAGGGCAGTTGAGCCCTTTCAGAAAGGCGAAACCGCCACCTTTAGAAACCACATCTTGGCAGGCCTGCAGATCTTAGAGAAAGAACCGAATTCATTGCTTGTGTTTTCTGGGTAAGCGTGTTTTGAGCAGGGAAGTAGTCGTGCTACTTATGGATAGGCAGGGGCGCTACGAAAAAGAAGGTGACGCCGATCACTGAAGGGGAGTCGTATCTGGTATGTCAATAGAGATTTCGTGATGTTTCTACCTTAGGACTATCAAGGTAGCCAACGTAACACCTTGCTTCTGGCCTGCACCGCCTTCACTCATGATCTGTTCTCGTACTCCTATCTCTGGCGAGCGATTCGAGATGACTTAGAGCTGGTGGGCTACGACTCCCCAAGCCTTTACTCATCGCGCTCCCAATTACAGAGATTAGGTAGATCAGGAGCTTTACGGAATATTTGGACATACCAGCGAGACATATGAACATACGAAGACCGGACGGACAAAGTCCATTCTTTGTTTAATCAATATAATACCTTTATTCTAAGAGATTATTCCATTATGTCATCCTCATTACTCCCCCTCTATCTCTCTTAGCTCGCCAAACACACCACCCAAACCCCAAATCAAATCATCAACTCACACCCCCCCTCCAGAACCTCGCCCACCACCTCTCCCCCCGCCACCCCCCCAACCCCACCAACCTCACCGCCGAAACCCACGCCACAGACTCCTACCAAAACATCCTCTTCTCCCTCCTCCACTACCATACCCTCACAACCGCCTACCCCCTCTCCCTAACCATAATATCGCACGCCTTCAAACAAGCCCGGTTCGTGAACCTCCATATTCCCGCCCTCAAATACCCCATCGATCGCGTACGATACATTGGTATCGATCCTCCAGAAAGCGTTACGAGTCAGGAGAGTTTGCGTAGGGGGGAGGAGGAGAGGGGGTATGGGGTTTGGAAGGGGGATTGGTATGGGGTTGGGGATTTGCTTGGGAGGAAGAGGAGGGAGAGGGGGTGGGAGGAGGGGGTTTTGGGGGATGGGGTGGGAGAGGGGGTGAGGGGATTGTTGGGGTGGAGGGGTAGGGGGAGTGGGGTGGAGGTTTTTGGGGGGAGGGTGCCTTGGGATGAGGAGGCCCTCGCACTAGTTTCTTAGAGGCCTCGTGAAAGTCACTCAATGGGACGCGACTGTAAATGAGGCAGGCCGGATACAACTGAATATATGATAGATAACCAATTTCAAGTCCTTTTTTATTAGAGAAGACATAGATCAAAGTAGATATCTAAGGGGATTTCAATCAGTTGGTTGCAAGCCCCCTGATGAGAAGGGAATTGGGTGCTCTGAGTAGCTGCAAAACAGACACTATGTTGATAAAGAGACACGGTGAAAGCAGGTTTACGTGACGAGTCACGCTTTTGGCACGTCAGGCCAACTTCCTACAAGGAAAAGACACAAATACCACCATTGGATCAGCGCCGATAGGACTCGAACCCACTCTCTTACATATTCTTCCGCAGACACGCCACATACGAGATCATAGCAGCCTAGTCAATGAATCTGGAAAAAGTGGCTAGCGATAAACTCCCAAAGAGAACAGTTTTATATACATATCGCGCCCTTCCAATATATGTACAGGCGCGGAAAGGGATATCACCCAGGAAACCCAAAATGTAGAAGCCCCCATATAACGCCGCCGCTTGTGCATGTATGATGGTATGAAGGAAACGCTCATGCAAACAGTATGATGGCCAAAAAGGGCTTAAGAAGAGGAAACAGCAAAGCCCAAAAAGGTATGAAGCTCAATTACTACTCGAATGTCAGTTACGGGTATTCAGATAGAACTTGGTAATAGAGGAATCACTTACTAGATTTCCAAAGGCGCCAGTCCATCGATGCTGTAAAGCCAATTTCCGCCCTGTTCCTCTTTCGCAAGCCAGTCGTATGGCCAGAGAACGAGATGGCCTTGCACCATATGCATCAGCTCGTCCGCATCGGAGGCGCTGGTAAGGTCATCGCTTGCGTGGAACTCTCTTCTTGAGCTGCGGGTCGTCGCTCTCCGCCGCCTTTTCTGCGTCGATGTGTTCTGGTTCACGGCGTCTGATTGGGAGACGGATGGTGGGGTTTGAGATGTTGTGTTGGTTTCGTGATCGAGCGGAGGGAGGGTAATTGAAGGTTTCAATTCGTTGGAAGTTCTTAGTGGTGCCTTTTCGTCAAGGACGATCTCGCTATTGGGCGATCCGGGCCGTTCTTTGCTTTCTCTCGATTGACGTTCCATCTGGGCTTTGTTGGCCTCTTCGGCCCATTCCTCTATCCTGCCTATGGGATGGGCGTTGTGGCCGTTATCTTTCTGGCCGACACTATGCATGATTTTCTCTCCAAAGTTCTGCGTCTTTTCGTCAGCGTTGCCGGCTGCTTCTCCAATGGGACCGAGCATGCGTAATTTGTCAGCTAGACTGCCTTGACCTGGTGGGCCACTGCTTCCCGGGGCGTCTTGTTGTACTCTATCTTTGCTTTTGCCACCACCTTGAGCCTGGGAGAAACGCTCGGCGTAGGCTGCGTACTCCTTGTACTCTTTCCAATTCTTCACTTCATTGTCTGGCATGCAGCGGAAGACTTGACGAAAGAGCTTCGTGTTGTTTTCTGCTACTGCATGCCACGTGTCTAGGAAGAAAGAGTCACTGAGAGGATCACACATGCAATCCTTGTCCACTAGAGGCCGCTTCATATCAGCAACGAGGGGGTTGATCATCTCGTCAAAATTGTATGAGGATTTCTGTTCCACAGAAGGACCACCAATGTCTGTGTCATCAACTACAGGTAGAGGAGGCAGCGTGAAAGTCTGAGGTAGTCCAAGTGTTGCAGTAGTAGTTCGCGTAAGAATCTGCGGCGGTAGAGAACTATTACCCCCATCCTCAGTGAAGTGCGATGCTCGAGATGTAGACCTTGGCCGGAGGTCTTCTCTCATCGGCGAGGACGGCTTGCCGTTAGCAGCATGAAGGTCCTCTGGTGCTATCAAAACCTCCTTACCACATTTCCCTAGGGGCATTAGGTACGTGTCGCGGCGTCCGGCTCTGCCAGCCAGCTCTTCCTGTTTCATTGCATCTGTACCTTCGCCGTCCACGTCTTTCTTGTGCTCTGTATTATTGGTGACGCGGGGATCCTCTGTGAGTTTTTTATTCGACTTCAGGTTGGGATTGTTAGCTTGCTCCCAGTCAACATCATGGTTGAAGCTGGATAATATCTCCGCTTTATGTAATACCTCGTCTCGGAAAAGGTGCTTCGAATCTTGTGTCGCTTCACCAGTCTCTCCAGTCGAAGGTCCTTCAGCATGGAATTTCTCCATATCTTGCTTCCACTGCTTATCCTGTTCGTCTTGTTCCTCTTCCATAACCTCATCAACATCTATACCGAGATGCTCACGCATGAGACGCATTCTCAGGGTATGTGCAAATCTCCCCACAAGATATGGTTCACCATTCATAGTGGACCACAGCACATCAGTGTCTCTGACGACTGCGGCACACTCTGAGTCTCGTGAACCAAGCATGGACCGCTCGTTGATGTTCGCCGAGCCAATTATGGCTATTCTATCATCAACGACCATGCACTTGGCATGGATGTAAAGTTGCTCTGTGATAAGTTCTTTCGTTGCCCCAATCTTTCCCCATGATCGTAGACTATAAAATTGAATGTAGTCCTCCGGCTCAATACCTTGAGCCCGGACACGGCCGAAGATCGACGCCTCTCCTCTACATATGCTCCTGAATTGACATTGCATGATGAGTCTAATACTTGTGCCATCTTGTTGATCAACAGTATTCTGGAAACCAGGCATCAGAGGGATGATGATGACAGCACGCCAGTCTTCCTTCTTTTGGGAAGCTCTGATGATGCGCTCAACCAGAGCGTCACCAATTTGATTCTCGATCCTCGTCCCCTCGACCTCGCAGCTGCTTATAAAGAACTGATTCTCTATGTAGACAAAATGATCTGACTGCTCGATCATCTTGATGTACGCATTCATGATACTATGCTCGGTGTGATCTGTCCCAAGAGACCACCAGCAGGCAGACCGTAAGATCTGCACTTCACAAGTACCATTCAGGCCAAGCGCTTCGAGGTCCGCTGGGTTGAAGTCCGGTGGAGGGAGCAAAAATGGCGTAGGACGGGTTGGCTTGCGTTGACGCAGAATATAGTTCCATCTTTGCACAAAATGTCGGGTCAGGTCGCGTGCTGGCTGTCCAACGATCTGCATGTGAATATCGTGCCATGGCATCCGCGGCACCTTTTGCCTATCGTACATTTCCTCGTAAGGCTTGTCTAAAGCGTAAAAGTCCAGGACTCTTGGATTGGAGTAATCTTTGCCTGGCCAAAGCTGACAGTGATCAGCGTCCTTGGGCGCCTCCGACATTTCAAAGCCTGTAGGTTTGTCGTCCACCACCGTATGCTGCGGAGTGTCCCATCGACCAAAACACAGATCGATACCCCCAACGAAGGCTACCATATGGTCCACGATGCAAATCTTCTCATGGTGGGCCCAAAAAAATGTGTTTTGCCTGAATTGATTTGGCGATCGTTGCACAAAGACATTTGGGTGGAGATCAAGGAGGGAGAACTTGGTGTATTCCGAATCAATTGGTATAGCAGAATTGATGTTGCGGTAAATGATAACAAAGACCTTGACCCCCTCCCTCGCCTTTCGCTGAAGCAGTCTGTCAAGCCGCCATTTCTGACTGATCGCAGCTGGTCTTCGCATATATAGTTCAGGGCTAAGCCACCAGTCATGAATATAGATCACGTCCTTAGCCATGCTGATTGCTCGTGATACGTTCCACATGTAGTCTCGCCCATCGACCAACCATTGCGCGAAAACGTTGGATCGTACCGGGGCAAAGCTGTCAAACCGCTTGGGCTTGCTCCAGATCGAATCTCGTGACATTTGCCTGATCGAGTCTTCGAACTGTTTTAGCTGCCGTTCGTTCTTGGCCAGTAGTTTGAGCTTTCTTTCGGAATTTGATAGCTTCAAGTGATGGTGTTTTGGGTGCGATGCTGACTCTTTCGCTGCTTTAGCCATGTCTTTCGGTTTCTGACTGAGTAAACCTTTTCCCTTGGTCTGAACATTGAAGCTGGAGTCCACCAAAAAAACATCGTAGATGTTCATCTCCTCTGGGGAATCGACGCAAACAACATAACTATGGCGGACAGAAAACCATTTAGGACCATGACGGCCTTTAATCAGGGAAGGTGTCCAGGCTTTCCGAAAGTCGACGCCTTTCCCAGACTGTATTACCAAAAGCCCTTCCTTACCATGCCAGCTTCCTTCAGCCGCAAGGCGCACGCCTAGGGCAGAAAGCTCGAGGAATTTGCACAACCGATTGCTCTCTGGGCGGAAAATCAGATACCGAATCATCTGCTGGAGATATATCTCGAGCTTCTTCCGCTGTCTTTCCGGATAAGCCCCCTTGCGGACGGTACCATCGCCCCCATTGACGTTTGCTGTACTTGACTTTCGTCTTGCATTGCTCAGCGTCGGGCGCGATCTCCTCTTCTTCACAGGTCTTTCTGCTCCGCTTGTTTCCCCACCACTTCGCCCAGTATCCTCGCCTTCATGATCCTCTTCATCCTCAGACGCACTAAAATTATCAAGCCCTCTAAGACCACGCAAATACGGAAATGCGCTCCTTGGAAAATGCGGTAACTTCGTACGCGCTTCATCCCTCTTCAGCTGAGCATACTTTTGTACCCCAAGCTGAACTTTGTATCGTGTATGTAAATTGGCAAAGTCTCTCAGTGCACGATGTATAACCCATTTCATGCGAGTCAACCCATTGCCATACTCTAGTTCGATGCGGAAGATCACATGGCGGTCACCTGACTTCTCGCTGACCTGCTCGCTATCAGTGATTTGGACCTTAAGCTGTTCTAACAAGACTGGTATCCTTTTATTGCCGTGCTCGTCTCTCTGGAACATACTCGCAAGCATCAGCGCTGCAGGCGCACCAGCGGTGAGCTCGGCAAGCAGCTCAGCAGATTTCGCATGATCAATGGTGTGCTCGGGTTTTTTATTGCGCCCTAAGGTCTTGACTGCAGCTTTTATCTGTCGCCATCTTGCGGCACTCATCGTAGAGGCGCGCTCGCCTCGATGGCCCTTGAACGGGGAAAATGAAGAGCCCTCCACACCATCGCTAGCTGTCCCAAAGCCTGTAAGTCGTCGCAGGTTGCTTGGCCGTGTCTCCTCAGCGGAAGCTTGCAGACTTTGTTTGCGATTCCCAGCGTAGCTCAGACCCCGCCCACTTCCTCTTCGCCAAGCACTGTTCCGGTTCATCCTGTCTCTGCCTTCATCTTCAGATATACCTTGCCGAACTTCGCCGGGCAAATCTGTCATAGTCGCTCTGCGTGGCAGGAAGGAAGGCCGAAATCTTTCACTCGTTGCCATGGTGGAACTACTAGATAGGAAACTAGGACGTAGGCCACGGGGCATTCTTGGTGTTGTGGGGGCGGACTGAGCTCCAACACCTTGCGGTCGACGGCTTTTTCGCTGGAGTCCTGAACGCGAAGCACTCCTTACGTCGTCTTCTCCTGTACTCTCCTCGGCATCAGCATCAAGATCACTACCTTCCGAACCAAGCTGCCCTCGCATTGGGTCGGCTCTCTCTGAGCTCGGTGAGACCCGTGAGGGCGGTAGTCGCTCGTCAATCGAGTCTCCGCCAATAGTGAACCCACTGGGAGTTCTCGTATGTGACTGGGCAATGGAAGGTATGGCTAGGGTCCTCAATTTGTTGAAGATAGAATTTCCCCTTTTGTCTTTAGGAGTACCTTCACCGTCGGCGAGATCCTCGGACCCTGATCTCCAGTGAGCATTCCCTGATGACTCGATACCTAGAGCAGCCCGAGAAAACTGAACGCTAAGTCGACCCGGAGGCGTAGCTACTTCTGTTTTGTTCATGGCGGTCCCTGAGTCATGAATCCCATCGCTATGACCCTCGGTGTCCCTCCCATGCAGCAATTCATTTGCGATACCTTGCAGGCGTGGTCCTCCTTGCACTGTACCATCCTCTCTGTCTTTCTTTTTGTCGGTGTAGTTCCCGAACAGAAATCGACCTGTCATTTCCGAGGCCTTAATACCCTGTGGTGAAGGCACGATCATGGACTTGGTCTCCTTAATTCCACCTTTTGGCCATATTTCGTGGGGCATCGGAGGTGTCCTATTTGTGTGCTGGTCAGACGCTATTGTAGCCATGAAATCTCCTGACGAGGGTTTTTGATGCGCAGGTAGTCTTGTTGAAGAACCTTCAGCCAATCTCGTATCCGCCATCTTCGTTCAGGACCAAGAAAAGACGAGACCCCCCTTCTTCCACTGGGACTCTTCTCTGTAGTAGTGTAATATGCATGGAGCGGGAGGCTGATTATGTTCTTTGATTTTGTATCACGTCTGCACCGGATGGCTTTTCAGACTCATGCTCCTCAAATCTTCCACTCTATTCTCTAGTCAATACTATCTCAGTCGCTTAGTGTCCCGGGGTCAAAACAACGTCGAGAAAGCGCAAAATATGTAGCATTCTTTTTTTCCGCTCCATACATAGATTGATCAATGATGCGTTCCGGGGTAGAATACTCCTGGATTTCCCCCAACCTCTTGGCATCACGGCCGAAACTTCTTGAAATGCGTTATTGCACCTACTGTCAGCATCACGCTGCTAATGTAATGCTGAAGTCTATTCTATGTATCGGCAAACATGCTTCTTACGATTTTCTTCCACTTGGACGTAGGAGTCTAAGATCCCAAGCTTCTCGAGCATTGATCTCTACGAACACAGCGATTAATACATCACTCCGGCGGTCACAGTATAAAGATATCAGAACTCGAAGGCAATCTTTTGAAAGGCCACGCGGTGATGAGAGAAACTTGGTTAAACGGCCTTACACAGACGAATGGACAAGAAGGCCAAACCACCAGCAAGGGCAAGACGTTCAGGACATTGAGCGGCACACCCGTATCAACGAACGCTACAAGGCACTGAGACAAGCACGGACAATAAAAAAGGCTCCCAGAGAAATCAAGACATTTGCGCACGAGTCTGTTGCTAAGGGACTGAGTACTGACGAAACGCTACGCGAAGCTCATTATGATTATACAAGAAAAGCCGGCGGTAATCGAGAAGCTCGCCGTGCCGCCCAATTTGGGCGTAAGCTTGAGCCGCCAGATGAAGAAGCGCTCTATACTACCACGAATCGTCTACCATTTCGTCGTCGAGAACTACGAAGAGAGAGGGAATTCAACCCACCAGGTCGAGGAGCACTTAAAACATCAACCGTGCAGGACGAGATAGATGAGGGCAACCCCGGACTCTCTATTCCGGAAGACCTTCGCGATGAAAATTCCCCGCGGTCCGTTGGGCGGTCGCCTACAATGGGAAGACAGGCGCCGGATAATATGGGGTTCTCAGGCAGCCGTGGCTCTAGGGGCTATGGAAGGGACATATCGCAAACAAACGACCAGATGGCAAGGTATCACGAGTTGGACACTCCCTTGAGTATGCCCTATACGACACCTGCGTCTGAATTTCTCTACGGTACATCTGTCGTTATTGCAGCTCTCCTCTCATCGAGAAGGAAGCTCTACAAGCTATACATCTACGATGGGGACAATAGGGATGTTCGGAACCAAGACACCAGGGTACGAAAGATGGCTCTTGAACGTAATGTCGTTGTCCAGAAAGTTAGGGGTGACTGGCTACGAATTATGGATAAGATGAGCGCGGGACGACCTCACAATGTGTGTATACAGAGCCTCCCCGATGTGTAAAGTCTGCGACTTCTGATTCATCTTTCAAGGGCTATATCCTTGAAACGTCTCCTTTGCCCAAATTACCTGTGACTGGCCTACAGCCGGTCGAAAGACGCAAGGGACCCTTCCACGTAATCCTGGACCATCAGACCAAGGAGGACGAGGAGATCAACGGCAAGGTCACCGACATTCAATATGAAGTCGGGTATCCGAGGTATCCTTTTGTCATTCTGCTAGACGGAATCGTGAGTTACCCAGTCCCCACATACTTCACCCAATAGTCAACCCAAACTATTACAAATGCTGGGCTTCGCAAATCTGACTATACATTAGCTTGATCCGGGCAATCTCGGTGCCATTCTCAGGACAGCCTTTTTTCTCGGCGTCGATGCCGTGGCCGTCGCTAGTCGCAGCAGCGCACCAATATCACCAGTCGCGCTCAAAGCCTCGGCTGGAGCTACAGAGACCCTGCCGCTCATCTCTGTGAATCAACCTGGAGGGTTTCTTGACAATTGCAAGAAAAATGGATGGAAGATATACGCTGCTGCCAGTCCAGGCTCACACAAATCGCCGAACTCTAACAATTACGTGTCTACAACGACTTTGGGAAGTCCTGTGCGGGATCGTCCATGTATCCTGGTCCTTGGAGGTGAAGGAGAAGGGTTGCGGTGGGATATACAGAAGAAAGCCAGCTTCGATGTCGGGATCGAGGGTCAGAGGATTGGTCAAGGCACAGTGGATAGCTTGAACGTCAGTGTAGCCGCTGGAATACTATGTGAGGCTTTTCTTCGGAAGCCAAAGAGTGTCGAAACTGCCGTTAGAGATACCCCCAATGCTCCCATTAGGGATGAGAATATACGGAGGGATACGAGGGATTTGCTATTTTGAAAGTTGGAGTCAGATACCCAATTTGCAGCGTTGACAGAAGAACATAGCGCAGCGCCTTCGAATTCTTGTACCAATAATCATCTATTGCAGCGCCGTTAATATTGCAACACGGGAGCATTTGTATATACACATTAGCCTGGATGCCTCTTGCTCTTGCTAAACTTAGATTTGCTGTGGGCTCCATCTATTCTAGAGCCAAGGCTCGGTCAACGTCTGCAAATCTTTCTGATCTTAAGCCTCACTTCTCTAAGTATCCGATACCGCCTGCCGACTTACGAGAAACACCTCGTAGTCAATCAAGGATCTGAGAGCCAACATCGTGACATATCTGGTCCCCTCAATCACTAGACGAGATCTCCCATAATTCTACTCACTTTGGGCTTCATGTCAACCCACTCCACTACTTCCACGAAGATATTTGGACAGAGAGCGAAGAAACATTGATCTGGTACAACCCCGTTGACAGTACCTTCTCGTGAGGCTCAGATGGCGTCAATGTTTGAGGGAATGCAGCTTCCGGCTGCCTTCGATGTCAGTCTGATTTTATTGATCTCATCATTGGGTCTTGCATTTACTGAAAGGACATCATCTGAGAGGTCTATGGTCTACAGTACATTTTAGCCCTGTCTCATGATGCAATATTGATTTGTGAACCATACAGGCTCATGTGCATCTGCGTGACGGAGCTATGGTGCGCACACCTTTGATCCCACTGGAAAGGCTGAAGCTCAGGAAACATCAATAGATGGAAGCAGTTGTACCGACAATCCGTCATGGAGGTGAATTTGCCAAATTGAGATCTAGCAGAGCTTTGATCAACTGATCCCAAAATCGTTACTAGGCGTCGATACGGTACAGTCTCGTTCCTCTTCGTAGCTTCCATCCAAGTATGCGGCTTATTCGATACTGATAATCAAGTAGGTTTACGTGATGGTGAATAACGTCTGCTCCTTTGCTCTAGGCATTATTGCTAACCACATCAGCCCAACTTGGTGCCACCTCTGACAACCGTGGCGATGACCTTGGACTACCAGAGGCAATTACAAGCACAGGAACCAAATGTCAGATTTATCATGTCACTGTATTTACATTCCTCTATTGACGCCGCCGTCATCCGCGAGGCAAAAAAGGCCGGTATAAGGGGTGTCAAATTATATCCTGCCGGAGTGACTACTCATTCCTCGTCTGGCGTCACAGACTTGAAGACGTTCTATCCAGTCTTTCGAGAGATGCAAAATCAGGATCTTGTTCTGAGTAACACTCAATACATGCCTTGTATGATCAAGTTTTGATTTGCTGACTTGTTATGTAGACCTCCATGGAGAGTGTCCTTCCGGCGAAGCTATCTCGGTTCGTATTCAATACTTTTGGCATTCAACTTCGTTGTGCTGGAGGTTTGCTCTATATCGTGGATGGTATCTTGGAGCATGTCACCTATCAGATTGGTCTTCTCATCCAGATGCGGCGAAGAAGGTGCTATGCTAATGCCGAGTATGCGGTAGGTCCTGAACGCCGAGGAGAAGTTTTTGCCAACCCTACTAGATCTGCATCGTGACTTTCCAAAACTACGGATAATACTAGAGCACTGTTCAACCAAGGCAGCCATACAGGCAGTCAGCTCGTGTTCCGAGACTGTGGCAGGAACTATTACAGCTCATCATCTATCTCTCATTGTTGACGACTGGGCTGGCAACTCTATAAACTATTGCAGTAGGTGATTTCGGGTTGCATTCCCCTATTAGAGGCATGATCATTTCGGAAAATGTATTCGGTGGCGCTCGATGTCGTTAGAGCTCACCAACTCATCCTACTATAACATTGAGAAAAGATCGCTGATATTCGATGATCCGCAGAGCCAGTGGCAAAATGCCCTGAAGATAGAGCAGCTTTACTCGAGGCAGCAGCATCAGGGAATCCAAAGTTCTTCCTTGGGTCTGATAGTGCTCCCCATCCCACGCAAGATAAGCGAAGAGGCCCTCATGGCAAAGATTCTCCCGGAGTCTTCACTGCACCTTACGTAGTTCCGTTGGTACTAGATGCTCTGGAAGAGGGTTGCCGACATGGCCTGCGACCTGAAAGATTGACACATAGGAACATTGCGGGTTTTCTAAGCGGATTCGGACGTACATTTTACAAAATCGACCAGGACACATCTATGGGCAACAGCACCATTATCATTGGCACACATGATGCAGTTCAGATACCTGAGGTGATTACCAACAGCAACAAGACAATAGCAGTAGTACCCTTCCGGACCGGCCAATACACTCGAGGCGTGAAGTGGACCTAGAAGGAGCGTCACCCAAAGAAGCCTTACGATTTCTAGGATTGAAATTGAGGAGCCTTGTGGCCGAGTGACAGTCTTTTATGTTAACGGAAAAAGTTGGTTCAGCTCTCGTCCGTATTACCTAGCTATTGAAACCCAAAAGACCTATAAAGAATGATAAGTATCGGCTAATGCAATTCGATTGTTTGGACCAGATCCCTGATGTCGCCTACCTTAAGTATCGGCCGTACGTACCCGCCCTTGGCAAAGTGGGTTTGATGTTAAGATCTTGCAACGGTAAGGGGTCAATAGTCACTTCGTCATTGAGTGTGTTAATATCCAACCCTGTGTCAATGTGGCGGATCATGTCATTCATATTACCCCCCAGAGGGACTGCGACTGACCTGTCACACATTGGATATTCAACGTTCGACTTCATTATCGACCATTAGAGGTTCACTCTACCAACTTCACAAAAATCAGCCATCTATTGTTCGACATAGTCGATGAAGAGCGAGAGTGATGAGCTTGTGGTATCGGGTAGCTTAAAAGAACTCTCCCTGCGGCCATCCTTCCTCTCTTGTTCAACTTTCTCTACAGCACAGCAGGCACCCGAGAGCAATCTACTTCATACATCAGGGCATCAATGCTTCCCAATATCTAAACTTGCAACACCCATCCACAATCAGTCCATAAGCAGCAGAGGTAGCAGTCAAACTTCTCTCTGAACCATCGATACGTGCTTGCTGACACGATGTTGTAGCAAATTATCGGGGACGACAATCATCTCTTTCTCGTGCTTATAATCTTCTTGAACCCCAAATGGTTCTCTTCAATATACTCCTTTGAGCGACTACAAGACCAACTTCAACACGTCCTGTGTTCATATACCTTGTCCACAGATCCCGCAAAATTCACAACCCTACAACCTACCAACTCCCATTCCCTCCAAGCCCAGTCACATTATCAACAACAGCAATCATGCCAGGGACCATCCATCCATACTTCTGGATTCGTCGCAATGCCGACACATATGTCCCCTTGATCGCTATCGATGAGCTTCCCGATTCGATTAGTCTAGAAGGTATCTCGATCACCAAGAAGTGGGAGGATGTCTGTCAAGGGGAGATGAGGTTCCTTGGTGACCATTTTGATCATAATGGGCAGCACTATGTAGTCGAATTCCTCAAGCCTGCTTCTGATGCAGCACCATCCCCTCCCAAAGTCTTTCGAGCGCCTGATGTCAAAGACATTGGACTTAGCGATGTGAGGGGGAAGGGAGTTATCGGCCGTCAAGATGCCGACCAGATTCAGGTAGGTCTCCCCTCTACATGAACTGACTTCTTTGGTCTTCACTGACCGTATTTAGACCAGTATCGACCACATCACGGCTAGCCAAGAGCAATCTCCGGAAGGCAGCCAGGATGACTCCCAGGATGATTCGCGTTACCTAGCCTCTGCAGGCACTCTTGGCAAGAAAGTCTATTGCACCTACTGGATCCGAACCGGCAACTGCAACTACATGCAGGAAGGGTGCAAGTACAAGCACGAGATTCCTCCAGACGACGAGACTCGACTGGCCATCGGTGTCCGGACGTACCCAAGCTGGCCTAGAGAGGATCCCACACCACCGCCTAGGCCAGTGAAGACGTCGCAAGGACCAAAGCCGGCTTATCAGCAGAGCTGGAGACGGCAGGAGGCTCGGGATCCTCAAGGCGACTCACCAGGGGTTCAGACCGGCATAGGTCGTCCAGATGTACCCTCTACACTGGCTTATAATCCCACTCGTTCACAGTCCGACTCTTCTCAACCAAGGCAGAACGGCTATAAGCCTCTGCGATTCACATCCATAGCGAATGCACCTCAGCCTGCGACCAATACTGACAAAGGTTCCCAAAAGCAATCTCATGGTCAGGCTAGTGCTTCAAGCTCGGTCACCGTCAAAGGCTCTCTCCAAACGGCGGCACCTACAGCTACCCAGTCTTTCCAACGTCAGTCTGCCCATACCGTCTCACATGCACCATTCAACCATTCGACTAGCCTGGGCGCACATGCTCGCGAATTTATCCCTTCAAACTACCCGTCTATGAGCCCCTTTGCACATACCCTGCAAGCTTCCAAGCAGAACACACAGACAACAGTTCCGCCACATAGCAATGGCATTGCGCATACACAGCGCGCAAGTTACAATTCGCATGCTCAGATGAACAGCGTCGGTTCCTCGAATGACTCCTGGGCCTTCCGATTCGCTCAAACGCCAAGAGATCAAAACAATGATCATGCCAACTTTGGCACGAAAGGCTCCGTCCACACCCATAACCCTTCTACAGAGACTGTCCCCCAGAATAATGCTCCTCCGTACATGCCCACTCATATCATGTCTGGGCAGTCTGAGGATACTCAAAAACCTTATCCGGCTACGTTGAGCTACGACAACCACGCTTTCGCCACCTCTGGCAGCGCTCGCGGCAATACATTCCCAATTACGCATGGTAAAGATACTGCTACCTCTAGTAGCCGAGTCGATACACCTACAACCACGAACAGCAATGCCGCACGCCTTTCCGAGAACAGTTCTTCTGTCGACCACAACAACGTACATGCTGCCATTGGCTCTGACATCCGCGCCCATAGCCACATGAATAGCCTTCTTGACAGCAAGCTCAAGCGCGATGCTCCGAATTTCTTCGACGGCAACGGTTCTGTCCGTGCTCAAACTCCTACGAGTGTGAACGGCAGTGTATTTGGCAAGTTCAACGCTAGATTCGAGAATCCTTTCTCACCCGTCCTGCCCTCACCTCAACTATACCATCGTCGCCTGTTTCGCGAGCCAGGACAGGCCGAGTACGTCGCAAATACCATTGAAGATGAGCAGACCAAGCCTCAGCGTACGATTAAGAAACATACGAGTGGAAGTGTACAGGGAAAGGGGAAGCCCCAGGTGACAAAAGGACATCACGCGGCCAAGAATCCTAGCCATAGTCACGGCAAGACTCAAGCTCACCCCCAAACCTAGGATCTTTTGACTTGAAAGCCTACCTCAATATGTCCGATTGGCATTCCAGATCGGCCGTGTCATGGACTGGTGAGGGATCGCAGATAACATGGAAAGAGCCATTGGAATCAGAGTGGCAGACGACTGACGATTGACAACCGAATTAATCTTGCAAATCTTACATCTTGCATGCCTGCTCTATCGAGTTTCTATCTATTCATTACTTGCACGGAATGAACGATCATACACGGATCGACTTACGATGAATCTTTTTTTTCACTTTCCTCAATACATACATACAAATTGAGAGTACATTCTTTCCTTACGGGAAGACATATGGCACCCAGTGCCTCTCGGAAGCCGCCTCTAAATTCTGGATCCGCTAGGATCCCATAGAGAGCAACCTCTTTCCTAGGTCATGGTTTTCTTTTTCGACGGTTTCATGCTAGCATCCAGCATTCGTGTTCGGTCATGAGCACTCACTGCTCATGACTGTAAAACATTAAATAATGACGAGCATGACGGTGGTGGATACGGTCTTAGATAGCATGCTAGCTGGGTAGATTTAGTTTGCGAATGTATGCAATTCCCTTCTCGAACGATTCCAGGTGTCAAGACATGCGTGATAGTTGATATGGAGGTATGATTGTGCTGATGATATTTGGTACATCCGACCGTCGCTACGCAAACCATGCACAGTTGTCCTTGAATATACGTAATTTCTGCCAATATGGCACAAACCACTACCGCAAAGCCCTCACCTTCCCCCTCGCCGGCTTCCCCCTCTTCCCCTGCTGCGCATCCACCAACACCCGACTCTCATCCCGAACCGGCAACGCCTTCATCGCCTCCTCAATAATACTCGCCCCCACCACCATCCTCCCCTCCCGCTCCCTCGCCCCCTCAGCAAGCGCCCTCCTTCTCCTCTCCCCCTCCAACTCCTCCCTCCTCCCCTTATCCAACTTCCATCCCTCCGGAAACTCCGGCCTCCGCTTAAACCGATGATGTCGAAAATCCAACGGTACGTCCTCAAACATGTCGCTCCCATCCCTCGCCTCCGCCATCAACGTATCGACCAGGTCGCCCAGGTAGCGTTTGTTCTGCGCCTGGGTCTCGAACATCTCCGAGGACATCTTGACGATGTCGGTTTCCGGGTTGTAGCGGGGTCCGACTAGTTTTATGAGTTTGGTGCGTTGGGCTTCGGTGAGGGCATGGAGGTCGCGCGTGCAGAATTCGAGGACGATCTTTTTCTCGGCGGGGTGGGTTTCGCCCATGTAGGTTGTGTAGCGGAAGCGGAGGGGTTGATCGAGGGTTGGGGGAGTGAAGGGTTTGGCGAGTTCTGTGGGCGTCGTGCATGGTTAGTGGAAAGGTTGGTGGTTTATTGTGGGGTGCAGAGAGAGGGGAAGGGGAAGGGCGTACTGCTCAGTAAGGGCATCTCCCACGCCGCAATCCGCGCATATTCTCTCATTTCTCGATGCTGCTCCAACTCCCCATGACCCAGACTCGTAATATCATCGCCCTCGAACTCCTCATCTTCGCCTGTATCTTGCTCTTCCACTTCACCCATCGCCATCAAGCCTGGCTTTATACGTGGAATGTTCACCTCCACATGTGGCGACTCTTCTGCATATTCTTGAGCGGCGAGTGCTACGTCGCTCGCGAGCTCCTGCTCGATGTCTGGGGATGTCATGTAGTCATGCATTTTCTTCGATTCTTCTTGCCATTCTTTCCGCTCTTCGGGGGATAGAGAGTTGTAGGCTTCACGCTCTTCGGGATCGAGCTCGGCAAGGGAGAATTTGTAGGGGGCGCGGACGGGTTTGGAGGGAGAGGAGTCGTCTTCAAGGTCGTCTTCGAGGTCGTCTTCGGCACGACGGAGAGGGGAGATGTGGAATTTGCGGCATGGAGTAACTCTAAAGAAGCATTTTCGTCGCACTGGTATTCGAGACTGATTTCGTAGAGCTGTGTAGCCCCATCGACAGATCGCAGCAGCCATAGGAACTGCAAACTTGGACAGAACGATCCATGTTGGAGACCAGAGATATGAACGGCAATGGCGGATCTTTAACCCGAGGCAAGTCTTGGCACTGATTACGGCATGTTACTTCCATGCGTGCATGCTTTGTTGATTTCACGATTGCCTGAAAATCAGACTATCTTTATGACATCTGATTCCCATGTCATTCCCTCATGTATCTAGCCATTCGGACGTTTATGATCCTATGATAGACGCTCCCGAGTAGCTAGACCATTGATGCTTGCCTTTCATTGGTGCTGTGCACCTTGCTGAGGACTTATAAGCTCCCCATTATATTGATGTAGATGGTATTCTGATATACTATCAAAAGTCTTGCACAGTATGTATGAGAGAAACCCTACCCCGTACCGGCCACTCAACGTACCATTGGGCCTGACGACACATTACACATCTCCTACCACCGTCTGTTTAACGCACAACGGCACCCAGGAAGTTCTACAATTAGTATGCCACCTCCCACCACATCGCCCAAGAGAGGCAGTCCTAAATCGCCCTATAAATGCTATCGCATATCGATTACCCCGGAAGCCTGACGCAGGCCAATATCGTTCAAGACTAGGACTGGATACGCTACGAGAATAAGACGGCAAGAAAACGGACTTCAAACTAAGACGACGACAACGACAAGAATCAATAATACTTCAGGGGAACGGGACCCGAGGCGAACCACCCAGAATCACAATATTCTGCCGACGGCCACAAGCAACATACCCCACAGGCTGGCAAGGTACCTGGAATTGGCGGCGGTTATCTTTGCTTTCGGCGCGACGTTCTTGCTTTCCTATCGTTCCTGCTGTGCACCTCGCTAAAACTTACTGCTACTCTCCTTCAACTTCATGCTTTTTTCCTGCTTTTTTTCGACCTAGCGCGCTCATTCAGACTCAGCCGAGCATGTATTTTACGCTTGGAACGCATTTGCTTAGGGAGGTAGTGATACGGGTATAAATCCTAGCTACGTTTACGGATGATGAGAGGCAAATAAATTGCGCTGAAAAATATTGATGGGGCCCAAAGCCTTTGCTGCGGTGGCGGAGGCCTTCCTCTGCCGACATTCAGGCCTGAGAAAGGCATTTTCCTCCACTAATCCGTTAATCCATACATTTCAGAACCAGTCCATATATGTTGCCTTAACAATGGTAGCAAAACCATCGTAACCAATTCCCCTATCAGATACCATGCGATTATATAGAAGAAACAATCTAACAGTACCAGATCAATAGTCCTCGCAGCCAAAGACTTCCACAATTCCCATCACGTCTACTACTGCGATGACGTGCCTTAGCAGTCAACAAGGGCCTTGATAGACTACTGCGACATATAACGTACACACCAACCAACGCTGTCCTCACAGCGTTATTATTCATCAGTCTTCGCCTATCATCCCGGCTACCTTACATATTGTAGGCAACGCCACCATTGATCCAGCTATACAAGCAGCCATTAACGCTGCAATAGTCTCATACCGACAATCCACCCCAATTAGCCCAAAAAAAATTCAGCGGGCCCCATCGGGATCTAGGGGACTCAGGCTTTCTTGTATCTGTATGATGGCAAGTGCGCTATCAAGTATGCAGCAAACGAGACATGCTTTAGCCATTTACATATCTTTTTCAAGAGTGCAAGACAAGAATACCTACTAAAGGATCCACTAACAGGCCGGAAATTCCATGGCTCACTCACCGTGCCCATGCATCAGATGATAAAAGAGAGAACTATGTAAAACCAGACAGTCTGCCGCCACGCTTGGTGGACAAAAGGGGTAGGCTACTGTCGAAGAGGTTCCAGCAGCCTCATTATGCATCTGGTAACCAGCCGCAGGACGGCAACGGCAGCGTCCACAGCAACGCTCGTCCCTCTTCTACTTCAACAACAGCCTCCTTGAGCCCAAGTCTTGCCCGCTACACAACAGGTCCCGAAAACGACAGGCCTCGTAGAGAACGTTTGAAGACTACCTCCATTCCAGCCTTCAGGGTGTCGTCAAAGCAACGGACATAACAAGGACCTTGATCAGAATGTCGCTAAGATTAATTCCATCCATAATACGCCTTCCTCAGACCCGCGACTACCAAGGACCTCGATGACGACCATCAGTCCTACCCTCCAGCACAGCACGTTCAACCGAAATATATTGCTGAAGGCTACAGACGTCAACGAGTCAGCAATGTTCACAGATGAATAATCGTATTGGTAAGACAGGTCTTATGAAAGGCTATGGAATAATGGGAAACAAGGGTCTTGATGGTTGACTACAGGAATCATATATTTGCTTTGCTAAAGGGGTAAGAACGGGCATGCTGCTCGCAAATATCCCGCTTAAAGTGCTATACCAAAGGCCTCGGTAGTATTCTACTTGGGCTGTTGTTCTTTGGTAGGCAACGAGAGCGTTGGTTTCGTTATTCATCGCGGGTATTGTTACGGATCTGGATTAGATACGTATTTCTATTTGCGGAGCCAGAAGCCACTCACAAACGACGTTCAGGCATGAGAAAGGAATTCTTCTCCACTGATCAATCAATCAATGAACCCACATGTTAAATTCATTTCATTGTGTTTGCCTTGACATTTAGCCACACCTAGAATGGTATATCCTATCTGGTTCTGTCTTCGTAGTAGCTTAGACTGTGCCAGTTCAATGTAGACCATTAAGGAAATCCCGTCATGCGCCCTCCTTGGCCCATCTCTACTCCGTGACCCATTGGCCGTAACCATTGCTCTAGCTACCCTAGTGGGAATCTAACCGTCCGTTGCTGCCGCATATTACCTCCTTCCTTGGAGTATGACATTTCCCCAGAAGGAGCAGTCGGGATCATCCTCTCTAATTCCCATCTCCAATCTCACACGTTGAATTGCCAGCCTGCCGAACTGTAGTCTCGTACGGGCGGTGTGCCGGATAGGCTCTGGTATCTGATTTCTCTCCTTCTGCTATGTATTGGGTCATTTTCCAGTGTAGCCGCCACCAGGATCCCATGTTTTTGGCCAAACGAAGATGAAACTATGTCGAATTGGTAATTTGTTCGTGCGGAGGAGCGATCCAGAACTCTGGAATCGAAGGAGTCTGCCATGACAATTCCGAGTGATTACCGTTCATATCGGTATGAGGCGCGCTTGCCATTCATTAGAGATGGCAGGCACAGGCGGTATATAGTCGATCCAAACAAACACTTCACTTCTCTTCTTCTTTTCTCCTCCAATTGACATGATGTCTTCAAATTTGATCTCTCTTTTTGGAACGCTTGGTGCTTGGTTGAGGGGAATTGTTTCTCATTTGATTGCTTTGGTCCTTGCTCCGCTGTTAGACTCGGTACGTATGCAATTCTACCCCCCCCCTGCTCCCCCTCCCGACCCTATGGTCATGGCAATCTTCCATTTTTCAGAGAAGATAAAAACGCTAGGTGAACAGATCGAACTCCTCCGGGGGGTCCTCGAGGCTCGTGAAGAGCCAGGTATATACGAGTTGGCGATCCGGGCGGCCCGCCGTCGTCGCAATCAATGAGCTGAAGCAGCGTAGGGTTCCTGGGTTAGAGGTCGACCTCTAACCCAGGCTCCCTCCTTTCCCCTCGGGGATTGGAGTGGAGCACCAGCGCCGAGCTCGCACTTCTACGCAGTGCTGGTGACTAGTAGCCCCTAGGGGTGAAGCTAGGACGAGCTCAGACCCATAGTCCAAGGGTTGACACGAAGTAAGTAGTTCTTCCACTTCGATTGTCCTCTCATGGATTGCTAATATGATATTCACACAAGCATTGGTAACCTTGTCAGTGTCGAGTCTGTGCCGAGCGCTAAAATCCTTATACGATCAGCATAGCTCCACGATAAGATTTGATATCTGTGAGTCAGGCCGTTTTGATATCCTAGGGCCAGATGAGTCGGTTTGACTACGCCACTTTGCATCGACAGGAGTCTCGCAAGAACCAAGGTATCTCCAGATATCGATATGGATCTCTGTCCCCGAATTTCCAAGTTCTCTTCCACATATTTGGAACCGGGTTGAACATATTTGACAGGACTTACGTCTGCTGCATTCGACGCAGGGTACTCTACCGGCATGACACGGACCACAAACAGTTGTTTGTGAATCAGATATGCTTCGATCAAGACCATTCAGGTGAGGACAGATGTCGGGAATCCGGTTTCTGACTAAATCGATATCGGACGGTTTATTTAGACGTAGTTTTGAGCTCATCCGCAGGAGGAGCTCGTCAAGAACGATGCGGCCCCAAATCTCAGTTTCAATATTTGTGTCACCTATTGTCACCGCAGATTTGTGACATATCCTCTCGAGGTCAGCCTGATGAGCCCTTCCATAGCGGTAGTGATTCATGAGTAGCTGCGCATGCTCGAAACGAAGTCGATAGTCCATTGTTATGAATACAACACCACTCAGTCGGACACATTGCGGTTCGTCCATGTAGCACCATGGCTTTCCGGGTCCATCGTCTTGTGCCACAGGGTGAAACTTATCGCAATAGTGGCAAAGCAACCAGTTCGGGAGATCCCTCCCTAATAGAGCTAGGAAAATTTCCGATCCGGACCTCTAATTGCACATCTTAAAGAACGGAGAGCCTGGTCTCCAAGAAGCGACAGAATTCTTCGGCTGCAAAGAGCAAAGGACACGGCCGATATCAGAGGCAGGTATTCAGTGATGTTCTGCAGGATCTCCAACGGAAGCACGTAGAGTTTGAGGGTTTGCTCGCGAACCTGGGTTCTTTCTCTTCTCCTCCAGCTAGTTGGAACTGAGGCAGTGAAGCTGAGCATACTAAAGCCCAAGTTGTACTTGTGGTGCAAGACAGGAAACGAAGAACGGATTGTCCTGGATGCGGAAGAAAATATTGAGAAGTACTTTCAGGAACATGCGGTATGTCCAGGGTAAATTGGAAATGGCGAGAGGTCACAAGATCAAGACAATGATCGGAAAGTAATATTTTTGATGTGCTGCAACATACCGAAGTCCAAAGTGTGACATCCATCGAGGTTGAACGGCTAAATAGACTAACTCTCATCGATTTAGCCGTTGCCACATGTGGCTTCTGGGTAGAATTAGCCACCAAACCCTCCTTGACGAGGTGCTGGAACTCTCAAATACGCTACTGTTTTATGGTTTAAAGGCTGCTCTTGCTTGTGAACAGCCGTTTCCTTGAACGCCGATCTAAATTGTACTTCTTGTCCTCTTCCCATGGATGCCAAATCGACCCGATTTCTGACAGAGAGGGTTGAACGTGAGCAAGCGCTTGAAGGCCAGATACTTGAGACAAAGCAGAGGCTTGATGTCATATTCTTGGGAAACCAGCAACCTTGTTCTCGAATACCGAACATTCGTTGCACCAACACTGCTACGTGGACGAGAGCGAACTTTCGCATCCTCTTCCTTAAGATGATCTCTGGCCATCATAGCACAGTCGAACGCAGTTTTGGTATCGTTCAGCGGCTCCATGGGCAACGAAGAGTCGGCAGATTGCTAGTACCTGCGTACAGATGAACGATCTCGTAGTCTCCGTCGAAGAGCGGAGTTGTATGAGAAAAGCTAGCGCGAATGTGCTTCGATAAGTATCCGAGGTGCAACTGTCTCTTACTTGCGAAAGGTATAATATGGCATCAAGATCTTGTGCTAGGAGCCTAATAATACAATAAGACCTTCGGACTTTTGTCTTCGTTGTGACATTCCAGTCGATGATACTCCGGTGTCATCACCAGAGACGTTCCATACAGTAAGCTGATCGCGGAGACGAAAGGATATCTTCAGGCCGTCACGATAGACGCTCGCTTCTGCCAGAACGACCTGCTGGCGAAAGCAATATCAGCACCCTTACCATTCGCGATACTCCACGCCCCAGGACCGCTAAGATCTTCACCCCAGGCACTGTAGACGGATGCATCATCTTAGGGCTAAATTTTGAAACTTATCAAAAGTGACACAGGTCCACAGAGTCCGCGACCTAAACAAAAGGTCGCTCCAGGGACGGAACAGCGACGAGGGAGGGACTAATGTTGCTGGTGTACTCAGAGGGTCTGTGGATCCATCTATACACACCTCAGTAAGCGTATGAGCAAGCGATAACCCGAGGTACAGACTTCCGTTGCACCTCAGCAGCCTGCCAGGGCATACCGCTCAGATTTATTGCAAATGTGGTTTACAATGCATTAGATGTCAGTGCTGACTTTCAAACGATCCTTCTCCATGCCATGTTGCACATGCCGATTGTGATATTTTGTCAATTTCATAGGGAGGAGAGTTGCCAGAGGGAATTAGAAGCTCCGTCTTAAGAAATCGAGGCATCGAAGATGTTCTTCTTCTTCGGAGTGCTGGCCAGCATAAGCCTCGCTTCTTACCTCCTCATGGCCCTTCACTCGCTTCAGGTTCCTACTTCCGCAGAGAGAATTCACAGTTTCGAAGGCAAGGAAGGCTCAAGACCACCGATCAAGTGTCTGCGACGGTCATTGACTACGGAGACAGATGGGTTGCCTCCAGGACCAGCTGGGATCTGCCCGCAGGTTCGCCTGCAAAAATACACTGAGCCAAGCATTAGTGATGATAGAATGATAGTACCGTCCCGTCCCGGGAGGATCTCTTAATTTAGGAGTCCACAAGGGGTAAAGATCCGGGGCAATCTGCGCCGAACTAGCCGTTAGAAGCAGCAATCGTCCGCCAAGGCAAATATCGTTGTTGTCGCCACTGCACTCTGGCTTTTTACATCTGCTGCACGTCTGTATGCGATGCCGCGTCTAACAATAGCCACTTCAACTTGGTTACTCCTCGAGAGTGGAGCGCTCATTCGGGTGTACAGAGACCCTGTGAGAGCCTGAGGGAGATCTGCGACAATACGATGTTGAAGTGTCATACTCCGTACTCCGTACTGCTACGACTCCCTACCAGGGTGGTCCATGGTCGCATTAATGCCCCCTTCCTAGTGGAAATTGAGTGTCCCAATTGGGGTGGCTGCCGACGTCCCATGTGTAAATGAAAACATGTTTCTGCGTCATGCCGCAATCACTTATCCTACTGACAGTCTCCGTCGCAAATCTCCCTCTTTTTGCGCGCAGACCGACCTCTCTCCTTATCCGTCAGCTGCTCGGTGTACGACCTGCGATGAGCCACTGACAAACATTCATCTCGCCGTCCATGATCATTGCGTGCCCCATCCGCACCTACCGCAATGTCTACCTGCTACTATCCCAACGGCGACGTCTCGAACGACGGTGACATCCCGTGCAGCGGAAGCAATGCTTGCTGTCCGCTCAACTGGTCCTGCCAGAGCAATGGTCTTTGCTATCTAGCCAACGAAAACTTTTACGGCCGGTATACATGTACAGATAAAACCTGGCAATCCAGCGGATGTCCAAACATCTGTACTCACAGTGCGCACCAATTTCCCCAAGCGCATTGACAACAGAACGCTGATAATGTACCAGATAATACAGCTACCGGGAATGAAGCCATACTGGAGTGCACAAAGGGGAACTACTGCTGCGATGCCAATCGTCCAACTAAGGGGTGCTGCGACACCACTACAGAAAGGTTCCAATTGCAAAACATCGGGTCAGGTGGCAGTCTGCCGACAAGCCCAGCAAAATCCAGTTCTTCGTCCGCGGCTCATGCGTCCTCGTCCCCACCCTCGCCCTCGCCTTCGTCCAATAGCCCTTCGTCCAGCGCGATCTCATCTTCAGCCAACGCCAATCCCAACTCACGGCCGACAACATCCAACCCTGGAACAAACAGCCCAAACAGTGGCAGCAGTACGTCTGTAGCAAACTCGAACAGTCCAAGCATATCCACTCTTATATCGGTCATCACGCAGAACGCTGGGGGCTCCAGCACCCTCGTGACCTCCTCCAGTGTAGCCACGGCCGCTCCTGCCTCCTCGACTGGCACCTCAGCACCCGCCTCCTCCGCACCAGCCTCATCGAATCATCTAGGGGTGATAATTGGTCCCGCCATCGGCGGCGCCCTTGGTGCTATTCTCCTTGCCATATTGGCATTTTTCCTGCTTCGTCGACGACGAAGACAAAAGCGCGTGGCTTCCCCACCTCCCATGGGAAACAACCTTCAGCCAATGTATGGAGAGGATAACAAAGATCTCGTAGACTCGCCATACACGGGGAAATCTGAACTGGAAGGTTCGCCCAATATGTCCGTCCTTTCACCAGGATCGCCAGTAGTCGCAAACCCGAATGGGTATCATACGCCTGATGACGTGGGACAAGGAGGTGCGGCCTATCGTGGCGTACCCCCAGTGGGCGGCGGTGGAGCCAGGCAATCGAAGGAGCTGGCAGCGAGTCCTTCGATAGTCAGGAGTCCGACATCGAGAAGGTCTGAATTACCCGGGGATGACGCAGTAAGGGATGTTGTGGGAGAGGCTGGGCGGCCAGCGGAATTGCCGGCCGGTGCTGCATACAAGCCTTACAAGCCGCCTGGAGCGTCTGGACTAGGAATGGGGCTATGACCTCACTGATGAGCGTACAATGTGTGATGATGGCATATACTCAGGATTCTTATTACTATGTATATAGGGGGTGAATATGTCGAGATTACAGCTTAGGCTTCAAAACAACGTATTCTACTTTACGCTAGTTCTAAAGGGTTGCCGCCCTAGTAATTTATTACGTAGGGCCGTGCACGGAACCAAGCCTGATCTAAGCTGTTGAATGGTCTCAGGGGTCTGATGGATGATATGATAGCTATGCTAGGTGACTAGAAAGGTGAAAAAGGTGACTAGGAACAAGACAATGAGACAACAAGACTTTGTAGACGTGGCCACTCGCTTATTATATATCTTGGCAGAAGGGCTTATTTCCAACAAGTAAGGTATAATGCATTCGCCTAAAACTTGAACAGCGTAGGTATCTAATGGAAAACAATGCCGCGTATAAGGTAAGACACGAGAATAGATATTATAGGGTTAGTATTATCACACTTGGAACAAGCGAAAGGGGTTTCTAAGAGAAATGAGAGACTGCTGGATTCATCGAGTTTGTATAGTGTTGTTAGGCAGGAGTTGGGATTGGATTTTGAAACAGATTTGATTAGGAGAAGTGATGCTCGATAGGAGATAATCGTCATTTAATATATAAGTTGGCACTTTTAGGTGGTTGCTATTGTGATAACGTATGGGGAATAACATACGACAGAAATAAGTGTACTTGAGAGAACGTGAATCGTGAAATAGGGTGCTGAGCAGCAACTGGAAATCATGAGAGGCGTACTAAGGAAGTAGTGACATGGTACATATCGTTCCATTTATCTCTATCATGATCAGAACTTCCATACCAAAGGCGTTCAGAGCCACTCCTTGCTGCCACGGTGGGACAAGAACGCTCCAGAATCCTCAATCGTCATATTATCCATGACTTTTTTCATAAGAGGCACGCTCTCAGCTGGAGTGATCGGCCCCCTGAAATTCGGATAGAGACTTGAGAATTTTGCTCCCATCTCTTGCATTCGCGGTATGTGTTCTGGAAGTGCTATTTGGGTTGTCAGCTTCCAAACTATCATCTCTATTCCGACCCGTAGTTTTTGAGACGGGTGGACTTACGAGGTCCAGTTGCTGTGTTGACGACCCCTGGGCTTAATGCGAGAAGGATGATTCCCTCTCCCCTCAGTTCAGCAGCGTATTTGGCAACAACTATGTTAGTAGCCGCTTTGGTCGAGCTGTATAGCACTGAGAACGCGATGTTTGCCTTCTGCGTTAACTCCAATTCTGCTAAGCCTGTTGACATGACAGTGATCTTCTTAGCGTTGCCTTTGCGAATAAGCGGAAGAAATGCGTTTATGGAGTACATAACACCAAGGACGTTCACGTCCAAGTTGTTGCTGAACTCTCTGCGAAGGAGGTCCTCTTGACCGATGAATTCCGTCGGCGTGATGAAAGTCGCCCTAACATCGAGGTAGCCGCCGTTAACGATGAGATGATCGAGTGATTTGTTGGTTACTTTGGAAACCTCGCTGGCTGCTATTGTGAGACTTTTGTGATCAACCATGTCAGCCTTGACAATGCGGACGTTGGTGATTTTATCGGCTGCAAGCTGGGCCTCGACAGGTTCTGGAGTGCGTGCCAGTCCAACGACGGTATTAGCTGGGTCTTGGCTGAGAAATCGAAGCCACTCGTACTGGGAGTTTCGTTAGAATTAGAATATGATGAGGTGGGGGAAGGAGCCTTACTCCTAGGCCTCGAGAGGCACCAACAATAACGTAAGACGGCATTTCAAGAGTTTGACGTTTGTGTGAACTGAATTTGAGAGATAGGAATGAAATGGAGACGATGTGTATGAGGATAAAACAAAAGGGACATCTGCGATTCTTTAAGTAGTTTCGTAGGGATTCTCTTACCAAGCACTTCGTAGTAGATCTGCCGCAGATGTCCCCTATCTTACCTTGAAAAATCAGGACTTACCGGCACGATACCAAGCGATTATCCGGTTCAAAGGCGGCACAAGGCTTACCTCACAATCCTACCAGCGCTCCATTTGACTGCTTACACAGCGTTGATGCAGTTGAGACTGCGGTAAGGTAGGCTTTGGGCTACGAAACGGGGACAATGCAACTGAATATGGACGGTGCCGCCGTCAAGCATCCGCGGACGGAAGGACGAGACGAGCCTCGGTTGCAGCTGCTTGCGCGCTTAGTCGACAAAACTGCTGAGAGCAGACTAGAATATCCCCAATTGAGTATGATCGAATCCCTGGCGAATATCTAGCGCATTCTGTGACCGTTAAGTCCCCCGTAGAATGCTTTGTAAATTGTAAATGCTTTCTGATCCAGCTTCGGTCAATCCTGGGCCGCGCAAGCGTCCTTATCAACTATCTGCGGTAGATTCATAGATATCAGTCAGAAAGTCTGGAATCTAACTCAAACGAAATTTGGGCATAGATATGTCGGAAATTCGGGGTCTCTGCCGAGACTCAAGTCGTAACGATCGGCATAGTGGCAACACTCTCTGTAGGCAGGCTTCCTGTAAGCATGTCTGGTAGTGCGAGAAGCACAAAGGGATGTTGGACTTGTCGCCTTCGTAAGAAGAAATGTGACGAAGGAAAACCAGTGTGCTTAACATGTAATAATCTCGCCGTAACATGCCATAGATATGGTCCAAAGCCAGAATGGATGGACGGCAAGCACAGAGAGAAGGATATGGCGGAGATAATTCGACGTGCAGTCAAGGAAAAAACTGCTGAAAAGAAGCGGATAGCAATGAAGCGGCAACAACAACGACAACAATCCAATGGATCTACGAACAATGCCGCGGCTAAGGAGCCAACCCATCCAGCACCACCTGCTACTACGCTACCATCCGCTGCACAGACAGACTGGTCAGATGGTTGGGGAGGGCGGGCAATGAATCGTGTATCCCGATTAATTGCTACGGACCCTCCTCTGTCGGATTTTTCGGTCGTTCCAGAACAAATCGACGCAGAACTACTCATGCACTACCTAGATAACGTTTTCCCGCTTCAGTTTCCTTTCTATAAGCCATCGGTAGTCGCTGGTGGTCGGGGCTGGCTTCTATCTATTTTGACGACGACAAAACCTTTATATCATGCTGCTATTAGCTTAGCAGCCTATCACCGGCAGTCTATACTGTGCCGCGACAGTGCAAGCAAGGACCACGGCCTCGACTTAGAGTCCCTGGAAAGACAATATGCACGTGCGCTGAGTGAACTCTGGCAATATTTGGCAAAAATCGGGGACAAGAATAAGGCTCGTACCCAAGTCGAAAACATCGACGTCCTTTCTTGTTTGGCAATGTTGATATCTTTGGAAGTCGGTATATCTTCTCTGAAACCATCCATCAATTCTGACATTGTCGCTCGTAGATGTTCAAAGGAGATGCAAGAAATTGGAGGATGCACTTATCTGCAGCGGCGGTGCTTATCCCAGACATCAAACGTGAGGAAAGGGTTGCCGAGTGTGTCAGTTTATCCTCAGAATACCAATCAGCTTTATTCTTCTTCTCCGGTGTGGTTGGATGGTACGACATTCTCTCTTGTAGCACCACAGGTACACCGCCCTTCTCGAAATGCGAATGTATTGACGCGGCTTTGGGTTATGTTTTCCTTGACAAAATAATGGGCTGCGAGAACTGGGCCATGCTCCTCATCATGGACATTGCTTTTCTTGACGACTGGAAACAGAATCTCCAGATAAGCGCTCAGTTGAGCATGCGCGAGCTGGTCACTCGTGCAACTCACATTGAACGACGTCTTGAAGATGGTATTCGAGACAACTCCAGCAGACTCAGCCAATTGACAAATCACAGCATGCCTTCGATTCTAGATACCGGAGTACAGGAGCCACCTCATCTCATACTTCTGATCACACGCATCTTTGCCTGTTCTGCGCTTGTGTATCTTGACGTAGTCGTCTCAGGCGCTTACCCTGAAATGCCAGAAATTCGTGAACACGTGTCTCGGACGATAGACGCTTTGCGAGCACTGCCTGAGATAGCGATAATCAACAGTCTTACTTGGGCGTATTGCATTGCAGGCTGCATGGCAATGAAAGAAGAGCAGACGTTCTTCAGAGGCTTGGCGGTATCTAGCGACGGGGATGCTCCGACATTTGGGAATTTCTCAAAAGCACTAGCCATTATGGAAGAGTGCTGGAGACTGCGGAGGGAAGAGAAACGGCATCAGCCAGTCGACTGGAGAACAGCGATAAATAGCTTGGGGATGAAAGTCTTGCTTGTGTAATTCTTCTTCCACGAAATTTTGAAATTTTGAATCCGTGAATCCATAGAGGAACAAAAATGAAATAGACATTGAGGGCAGTAGGCATGGTACGAGCCGACCTAGCCACCACTTAGCAATGTTCTTAAAGATCTCTAGCATGCGAGATTTTAGCAAATGCGAGACGATAGGGTCGATGCTGGCTTGAACGCGACTATGGATACAAAGTTCATTCTGTTTGGATTTGTTTGCGATTTTCGTGCCTGGACCAACGACGCTAGGCATCAAAATTATTACTAAGCTAAGTGTGGCGTACCCGGCGCCACAGACCTCCAGCCGCTGTTGGCCTTAAGTAGTTAGGTATCTTTTCCGGCACGTAGGGTTTTCCGGCACGCAGGGATAGACGTTAAGTATGTAACTCGGCATTCCCCACATTTATACGCAACTATTGCTTAGATTTTGGCAGTCGGACTGCTCAAACATGTCCACAACTACAACCAAGATTGCATCGCGGAAGGTCTGCTTCGTCACTATTGGGGCCACTGCAGCTTTCGATTCACTCATACGGGCGACCCTTAGTTCCACATTTCTCGACGCTCTCGAGCAACACAATTACACAGAATTATGTATACAGCATGGTGAAAATGGGCGTACAATACTAGAAGAGTGCGCATATGATGACCTTAAGAATGGAAGGGAATATAGCATCAAAATCAGTGGCTTTGACTTCAACAAACGAGGTCTGGGTGCTGAGATGAGGGCAGCCAAGGGGCAAAACAACGGTGATGAAGGCGTCGTAATCAGTCATGCTGGTAAAAAAGGACTCGCCTATGCACCGAATAAAGCCTGACATCAGCCGCAGGCTCTGGGTCGATACTCGATGCCCTCCGAATCGCTGTCCCACTAATCGTGGTACCGAATCCAGACCTATTGGACAATCACCAAGTCCAATTGGCAGAAGAATTAGCTAGACATAGCTACGTCGTCCATGGACATCTGAAGTGAGGGAAGTCGTCCTATAAGCATGGAAGGCCTGCTGACGTTTTTTAGTGACTTGCCAGCCGCTATTCGTCAATCCGAAAGTCTCCGCAAGACCCTGCACGCTTGGCCGCCTCATGACGACGGAGCTGACCCTTCTGGAAAAGGACTCATTGGTGTCATGGACGACGAACTTGGTTTTGTTGATTGAATCGAGATCAATATCAAACATGAAACTTGGTCAGGATTTCCGCCTGATCTTACCTGGGCTGGCTACAATAATTCGTACTAAACCCTGGAGGATCTGCAAGAGGCCGTGCTGTACGGCTACAGCTCGAGACTGGCCTGGGTACATCAAGAATTCTTACTCTTCGGTGCAAGATCGATTTCTGGCGACCGACTAGCTGAGGAGAAGGAAGGACCTCGGGCCTACTGCTTGGCCAGTCTTATCGAAAAGTCTCATTCGGGCTTTCACCTACTAAGTGCTGCAACGCCAAAAGCATCTTTCGTCTCAAGAAGAGGGTGTTGTAGCATCGCTCGAGCCTTCAGACGGAAGGCCCCAATCCGCTCGTTGCAACGATTCCGCACGTCAACAATTAGCCAGAAGCATCGATGACCGTGTGCAATCAATACACCACGTTTGCCATTGTTACACGCTACAAAGGGAGCACCTTGACCGCATCTGAATGTCTACAGGATATACCTCGCATACCTACCTTTATTGGTTATCTCACTTCTCCTCGCTTAATTGCTGGATGACCTATTTCACCGCACGGTCTCAATGGGCTCAACAGTGGCCCACAACGGTCCATGGAGACCAACAACAGGCTTCGAACATGTATCACGTGTCATATATTCATCCACACTAGTAACGATCGTCCATCGCTCTCGACAAAACCGAGCTCTTGCCGCATCGTCCTCAATATCGATGTACGCTAAAGAGAAAGACGCTAATTGTATGGACCTTCAGGGTTTGATTCTTTTCGTTCTCGTTCTTTTGTTTCATTCTTACGTTCGTTACAATAGAAATGTCGCCTTACATTTGATAGTCAAATAATCGAAGTCTACACTGTAAGATTACTGCCTCCACAATCGACTCCCCTTGCTCGCGGTTACCAATTTTGTGTTGAGGGTAGTTGTAGCACCACCAGTCTCTACACTACCAATGAAGATTCTCGTGTACTGTTCCCATTATCCGCCTCACAGATCTGGCTCCGTCGAAGAGACTGCCTTTGTCGCCACATAAGATCTATTACCAACGTTGCCTAGTTCCCGGGATCCAGTATACAACTTCGGACCTGCGAGCCCATCTGGAGCGGCTGCGATGGTACTAAACTACATTGATAGAGATCGAGCAACAGGCAGTCATAGACAACGAAGATATTTTCCTAGCTTTGGTCAGTAATGACAGTGGCGTTCGGGAAATTCAGGAATATGGTCTCGTGCCTTGTATCGGGACAACAAGAATATAGATCCCTCCCGTTCAAACGTACCCCTTCCCCCCAACCTCATCTACCTCCCCTTCCCCATCCCCTCCACAAACCCCCCCTCCAAAACCCCCACCAGCTCCTCCAACCCCCCAACCACCATCCCCGTCCACTCACCCCCCCTCACCTCCTCATTCCCCTCGTCCCCATTCGCCAACAACACCGTCGCAGCCCCAGCCCGATACCCAGCCACCATATCATCCATCGAATCCCCCACCATGATCAACCCCTCGCCTCCGTCCTCCAGCTGCCATTGTTCCGCAATGTATAAAATACCTGCCGGATGCGGTTTGGGCGGGTGGAAGTCGCGCGTTACTATGGGGGAGAAGGTGAAGGTGGGGAGGAAGTTGGTGAGGAGGTGGTGGACTGGTGCGCTGTGTGGGGGAGTAAGATATTTATTACACTACTTCGAATATATCGAGCCTTGTGCTCAATCGTAGATTTAGATAGAACAAAAGAGGGAGAAATGTGATGAACGAATGGAAACGAGATTAACATACTCGAAATTCCGCGTACACAACGCCATCCGCACCCGTCTGCGCTCGAGATACCCCATCAGTGCTTCCAGGCCCGGTTGGGGCTCCTGCAGCGCCATGGCCGCGGTCTCGATGGCGCGGATGGTGGCTTGGGCGGAGGATTGGGCGGGTGAGGGGAGGGCGTGGATGTGCTCGAGGATGTCGGTTGTTTTGGGGATTTGGAGGGCGGTTCTGTGCGGGGGGGAGGGTGTTAGATT
>JAABUV010000034.1_pt1 | contig 177085 bp, 167 predicted proteins | sample 5559971 | NCBI WGS metagenome assembly JAABUV01 (sample SAMN10711881, study PRJNA513362) | rock metagenome | isolation source: Antarctica rocks | place: Antarctica: Victoria Land, Knobhead nord | collected 2015-12-19 | reverse complement strand
AACGCCCCCCACCGCACCTACAACCACACCGTCCCGCACACCCTCACGAAACTAATCCTCCACCTCGCCAACCCCGGCCAAGTCCCCCCCATCCCCGCCACCGCCTACGCCAAAACCCTGCTATCCCTGCAACGCACCCTGAGCGCCGAACTCAACACCACCGGCGACCGCTGGCTCTCCCCCTCCGAAGACCCTTTCGGATGGGACCTCGAATTGGGATGCTTGCTTGAATTCTGGTCGAATCCGGAAAAGGGCGTCAGTCCCCTTCCTGGCGATGCGGGGAGGATGGAGAAGCAGCATTTGACGTTGGGGATATTGCATTCGGTGGTGGAAGGGTTGCTGCAGAGGTTGGTGTATAAGGGTCTTTATGAGTTTGTGTATGTGGAGGTTTTCGACAGTGGCTGGGGGCTTGTGGGGATGGGGTTTGTGAGTCCGTATGCGGTTCGGGGGAATGGGACGACGGCTGGGGTGGTGAGTGTTTTGGCTACGTTGCAGATTGAGGGGAAGAGGTAGGGGGGTTGGGGGTTGGGGTAGTGGTATGTATATGAAGTGGGCAGTTGTGTAAGTTGGTAAGGTGCATTGTGTTCATATACTCCTTCAATTCCTTACTTCATATAAATAAAAGTGGCCGGACCTCCCGTCTTTCCCTATACCACAAACATCACAACCTACCCCTCTGATCCTATCTAAAACCCTCCTGGCCCCTCTTCCCCCCGCCCCCACCTCCCCAAATCCCCAAACACCCAACAACCCACCACTCCAGCTCTATCACACCACTTCTCATAATGCTGTGTTTCTTGAACGAGGGCTGGGAGGGATGGATAGACGGGTATCAAGCGGTGAAAGCTCTATAAGTTGCGTTATTCTATATGTGGAGAAGTTGGTGGATGGGATAATACATGATGTGTGGATTGCAGCGGGGAGGTGGAAGATGGACGATGTTGGGTTAGAGTAAACATGCGAGGAAATTCTTTGCACTTTAGAGGAGAGCGGTTGGTATTGAGAGTGTGGATGGGATGGGAGTCAAGATAGGAACAGGAAAGCTGTACAGTACCCGTACATTTTCAGAGATTAGTGATAAGGTATAAAACAGATACGCACTTTGTGGTATCTATGCGTGATAGAATATATCTTCAAACGGACTGCGAAAGTGGTAGAGGTTCGTACAGTGAGTGGTATCTCCAGTAAAGATCAGGATAAACTATTGCGACGCAGTTTCGCATCCGTTCTTCCCACCATACATTCCTCAACCCCAACGCCATGCTCGACACACGAGAGTTTCTATCGGAACGCAGTATCTACCAAGCCTCACCAGCATCAAAATCGAACCTTGTCAACTCCTTCCCCGCATCCTCAACGTCCTTCTTCGCCTTCATCCGCATATAAAAGATCGGACAGTCCTTACTCGAACAAATAACCTCGCAGTGCAAACTGCCCTGACACCGTTGACACTGCGTCCACAGCCGTCCGAACCTGACTTCCAAGTCGCTGACTTTGGTCAAGGTCTTGGTATACAGCTCTCCAGTACGCGGTCTACAGTCTTCGCACACCGCACCGGCCATTTCGTCCGCGCGCGTCAGAGGTTTCTTGCAACCCATGCATGTCTGCGTTTTCTTGGCGAATTTCATCAGGCCGCCTAGGGAGGGAGCGGCGACGGAGATGGAGCGGGTATGTTCCCCTGTGAGCAGCTGGCCTGCTTTCTTTTCGCCGAGGATGGGGTCGAAGATTCTCCCTAGAGGTTTTGCGAGTTGGTTGTCGAGGTAGTATTTGGTGTCGATGGGGATGTTGTTCTCTAGCACGAAAATCGGATCTTCGGATCTCTCGTAGTTCTTCGCACCGCCTGCTCCTTTTACGATCACGTAGGCGACACGATCGCCTAGGGTGGGGGCAGAGCCGGCGTCTCGCTTCTTCATGCGCTCGGCGAGCTCGACGTGGGCTTGCTTGGCGGTGTAGTCGGATTTCGAGAGAGCTTTGGTAATGACGAGTTTGGACATGTCGACCTTGTTCTGAAGCAAATCAGAGATGGTATCTTTCACATAGCTATGAAGATCAGTCAGAGTCTCAGAGCATAGAGAGTGTGGGGTCATACTCTTGCGCACCCTGAACATCTCGATCAATGAGGATCTTGCGCAGGATAGTTTCAATGACGTTCTGGACCAGACGGCAGTTATCTCGTCTTACGGTTTCGATACCCTTGCTGTCCATCTTGTCATATTTTTCTGGACTCGTCCAATATAGGCCGGCATATCGCTTCTTGTTGATCAGTAGGTAAGGAAAGTAAACCTTCTCGAATTCCAGCTTGATCGGCTTGATGAACTTGGCCGACACGAACTGGGCGGCGTCATTCCCCAACTCCATGGCCTTTTCTATCTCCTGGGGCCCGAATTTAACCATCACTGAGTCAGTGTCGCCATATATGACTGAGGCATCATGCGAATACCCATTGGCTATAGTGTATCGTTTTTCGACTTCTTCTTTAGTCCTTTCGATCATTTGTCGACCATAGCTGGTGGTACTACTCGCAATAGCAAGACAAGGTAGCTTTCCGACCGTCGCACCTGTAATCCCGTAAACACTGTTGGCACTGACTTTCAAAGCCAGCTGTCGGCCGTTGAGGACAGCCTTTTTGAAGGCGTCAGTCTCCACTGCTAGCTCCTTTTTCGCTCGCTTCCTAGCCCCCAGCAACTCCTCCAGGATCTGTGTGAGTAAGCCCTTCCGGATCTTCGCCGTGCAAAACATATCTCCATTAGGCGTGACAATGTAGTCTTCGTTTTTGACAAGGTTCATCTTCTCAACGCTAGTCTTGTTTAGTAAAGTCGTATAGCAAAGATTATGTGCTTGTATGATACTAGGGTATAAGGAAGCAAAATCGAGCGTAGCAATCGGAACGTCGTAATATCCTCTAGTGGGTTCAATGACAGTTGCACCTTCGTACTGGTCCTCAGAGGCGTCGCTTCGTAAATTAGGAATAACAAGGTGCTGCTCCAGCGCTTTCCGGAAGAGCTGACTGATGAATTTGACCTGCTGGCCCCTGGCCAGCAGGTAATTGAAAGGGACTCCGGTGACTCTGGCCATTTCGGTGTAGTTGACAAGACACATCAATTTGTCCATGAGCCGTTGTGGCAGAAAAGCATCTTTGAGGCAGTAGACAGCGAGTCGCCGCCGTGACTCTGGCGTCCCGTTGAAGAGTTCTGTAATCATGGTATGGTGCACATCTTCCTTCTGCTCCCCCAGGAAATGTGCGCAAACGGCGTTGAGGGTATAACTTCGTAGCTGATGGTCTCGTTGCACGAGCTGCAGCAGGTCCAGCTGCAGGCGTCCGTTGGTATTCGTAGCTTTGGTATCTCTGTTGCCCATCTGCTTGCTCGAGAAGTTGGTTTCCTTAGCTTGGGATGCCATGTTCTTGAGCCTTGTCCATTGATTGAATCTCGTGCATTTTAGATGTTTTGCTCGATCCAGTAAGTATGGAAAGTCAAAGTTGGCGATGTTGTACCCAATGATGACATCCGGATCTACCTTCTCCAGGAAATCTCTCCATGCCATCAGCATCTTCTCCTCAGCATCGAACTCGAAAATCTGGGTATTGACGATGAGACTGCACGTATCAAGGCAGAAAACGTTTCGTACAAATGGTTTGGCGTCCCCGTATTTCGTAACGACGTTTGCGATCTGGATGACAGGATCTTGGTTGGCTTCTGGAAAGATGCCTTTTCGACCAGCACACTCAATATCGAAGGAGAGTATACGAAGCGGGGCCATCTTCGCCCACTCCCCATCATTTGAGTGGGCAATGAGGTCTCGGTAGTGCACGCGCGCCTCTATTTGGCAGTTCGAATGGCGGTCTTTGTGAGGGATTATGTGATATTTGCTGTGGGGAGCTTCAACCCAAGACATGCCTGTCACCTACATAGTATATCAGCTCCGGACGCACCTTCAGCATCGCCGGCTTAACTCACTCCAGTATCAATCATGAATCGCAAGACGTATTGAATGCTATCAAAAGTCAAGATCCCACCATCCACCCCCTTCCACATCTGCTTGTAGTTTGTATTTCCACTTTCGATTGTCGTCCGCACCCTGTTGATGAACTTTGGGTCGGTGACTGTGATCTTCAGATACGGACTCTGTTGATTACCTTGAAATCCGAACAAGTTCTCCCGCATCACCATCTGGACCGAATGTATGGCCGGTTGATGTTGCGCCAATTGAGTCTCCAGATATGCCTTGAAACCTTCCGTATCCGTCTTCGCGAAGGAGACTGGCGCCGCTACATACAAGTAGTGGAGGAAGTCAGTGACATGAAGGAGGACAGAGTGACCAGTCTATAATGGTAACGGTCAGCATGAATCTTCATACTCTGTCTGGTGTAATCTTGACCTCAGTAACGCCAAATAATTTCACAGTAGTCCTCCCTCCATTCAACGTCCCCTCCTCCGCCTCAATCTGCTGGAAGACCAGAGCATCCTTCCCCTCGTCGAAATCACCGAGCCCCGGCCTTTCCCACTGCTGATCCTTCTCCGAATTTCGCTGCTTCAAGCCACTGATGTCCTGGGTCAATTTCTCCAACACTTCCTCTTCAAATTGACTCTTGGGCTGACTCGAGCCAAGTTTGGGGCCATTCTGGCTCAGTTTGAGCCGCTTGGATGGTGAAGAGCCTATATCCAGTTTTCTTCTCTTGGCTGTGGAGGGGGAGGGGAGGCTAGCCTTAGGATTAGCATGGGCTTTAGTTGAGTCGGCCAATGCCCGCTTTGGTGTCTTCAACGTAGCTGCTGGCATCTTCAAGGCACCTTTGGTGGTCAAATTGGCATTGTGGTCATTCGCGGCGAGATATCCTTCTCCCACAGAAGGGCGCGTCATTCGCGTCGGAGTTAATTACGTGAGACGCTAGTACTAGCTTTGGCATTAGAAAGCCGCATCGTCGATAGGAATAGGACACATTATTTATCAAAACTCTCCCCGAGCATAATAACACGATCGAGTGATGACAGCCGACTGCCCCAAACTAACCACTTATTTCTGCTCGTGTCCCATTCAGCAACATCGTCCGGAGCAATGTTAGTTGAACCTCAACCCATTCGAGCACATCATGGGGCGTGATGGCAGTCAATGCCCGAACGCGCTCGGTCATACGCAGTAGGCTTTGTTGGGTACTTTTATAAAAGTAACAGGCGTCGAGACACCTTACAGCGTAGCCTAAAGATGTGGGCGCAGGCATCATATCAGAGGCTTGGTTTGGTATTTTGGCAGTCGTCTCATGCTAGGACAATTGAGGTTATGCGTAGAGCGAGAAAAGTTCCCAGCGAATGATGATCGATTTTATGTTGCGGGAGTATTTCAATAACTTTAGGACTGATTTTCATCGAGATACCTGAACAGCTCTAGATCACAGCATTCGGAGCATTCGATACATACATGCAAAGCTACATACCGCGCACAAGATCCTATTATGTAGATTTTCAGGTCTTCCCGTGCTATGCGATACCCACAAACGCCGACGCTATGCCTGACATGCTGCTTGGAAGAAATCGTCAAGGAGCCGCGCTAATCTCAATGCTATAACAGGCTTTAAAGGCTGATTCGTAAAGGGCCGGCGAGAAGATTTCGCTTATTATGACTCGTCCCACTCGTGACATTCGTGGTCGTCAACTCGCCAATGTCGCACCAATCTTTGTATTTCTGGAAAGCTATCAGTACCATAATCACAGACCGTGCGAGGCTAGTAAACTCACAATACAGCTCAGGTACCGACACCATCGACATGTCGTAGGCTTTGTGTTGTAGAAGTTTCTCAAGAGCACAATGAAGCAGACGAGAGCAGCGATCAGTGCAATAGCTCGTACCACCCACCACACCCACCAGAGAGGCTTGCGACCTTTGAAAAAAGCAACAGGCTCTCTGGCGAAAGCTTTGATACCCCCATCTTCATCGCTTTTCCGGGACCGCTTCACGGATGCATACGGTGGCAAGTCCGCGCCAACCCTTCGGCGCAAAACGTCCGGAGAATGCAATAAGCAGACTCCTAGTGCCAAACCCATGAGGAAGCCACCAATGTGCGAGAAGTTATCCAGACCGGGCAACAAGCCCAACGCAAAGGAAATAACTATGTCGAACAGCAGCCATGCGAGATCGGCCCAGGGAGATTTGACCTCTCCCCAGTGATAAAGCAGATCCAGAAGGTTGAGGGCAATTATACCGAAGAGAGAGCCTGAAGCACCTGTAGAGGCGATACCTTCTGGGGCCAGATTCCCACCGAGAATGAAGCCGAATATCCCGCTACTAAGATAGACGAGGAAGAAGCGTAGAGAGCCGATCTCCTTCTCCATGTCTCGTCCTAAGAGGAGCTGCAGTATCATATTGAAAGCGATGTGTATGAAACCGGCATGTAGGAAAATAGGTATGATGAAGCGATACCACTGATTAGGGTGGCTTGTCTCGGAATATGCCTTGTCCCCGAAGCCGCAAAGGTTATTCAATTTGCACTGGTTGTCGAGTGCTAGAGGGTTTGACGTGGTGTTTGGACATGGCCATATATCGTTGAAGTTCTTGGACGGCTTCCGCATGCATGGAACATAGCGCGCGCCCATGTTGATCAGTACGTATGGGGAAGGACCGATCATGGGATTAAACTGAGGATGAATTTCGATAGGGGTTTTGGTCAAGACGCCTGAGCCTGTCAGCGCTGGACCAGGGGATGACGAGCTACGTGCTCTTACCATTCTTCGCCAACTCTGCGATGAAGACGCAGATCTGTATCAGAGTGAATGTGTAAACTACCCAAGGTATTTTCCCACCAAAGAAACCTTGCTTCCTTCTCCGTCGAGCTGCATTTTGTGGTGGCCTGTCTATGATGGCTGGGTCATCTGCTAGGTGGTCATGCATTGCCAAATCCGAGTCTCCTTTGCTTGGATTGTGTCTCAGCGGTATATTGTCTGAATAGGCTGCCTGTTCATGCTCCCTGCCGCCTCCACCAGATGCATAGTATGGAGATGGCAGGCTTTGTTGGCTTTGGTCGGCGTATGGTCGATAGCTTGAGTCTTCGAAAGAGGGCGATGACATATAGGGTGCAGAAGGTTGTGCAGGATGAGAACTGTAGGTTGTATATGGATCTGGAGGAAGTGGTGGCAGGGCAACATTGGAGTTCTGCTGGTTGGGACGTGGGGTTGGTGGGGAGTTGTAGTACTCGTTGGCTGCCATGATGGGCGAGATGGTGTGTGAGAGGTTGTAGTATGCGTTTGGGATTGTGAGCAGGCAGGTTTATGAGATCAGGCAAGGCCGTAGGATGGGCGCTGGAAAGGGCGACAGCTGCGGCAGATTGTGTCTCGGCAAACAGAGGAACTCAACAGCAGCGACTTGCCAGTACAAAGACAAAGACGAAGGCGCTGGAGGTGAGAGTGAGAAGATATCCATGAGGAGAGAATGAGGGATGGAATTGTTGTGTCTGAAAATAGAAGACTCTACTCGTGTTTGGTAGATCCTTCAACCAAAGCAGCTTAGGATCCGGGCGGTGTTCCTAGCGCGTGGATCACCCGGGCCCCGGGCCAGTAATGTTGATTTTAGGCTCGCCGTTGCAGGGCTGGCCCCCATACAAGCCGCTGTGGAGGCGTCACCAAGGAAGACAGACCTCTCGGCCTTTTTCATGGAGGTTTCATTGCTGCTTCTTCTGACCAGTGCTTAGGTCACTTGGCCCATTGCACTGCTCTCGCTGCTTGTCTCTGCGTCAATCTGGCCTTGAATTACCAATCCTGCGTCGCATACGGATTGGAGGCACGGCCATGGGAGCATGAGCGTCTTGCCTTTTTGACATTGTCTCAAAAAGATGATGAGCCCACTATCGTCACCTTCAGTTCTAGCATCACCAATGAAACACGGACGGAGAAGCTGGGCAAAGAAGTGCGAACGCGCGTGTTGCTCGGTGGCCACTTACTTCCCATTAGCCTTTATCTATGGCTTGACGACATGGGCGATATGGGTGGAAGCTGGCATAGGTCTTTTGGCAGACTACAAGGGCTGGAAAAGTGGGCCCCGTCTAGTGTGTCTTACTTGGGTAGTAGCTGATAATGCTGTGAGCATAGGCACAATATCCTCTGTTCTTGGAGTCATTCTCTACGTCCTCCTCAACTGGTGCTACACAACGGCCGTCTTCACAGATCCAGGATCGCCCCTCAACCAAGATTATTATAACGTCTTGCCAGGGTCCGGGAAACCCACCTCCGGCTACACCTCCCTCCCTACGCATGAACCGATACAACGGGACGCTTCTTCTTTCACCGTCAAATCCACGGGTGAGTCCAGATTCTGCAAGAAGTGCAAGGCCCGCAAGCCGGACCGTGCACACCATTGCTCGACATGCGGCCGATGCGTTTTGAAAATGGATCATCACTGTCCTTGGCTGGCGACGTGTGTCGGATTGAGAAATTACAAGGCCTTCCTGCTGTTCCTCCTTTACACGACGTTCTATTGCTGGCTTTGCTTCGCTGTGACGTCGACCTGGCTTTGGGGGGAAGTCTTGAGCGACAATCAGTACACCGAGAGTTTCATGCCAATCAATTACGTCTTGCTGTGTGTGATTTCTGGGATCATAGGCTTGGTCTTGACAGGCTTCACAGGGTGGCACTTAAGCTTGGCGTGCAGGGGTCAGACGACTATCGAGTGCTTGGAGAAGACGCGGTACCTCAGTCCCCTACGGAAGACTATGCGAGCAAACAGCCATAAGAGTGCGAATGGAAAGGGAGGGCAGAGTTATGGACAGCAGCTTGCTGAGATCCATGCAAACGCGCTGCCAGGCGTCACAAGACCTGAAGAAGGGGAAAGTATGGTTGCGGACGAAGATCTCGAACAAGGTAGACAGGCACGAAGATCTTCGCGAAGGGACTACAATGAAGTTGAACAGTCGAGGGAACGGCAAAGGTATGAAGACTATCTCGACGAACGAGACTCCGAAAAGCTACCAAATGCCTTCGATTGGGGTTGGAGGAGGAATTTACAGCACCTCTTCGGACCTAAGCCTCTTCTGTGGGTTCTTCCAGTGTGCAATACTTCGGGTGACGGGTGGCGTTGGGAGCCGAATCCGGAATGGATGGAACAACGGGAAGCGATCAGACGGGACCGAGAGCGACAGTGGCAAGAGAATGAGGAAAGAGGGGGACATGAGTATTCGGGTGGGCCTAACAGACAGCCACAGAGATGGCCCACCGGAGATGGTTCGGACCGACACTATCTAACAACGTCTAACGGAGTGATTGATGTGCCAGTATCGGGCAGTAGGTCGCCTGGTAAAGCCGATCATATCTTGGGAAGGACTGATGAGTACTTCGACCGAAGCTTTGATGACGGCAGCCCATCTAGCAGGATGTCTATGAAGACACTGCGGCGGCGTGGTAGCTTTGATGGGAGCAGTGATGACGATTACGATGTGAGTAGTGACGAGGAATCGAAGACTGCTCAAGACTCGCTGTACAATGGCCAGCCCAGGGGCGAGGATGGAGGGCGTAAGAGAGATTGAGTGCAATCAATGTCATTGAACAGTGAGCTTCTCACTGCACTCAGCCTTCCCATGACGAGGCTAGGAGGAGCAAAAGTCAAACAGGGATGCAACAGCCTAGGGACGACTAGGAAGTTGACAGATATCGAGACAAGGCAAAGGTCTCCTCGAACCCTGGCCCTGGGTCGAAGTTCGTCCACCACTTCATGAGCCTTGGTGGCGCTAGCGCTTCAGGCGCTTCATGAGGAAACATCGTTGGTTACCTTGATGATGGAAGCACTCCCATCTATCAACACTCCACCTTACGTCTCAACAGCCCCAGGATCATAACAATAGAAGCATCCACATCATGTTAGATCTACAAATGGAATAGCGATGCATCGATAATTCCTCCAGACTTCTCCAAGACCGCAGCACGTACCATCACCATGGTATGTACGAGTGACATCTGCCCTCGCTGTACAGAGTGCACCAACTGTCACAAAAGCGACCTGTACGACTTGAGTGCCAAATGCCGCGTGAAGTACGCCAGGCGTTGCTCGCACTGGAGAAGGTCTAGGTAAGAGACAAGCTGGCACGCTTCTCATTGATCGAGCTCAGATTGACGCAGGAAAGCATTCCATCGGGCCCGAAAGAAAGTCAAGCAAGAGACCGTTAATCGGGATGATTATCATGATGAGCCTTTGACTGAGGAAAAGCCTATCTGCTATGATGATCCACTAAACGAAGAACGCCATAACGACAGCTATATGTCGCACGCTAAAACTGCTCTGGTTCCAGTCCATGTGGGTGCTTTTTCTCGACAGCAATCTCCTCAAGCTCCGCAATTTGGTCAACAAGCATCAGACGCGCAGTTCCATCCTACCAGACCTCCCCACCAGCTTTATGCAGAGCCATATCTACCTTCAAGAGTTCTCCAACATCCTCTTGTCCATCAGACTCAGCATACTTACTACCAGGCCCTTCCTGTACCACAACATCCGCCGTTTCTAGCCGAGCCTGTTCCCTCCATGCATCCTCCAGGCATCGCTCAATATCAGCGTCCATTCTATCAGGTCCCTCCTGTGCCACAGCATCCGCCGTATCTGGTCAACCCATCTCCGTCCATGCATCCTCCAATGCAAACATCTTGGACGTGGACCCAGCAGCCAATGCCGCCAGTGCAGTGGCAGTATCCCCCACATCCAAGCTACCTCTCTCACCAGCCCCCAACTCCTCAACCTCAGCAGATATTCGACGCGCCGCGCAAAAGTCAGTTGACTTCGTATATGCCTATTAAGCGGACATCAAATGCTGGACAACACGCTCCAATCAAACAAGGGCAATTGCGGACCCTGGCACCAAAGTTGCTTGCATCACAAGAGCAACCCCAGGGAACATTGTACAAAGCATCAGCGCAGCTCGATCAACGCGTTCAAGCTGCACATGATGCCGAAGTCGTGACCCAAACGCAGCCGGTACAGAACTGTATCCCATATCCTGGCAGGGCACTCGTTTCAGGGGGGTTCACCGAGGTATGGCCGGGACGAGTGCCCAAGATGCCAGGATATGCGATACAGGCCTCACGCCGTGCAGCGCGGAATCAACTGCAGCAAAATGTACAAGCCGCACAAGCTGCCCTCAATAGATCGCGAACAACAGTGGAGCAACAGGATCAACAGACTGCTGGACACCAGAAGCCTCGACTAGCAGCCGAACTATCGGCATGTATTCTACCTACTGACGAGCCTCAAGCAACGACGCCTGGACAACAAATCCAAACTCACAAGCATCCCATAAGTTCGCCGCCAAGACCTCGTCACCATCCTTTCGAAGCTTCTCCTGCCCTTACGCCTCAGACCGAGGCGGGACCAAAGTCCCTACCCCTCGGACGAACATCGATCGTACCAGACTCACAACCCACCCTTTCGCCCTCTCACGCAGATCAAGATAGGGACACCCTAGAAATCTCGATATCCGCAGATCAACACGAGTAAGTCCTCAATCTCCAAGCTCGCAATCACTGCAGATTACTCACAACATCCTCCTACAGAATCCGCGCCGCGTATTGGAAGCGAGAATTCGAGTGCCATCCAGCCAGACATCGAGACAGCACGTCAGCTTTACAAGCTGCCATGGCAGAAAAGCTTGTCAAGGCACAGGAGGCTGCAGATAGGTTGGGAGGCTTCGTTGGAATGAGCTGGGGATTGTGGGAGGGTCTTGACGAGTATAGTAATCATTACCTTTTGGTTTCTAGGGATGGAAAGAAGTGAGGAGTGACAAGTTTTCGGAGTTTTGCTCGTGTGGTCTTCTCATCGCAAGCTTCTCCCCCTTATTACAGCACGCTTGCCGTTGGAGTGATACTGCTCGTATCTCTTGAGCCATTGCTCATATTGTAAAATCAGACAACGCTCAAGGAAAGGGGATTGTCCATAGTCGCCGTCGTCCAAAACTACCCAAGAAAACATCACATCGCCATACCCGCGTGCTTCACCCTTACTACCCTACTCCTTGACTACCAAAACCCCAACACCATCCCTTCATCCCTCCACCATCACCATAAACCCACAAAACAACCCAATACACCCAACCCCCACCCTCAAACCCATCCCCATCCCAGCCCTAACCACCCCCCCAATACCCTATCATCATCACCATCCCATCCCATCCCATCCCATCCCAAACCCTCCAGCCCCTCGCGAGAGAAATCACGAAACCTACTCCATACACCTCCAAGCCTCGAAAAAACCCACAATTGGGAGGAGGTTTGGGGGACTAGGGGGAAGGGGAAGGGGAAGGGGAAGGGGAAGGGGAAGGGGGTACTAGCAAGAGTAATGGTGATATCAATATCCCACATACATCGCAGCAACACCTCCGATGCCGATGCCGATGCCGATCCCAGTCCCTATTCCCTGTGCCTGTTCCCAATCCTATCAACCCATGTAAAATACATCAAAACACAATCCACTATCCTATCGTCGTACCTCAATCATACTTACTCTCACCCTTACCCTTACCCTTACCCTTAGCCTCACACCCATAGGTATATCTGCTTCCACAATTCACAACCCACAAGCCACAAATCACAATCTCCAACCCAATATCAGCAAGCAAGCAAAAAGAGAGAGACCGGCAACATTGAAATTCCCCAAAGTGTGCTTAATTGATTGATTGATCGATGGATCGATTGATTAGTTGTGGATATATCCATCTACCGTAGTGTACAAGCACCCACCCCCCTCCCCTCTTATCAGCCACCACCTCCTCTCCTATCGAGATCCATCATCTCCATCATCGTCTCCCTCATCTCCATCATCATTATCTCCGCCATCATATCCACAAGAAGGAGAAGAATGCAGGCATGAATATACTAAATACTAAGAATGAATAACATTCCGCAAGCTCGCAAGTATACCAATCGTTACACCATATTCATATCAATATACATATCCATATCCATGTCAATGTCCAATGTCCAATGTCCAATGTCGCAAGTCTGATAAAAGAAAGGAAAGAAAAGAAAGAGAAGAAAAAGAAGAGAGGAGAGGAGTTGCATGCGACCATGACCATATATCCATGCCAACCATATCCATATCCATATCCGCAACTCATCGCAACCACAGCTCATCGCACACCATCCCTATCCATTCGCCATGCCCTCACCCCCAGTCAAGCTTCAGACCAGCTCAGACCCATATCGATCCATAAGAACATGAAGCGCATTCCGAAAGCACATCGCAGAAGTCCCATCGTAAAATAGCGGTAGAGACATGACATTGGCGTACTTCTCACTGAACGAGTGTGGTGTGTGGGCGGCAAGAGGAGGTTTACATGATGCAGCAGCCGAAGCCTGGAGAGCCTGATTGGTATGGTGTTTATGTTAGTTTGGGAAGGTTTTTGGGGAGGGGGGTGAAGGGGAGGGGAGGGTGGACATACCACGAGCGTCGTGGGGCTGGGGGATGGGGTTTGGGGCCGCGATGGTGGTGGCGGAGGTGATGAGGGTGGAGGGAGACATTTTGGTTGTGGGCGGGTAGGTTGGAGAGTAGGTGAGGTGAGGTGAGGTGGTTTGGTATATGGGATGAGTTGATTTGAGTTGATTTGGTCTGGGAGGGATGGGTGTTAGTATTTGCAAGGAAAATTAGGAGAAGAAGGAGGATGGATGAGTGTGAATTGAAGGGATGCTTACCAATTGGATGAAGGTTTGAAGTGGAAGTCAAAGTTGATGAATTGAGATTGTTTGTAGGTTTTTTATGAAGAATGGAAAAGGTTGGAAGAAGGATGGAGGTAGGAAGTCTTATATGATCACTCAAGACTCGATACTCGACCACGGTGTCAATGAATGAAAGTATTCACTTCAAGATGTTATCAAATGGGTATTGTACGCCTTGTTTTTGTTGGGTGTTAGGAGGGGAAAATGACGAGCACCAGGGTCCCTGTCCTCTGTCTAAGTTCATTCAGGGTAGTGAAGTGACACAATTGAATTAGAGAATATCGAGTCTTTGTGGCTGCCGCTGTGAGCTTTGTAGGGGATTGATATTGTAGGTTGAGGTTCTTAGTATTGTAGTTGTGTGGTGAAAGGAATGAGTTGAGTGAATACGTTCGATGATAACGAAAGCGTTCAGATGGATCGTTCGTTCGTTACACAATAGACATGATTGTACCCTTGAAATGATGACGCTGTTGTTGAGGATTCATGTACGTACGATTGTCCAAGTGGCGCCTCAATCCTATCGTGGGTCAAAGGGGGCCGATACGGACTTTGCTGTCGAGTGTTGTGGTATGTTGCCGATTATAACCGTTTGCCGTCAGCGCAACACCACATGCTCATACACGTTGCCACTGTTAGGAGACTTTCATCAGGCATGGCGAGCTGCTCTTCTGTCACCTGGCAGATATGTTGTACAAGCTAGGTGTCATAGCTCCAGGTAACAGGCCCGTGAAACTTCCCACAACACAACTTGGACTCGGGCAAAATTCCTAGTATGCTTTTCGCCTCCAATCCATTTTGGAAGGTCTATCCTTGATAAAGCTCATCATACGGTAGGCTGAGGCGAGTACCAATTGACACCTATCGTTACACCCGCATCGCAAAGCTCCGGGTAAGCTCTGAACAAGCATTACTTTGACCTGCCTCTTCCATATTCAAAAAGATAAATGCATCGCCTACCTGTGGGGAAGGTGGCGCCAAAGCCCCGAATATGTTCTCGATCCTGAACTGAGAGATTACTGCATTCGGCCGTAGCGCGCGATGCTGGCAACATTCCAGGAGCAGCTTGGTGTGTCTTGGCATCATTCGACCTAGGTGAATACGGTTAGCGTGCTCGGCAAGGTGGAGACGCTAGTCTTTAATGAAAGCGTTCCCCGCCAAGGTACATTTTGTTCGATTAATTCACAGCTACTCTACTATCTAGAGCTATTTGAAGAAATACACTCATAAAAAATGATGCATGGCGCGGGCAAACTATGCATATCTACATCTTGCGCACATTTTCGACGACATTCTTCAAGATGCTCTCGTACAACACATTGGTCCTACGCAAAGACTACTATGTCAAATCTTTACGCTTACACGACAGCTACTCCGGTACAGAGACCTTCTCGGATCAAGGACATCCTCATTGCCTCCACGATTCTTCTGGCGGCTGGAATAGGCTATAATTACATCACCAACACACGCGCTAGCGTCCATCGGTGGCTCACAGTACCCCTGATTCGAGCCGTATGGCCCGACGCAGAGGACGCTCACGAAAGTGGCGTTAGACTTCTCAAGGAACTTCACCGGTTTGGCCTCCATCCTAGGGAAAGGGGTCGACTAGACGACGCAAAAGACCTTGAGACAGAAGTCTTTGGCTATACTCTGGTCAATCCGCTGGGTATCTCAAGCGGTCTAGACAAACATGGAGAGATCCCGACTCAACTTCTAGCACTTGGGTAAGTAATTCTCGAAGCTCGCTGTCCTTTTTATTTGCTTGAGACATATCGTTCTAGGGATCACGGTGCCTACTGGACGAAGCAATACTGACTCCGATAGTCCAGCAGTGGTCGAGGTGGGTGGCGTAACCCCAACTAAGCAGAGTGGGAATCCCAGACCTCGAGTATTTCGAATCGTTTCTCAACAAGGAATGATAAATCGTTACGGCCTTAATTCGGACGGAGCGACGCTTGTAGCTGCTCGACTGCGGCAGAGGGTCCGTGAATTTGCTTATAAACAAGGATATGGACTTGACGAGGATGCCGAGCGATACGTCTTGGATGGTGATGCCGGTGTTCCCCCAGGATCGTTAGTGAAAGGCAAGCTTTTGAGCGTGCAGGTTGCGAAAAACGACTCTACATCAGAAGGAGACTTAGAAGCGATCAGACGAGACTATATTAACGCAACAAGCTTGCTTGCCAAATATGCAGACATTATCGTGGTAAATGTCTCTTGTCCCAATGCACCAGGCTATCGGGATCTTCAGCAAATCGAGCCTCTGACAAAGATACTTACTGATGTTGTCGCTGCAGCTGCGTCAGTAGATAGAAAGGTGAAGGTGAGAACAATGGTAAAAGTAAGTCCGGACGAAGATACGGAAGAGCAGATTGCCAGCATATGCGCTGCAGTATGGAGGTCCGGTGTGGATGGAGTTGTCGTCGGGAACACAACTACTACAAGACCCGAAGGGACAAGCTTGTCGAAAACCGAGGCCCTTATTATGGAAGAGCAAGGCGGCTATTCTGGTCCGCAGCTTTTCCATCGCACCGTAAGCCTTGTGAAAAATTATCGTCGGATATTAGATTATCCTTTGCATGATCAAAACATATCGCAGCAAAGGCAGCTGCAACCTGATGAGGCGACGGCCATCAGGATCAAGGCGTCAGTCAGACGCGATGAACAGAACCTAAAAGAGGCTTCCGACGAGCCAATCAATCAGCCTCTAATACGCGTCCCGCATTCATCACCCACGACAGGCGGCATAGGGTCAGATCTTGCTTCTGCTCCTGCTTTAACCTCTTCGCAGCACCTCGAGCAATTTTCCACGTCAAAAGTACCTGCACAGCCAGCTACACTTACTTCAAAGATTATCTTCTGCACCGGGGGAATCACCAATGGGCAGCAAGCATTGGAGGTACTAAATGCTGGGGCTTCGGTGGCTCAGATATATACTGGTATGATCTTATCAAATATAAGGGCGCTATCTGCTGACGATTAGTACAACAGCTCTTGTTTATGGTGGTGTAGGGAAAATAACCTCTATGAAGCAGGAGATGAGGCATGAAATCCGAAAGGCCCTTAAGTCAAATGTCTGACCGAGAAGGGCAGTAGACAGGAGAAGTCACCTGGAATATGGTAGGGTTGTCGCGTAGTTTTAGCACCTCCTAGACTCTGGCAGAGGAAATGGTGTTATATTACGAAGTAGATGTAAATGTTGATTGTTTTAATGTGTTCAGCTGATTTTATAGGTATCATTCAAGGTATTTCGAGATCTCAGCCCCCCCCCTCCTCTTTTCTCTCAAGAAATTCACTTATCTTCCACACTTCTTCGGTAAAATTACGGTTAAAATTTTCTTCACCCACACAGATTTTATTACTCACAGTCTTCGTCCTACAAGTCAATCATCTTCTCTAAAAGCGCTACTGCACTCTGTTAACCCTCGCATCAAGAGGCATCAACATGGGTGTCGTCACGAGAAGTAAGAAACAGAATAGTGGGAAGACGGTCAGTAATGTCCTGGTACCCTTATCCCCATCAACCATTTCCAGAACCTCCATTGACAGGCTTCAAAAGTTGCGCCCATCAACCGCATCTAAGAAACACTTCGAAAAAGCTGCAGGCCAAGTAAGGCTCTACATCATCTCTATTATCATCTCTATTTGCGTCTTGCTTTACTAATAGGCCTCTATAGAAGGGAAAGTCTGTCCGTGGCAAGCCGCCACCATGCCATGTATGTGGAAAGCAGTTCCGCAATACACTCTATCAGGAACAACACTACAAATCACACACGAAAACGACCCGCATCCCCAGTCTCGAACCGGGATGCAATAAAATCTTTGAAAGACGGAGAAATTTACGTCTGCATCAACAAGGAATTCATCAAAGGAAATGGAAAGTCGATTGCTCCGAATGTGGAAAACCCTTCCTTGGTCGACGCCACCTGAAAGACCACATGGTAGTGCATATTAATGACAGAAAAAACACATGTGATGTTTGTAAAGCGCCATTCTTAGGCATCGAAAGACTTCAAACGCATATGCGGAGAAAGCACGAAAGGATACAGGATTTTTGCGCCAAATGCGAGATCAATATTCGTGGCCAGGAGACAATCGAGGAGCATATGCTTCGTCATGAGACTCGGCCAGACCTTGTTTGCCGTCACTGCGATGTCCTCTTCTCCAGTAAAGCTGCCGTACGAGACCATCTCCGTTATATCAATGGCGAGACGCCATTCCCGTGCGACGAGTGCGATCAAGCCTTTAGCTCTCATAGCGAAGTTGGCCTACACAAGGCTAGATATCACGGACACAGACAATATGTCTGCGATGTCTTGCATTGCGGCAAAGCCTTCGCGAATCTGTGCCAACTGCGCAGCCACAAAGCCAAACACCATGACGGGACAGGCTTTGTATGCCCTATCTGCGGAGAAGAGTATTTCAATCCGAACGCACTCGACATTCACATCAGGGAGCATAAGGGAGATACTCCGTATGTATGCTCATTTCCTAGATGTAGCAAGAAATTCGTAACCCCGTACCGCCTCCATCAACACTCTCGCAACCACACCCAATTCAGGTGCGATTCTTGTGCAAGATATTTCGACACAGCTGTGGCAAGACACCAACACAAACAGACGTGTCCAAGATACGTGTGCTCGAATTGTAGAAAAAGAGGACCAAGCGATGAGTATGAGAATCATAAAGCAGCTTGCAATCTCAGCAAAATTTGGAAGAACGGATCAAAGACCATGACCGTTGAAGACTTTCAAATAGGTGCGACCACGTTGCAGGAATATTTGGAGGCCAACAAGATTGAGGTCAGTGACCAAGCCGATAGATTTCGATCATTGTGGGAATCCAAGTCGCCCAATCTGTTTTTGATTGATACCGAATTCGCTGGCGACTTGTTGCTGGAGATATGCGTTATGAAAGCAGACGGAGAGGTAATCGTCGATACTATCGTCAATCACCAGACTCAGATCCAAACATGCTGCGATCGAGTGGACTACGATATGCGTAGTTCAATTACCAAGGTCTATGGGACTGACAGAGATCAATATACTCCAGGCATGACGATGGAACTAATTGCAGAAGCTTTAGTTGATGGAGGCTTTGGTCCGGAGTCTGTTCTTGCAGAATGGTCCTCAGGTCGCTGTGATTATTGGAAGATTTTCAATTTACTTAACCACGTTGGTCTGGAACATCTCATGCCTCCCAGAGCCAATAGTTGGCAATTCTTGTTAGATTGGAGCAAAGTGGTAAAGAAATCGAGATCGGCTTTAGACTGCCGCTTATCAGTACTTTATCTGGCGCTACAGCCTGGCGATACGTGGTTGCCACGGCACGCACACCGAGCCGGGCCTGATACGTTGATGCTGCTGAGGATGATACAATTGTATTTTGACTATGTCACAAACCTGAGGCAGAAAACGCAAGCAAGAATTACGGACTTCTTTCAGGGCCGGGGCACATCCGATTCATCTACCATCCTGGAAGACTTAGGCGAGATCGACTAAGATCCTGTACATACGTAAAGTTATGACAAGTGAGGTATACTCTTCCGTCTTAGCCATTGAGTGCCTCTAACTTCAGTTAAGCTATCCCATGTCCTGGCACGGCATCCGTTTTAGGGGTTTCTGCCGAGGTACAGCCGAGACGGATGCCAGAGTTGCCAGGACATGGGATAGTCTACGGTCGAGCTGGTACGAATGCTCAAGACGAGATGCAAGAAGAGATAAGGAAGAGCCTAGAGGTCGAAAGTCCATAGAACACAGGCATAGTATTATGACTGATTCATGATGTGGAAAGAAGATGCCTTCTCTACGTATATGAATTCTGCCTAAGTGCGTAGGGTGCGGAAGCCTTCCGCAAGGAAGGCGCGCTAGACGAATGGCGCTATTGATAATAGCGATAATAAGCAAATGCCTATAGCATATAAGCGAGTAACTTAAGAGCGATTTACTATTAATAACTTATAGAGGTAGAGGAAACCTATAAGTACTATAAACTAATAATAATAATATATACTAACTAGTAAGCTACTCGCTTATACTACTAAAAACTACTAGGATAATAGTTATTTTCATAGATATTAAGGCGTAGTATATATATAGAAGATACTAGTAATAATTATTTCTTATAAGTATATATATATTAATCCTTATCTCTTTAAGTTCTTAAGACTTTACTCTTAGATAATTTAATAAGAAAGTATTTATATAATAAAAGTTTAAAAATCTAGAGTATATTAGATAATAGATATAATACTTCTCTTTATAATAATTCCTATTATTAATAAAGGCTAGTTAAAAAAAATTATATAATTATATTTTAAAAGGATATATATATAGTATTTATATTACTATATAAAGCTTGTATTTAATTAATACTAGAACTATAAGCGTATATTTTAACTAATAATCTGAACCTTTAACTAAGTAAGAAGCGCCTGGTAACATTCGGGCCTGTAAGTATTCGTAGCTATCGGGATATGTATTATTAGCGATCGAGGAAGTCTTAATAGCAGAAAGGCTTAGATAGTAATTGACTTGATCGACTTGAAATAGTACGTTTTAATTAAGTCGTGCCTATGTAGGTATTAATAAGGCTATGATAATATGTACAAGACAATAAAAGATATGCTAGGATTATTAAAAGCAGCGAGGAATTTGGGTGGATCGAAGGTCAGAAATTTAGGTCGAGGTGCGTAAAACGGCTATGGCAGATCCGATTCTAGCGGGCTTTCCACCTTCTCTATATGGTGGCTTGGCATTGTCTGCGTTAGTATTGTTCCTGTCAGAATCATGAGAGTCCTTGATACTTAGCAGAGCCACCTCCTTTCATCGTTGATCCTCTCCGCTGATGAATGAGGCGATGATCATTCGATGGTATTCAAGATTGGATGAAGGTAACAGCGTTGGATAACACAGTGGCATCAATCATGTATACACCTCCTCAGTGAAAGCATTCAAGCTGATGCCCTCTATCGCAATGTCCTCCTTGATCAAGAAATTCAGTGGCATATCCACCAAGGTTCCTCGGATAGTATGTAGCAAGTCTTTCACCTCCCTTACACCCCGATCGCCTGGTGAGAATTTCTCCTCGACAACATGACCCCATTGGTACTTTGCCGGCTTCTGTTTGCTCTTTCTTCCTTCGGCTTCTTCATCGGCCGCTTTGAAGAACGTCTCGTAGAAGGCATCGTAATCTTTCCATGTGCGTATATCATCCTGGGGCACAGGGTGGAAGATCCGGCCGAAAGCATAAGAGTTGGTTCTGGCACGACCGTTCCACAGATCGAGAAAGGTGTCCGACAAGGGGTCCATCACAGCCTGGTCCTCGCGTGAGCCAAAGTCGTAAACATTAGGTACGCCGATATGTTCGAAGTTCTGGTCTGGTCGTTCCATATCCTGCGGCTTGAGAAGGCCAAGATGTTTGCGGAAGAGTTGCCGTCGAAGTGTGGCCGCGAATTTGGCTGCCCGATACGGTCGGCCATTCATGTACGAGTCGATTGGTATGGGATCCTCAATGATAATGGCAATCTCAGAATCGTGGTCGCCGAGCTGAGAGCGATCGTTGAGATTGGCTGAGCCGACAATAGCGACTCGATCGTCAGCAATGCATACCTACTACGTGTCAGTTACGAGACTCAGCTCAAGCTTGATTCCTGTCACCTTGGAATGTATGTAAAGCTCTTCGCTGACAAACGCCTTGATCTCGGGGTAGTCCCCAGCCTTCCAAGGCGCATCACGGATGTCCCGCCCGCCAAGCATATAACAATCACTGACGCTGTCCCAGTCGCCCGTGTACAGACCCTGTTGTCGGGTCATGCTCGTAGTGGCTTGTTGGTATTGTTGATAATTCGCTCGGTTAGGGTACTGTTGGCCCACAGCTTCCGCGGGAAGCTCGATGGCTTCATCATACTGTTTCCGAGCGTCTTCGTAGTCGACACCACTCCTCTGCTCAACATCGCGCATGGACCCACTGACATTGATACGATCGTAGTTCCTCAAATTATAGAAGCTGATGTAGTCCTTGGGATCGTAGCCTTCTCTAGTAATGGACTCCATGATACTGTTCCCTCCGCGATTGATGGAGTTGTACTGAAATTCCATGATTGCCCTGGTCCCCAGACTACCGTCATCCTTGAGATCTCCAGCAAAACCAGGAATGGCCGGAATGACTACAATGATCTTGAACTTCTCCCCCGCTCTTGCAGCCCGTAAGATACGTTCTACGATTGCAGCGCCAATCTTATTCCTCACCGGCTTCTGGGCATTCGAAGTTGCTGTGATGAAGAATTGAATTTCAATGTAGACGAAATGCTGGGCATTCTCGATAACGCTAATGTATGCGTTCGCGATGGAATGCTCTGTCGGTACTCCATGACTCCATTTGGTACAGCTTCTCACAATTTGGCCAGTGATACCAGATTGCTGCAAGCGACCTTGCATTCTGCCATGATGCTCGTTCCCTGCCAGATGCTGTTTGCCTTCCTCAAAGCGACCACGCATTGCCTCGCCTAAGCTTTGAGCTTCACCTTCAAGCTGCTGGCGGTGATGGTGATGATGGGGACTTCGCTCCGAGGGAAAATGATCTGCTACGGGTTCACCAGTTTGGGGGTTGGGAGCTGCGTCCAGGCCACGATCCGACTCCGGAGGTGGTGGGAAATACGGTTGAGGTATGTAAGATTGCTGACTACCGTAGGTTTGCTGGGTTTGCCCGTATTGTGAATGGGTCGGACCTTGAGGTTGATAGGTATCCGCGTACTGAGATCTTGGTGGTGGTGGCGGGTAGTCTCCATATCCTTGTTGGGATTGTCCGTAGGCCTGCTGGTGAGTGACTTGGCCCTGATTGGCAAGCTGAGGCTGGGAAGGAGGTGGACGATATTGTCCCTGCTCCTGGTACAATCCATAAGATTGGGTTCCCTGGGAACCAGAAGGACCCGGTTGAGGGCGGTATGTCTCGTGTGATTCACTCCCTGGTTGTGGGGCAAACGGTAATTGATGGGAGGTTGTGCCCGCTGCATTCTGTGTGAAACTGAGCCTAGAATACCTCACATCTTTCCTGACGTCGTATTTCTCATTGTAGATGAAGTTCCATCGCTCCACGAAGTGCGCTTGGAGGTCTTCTACTACTGGACCTGATAAGCTAATTGAAATGTCTGACCAGCCCATTCTGGAACTATCCTTCCGATTTAGCTTGTTGTTCTGCCAATTGGAGACATCCTGAAAATCCATGATTCTAGACAAACTTTAGCTTTGAAAGATTCAAAGGATGCAAAAGATTCCAAACCTTGCATTATTGTAATCTTGGCCAGGGAACACGATATCGTCGAGATTGGAAGGGTGGCAATCAGTAAGAGGATGCTGGTTGGTATCCCATCGGCCATAGCAAAGATCAAGACCTCCCATGAAAGCAATGTCCCCATCGATTAGACACAGCTTCTCGTGATGCGCCCAATAGAGAATGACGTCCTCATTCATGCCGTAGATTGCCTTGAGCCCGTCGGCAGGTAGCTCAGACAGTGTCTTCGCGGAGAGAGAGAGATGCTGCAGGGAAGAAAAGAAGGAAGATTGTAAAGTCTGGGCATCAGGGAGATGGTCAGGATGTCGGAAAACAGAGATATTTGGGTGCAGATCCTCCAGTGCATGTTTAGTGTGATAGGAGCAAACTGTCAATGGTGGAGAGATCAGCGGATTCTCCTTCTCCACGTACTCGAGAGAAGCAAACGTGGCTGCAAGACCCAAGGCAGCAAGAGACTTGGTCACGACGTCGGTGCTTCTTGGTAGGAGAGAGTGGAGGTAGTCAGGTAAGGTTGGAGACAGATACTTACGGGTGAGAGCCTGAGTCACTTCCTTGTATACAATGATATTGACCTTGACTCCACGCTGAGCGGCTGCCTGAAGCATTCGGTCTAGTCTGTATTGCTCGTTCCTCGACGGCGGTCTCCGTAGGTAAAGCTCGGGAGATAACCACCCTATTCACCATGGTCAGTATTGGAGTGAGAAGTGGGCAGATTGCGGTATCAAGAAGCCCTCATTGGCTCAACTAAATCATTGCTGAGGAGCAGAGCAGAGGCTAACGGAGGGATTCGCTCACAAGATACATAATGTATCAAACAACAATAGAATTAGGGACCATGTCAGGAGAAAAGATGTCGCCCACGCAATGTCACGCGACTCAGTGCCGACAGTTGAGATTTGGGCTACTTCGAGAAGTAGGAAGCTTACAATCAAGGATCCAGATAGACGTAGTGGCCTGCTCCAGCGCTGCTGATACAGCCCACATGTAGCCACAGCCATCCACGTACCATTTGGCGTCATTTCCTGTACGCTGGGCTGCAAAGCTGCCATATCGGTGTTGGTTGTTATGCATGCCGTCGCTACATTGAGCGCCGGTATGGGTATGGCTGTGGGTCGCGCCACCTGGTGCTACAGCAAAGTTGGGACCGATTTTGGCGCCGATATCGTTCACAACGTCATGAAGCTTGTGGAAGATGAAAGACCCTAGACCACCTGATGGCTTTGATTCACCACTTCCATCGTTCTGATCTTGCTGCTGGTACCTTCCACGCAGTTTCCGATATGTATCACCAACGATGCCACGTTCTCCAGCTGCTGCTCCATCGTAGTCTTCCCCCTCAGGAACAGTCTCTGCAGGATCCCCGTGGTAATTTCCATAAGCCAGCGCCTCATCCCCGCCACCGTGTTGTTGGCCAGACCGGGGATCCATGTTGTCCAAGTAGGCGAGCAGACGACCAGCGATTGCAAAATGTTCCGCAGCCCACTGTAGCAGTGAAGAACAAGAAGAGATAGGATTTAGTTGTAGGTGGGGAAGAAAAGAAGTTCCATAAGAATAATGAGAGACGATCTATGTAGGAAGGAAGCAGATGGATAACATCCGGGTCAGCTCCTCCCTGCTCACATCAGACAGCCGTGGCGTCCAGCTGAGATTCGACACACGACATGGGAACCTTCCCTAAAGAAATAGGTGGTGATTGATGACAGCCAGTGAACCTCTGAGCTGAGGCTGAATACGAATTGACCAATCAATGCTCTTCGCTCTCAAGCTCCTCATGTTGCAGCAATACCGACGGCCAACTTGCTTCAGCTCGCCTAGGCATATGTCATCTACTATGTACCTCAATCTTTCCGCCAACCATTGGGTCTCAGATGCCAATATGAAGACGGAGATGCGAAAACTGATGGTGGTCTCGGCCCTGGTTCACCAGCTCGTCATGGCGATCGTTAGAGGCCCGCCCATCCGACGACGACCCTCCACCATCCCTTAAAGACTGCTTGTACCCCCGCCCACTATCACAATGGCTTCTATCCTCGCAAAATCCTTTCCCAGAGCGTTTACAAGGACTGCGACACGTCATATTAGACGAGTACAACCCTTCATTATAAGCAGAATGGCCACTACCAGAGTTGCTACTATTGACGTAATCTTCATCCTCTGCATGACCAACAAGGATGAATGCTAATTATGAGCTACAGAGCACCCTCCGTGACCGTCTTCCCGTCCAATCTCATACGCTGTTCGAGGCCAAGGCAGCCAAGAGTCTTACCTTCGAGCAGATTGCGAAAGAATTGGGACGAAACGAAGTAGCCGTGGCAGCCATCTTCTACGGCCAAGCACAAACTACACCCGAGGATGTGGAGAAGCTCTCCTCGGTGCTAGGCATCGATCACGGCAACCTTTCGGCACAATTGGCAGGGTACCCTTTCCGCGGCCAAGTCATGGACATGCCGCCAAGAGAGCCTCTGATCTATCGTCTGTTCGAGATTGTGCAGAACTATGGGTACGCGTACAAGGCAATCTTGAACGAGAAATTTGGTGATGGCATCATGAGCGCTATAGCCTTCTCGACCAAGGTGGAGAAGGAGACTGATAAGGATGGGAACAATTGGGCTGTTATTACCTTGAGGGGCAAGTGGTAGGTTCTACCCTCCTATGTGCATCAATCAAGTCGCTAAGATGTTGTACAGGCTACCATTCTCGAGATTTTGAGCAAGTATGTCAGCAATATATGCAATGATGATGTACATAATTGCAGATCAAGTGGATAATGAATCGCTGTGATACAAGATGTTGCGCTATCTTCCGTTGACTGGCCCTTTTGCTGGACCAGAACAGCGCAACTCATTGGCAATTCGGCAAGACCCTGTGTGTAGAGCCTACTGATCCGAAAATGAAACTTCACTTTGGTGCAACTTCGACTTGAGATGCCAAGCCAATACTCAAAGTGCAACGAGGTTGGGCAATTACACCTTCCAAAAAAATCCAAACGTCCGTTATTGTTAGGCAATTCCTTCCCACAGTCTCCTTTGAAGAACATGATCGTCATGATAGACCAGCTCGGTGAGGTCATCCTGGATGTGTTGTTATGAACGCTTCTGCGCCATCTACCTGGTAAATGAAGTGAGGGGTGAGCCTTGCCCCATTATCTCAACACTTGATACTCACAGTGATCGTCAGAACCGGTCGGTGAAGAATTTCAAATCCATTCTATCAAAGCAACATGGGACAACAGCAATCGAAACGCGTCTCCAGCACGTCGTCTCATACCCTCTTTACCACATACAGCAGTCCACCCAACAGTCCTCATACGTCCACTACCCTTTGCGACGAAATTACACCGCCTGCACCGGTTCGAGAACTCAATCGCCTCTCAGACATCATCGACCCACGCAAGCTTCTGAACGATGAGATGTACAACGTCACGCCAACACGCCCCAGAGCATTGTCTCGACCCCTCACTGCCGCAAAATCTCATGGGCTCGAGCCTTCGAGCAGCCCGACCTCTCCAAGGACGCCGACGAATATCGTTCATTCACCGTCTGGCAGTGCCTTTGTTGCAGAGGAATTCGTCAAGCATCCGAATCGGCCTTTGGCTATGTGGGAAAGGCAGGAGAGGGTGATTCAGGGGACGAGAGAAGGCATCTTGAGGTTCGAGGCTGAGAGTCGGTTAGGCAATCGGAGTAGGCAGGGTGTGAGGAGCAGGCTGGGAAGTGTGACTAAAGAGGGTGGAAAGCGACGACGCTGGTGGTGTTGTGGATGTTGGACAAGGTGAGGCACCGTTCAGAACAGAGGATAGCCAGATGATGGTGCCACGGTCGCCGTACAGAGTGATCACAATGTTCTTGATGACGGGGTTGGAAATGGCTGAGAACTGGGCGTTTTGTATGCGGATTATCTTCCGAAGTGAAATTCCTCGCATGCATTCGAGATTCGGGGCTATACCTTCTCAGCACAACGATCACCTTTCCCTCGAGGCAAGCAGGCTGAATTTTATAGGAAGTGGCAGCGATAGGTCACCATAGCCTGCATGAAAAATCTTAATGATTCGGGAATCTGGTATTGTGCATCGATGTATATCTAACATATCTTCCACATCGTAGTCGACATCCGAGGTCCGACTATCGACGAAAGCGAGAATTCATGCAGTCTGGTATCGTCCCATTGCCACTGCTGTCTGCATTGATAGATAGCCATCCGGCCTCCATTGTTGAATAATGCAGAATATATTGCTTGGCATGACTAATTCATGTACATAGACTTCCTCACCTACATACAACCTCAGACCTTTTCAAGTCGAGCCCATGCGACTCGTCAGATCACACAGTGAGCAATCCAAATAATCGAGAATGGAAGGATAGAAGCCGGCAAGGTTTGGCAGAAGCAGGTTTTCGTCAAACCGAAAGTCTCAAAGTGACGGACATTCTTCTCTCCTCTAGTCACTTCAGACTTTGTGACCCTTTTGTGACATCCAACTTCCGCCGATTCCTTCATCATCAACAAGACGAAAGGTCACTAGAGCAGAGGACGCCTCCTTCCGACAAGCAGAGCAGTGGCAGCATCACCAACAGCAACAACTTCAAAACATGTCGTTCTTCGATCAACAAAATGAACCAAAGAAGCGGGACGCTGATCCTCGCGTTCGTGCGAGTGGCTGGAACACCAAAAAGCTCGGTGCATATGGCGACGAATCATACCGTCAGAAGGCCCGACAAGCTCAAGCCAATTCTTCCTCCATCGTTGGTGGCAAGATCGTGAAACCAATTCATGCTGAGCCACGAGCCACGCTACCCTCCAATGTCCACGGCCTTCACAGCAATAGTAACGCCAGCCAGTCATCTCGGACTGGGTACACCACCCTCGGCACCGAGCGTCAGAGGAACCCTCCTATAGGGGCCACCAACTTTGCAAAGAATGCTCCAAGCGGGGTCCTTCTTCAGCCATGGACATCTGCGGTCAAGGATACTGTTCAGACGTCCCCTGCAAAAGAAAAGGAGAACGTCTTACCGCCTCATCTACGTCGAGCAAGCACTGCAGGTGGTCCTAGCGCACTCTCAGCCCCGAGTGCTACTGTGGCTCAAAAGACCTCCAAGCACGGCACTCGAGCTGCTCCTTCAATGAACTCGGGTACGGCTGTGAAATCAGCTAAACATTCGAGCAGATTCCCATGCTTCTATGAGTATTGTACCGAGGGCTTTGAGCGGGAAAAGGATCTGAAGGTGCATAAGCATGAGAATCATAACTATTGCCGTGTCTGCGATGAGGACTTTGATTCTTTTGATGAACTGCTCTACCACAAAATCAACAGCGAGTTCCATATCTGTTGCTGCGTCTGCGGTGACGACTTTCACAGTGAGGGAGGCCGTGACCACCACCAGAGACAGGTAAGCAACAAATCGTCCTGCGATTTTTGGGCTCAGCTCATGGCACCAGATCCACAGCACTCAACAGGAATGCAAGTGTGTCGGCTGCGGACACATATTCGAGAAAGGCTCGGGACTTGTCGACCACATCTACGCGAACAAGTGCCGAGACCGCAGTGATCGCATCCCCAAGCTCGTCAACGAAGAGACGATCAGGAAGCAAAGGGCTCAGGCTGCCCTACACTTGGACATCATGTCCCATCTTCCTAGCAACACGGCGCGCTTGATTGCAGACATGCAACCATCGGAGAGTAGCATCCTGTCCGACGATGACTCTGTTGCCGGTGTCAGCCTGGAACCTAAGCACCTCCTAGATCTCAACGAGTCGATGGATGGAACTAGCTCTGCGGCTTCATATCAGGCCGGGAAAGATGGCGCACTGATAGACGTGTTCGATTCATCCGACGATGGGACCGTGATCCCAAGGAAGAGCCGTCATGACATAAATTATCCAACCTTGGGAGAAGCGTCGAAGGTACAGGGCAAGCGCAAAGAGCAGGCCGTCATCGATAGACTAGAATCCCTCAGCGTAGGCGGCTCAACCTCCGGGGTTGGTGCCACAATGATCAACTGCCGAGTCGCTGGTGATGATGGCGAAGTGCATGTCATCAAGACTGACTGGGACCACCTGAACTTCACCCGCCACGCAGTGGATGGTTATTATCACTGTCCGTTCAGCAGATGCAGGTATGTTCAACCAAAGCCATTACCCTGATCATTATCAAACATTGAGTACTAACCGTCGAAAGTACCACTTCCCTCGATGTCAACGACCTAAAGCGACATCTCACCTCGGGCATACACCAAGGCACCGACCACCGCTGCCTCAAGTGTCTGCGCCACTTCAAATCGCCGGCCGCCCTGGTAGCCCACATGGAATCCAACAGCGAACGTTGCAGGATCAAAGAGACGGATCATTTCGGACAGATGCTGTCTGTGGTTTCTGGAGGTTTCCTCGGCGTCAGTGGACGGCATGCCGACGGTACCATCAAGATCAGCGCTCTTACCGAAGAGGAGTTGGAGGAGCAGGCGCGTGAGCACCGTGCTCTTCTGCCTTCTGAGGATGTGAATTATAATTGGAGTCTTTGATGGGTTTTTTTCTGCTGAGAACGGGTTCGTGGTGTATAGTATCCCCCTTGCTAATGACAAAGCTGCGACCACAGGGGCAGAATATGGCATATGCTAGCATACAGCTCGAAACCTCAGCGACCCAAACCGGAATACCCACCTGCCTATGTTCAATCAAAATCAGCACAAATTGGTACTCTCACAGAACGAACATACGAAAGCACAGGGTCCTAAAAAATCTCCTTTCTTTAACATCAACATACTTAGCAGCAGAGCAGCGGTAGTAGCAGCAGCACATAGAATAAAAAGATATACATACATGTCCCCGTCCCAATGACACCTACTCAAAGCTTGCAATGCGAAAATATGCAATGTCTACACAACAGCCCGTTGAACTTTGGAAGCTGCACAGCGTTGAAAGTTGGCATGGAGCATTTGTTGGGACCGAACCCTTTGGTATGGCGAATACTTTGCCCATGAACTCGTCGCATATTGTTGTTCCTTCAACAAGGTCCAGCATCTTCCACATTCATCTCCCTGATTTCCCCCTCCCCTCATCCCCATCCTCCCCCTCCCCCCTCCCGCCCCCAAACCCCGGAAAAACCTCTCGAACCCGCTCCATAATAATATCCCCATACCCCTTCCCCCCCTCCAGCTCCTCCCTCTCCCTCTCCAACCGTCTCCGCTGCCACCCGGGACCTTCGTCGCCCATCCACAATTTCCTTGCTATGCCTTTTACGCCTTCTCCTTCCCCTGCTTCTCCCGTCCCTTTAGCATCTCCCACATCTTTTTCCTGTCCTATATCGCCTCCCACACCCCCTCCCGCATCCCCATCCACATCCCCATCCATCCTTCCCCTCCCCAAAACCCCCATGACGCCCGTACTCCCCACTCCCCCAGCCCCTGACCGTCGCCTCGCGGCCCCGAACGCCAGCTCCTCGGCCGAGAGCGCAAAGGCGCCTGTGAGGGAAAAGGTGTAGAGGTCTAGTTTGCGGGGTGGGAGGAGGGCGAGGAGGGGGCAGGCGAGGAGGAGGGTGTAGAGGAGGGGGCGGAGGGGGAGGGGTGGGGGTGGTGATGGGGAATGTAAGGGGGGTTTTGTGGGGAGGGGGGAGGGGGTTTGAGAGGAGGGGGAGGGGGAGGTGGAGGTGGAAGGGAGGGTGGGGGGTTGGGATGAGGGCGCTTGGGGGGAGGAGGTGGACATTGTGCGGGTTTGTGGTGTGGTGTGTGGTGTGGGATGAGGATTTGAGGGATGGCTGGCGGAGGATGGGATTGGTGTTGGTATTCGTCTTTGGACGGCGGAGTGGTAAGGTTGGGTGGAGCGTGGAGAGTAGAGCGTAGAGGTTATTGCTAGTTCCTTCGACGACCGATCGGCTGGCGAAGTTTCAAAGCATTGTTGTTGAGGGGTTGGATGGCATTGGTGTAGAGGGCTAGGATAGTGGTCTGCGTAGGCGCTGAGGGAATTGGGTTTTGGAGAGTTTGAGGTGTTCATGGTGAAGTCATGATATGGTCAATTAAGCATTTCTACCATTCATGGTATATCTGTACATATAAGCGGACTACTTACTATCACGTGACACTTTGGCCGAGTGGTTAAGGCGACAGACTCGAACCTTCTTGATATCTGTTTCATTCGTGAGCGCAGGTTCAAATCCTGCAGGTGTCGTTTTCTTTTGCCCTTTTAAAGAAAAGTTCCTTTTGAATCCTTTTTAATGTAGGTATTTTATGTATATGAGGGTGTGTTGGGTATCACTGATGTGATGGAATATATCAATAACGTAGAGATGGAGGATGTTGTTCGTTCCCGCGGAATATGATGAATAGAGTATGGGCAAAGTTACGTTGACGCGCATTCTTGATATAGATACTCATCGAGGTCATAATCGTGTCATGGGGATGAACATTTAGGCGGATCGGAAATTTCGATCAGTTGCGGAGAGTATGTTGGGACATTCTGCTATATTCGACGAACGATGTCCCCAGATATATTACAAATATAGCACACAATAACTGTCCGGTAGCCAAAAATTTGTACAATCCGCCATCAGCTCTCCCTGATCTTCACCACCACATCCTCAACCTGCTGTACAGACATATCTACCAGCTCCAAGCCTGCCAGTGCCGCTTCTTTACTTTCCTCATCGTCAAGACTGATATCATCACTCAAAATACTAGTCCGAAATCTTCTCGATGCACCAGCAAGAGGATCGAGGAAATCGGAGAAATGTTTTCGATCTTTCTTCACCGCGTCGGCCAACTCTAGCCGAAGGGAAAGCGAGGGAGAGGAAAGAAGGAGATAGAGTAGATTAAGGACAGCAACATAGAACGACTGATGTGCTTGAAAGGTGGTGTAGCTGTCCATCGTGGACTGCCCTTCCAAGACCGTGTCGACATTGATAAACAAGAATGGCTGCAGTGTTTCCAAAGCAGCTGGCGTTGCGAATATGGATGGCTGTTCATCCCGCCTTTTCTCATGTTCACGTCTGTCTGCTGATAAGAGCTCATCCTTCAGCCAGCCAATAGCACTTCCTTTAAGGTTCTCAAACGGACAGTGCTCGAAGGTGTCGCGTATGAAAGCTAGACGGAAATGATCTTCAGGGTGGAGGTGGAGTAACGAGCAAGTCAGAAGGTGGGCATGGTAACGAAGAACGGGCGACGGTATGCTGGCTGACAGTAGTGACAACTGTTTGAGTATGTTGTTGTACATTCCATCATCGTCTGAAATCAGTTTGGGCTGATTATTGATAGTGAAGAACCCTAAAAACAGTACTGCGTCAAGAGTTGACTCTACTTCTGCTCCAGTGCTGCCCGTTGTGGCATCACCGACAGTGCCGTCGAGTATTGCTGCATACTCAGGGATGATTTTTAAAGGTGGTAATGATGCCGGAGCATCGAAGAATGCGGAAGACGCCGCTATTGTGGCTAAAAGACACAACGAGCCCGTTCGCGACAAGGGCACATCAGATGCTATTGATGGTAGCGCCTCCTCCTCTTCTTCAGCGTCTACCTCTTCCGGTTTGGTTATGACCGAAAGCAACTGTTCAGACTCTATCTTGAGATCTCGAGCAAGAGCCTGAATAGTCAGTGATGTTGTCGTTCCAGATGTAGCCGGAACATACCAGAATATGGCCCATGACAGCATCGCGTTCATGTAGGCTCCCTTCCTCGGCAAACAAGCTGCTGTAGGTTCGCCTCCCCGGTATGGTCTTCGTGGGATATAGCTTCTCTTGGTACCTACTGCACCACGCCATACCAGGAACATCCTCATCTGCGACTAGTAAAGTCATATAGCCTTCTGTGACATAGGTGAGGAACGACTGTAATAGACGAGATTGCAGGCCAGCCTCATCTGCACCCAATACTTCATTTTGACCTTCAGGATCAGGAGCAGAAAGAGGCGTCGAATGCATATGTACTGCGCTGCTGCTCTTTCGAGGTGGCAGCTTTGGCCTGTTCGTCCGAAGAGACAGATCTTTGATCAATCCTAGGACTGCCTCTGTCGCTTCAGCTTTCTCCGCCACTTGCATGTAGGCAGGTAGGACAGCTTGTAGAGAGGTCGAGAGGAATCGACTGGGGTATTTGGTTCTGATACGCGGGTGCAATATGGACAGCATCTCTAGGAGTGCGGTGAATTTGAGGCCTTTCGATGGCTGAGTGATAACCTTTGCCCGACCGCCAGGTGTTGCGGTCGTGTCGTTGGAATGATCATGAACCTCGATGTCTTCCCTCTTGATGTCTTGGAGCCTTTTGGCTACTGTCTTTTCCTGCCCCTCTCCTTCGCTCTCGACTTCGACCTCTTCTTCATCTTCATCCCTTAACCCTTCCAAAAGCTCAGTAACCTTCAGGACAACCTCTCTAGGATTTCCTAGCCTTGATATATCCTGCAGGCATTGTTGCGACTGCGGAAGGAGTGGAATCAGCAGATGGACCAGATCCCAACCAATGTTCGCTGTAAGAGTCGCATCCTGCAGAATTCCATGCAGCGTAGGCAGCTGCTGATGAGTGAGGTTGTACTCGAGGATTGTCAGATATGAGATGTAGTCAGTCTCTGGAGGTAATGCCTTGAGCAAAGGGTTATCCTTGCCTGCCACTGCCATTGTTGACATACCCCTCCTCTCGTCGGATCCAGCCCATTGAGTTCCAGCGACGCTAGTTCTAGCGAGAGCAAGCTAACCGGAAGTGGTAAAAAGTAGCGACCCAATCAATTATCAGACCAAGGCCCGCTCCCATCTCTCCAGCGGAGTAGCGACAGCTTACCCACTAGCAGCTATCTGATCAGCTAAAGCGGGATGTCAGAAGACATGCTCAGTATGCTGCGACTCCCTCCAACCCAGTCCTCCCAGGTATCGTTCCTGTGGACCTGCATCTCGGGTTATTCACTGCAGTACGTCCGGAGCTCGCATCGTTTGCTTGGATTGTCCGGTACTGGCAGCTAGTCTACCGAAGAACCGAGTACATCATGGAGGATGAAACGCGTGGGCCATCCCATATCGGTTCTGGGAGGATCACAGATGAAGATCGGCTTGCAGAGCTCGGTTATAAGCAAGAGCTCACCCGTAATTGGTCTCTACTGCACAACTTCGGAGTCTCATTCTCAATTATCGTAAGTCAATGAGGGAGTCCCGTGTCTCATTTGCAATATACTATCGGAAAGGCTTTGGGATGAAATCGACCTAAAGTTTCGTGCTACCCCTTCACATTCGTTTAGCCAATAGACTATCTTGTACATTCCGGCAGAGCTGACTCGATACTCTAGAGTATCATCACCGGAATCACTACGTACGTAGACCATTCCTCCCGGTAGAATCAGCTAATCGGAATGTGTACCAGGCTCTTCGAGTATGGATTGACCACAGGAGGTCCAGCCGTCATGTCTGTCGGCTGGATTGTCGTCTGCTTCTTCAGTACATATCTCTCCCAATTCGTTCTCCGCAGATGTCAATCTGACTTTTCCAGCTATGTTTGTCGCCCTTGGAATGGCCGAGATTGTGTCTGCCATACCAACAAGTGGTGGTCCCTACTTTTGGGCTGCCATATTGGCTCCACCTGACAAAGCAGCATTCTACTCGTGGATCACTGGTTGGTAAGACAACACTTTATGACGGACTGGAAATTGTCAACTTTGCTGTTCAAGCTTCAAATACTGACTACTGTATCAGGTTCAATCTTCTCGGACAAGTAGCAGTAACGACAGGCATCACATTCGGATGTGCTGGTTTGATATCAACTACCGCAACAGTCAACAGCGGCTACAAGCCCACAGCGGGCAAGACCATCGGGATCTACGCTGCCCTGTTGATATCCCACGCCACCGTGAATTGCTTCGGTGTCTCACTCCTGCGATATCTCAATAATCTGTCGGTTATCCTCCATTCAGTAGGGGTCAGCTGCTTTGCTATTGCCATCTTAGCTAAAGCGCCTATCCATCAATCTGCCAAGGCGGTCTTCGCTACTTTCTACGATGGCACCGGCCTGACTCCCTCACCCGGCTGGAGTATGCGGGCTTCGCCTGCTTATGTGGCTGTATGCGGGATCTTGATGGCACAGTACACCATTACTGGCTTCGACGCCTCGGCCCATCTGTCCGAGGAGACCCATAACGCAGCATGGAATGCGCCCCTGGGCGTGCTTATGTCTGTGGGCGTTTCCGCCATCTTTGGCTTCTTTCTCCTCATTTCCCTCCTTTTCTCCATCCAGGACTTCTCGACCACAGTCAGCAGCTCAGTCGGACAACCCGTCGTTCAAATCCTCGTCGACATCTTCGGCAATTCAGGCGCTATCGCACTGATGACTCTCGTCATTGTCTGCGTCTGGCACGCTGGCCTATTCTCCCTCACTTCGAATTCCCGCATGATGTTCGGCTTCGCCCGCGACGGCGGCCTACCACACTTCTTCACAAAAGTCGATGACAGATTCTGCGCACCTATTCGTACCATTTGTCTAGCCGCTTTCTTGGCCTTCTTACTGGCCATCCCATCCCTCGGCTCCAGCGTAGCTTTCTCCGCAGCTACCTCCATAGCAACTATAGGTCTCTACCTCTCCTACGGCCTCCCCATCCTCATCGGCCTGATCTACCCCCGCAACTTCGTCAAGGGCCCTTTCAACCTCCGCTTCGCCTCCCGCCCCATTGCATTGGTAGCATGTCTCTACATCGGCTTCATTACTATTGTTTTCTGCCTGCCGGAACTGAATCCGGTAAACAGTCAGACGTTGAATTATACGCCTGTTGCTGTGGGTATTGTGGCTTTGTGGGCTTTCGGGAGTTGGTTCTTGTGGGCGCGGAGATGGTTCACGGGCCCGATCCGGCAAATTGAGGAGGAGCGGATGGGTGTTCCGATTGGCGATCCTGCTGCTATGGTGAAGGCGGAGCAGAAACTGGACGAGAAAATCGATGTCGATGGGCTTGATGATAAATCTGATTGACGAGGATGGTTTGCAGTGGCATCGGTGTTTCACGTTATATGATTTTCAATTTTTGGTGGACTGGGGTGGCATATGCAGTCTCGCGGCACTTGAGTTTCCAATATCCATGCGCGGCGAATCGTTTATCGTGTTGAAACCTTTTACTGTCAGTGTATTGTAATCTCGAAAAGATATATATATATAATCTGAGCGTTTTCATTCTGTATTTTGTGTCATCGTAGCTTTGTGCTGGCGAAGTCAGTCTCTCTGGGCGGGGCTCAGCTCGGGCGATTAAGTTATAGATGAAAGAATATAGTTAATCATAGTCGCTACTTTTAGTCATGGAACAGACACTTTGGCCGAGTGGTTAAGGCGACAGCCTGCTAAGCTGTTATCTTCGGATGCGCAGGTTCGAATCCTGCAGGTGTCGTCATTTCTTTTGCCCTCCCATCACCTCAACCTAACTTACTTTTTGATCGGTAAATAAGGTAATGTCGTTTTCTTCCATTCTTTTCGGCGCTTTTTTTTCCCCTCGGTACTTTAGTCTACTTCTGGTTGCTTTAATGCCAAGGCCCTGCGGGTCTCTGCTCGGTGGGACCTCTGGGCACGGGTTGAAAGGATCAACTCTCTAGTCACCTGCGAGTTCGACGGAGAAGAGTTCTATCCTGTCGGTCAGTGGAATTTAGACGTATCTCCACATCAATATATATCAATCCTATTCCTAGTGTCCCAATCCATAATCGTATCCCTCCTCTCACGCTTGGTCCCTACTAAGCTATTACATGTGCGATATCACGATAGGAGCCTCCTCCCAGTCTTCAAGCATCGTAAAGTTTAAGGAATTACTGCATGGCACTTGTGGTAAGAGTTGGGAATAGACGACTTGCTCTAAGACGGCTAAGATTATTGAATGATTGTGCTAAAGCAAATAGAAGCCAGACCCGGGACACTGATTAGGTGGAACGCTAAGGTATCTAGTCTCAACCAGGTCACGATGAATATAGTCCGGCCTTGAGTGAGGAATGGTTTTACGAAGGAATATGTGTGTCCATTTCCCGCGGCATCGACGCTCTCACTAGACCCTACTGTATAGGATACCTTATAGATCAGCCCAAGTCCTTTCTCATCGCTCGCAGAAATCCTCTTCTCTTTCTCGCGGTGCTTCTTCGCCAGATAATATCATGAAACTTTCGGCAGGGAGTAGAATAATGAGCAAGCTGCACTTACAGACCTTAAGATCTCACTACTTTCATTGGACTCTCAGAAGACCACGAGTCTGTTAAGAAGTCTTAGTCGAGACACTTCTGTCAAAAAACCTGGGTAGAGGTTAGATCCGCTCCTTCTTCTTCTTCTTCTTCTTCTCAATTATGTAAGATGGAACGCGATGTAGCGAACATTCCGCGGCCAGCATTAGCTCGAATGCTTAGAAATGGGTATTTTGCATCTGAGGGTAAGTTGCGTCTGAGGGCTCTTCCGCCGTGGTGATAACTGTATCTCGTGGATTGCGAGTGCAGTGGTAGGTCATACAATTCTCACTCAAGTTGTCGAATCCTTGTTAAGCCACCACACAGAACTTTCGGTTGATCTGAAATAATCCTCCTGCATGATTCTGTTGTATGGAGGTAAAATGGTGTGTTGGCTATTGAGTTCTCTGCAAAAGCGGGTGACCAGTGGTAGATTTCTTGACAATGTCTTTTCTTGTGGCAGTACTCAGCATAATTTCAGAACGAAGATGTTGTGCAGGCCGGCAGATCTCGGCGGGAACATTGGGTTGAAACGGGCTGGCATCTACGATTGTATGAAGTTAAGCACTTTCATCCTAAAGGATATACGTATCCATTGTTATACGTCGATCAAGTTGTGGAAATAGCGAATTCTGCAAGAGGACTCGATGCCTTTCAAGCAAGAGAAACAGGACACAATTCACCACACTATAACGAAGGACTTGTTTTGGAGTAATCCCTACTAAAATCTTCCGACCAAGGAGACGACTAGAGGACCGAGAGCGCGGATACTGCAGACCATGCTGAAGTTGCTGATATGTTTCGTATTCCAGACAGTTTCAGCACAATTTCCTACAAAGGACCGACTACAAAATCCACATATTGATCAGCTAAACGCCAATGTCGTTATCTAATGTCCTATTGGAGCATCCCGGCCCGAAAATCCGAATAAATGGGTATCCTTGAAAGATTTAAGGACTCATGGGTCAGAAGCTACATCGAAGCTAAAGGGTTTAGATATATTGTCGCTAATAGAGTGTCTGCCTGCATCATCATACTTTCTCCATCGACGATTATGTTGAATAACACCTGTTCGACACGCCAATATGTACATCGTGCCAAGCTTGCCTTTGCCACAGCAGGAAACTAACATGATTGTGGTATTCTCACTTCAAAACCCTACACTCGATTATTCTTTCGCTTCCTCGTCGTATCTCTGATCAGCTGAACATCACAGGTTAGCTTAGACAAAAGCGCATTTGGAAAGAGACAAGTCAAGGCCGAAGGATTTCCCGATTTGAACACTCACCCCAGGCTGGGAACTTCTTCAGCTCATCGTAATTCTCGGCGATATAGTGATCATTGGCTATCCTGAACGTCCCCGCTGGCATATGAATCGCATGTCGTACGCCTTCATCATCCGTAAACACCAATTTATTTGGCTCCACAAGCTTTTCACAACCGGCAGCCTCCTCAGTCGCCATAACCTCACTGCCAACTTCCAATGCTAACCCTTCAACTTGCGTCGACATCGGCAGAGATCTTTCCTGAGCACTACCCTGGAAATAATCGCCTGCGCAGGTATTCCCCCCGCCTAGACCAATGCAGCACGAGGCTCCCGAGGCAGGCTCGCGACAGGTGTGCAAGGCGCCGCGACTGCAGCTGGCACGGCTGTATGAGTATAGGTCGTTTCCTGGAACGCAACCGATACAGGAAAGGGATCCGCACCAGGGACTGCCACCTCTGCAGCACTGTTCGGGGCTGACGTTGCCACACTGCATGTGATCGCGAGTGAGATCGCAAGGGCCGGGTTGAAAGAATAGCAGTTCGGTTGTTAGGCAGGATGTTGCAAATGCTATGAGGAGGTGGAGATGGCTAAGTGATTTACACATGATGTCAGCTGTTCAACGACGGGTTCATGTGGGAAAGGATGGATGGGAGTGGATTGATACGCTCCAGTGTGGGGGGGAAAGCACATTTATACATACTGCTGGGGTTCTCTGAAGACGGTGTTGGAAGTCGTAGCCGTTGCTGACGCCTATGTAAGGTTTGTTCAGAAGGGAGACTGTTTGACAATCACGGCAACACGATGTTGCTTGGCTTACCGATCTGGGCTGTATCAATGATATGGCTGGCCTTCATTCACCGTTCCGCGACGTATGATACGTAGATGCTCTGCTACGGTCCCCGCCAAGTTACTATACGTCCTGCGTGTAACGTCAGATATCGGCTTGGCAACGTTCTCGTAATCTCAATGGATATCAGAACGTGAGGCGAAGCGTTGGCTAGTCCTCTGCTCGTGCTATGCTTTAGGCGCGAATCAGAAGCAAGCTCATCCTTATGTGCTTTAGTGTTCATCCTGTTTACTTCCTCCCTTCTGTAGCCGCTGTATAACGTGCGACTCATCATTCAATGACCTGGTTAGGCACTCCATTTCGTGGCCGTGTCAAGGCTTAGCCGAGATGAGTGCTGAAGTCGCGAGACATGGGATACCCTTAACACTCACTTATCTTCCATGCGGTCGTGCCCCAAAGGCCTTTGTCCCCTCCCAGCTAGTGTCAGCCGACCGAATGAGACTTGCGCCTGGTTGAGCCTCGGTGGCAATGCAGGATTTAAGAGCACCCGCTCAGCATGTGCTTGAAGAGCCTTGATAGCAATACGTCAGCGAACATGTGTGAGGATGCGGTGATGTACACCATGACTGCTGTTCTTGACCCAGGTCCATTGACAGCCACGTACCTGAGCACGATGTCTAAGATTACCACTGGGATACATGCAGAAATAACCCTTGGCTTGTTGGAAGACTGCACTGTCCCCAGGGAATTATTTGATGTCCTGTTGACAGATTTTATACTAGCATTGGGTGACTGAACTTTTAGCACAAGGCAAGCCGAGCTACATCCTGCTGTCGACAGCACCTGAGCGGAAGCGTAGGATGATCCGGACACTCTTCGAGCACCGCTTAGGGGTTCACGGGCCTAGGGCACAGTATGATTGGTGAGCTGACCGAAACTTCATGGTGTACTGCAGACAACATGCCTGAAGAGTCGGGGAGAGACCTGGACTGGGGAAGGTGGGTGCCAACCCAGGTGGAACAAATGCAGACATAAGCTCCTTGCAACAACACTAGAAGACTTTTCGACTCGCCGATACGCTTACAGATTTTCATTTTAGGACTAGATGGGCATTGTAAGCACCCAGGGACTCCAATGAAGCAGTGGTTGCATGAATTTGGAAAAATTGCAAGCGGAAAGGATCATATTGTCAAAATTAGCCGTAGCCATGTTAAGACCTGGTAGAGTAAGGTTTGGAAGAGAACATTGACGACCTTGTCTATGAAGCACTTGCTCACCGATGCAGGCACATGGGCGAAAGCCGGACTGAAAGCATGGTCGCGCATAGTGCACACAACCACATCATATGAAATTCACTGAACGGCGTGATCACCTCTTGATGCTGATTGGCCTGACACCGTTTCTGCGTGCGGTCTTTAAATGAGTATCTTTGAGATTCATATTTGAGCGGCAACACTTGAGCTCGTAAAATAAGTGAAAGGTGCGTCGATCGATTGTTCATTGGTGCGGAAGCGACCATTCTCAAGTGACGAAGATCTTCAGGCGATTTACTATCATCCGAAAGTGGCTCCGGAGTGACTTTGATCGATGAAAGGGTTGCTGGTAATTTGTAGAGTTTCGCGACCCCAGCTTCGACAGCTATCACGTACAGCTCTTGTCCATCCTCGCTCCAGGCTATGCTTTGAGGTGACAGATACCAGCCATTCCTGCTTTGTCTTGTGGGCACATCACCAATAGCAAGTTGCGAATGGAAGTTGCGAATATCGTTGATCACTACAACCCGATTGCGATCGCTCAAATCCGTGGGATGCTGCTTCTTCAATAGGGCTGTTGAATCACCAGTAGGAGAGAGTACTGGATGAGAGCTTCTGCCTTCTAAACCGTTCACCTGGATGATCCGTGGATGTGGCGTTGACATCTCAGTGAAGCTTTTGAGAGGTATATAGTAAACATTGACAATATCGGGTGTAGCTAAGTGTTGATCGGAGCCTTTGGCAAGCAAGACGATGCCACTCGTTCATATATCAAAGTTGGTCGGAGAGCCATCTAGTGATGGCAATGGACAACCTAGACCAGTCCCCTTCAAGACGTTGATAAACCTTGTAGGGGAAATAATATACTTGAGGTAGTTTGGGTCCGAAGGCCTGTTGGTCATTGCTTTCTTCTGTAGCGTGGTGTACCATATCGCGTTACACACCTCAATTGCAGGACATGTACCTGACGTCTCACATTATAAGTCTCCATTCGGGTATGCTGGGCATGCAATTGCGATCGCAATTGCGTCATAATACTGATTTCGTAGCCTGTGAACCTTGAGGTGGGTGGCTCTTCCCTGGATTCTCCCAGCACAGTGGCTACTGATCGGCACTGAATACTGTTCTAGGGGCGGATTAGGATTCGATCTCATCGTGAGATTCACGTAGGTTTGCTCAGTGTTGTCGGCATCTGCAATCCAGATCGTAGTTGCGCCGAACCCCACCCTTTCCAAGCCATATGGCCTCCACAATTCGTGGGTCATTGGAGAAGAGAAATGATGTGTTATTCTCATAGTTCAGAATTCTCGTTTCACTAATGTTAGCATGGCTTCCAGGCGTTCGTGTACAGGTAGTGTATATTGCTTTAGTGCCTTCCGAGTTTAGTATGGAGGCAGAGACATTGGCTGTGGAATCAGTCCGATTGTCGAACTTAGATTCAGGCCGAGCCGCTCGTACAGTCATCGCAAGCCGGATCTTCAGATATTATCCCACCTAGCGGTAGATTTGGGATGCTTTGCAAGCTTTATATTGTCGCCTGACGCGAAAATACGGAGCGGAGGAGCAATAGAATTATTTAGCGAGTGCAAGACTCTTGAGCTTCCTTGGCACTGTACAAACCTACTTTATTTCACCCCCAAGATCTATATGGAACTCTATGTAGCAATCAGATACCTGACTTACTCGTCTCATGTAATGCTTTCAGTGTAAGCATCGCCTACGTTAACGAAGTAGAGCTTCATAGACTCAGTCTACGTTAATAGGGGGAGAAAATTAGGATTCATCTCCAAGCGTGCCAAGGAAGTGCAAGGGTATTGCACATGCTAGCTATAAATGGCAATCGATACGTAGTTCAACAGCGGAGCTCTTGTACTGCCCTACAAGCGTGCAACTGCGATGAATCGCAATGTGAGAAATGGCAGTGGCGGGGTTCGGTAGTCAGAGGGATATGATCAGACTATTCGCAGATAGTGGTAAGCCTTAGCAAACTACTTCTGAAGGCCACAAGAGCTAACGCAATGCCTTCTCCAAAATATAGTGTAAGGAGCGTCAGCCATAGCACTCCGGTAAAGAACTTCCGTCAGAGAAGAAACACAATGTCTCGGGACGGAGAGCCGCTCTATCGAGCGTACATGCGCGATACTACAGCCTACCTATGTTTCACTCTACTGATCACTGCAGTCGGGCCTTTGCAGTTTGGTTTTCACTTGGTACTATGATTCCAATATCGTTTTGATGCATAGTAGCTAATACGACACAGGCTGAGTTGAATGGCCCACAAAACGTCATCACTTGCGAGAAAAAGAGTGTCACAAGCGCCGCTGCCCGTCCTCATCTTCCCCAGTGCATCTCCATGAACACGGACCAATTCGCTGTCGTTTCTTCTATATATACTCTAGGTGGCCTCATGGGAGCCTTGGTTGCTGGACCTTGCTGCAACAGGCTTGGAAGACTGAACACGATCCGTATCACAACATTGTTCCATGCGATTGGCCCGATCTTCGAATGTCTTGCGCCAAATATTGGCCTCCTGTCTCTCGGAAGAGTTGTGTCGGGTATAGGTTCGGGCGCGTCGCTTGTCGTTGTGCCAATCTACATCTCTGAAGTATCGCCACCGAGAGAGAAAGGCCTCTTTGGAGCATTGACCCAAATAATGGTCAACCTCGGTATCCTCCTGGCGCAGGTGCTTGGATATTTCCTCAGCAGAGACAACCTATGGCGAATCATACTGGCCGTCGCAGGGGGTATTGCCTTCGTACAACTATTCGGGTTACTCTTTGTACCCGAAAGCCCCAAGTGGCTCGCTGAGCACTACAATCCCCAGCGCGGAAGGAATGTCCTGCGGAAATTGAGAGGGCGTGCGGCAGATTTAGACGAAGAAGTCAAGGCATGGAATATTGATAGCAGTAACGAAGACATAGGTATAGTTCTCTGCAATGGAGGATCGAAGCACTGTACTAACATTCTTTAGCGGAAGAGGAGGCGCTGCTGCGCGCGAACCCGGGTACACACCCAGGACCGAACCCCAAAGCGGCCTCAGCATCCATCGGCATCTTCTCCGCCTTCACGAATCCCAGCTATCGACCTGCAGTTATCGCGGTCATCATTGTGATGGCTGCTCAGCAGCTCACAGGTATCAACAGCGTCGTTATGTACTCAGTCAACCTACTGTCAGGAATTCTCACTACGGCAGCAGGGCCCCTAATAATCGCTTTTTCTGTTTTGAACGTCATCGTTACCACTGCCTGCGCACCGTTGGCTGACAAGATTGGTCGCAAGACCTGTCTCCTTTTAAGCATAACTGGCATGGGTATCAGCTCCACCCTACTAGCCACGGGGATCTACTACGAAGTGAAGGTCCTTATAATTGCAGCCACTTTGTCATTCGTGGGCTCCTTTGCTGTAGGTCTTGGTCCTGTTCCTTTCATATTGGCCAATGAGCTTGTCGGACCCGAAGCGGTGGGTGCGACGCAGTCTTGGGCTTTGGCCGCCAATTGGCTCGCTACATTCCTCGTGTCACAATTCTTTCCTATTCTGAATAAGGCGTTGGGAGGGCGAGGGCAGGTTTACTTCATATTTGCTGGGTTTGCAGCCTCGTTGGGGGCTCTAATTGCGTGGTGGGTGCCAGAAACCTTGGGCAAGAGTGGAGCAGAGGAGGTATGGGGTAGGAAGGAAGCAAGAGAGCGAGTTGAGTAGCTTCATCCTACCAGCCGTGTCTTTTGTCTTCTTTTCGGCCATAGCCATTGGCCTGTGCTCTGTATGATTACACGAACTTGGACGGCGTACTTATGACTTTTGGGCTGGTCGTTTTGCGATCTCCTCCTTGATAAAGTTGAGGGCAATGAAATGTTATGATCCTTCTCTCTCTGATAGTTGAAGGTTTGGGTGCGGATGGTGAATTGACTTGCTGGGAGTCACTGGAGTACGTTTGTCGGTAGGTGTGAATGGGCACCGTGACATGGTTTGAAGGCATTGACGTACAGCTGCTATTGATGCTTTTGGCAAAGGGGGCAGCATTGGGATATATCACTCAGTGAAGTTGACAGGCTTGCTTTGTCGGCCATAACACTGGTATGATGCCCCTCGCAAAGTGCATCAAACATAATCTTTTGCTACGATTAATTGGCGACTTTGTAATTGACGATAAGCCGGTAACTGCAACATTCCCGGGTATGCTCAAGGAGCATCGACAGCTTTCCACCTCGGCTGATGACCCATCTGATCGCTCCATTCTACATTTCACTCCTCGTGATCTAACACCAGCTGCGCAAGTCTCCAACATCATACCGCCGTCAGTCTTTAACACTGCAAGTATCTCGCAACAGCGACTGTGCATCATCTTCACCGTCTTTGGTAACAGGCAATCCGCCTCCAACCTCAGCATGGAGGACGATGACCAGGCGATGATTGACTGCTTACGCGACATGGCCATCCACCAACACGATCCGGGGCGAATAGGATGGTTCTCGCTGCCGCGAGAGATACGAGACAAGATCACCCTCGAGTACGTCTTCTCGAAGCCATCCTTCCTCACTCAGAGTCCCAGCGCAACTTGCTATTCATTCCGCAGACCAACCAAAAGGGAGCTTTGCTGACTCCAAACTCCCACTAACACAGCGTCTTAGCCCAGGACGAAATCCGCACGCCAAACCCAAAGCACATGCGACTGCGACACGCCGTCCCCAAGGCCACCCATCACTTCATCACCAAGGCTCTCCCGGACGCGATCTCCAAACGCCACGAAACCGAAGAAGAGAAAATGCAATTGCGCAAGATTCCACGGCACCTCCTGCATATCTACGGGCGGTCTTTGTTTCAGGTGCTTGGGGACCAATTTCCACCGTTGCGAAGAGGCTCGGGGCTTCAGTTGTTGGCGACGTGTAAGCAAGCGTATCGCGAATGTCTCGACATCTTTTACTCTAGCAATACTTTCATCCTGCTTCCTGGGACGGTGGAGCATACGAGAGAAAAGTTCCTGGTACGTGTGTTTCACCACCTCCATCCACCGACCTCGAAGCCCAAATCCTCTCTGTTTGTCATATTCTACACTGAGGGTAACACTATACGCATACTATAGAAAGCCATCCCGCCGCAGTACATTCAGCAGATCCGCCACTTCGTCATCGAAGTCGGCCTTCAAGACCTTACACCGCCCATTTTTGCTCAATGCCGCCAAGCGCTGAAGGAATTCATAGCGAAAGACAGTTCGCAAGTCATGGTGAGATCGCTACCTGGGGGCACCGTACCCCTCTCCGCACCTTACCTGGGCGTCTTATGGGGCATGTTTGTGAAAGCTCGCTTGCATCGGTTATGGGTGCAGAAATTTGGGATTACTTATCGCATTGCGAGTGGGGAAGAGGATGAGGAGAGGGCGCTGGCGAAGGGGCCGCTGTTGATGACGGTTAGGATGAAGGGAAGGATGGTTACGGTTGGGAGGGTGGAGTTGGGGCGTTGTGAGGAAGGGGGGGTGCCGGTGGAGGTTATGGATCTATTAGGGTTTGCGAAGGTGAGGCTGAGTTTCTTTGGGAGGGGGAAGATGCCTTCGATGTTGGTGTTGTGGGGGGTGGTTTGCTCCTCTTCTTTGTGAGCGCTTTTTGGAATGTTGAAATGCTGAATTGTGGTATTTGTAGGCGGCTGTGCAGAGGGAGGTTGAGCAGAAGATTAATGAGGCTGGATGGAGGGCTACCAGGGTTTGGGTGGAGAAGGGGAGGTGGAGGGATCATGTTTGTGGATAGGGATTGGTTCGGATGTCTAGAGGGGAAATAAGGGCTATTTTCTTATGGGTCATGGGATTGCTGATTTTTGAGTAAAATGGAGCGGGCAGGGGTTACGATGGGATGAGATGACATGCAGGAATCGAGAAGCAGGGTAGTGAGGGATGATGGACATTCAACATGTGTTGCTTTGTATGAAGGATGCTTGGTGGTGTTTTCGCTATCGTTTCAACATGGCACAAGCAGCCGTGTGAGCTGTCGGTTGAATTGTAGTGGCAAATGCAAAGACTCAGTGCTACTTTTCTTATCTGGATTTGATAGCCGCCCTTGCAATGGCACGGGAGGTGTTGATACTGAATACTGCTTGGTCGTGCCTGATACTTATTGGAGGCCTTTGGGGCGCCACGGCGCTAACGCCGAATGCGGCTAATCACCAATTGCGAAATCTTGGCATAATTTTGGATCTTTTTCCTTTCTGTGGTGCAATCTAATCGCTCAGCAATACATTCACAACTCTACGTCAATTCGAAATGTTGGAGCGCAAGACGGTCCACGGGCCTGGGCCAGAGACTAAAGGCGGAGGGTATCATGGTGGCCCAAAGCGGTGGACCGGAGCAGGGCCTGCGCCCGCTCGACACATACCATGGCCAGAGGTAAGAGGCCTCCGCCCTCGTTGGGAAGTGAATTAAGTATAGACCCTTTAGATCTTCAAACATCACATATCGGTCTGTGAAGGACATATCAAGATGGTTGACATGGTGCGAAAACATACTGTAGAGGGGACAGGCAACTACCGGACCATCATGGGTTGTGTGGAAAGAACCAAGCACATGCTCTATGAAGCCAAGCAAATCGCGAGGTCATTTGTAGGCAGTGCAATATAGGTCTTTTGACGAAAACGTACTGATGCATAGCAGGAGCCGCCAGCCAGGCAACGCGAGCAGGTGCCCTTGGGATCTTCATCAGCCTCAATGTATCCGGGTTACTCTCCTGCAGACCACGAATATGGCAAAGCTGCTGAGGAGCACGGAAAGGCAGCTACCGAAGCTATGAATAGGGGGGAGAAGATCAACTATGAAGGCCTGGAATACGAGGTTGGTCAAGCAAAAGGTATCAAGAAACGGACACTGGCGGCCATACGGGAAGCCAAGGCTGCAAGGGAGGCAAAGGGAATGGGCAGTGGGAGTGGGAAAGGCTCGGCCTCTGATTCGGCAAGTGGTCCCCCGCATTCAAAGCCGGCTACTACGAACGGGGCGTCTACCACAGCGGAGGTCGAACAACCGCCAACTGACGGCGACAATCCATATTTTGTGATCGATACCAAGCCTACTCCAGTCAACCTTTCAGGCATCTCTTCACAACCCACAAAGCGCATCGCGTCACCACCTCCAGAACCACAGGAAGGAAAGAAGCATAAGAAACAAAAACGGAAGCATGAAGGTGAGTTGCCGCAAGTACAAAACATCGACAAGGTGGACTTTCAGGATATATCGGAGGAAGTGGATGCGCGCTTGAAGGAGAAAGAGGAGAAGCAAAAGCGAAAAGAAGAGAAGAAGCGCAAACGCGAGTCCGTGGGTGAGCCTACGTCCACCGTGGGTGTTTCGGAGTCTGGCGATGCACCCTTGGAATTCGAGAAGCCCAAGAAGAAGAAATCAAAGGCTACGAGCGACGAAGCGCATGCAGATCAAATTATACCGTCGAAGAAGCGACATGGGGATGATCACGAAGAGTCGGATGACGGAGAGGGCAAGAAGAAGAAACGGAAGAAGAGCAAAGGGACCTTGGAGAAGGTATAGAAGGTGCTTGTGTCCGCTTCTCTGCGTGATGGCCAGCAGTGGTTTTGAAAAGACGAGATGTCCAAAGTATTGTAATGACCCAAACGGCTAGCTTGACAAGTACTCGTTCCCGGATCTGCTCTCTGCTATCTCACAACTATCCCACCCTATTTCATCAAGAATGAATTGAACCTTCTTCCTCTGTTTTCCTGCAATCTCCGTGTCACAGTCTCGTTCAAGCTCTGTCTATCTTGCATTCCTTGATACTTCGCCTCAGGACCTGTTGATGCGGCTACATGGAAGCATGGCCTTTCTAATAGCCCCTCACCTTTCACTAAGCTCCCTTGGCGGTATCGCTGGCGCTGATGAGGACTCACATCCAGTAACGGCTAAATCAATAATAGCCAGACTCCACTGCAACCGAGTCTACTGTCCAGCCGCTAATCTCTAAAATTGAGCCACTCTTATCTGTGAGGTCTCACATAGGGAACATCATGTTGTTACAACTCCGACACGAATCACAGAGCAGAAGACATCACTCCCCCAACCTCCTGCACAGCCTAACCAAACCCACCATACCATCAGCATTGATTTACAGTATATACCTCAACCTCAACCGCAAATAGACAAAAGTGACCGTGAATGGAAAACGCGACCTAGGTAGCAGAAATAAAACACCATATCTTCAACATCTATGCTATGATAACCACGCATACACCCTATCAACGACTAATAGCTCCCCTTAAGCTTCACAATATCTATTCCAAACAAGCCTAAAGTTGATCGTATCAAACTTCCACGAACAAGGAAACTTCCTCTTTTCAAATCATGGTTCTTTCATTGTATGAAGGGGCGTCATGCAGATATTTTGATAAGATGTTGTGGTAGAAGAACGTTGATGGTGAAGGTATATATTCGACAAGTTTGGTCGAGTGAGTGATGGGATGGAGCGTTATTGCGGCGTGGCAACATGTTTTTGAATATAGATACCCCAATCCCACGCCATCCTCCACCCTCCACCCCGATCCCATACACCCAACCTCCATCCTCCACCTCCCCAACACCTATACCCCCATCCCAAAACCCATCCCAAACCCCCTCCATCACATTACACTACCTACATCAAAAGCCCCGAAAAACCTTTCAACACCCCCTACATACCTACATTCAGGATTATAATTGCCTATACGTCCTCTTATCTATGACCATGACCATGACCAACGCTATGTAAAGCGAGTGCTCTATGAAATACTTCGTATTATCGGATGCGATATCTACGATGATGATGATGTGTAATAGAGCGAGGAAGTATGACACTAAGGAGATGTGTGGGTGATTGGTAGGTTATGTGTATGGGGTTGTATATGTGTTTGTATGAGGTTGGCGTTGGCTTGTGTCACAGTTACTGCGATGCTACGGGGTGGATCATGACGTGGATGTGGGGGGAATATAGCGACCTTGCCAGTCTTTGTGTAAGGAAACTCAGTATCGAATATCCTGGCGCTGGTCGAGACCCCTGAAACGAGTGCCCTGCCAGGATATGGGATAACGTATTTCATAATGATGTTCGGATGTGGAGAGGAAACTTCAATATGAGGAAGTTCTGTCCGGCTATGAGATGTCAATGTAACTATCTAGAGCGAAAGGCGAGGAAGGACGCCCATCCTCTTAGTGATATGTCCACACGCTCTATATATATGACAGTATCGATTGCAACAACGATCGGCTCGAAGCTCCTCCAAAAAGCACACTCATGGAAGTGATACAGTCTATGCAAAAAACGATGCAAAAAGCACCTTCCCACAAACATCCCTCCCCCAACCATCTCACTTCCCCATCCCCACCACCCCATCCAACCATCCAAAAACAGCCTGGTTCAACAACACCGCAGCCCCAACCTGACAATGCTCCCCCGCCCCATCTGCAGCCTTGAACGCAAACAGCGTCGCCCGCTCCCCCAACGCCGCCTTCACCATCTCCGGCTGCCCCCTGAAATTACTCTCATTCTCCGCCGCGCCCACAAAGACCGGAACCTGGATGCGATCGGTAAGCCCCTGCAACGTCATATTCGCTGCCTTGCGCAGGAAGTCGTAGCCGGAGCGGAGCTTGAAACTCCATAGTCCTTGCTCCACGCCCCAGCGCAGGGAGGTCGGTGCTTTGCCGCTTGCTAATGCTGACGTCACCGCCGCGTCGAAGGCGGTTTTGTTGCCGGATTTGTACAGCGACAGTAGGGGTGGTGGGAGCTGGGCTAGGAAACCTTCGCCGGGACTGTAGACGCCGTCGATGGCCACGACGGCTTTGAGTCGATGCTCAAAGGCGGCGGCACGTGTTGCGAGCCAACCACCGAATGAATATCCGTAGAGGGCTAAGCGTGACATATCGACTTCTGGCAGCGTGGAGAGGTGGTCAACGACAGGCGTGACCACCTTTTCCCACTCGACGATGAAACCTAGATCCTGGTCGCGGCGGACGGTCGGTTGACCAGGGCCTTCGTAAGTGATGACGTTCCACCCGCGCTCCAAGGCCGCTAAGCCGGTGACATGAAGCATCTCCTCTTGAGAGCCGTCGTAGCCATTACCGACGATTAGGGTGGGTCGCTTGGTATGTTGCTGGCTGTTGGGTGGATCGACAGCATAGAAAATAGCCGGGATATCGAAACCGTCACCTTTCAACGTCACACGTCGCCCCGGAACCGGTAGCAAAGCGAGAGCCTTATCAAAGCAAGCAGTCTGCTGCACCCACAAGTCCTTGATCGCAGGATCCTCCCAGTCACCGTGAATGTAGAAATCGGCAGCACGGTAGTAATTGGAGGCTGCGAAAAGATCGTCACGGGCGCTGATCGGGTACTTCGTGGCGTCGAGGCCGTCTGCACGAGCGCGGACTCGATTTGCGAGGGAGTGGAAGGCGGAGCTGAAACTTGAAAAGTTGCCCGGTACGATGGTGTTGGCTGCTGTGAGGACTTCAGCAACGTCTGAGCCACCGTAGCGGGCGTGGCCTAGGATGCGCAGGATCTCGAAGGCAAAGGTACTGTCGGGATTCAGAGGCAAATCGAGTCAGCTGAGGCGGGCCATGGAGTGGTGGATGCGAGGAGGAGGCTGGAGATGGAGACGAAGCGTTGAAGGCCGTACATTGTGGAGGTATTGGGAGAAGATTGGATGATGCTTGTTTAGGTTCCGAACTGCTGCTTGCTGATGATGAACATGGCAGGCTCTTATATATCTCCTCTCAGAGATCACTCCAGGCCGACATAGATAGATTCAAAGGAGAACGCTGTAGCAATGCCGAGGCGGCACAATCCTCGCCGAGTACATGAACCATCGTCCTGGCGCGTACATTTTGCCACACCAGTCTTCAGCCAACCTTGTCAAGCGTAAGGTTCGCAAGAAAACCGAAGCAATCACCATGGATGCCTACGTTGTCGAAGTGGCTGAGTGATTTGAAAGTCTCTGTAGTGAAGCTAACAATGATCCCCGACTCCTCATCTCGCGATAGTTCCGACGGTCCGATGCCGGTCAGCGCAACATGATGGCGACAGGGCTACAAAGATGATAGAAGCCAAGACGGGATATCAGATCACCAATATATTGTTGATTTGTTGTGCCAGGCTCGCTTAGGAAAGCCGCTAGCGGAGTCGGACCCCCGTCGGCAACTTCAGGCTCGGCCTTTTGGCCAATCACCTTGTATGTATACTGTTGGAATCTGATAATCCAACATTCTTTTCTCCTTAATGCTGCTATGAGCGGGCCCTTTGGTGGAGAATGCAATGCCTTCGTAGTCCATGTTACCGGCACTTGAAGGTGATTGCTCTGTAGACCAGAGATTATGATGCGAAATCCACAGCCATTCTGCGGAGTATGTTTCGATGCCCTAGGATTTTCCATATATCCCACCATGAGTATCATCCGAGAGCGGCCCGAGCTTGTTGGGAACCCCAATGTGGAAAGCGAGCGCAGTGGAGGATATATGGCTAGAGAACATGTGTACAACATATGCGCAAACTGCAACAGAGATGGAAACAACAACTCGGGGCCAGACTGTATATGGGAGTTTAGATGGACAAATCGTTGCTGAGACAGAACAAGAGACATGGAGGTGGATGATTGCATGCTGGTTCTTTCAGTATGTGCACCTCATCGTGTGTTGTCACAGCTGGTCTATGTCTGAGTTATATATATCAGGGTGGGTACTACGGGCGATCTTGGAGATCAACAGCCCTCACACAGATTCTTCGGCGTTATCGAATCAACGCAGCCGGGGTAGCCTCAGCCCCTGACTCCCAACTTGAGTCAAGCTTCAACGCACCCATCGTGTGTCGCTACCATCATTGCTATCGATAGGATTGCTCGCAATACCCAAGCCTGAACCGGAGTTCGAGCTGGATGGCGCGAACATGTCATCTGTCGGAGGTGAGAACGCAGTATATGCATTGCGAACACCAGCTATGGGCGGCATTGAAGCTACTTGGCTTGTTGGTTGCGCTGTAGTAAATACTTCATCTTGCATCTGGACCGCATTATACGTGTCGCTACCATTAATACTGCCATTGATAGCAGTATCAAGACTAGTGGCTGCGCGTAGCTTTGCGTCCAACCCGCTGCCCTCGATGTCTAGATTCAACTGAATGGAAAATAACTCGGTAAGAGCGATTTTTCTTTGCAGCGCTCGCAACGCTGCGAGGAGAAAGTCTAGGTGGCCAAAGATTTCCTGGTGGTCAGGGGCTTTCTTGAGGTATTGTACGAAAACACGTGCTGCGACGAATAGACAAAACGCTATAAAGGGGTTCATCTGGAGTCATCAGTCGACACACAAGATAGCTTGACACTTCACTCACACCAGCCATATCCATATCGCTTGTCATGCGCATGATGTCAGCAATCCTTCGGGCCGCAATCATACAGCGAGCTCTACTTTGCTCAAGTAATCTCTCGGGTAGGTGATGTTCCTCTCCTTTGAATATAGCCGCTTGGTGCAGGCTAATGGTGCACGTTGGAATGGCGAAGTTCAAGAAAACGGTCTTTGGATCTTCCATTCCGCTGGGAAGCCTGAGATGATCGGGGAGGGATATCGAAGTGTACGTAAGCAGGGTATCTATTCTCTGGTGGCGCTTCCAGAACTCTCCGTTTAGATCATATCCGCGCAGATCCAGATTCGGCTCCGGGCGATGAAGGTGCGTGTGGATCAGCCCGAAGAAGTGGGCTGTAAGAACGACTCCAGCAAACGACGAGAGGGACTTGATTTGGACAGGCGTCATGGCTCCGATCAAGGTGGGAGCTTCTTCAGGCCTAGATTGTTCGTAGGCAACTTCGCTCACGGGAAGGGTGTTCGATACCTATAGTGCCACAGTAGCGTCAGCCCTCGATGGAAGCAGGGAATCTGTTCATCATACGGTGGCGTACGGACATCTTTTTCGTTGATCGACATAGGCCAGCCTGTTGCCATACTGGCATAACGATCTACGCAGTAAGCCATCCAGAACGCCCTCCTTCGCTCTTCGCATTCGGTCCAGTCTTTCGGTGGTGGTAGAGACTGCTTGACGTCCGCGCTAACGCCATCCACTCGATTAAGGCCCATCATAAGGACTAGACGAGCTGCCCGGCCTGCACTCATCCACGCTCTTGGGAAGTACATCATCTTGAATTCATACGATCCAATGAGCGTCCAGCATTGCGCGTGAGCTACGGAAACGAATGCCTCACCTGAGCCTACCATCTCATCGACTGCGACATATTTTCTTGCTCGTCGATAGAAGATGTCTTGGAACTCCATATACTTATCTGTAACGGTAGCGGACAGACACCACATGATATAGCGAAGGCATATTGGAGGGCGTTGTCCATAGACTAGATCCATAGAGGCTTGATAGCGATACTTGTGGATTATTGGTAATGATGGGTGTATTTTATCGAAATAGACCGAAGTTCTGGGAGACCATCAGCTTGTAATAAAAGCTGGAGACGAGACTCATACAGCTCGTCGATCGCTTCCTGCGTTGGCATTGGCTCTTCTACCCCCTGGCTGATCATCTCCCACGAGAAGTTTGTGTCGAGGCCAGAATCCAGATCAGCCATGATGTCCTGGTCCAGCATCGTCCCTGGAAATTTCCCTGTTGATGTGAATTGGTCATCAGTGGGCATAGACCCAAACAACCCTTCCGGTACTGAGTACTGTGTGCTTTCATCTATGCTCATAGAAGCGCCAGCTTCAACTTGCGGGTGATCGACCTCGCTTGGTATTGTATCCTCGTTATCATGTGTCTTGAGCCGGGTCTCCAATTCGACTGCAGGGTAGAAAGCCAAATCAGTCCATATATTCTACCCTACAGGTGTCATGCCACAACCTAATCGCGCTTCCAGTTCTAGCACGTAACCTCGCTGGGATCCTGCCAATGTCCGCGCATCATCGTATGCACAATCGTGCCCCAACCTTGCGCATGTTGCACACCGTGGCTTGTTTCCGTCGCACTTGAGCTTTCTCTTCCTACAAAGCACGCACGCGGTACGCCTTGTTCTCGATCTTCCTCCATGTCTGCTATCACCGAGTGCACCGATTGGTCTTGGAGAGGGGTCCGATTCTCTGAAGCTGGGATTTGGCTGGCAAGAAAAGTCATTGGAGAAAGCGTTAATATCGTTACTCGCATTAAGAGCCATTGCCGTATACATGACGAGATGATAACCAGCTCTTAAGATGTCAGGCTCTTGGTATTTCCGACCTGCTCCGGGTCGCAATGCCTAGAAATATGCAGGCGTAGGCCTAGGTGGCTGAGTCGTTGGAGGCCGTTCAGCGTCTCCGTGATTGATAACTTATCCTTGTGTAAGACCCTGGCTTAGCGTATGCAGGACCCTCGCAAGAGTCGCAAGAATCTTGCACACGCTAACCGACTCAGCCTCGTGTTGCTCGGGCTTTTCTCCCTCGCTTGGATCTTGGCGAACACAAAGTACAGAATGCAATAGCACTCAATTCTACAACAGCCGTGCGTGAATACCCTTGCAACCTCTTCGCACGCCTAAGTCTTCCTCCGAGACTGTGGCCAAGGGGCAATAATGTAGTTCTAGATATCTGGCTTTGTCCTCTTATCTCAGTTGCTCCTCGTTCCCACTATCACAGCGATCTGCTCAAAGTACTACACTCAAGACGTCATTAGACGTACGGAAAGAAATACCAAAATCCATCACTATGCTTGGTACGTTCCTTGTAAGATGAGAATTAGGACGTGCTACACCCTCCACGTATCACAAATATGGGTTACTATCCCAAAATCCTGGCGAATCTGGCACTCGTCTCGGGCTGTACCTCGGTGGAAACCCCTGAGACGAGTGCCTTGCCAAGAATATGGGATACAACAACAGTACAGTAGTGAAACGCTGTACTACTGATCAGCCTACTGGTCTTGTGGTGTCTTCTCGTTCCCAACCGTTCCTACAATATGCAAGTATTTGGGAATTCCAAGGCTGACAGGAGGATTTCTACTTAGATATAGAAGCACTCGAATCACGGTAGGATATGTATTGATGGATGGAGACTCATCCGAGCAGTACGTGAAGATTCGTATTCTTTTCATTAAAGGCCCCTCATTATGTACAATTATATAAAGTCCGAGCGTTTCTTGTGCTTAGGAAGAGGTAGGATTCTCCACTTACTGTCAGGTACTACGTTGAAACCCCCAAAAGCGTCCTGTCTTCGACTTGATCACAAATTCTTCGAGATGCCAGGCTGTATCCTCTCCAACTTCTCTATCAGCTCCCGCCACACCCTCTCCTCTACCCTTTGTCCCTCTTCACTCAAAACAAAGGGGCTCTCATAGCTCACCACACTATCGGCCATATACTTCCCCGCCGTCTCCTCACCTCCAGACGCCGCAGCAACCAGTGTCCTACTTCCGACTTCCGTGGTACGAGCAAGTAACCACTTCAAAGTGGCCACGACGGTACGTACGAGGAAATTCTGTTCTTCGCGCATGAAGTCGGAGTAGCAGGCGCCAGGAGAGAGGGTGTTGATTATAATCGGAATTTTCTTGGTATTCGGAGGAGCGATGCGGGAGGCAATCTGGCGAACGAGAAGGACTTCGAGGAGTTTGGTCGTTGCGTATCTATTGGGGGAGTCAGTCGGGACGGTATAGGTGCAGATGGCTGGGGGCGCATTGACCTCTCGCTCATATTCGCAGTTTCCTTGTCATTCAACTTTTCGAATATGTTATCTGCGTTCCTTTCGCGGAACGAGGTCATGAAATGTAAATCCGAGCTGACAACCGTCAAACGAGGTGTCACATTATACTTCTGCGACGTCTCTCGTAGCTTCGGTAATATCAGTAATGCCAGTAGAAACGTGCTGATTACGTTCGTTGTAATGGTGCTCTCGTCTTCTTCTGTGATTTTGAATTTGGTCACCATCATGCCTGCATTTTCCAACAGCACGTCAATTCTCTTCAATTCTTTCGTCGCTCGTGCAGCGAATTGTTTGACGCTCTCATAGCTTGAGAGGTCAAGGGGCCATACTTCGATAACGCCAGATCGACCGGTAGATTCTTCGATGGATCTTTTTGCTGCTTCGCCTTTGGATATGTTGCGTACTGCGAGGATCACCTTGGTAGCGTTCAATCGGGTTATATGACGGGCTGCTTCGAGGCCGAGTCCTGTATTACTGCCTGTGACTATGACGGTTTGCTCTGCAAATGAGTACACTGGTGTGGGAGGTGTGACCAGGAGTTGTGAGTAAAGGAAACCTGAAAACCAGGACAGGGCAGACATTTTCAATGGTTCAGATGTAGGATTGCAGATACAATGGAAGTAACAGATGCTTCTTTTAGTAGTGTATATAGAAGGATGTGGCTTTAGGCGTAGAATAAGAGGATAGATCTGAAAGCCCACAATGCGGAAAAGTTCTTCTCTTATACTGTGTTCCAAGCTTAGCCCTTTCCAATGGGTTTTAATTCCGACGCCGTCTCTTCGCATGATCTTTGTGATCTCGTCCGCGATCTATCAAAAGTAATTCATTCATCGGAAGGGAGGCGCCGCTCGGGTAGTTGGTTCTTCCATCCGGCCACCGCCACAAACCCGGAACAAACCAGGTCCGGGAAGGGGGACGAGCCGAGCAAGATTTATTCTAGTTCTAGCGTTTGCAAGACTCCTGTAAGAGCTTGGCACATCTGGGATGCGAGAACGGTCCCTTGTATGCAGATCTAGACATTTGTCAATGATATAGTCATTGAACATTATCTTTCGCCTACTTTTGACTCTCTTGTTGATAAGGATGCGCTATTATTCCACATGAAAACAAGGATGATGAAGAAGAGGTCCTTTCGATGTCGTCCCTGTTCGCGACTGTCTGCTAAGATATGGGTATGGCGGTATGACCCGGGCTAGATTGGTGGTCTATGAGACTATTCGATGTATTCCCTTTTTATCAAGATCATGGTTGCTGTCTACCCGTTATCTTCTTCTCCCTCTTCTCATCAGGAAGGTAAATGCAACTAGGACTAATCGTTGTCATCCTGCGGAATGGAGGATGGAATTGCATTAAAGCTTGGCTCAACTCCATATCAAAGGAGGGAAAGAGGCTGGAGATCAGATGTGTATCTTGGAAGATGCAGAATGGCTGCGTTAGGGGGGGTGTAAGTGAAGGAATCTGGCATACCCTCCTGTATATCTTGGAATTTATATAGAGTTATACTATCTGATGTAGCAAAATTGCAAGATAGAAAAATCAGGCGACGATCTGACACAACAAGACCTTCTTATGTACATACGCACTCAGTCTTTGATCAGCAATACTACCACCCCAGCCAGAACCACCGTTCCGACCCCATGTCCCACTGCTTTCCCGGGTAGCCCGTGATAGCTCATGACCATCGTATCCACAGTCCCGGCCAGACAGCAGCACCTAATCGATGTTAGGATAGAGTGAGCAAGGGTCCTCTTATTAGAGAGATAGAAGAGAAAGAGCAAGAGAAAAGTATCCTGCCAGTCCGAGTCAAGAAAACACTGTCAAACGAAACAACAACGAGATTTTCCACAACCCATCTCACAGCCCAAACCCTACCCCCACCCTAGGATTAAAAAACCCCAAACACTCACCCCAACACAACCCCCATCTCCCTCCCCATCCCCCCCGCCCAAAACCCCACACTAGCCAACCCCAGCGCCAAATTCCTTCCTCCAAAGCAATAAATCAGTGGGACGAATTCCTTTTTCGTAGAGGAGGGTGGGAGCGGGAGGCCGAAGAGGGTGATGGCGGAGAGGGGGCGGAGGAATATGAGGAGGGAGATGAGGAGGCTGTAGGCTGTGAAGATGAGGGCGAGGGGGGGGATGAGGGGGGGTGGGGACATTTGGTGAAGGGGAGGGGTGGGGAGGGGTGAGGGATGAGTTGGGAGGGTGGGGGAGGTGAGGGGTTGAGGGCGTGAGGGGTTTTCTTTGGGGTCGGTGGATGGGTATGTGGAAGGATTGGGGGACTTGTATATGGATATATTCAGCAGTCCTGCACTTGCGTTTGGGTTCGTGATCCGATATCGCGCTGCAGTGGACATTTGCGGAGTCCGAAGACTCCGGGTCGATCGGTGAGAGAAGAGTGTTTATGCAATTGTACCCTTTTGAGACGTAGTATCTGGGGATACTGCTAGGAGAGGATGCTCAATATCTACCTATCGCGAATTAAGAGACCCATAAATCGGGCTTGAAATGTTCTTTTGATTGGAGATGAACGTTTGTGGTGAGTTGAGGATGTACTGCGGCAGTGTATGTTACGGCAGTGCATAGGTATCGCCACGCTAGCGCATCTGATCGCCTGTTCCAGTGCCTCGGCATTCATGTCCCCAGACGATCTATCGAATCAATATGGTAATCGTTTATCTAATACCAAGCTGTACATGATAGAAATGGGGACTCGAGATATCGCTTCATAAAGATCTCGACGTATTAATCCTATCGGTCCATGGAAAGGGGTCGGCTAACATGCTCAGTTCGTCGGTATTCTAGGGTTGATGATCGAGCAAGGGTAATATAGAATCGAGGAAGAGCATTGTAGATGAGATGCACAATCACTCGGGATAGTACGTAGGCTCGGTTCGACGAGTGCGACTCTGGGATTGGGGGTCAACGGCGTGGTGGTGCTATCGGCTACAACGGTATTGAGAGATAAAACCTGGAATTTTCACGGAGGGAATTCTGGATATGCTAGGGGTCAGAACATAGCCTCCCAAACTGGCCCAACACCGATGAATCCTGTCCCAGGAAGATTCCTCCTGTTGAGCCAGCCAGCAATTTGAGCTCTATTGGGCTTCGGGATCTGCCAATACGAAAGCCATCTAGTGCTACTGCATACACCATACGTGAAGGGATCCCTCAGAGAGTGCTCTCAGTCACTGGTTGTTTCCGTCATGCTTCGTGGAGCATGACCCAACATTCTAGTGGGAGCAGCTTTCTCATCCCCAATCCGAATCCGGTTCTTCGAACGCTTGCCTCGTAGCTTCGTGTCAGGTACAATTTGTGCTTCCTTCAATGGCTGAAAGTCATGCTCAATAACCCCAAGATCTGGACTCTGTCTCTCCATGATAGGATCCAACCTCTCTTTATGTTTCCGAGATACTTTTCTGCGAACCCTACCATCAGGCTTATGACTTTTTGAATGCCCTTGGGTGTGTTGTGGAGAGTCCAAACGGCGACAGGTGAACCTGTTTTCTCCTGCTGTTCTGTCCCATTCTGTGTCCGATCCAGTCTCAATCTGTCCATTCATCGCTAGCACCGGTGCACGGCGAGGCCCCAAAGATGGTTCTTGGTCTTCAAGAGGCTCATCGGTGTCCGCCTCCAAGTCATCACGACCTTTGTGCTCCCACTCCTGGTCAGTGTCTTGATCCCACGGCGGCACTTAAATACATGTGTCAACGGACTCAGGGTGTTCTCTTGTGTACAGTAGACAGCTCCGCTTTGACTCAACGAGCGCAAGCTAACCTCGCTCGTCAATTACTTGTCTCGAGCGCTCTTCCAGACCTCGGCTGAAGCCTTGATAAGAAAGTCTAACAAGCTCGGCGATTTCGGTCTTCCCACAGTATCAGCTCAGCGGACGAAGGAGCAGGCCAGAAGATGTGCCACCTACGAAGTAGAGGTTGCCAGAGATGGAGAAGCTGCCAGATGACGTTTCATAGTATGAGTACCCTAAAAGATCCAAAGCTTCTTGACGAATCCAGCCTTTGCCAATCTCCGTATAAAGAATCAATAAATCTGCAGGAGCCAACAATGATGAAGGCACTAAGTTGAATTTGTATATCTCAACATCGTCGACGTAGAGTGCATGTCGCAATTCGCTTCTTTTCATGTAAACAATGCCACCCTTCGCGAGCCGTAGTGTTTCCAGGATACTACGACCACTGTATCTTGAAGAAGGCGGGAGGAAAGCATCAGTGCACTTCCAGATGTCTATAGTACGTACGTCTGATGTCTGAAAGGCAGATACCCAAGCTGGGGCCGTTGCTACCGGGCACTGACCTTGAGGTGGCGTATCAGCCCGATCACAATCTTCGGGACGCGGATTAGACTGATCATGAATTTGGTCATCGCGGCTGCGGCTATTGGTTCCTGTATCCCTCCGCGATGGCTGCCGACCGTGATGGGTCATCGAGGAACTTGTGATCGTTGTTTGAATTTCTTGTCGGAACCTTCCTTAAGCGATATTAGCTCGTTAGCTGAGCTCACAAGCTTTGAAGATTTTGTCACAAGCATCCGGAGAAGTGCATGAAACCCACTCGGCTAAGGTATCAATAACAGGCGCAGACCCCGGGGTCGTCCACTTGTCCAACAAAAACCGAATACCCCTCGTTGCTTCTTCCATTATAGGATTCTGCTCAGTATCTGATCTAGCAATATTGTACGATTCACGTTCGATGAAGAGCTTTGTACGGTTGGAAGGTGCCTCGAAATCTCGCGACCTGTAAGGTACTATTTGAAGTAGAGTTTCCGAGGCTCGATGTGTGCCCGGGCCTGCTGCACTATCGTAGTCTTTCGAAGGCTGTAAAGCAGAATTCATAACTGTGTCTGCCACAAGGTTGTTCGAATGAGCCAGCTCCACGATGGCCTTGCGACTGTGTCCTGATACGATCGGTGCTACCAGTCGTTGTGCCAGAGCTCGAGTCTTCCTCGTCAGATTGGGAGAGGCTCGAAAAGGTACTTTGGAAGGGGGTCCCATGCCGGTCGAGCTCGAGGTCACCAGAAATAGATTCTCCCTGATTGCTAGGTGATGGTGTTGCTTGACGCATAGCAGCCTCCGGTGAAGATTGACGGCAGGTTCCTGCTTCGGTACACTGCTCCGCGCGTTGCAACTCTGTCAAATTATTATGATTTTCGATGGTAAGATTCTTCAGGATATAAATCTCCTCTCTGAGGCCAGAGACCTGTTCGGAAGCTTCTCTGGACCTGTGTTCGTTAAGGCCACGCTGTCAATTAAGAATGGTCGAGCAACTTACTGCGAGTACATGTCTCCTAATTTTAATACCGTGATAGTGTGTATCATGACTTGTAATACTGACTGCTGCGAATCCAGTCTAGCCTCCAGTTCTCTAACCTGCGAACGTTTGAACAGCCATCGAACTGGGACAAGAGTCCGACATTTTCTAGATTTGAAAGTTGAACCAATCTCCTTGGATGTTGTCTTACACGAGCGCTTGATCTTTCGGATCTCACGAAGTAGGTCGTTGGAACAGCTTCCTTTCTCCGCTTCTAGTACTCGTCCCAAGTGCCTCAAGACTGCGGTGAATTGTGAGATATGCTTGGCCATGCTGGCAATCTGCTGGTGGGCATGACCCATGGTTTCAGCAGCTTCATAAAGACATGTCACGACTTTCGTCCCGAAGGCAGCAACGTCAAAGATACTGGCAATGAGGGCGAGCTCTGCCATCCTGCGTAGACCTTAATTGGTGGATTGAGAACCTTGACTTGCCAGACATTTTTATGGACATATATCCCTGCGAATCTCGATTGCCGCCGGATGCAGTAGTATTCTTTGCCTTGAGTGGGGTAGACTTCGATGACCTGCAGCCTGGCACACTGCAGGCTCTCCCTGCACTGTATGACAGATCGTCACGGCCCACGACATATTGCAAAGTGGCCATCAAGATCGGAGCTTTCTTCCATCTTCTTTGCTGCACTTTCCTCGACTCGGTCTCTGCGGGTAACTCTTGTACTCTAGGGTGCATATGTCATTTGTACTGCTAGATGTTTAGCAAGCACAAGCTCATGGTTTAGTACCGAGAGAAAACATATCTGTCGCTTATTCACGCCGAATACTGACTCCGTGATGAGCCCTTTTGTCCAAGATTCCTCGCATACGCTGATGCTAAGATGCGAGCGACATCTAGAGCTTCCATTCGTGTATATCATATTTCCCAGCAATGAATGGCAACCCTGTGAACGAGCAAGGGAGTGAGAGCATTAGGGTATATACTGCGACATTCTCTGTGAGAGCATGCCAAGGCAGAAAGAGTCAGGTACCATTTCTTGGGAGTCCATCAGCAATAGGGTACGAGGATCTCCCTATGAGACGAGAATACTCGATAAAAGTCAGTGTTACATCTTCCTGCAGGTGGATACCCATTTCTTCCGTCGATGACGACTGATGAATAGCGAGTTCGATGTGCTGTCCTTCGGTGTCAACTCAAAAAGTCTAATTTGTAGGCTATGTCAACCCTTGTCCTTTGCCTCAACTCAATCCAGTTGGTAATGCCGACAGCGTGAAGGTTGAAAAGTGTGGAAAGTGCAGAGAAGACATGGATGCCAAGGCACTAATTACATAATACTCATCTGCCAATCAGAGACTGATCCAATTTACGAGAACGACTCGCCTTCTTTGTCTATATTCCTGCAACCAACTCAACGTGTTTGTACTTTTCTTCGCTGGTACTCCGTCAACCCAACACTACATTTCTAGAAACTTACAGTCCCACTACTGTCCGATCCTAGCTCCAATACCTTGAATCATTTACGCCTTGCTCAGTTGTTCTTTTCGGAAGAAAACCGCAAATCCTACCGGCACCGCCAGTTGGAACATCAGCGCGACCCAGAACCACGCTTGACTAAGCCCCTCGGTCGGGTTAACGCAGAAATTTGGGAAGACACCTCCAGGGCCAACCTTATCTGGCGCAGTGGCTCGAGCGACCATTGTAGTAGCGGAACCCAGGATTTGGGCTGCGATGAGCACGAAGAGGACGTGGAAGCGGGTTAAGGTCTGGAGGAGAATCGTTCCGAAGCCTAGACAGAAAAGAGTGAGTTCTCCTCATGATACATAGCGGAAGTGTGAAGGCAAGGAAAGGCGGTCACTTACCAACGCCCTGTACGGCATCCAGTACTCCCAGCCACAGCCACAACGATCGTCCAGCAACAGCACTTGCTACCGGTCCCGCAGCCCAGGGCAAATACTGTCCCATGTTCGATGTGCTCCATACAATTTGTGCCCAGCGTGGTGCGCCAAGCCCCATTGCGAACACTGGGAGAATCCAAGAGTGGCTTTTTGACAGGTGGTTGAAGGCGAAGAGAAACAACATCCAGACACCGACAAAGAACACCAAAACCAACAGAAAGATACCCCAGGCGGGAACTGCCTGATTGGACCACAGATAGATCCAATTACGCCCATATGGAGCAGACAGCCAATAGTTCTGAAACACTACGACAAAGAAGAACCACTACAACACATAGTCAGTTACTGGGATACACTACTTGCAAGAAAGGAAGTCGGCGTACAATGATGATGTTCCGCCGAAAGAGCGAAGTATAGAATGATGGAATGTTGCCAGGTATCTGGTGATAATACTGCGGCAATCCTATGAGTAGTATCACGCCGATGCCCCACATAAGACATGCTGTAGCTACCCCAAGCGGTACCATGATTTTCGGATACGAATTGAGCTTGGTGACCATGGATGCAGTACCCTGCGCTTTCGCAAGAGCAGCTCCCCAATACCATAGGGCTACCACGTAAAGCTGTTGCGTACCTTGGATAACGCAAGCTCGATAGACGAACGTAGTGACAGGCGCACCACCTAATCAGAGTCAGCTCCAAAAGCCCGGTGCCATATCAGAATTCTCTCACACCTTCATCAGCAAAGTTGACTGCGAAGAACAATGCACCGCTCGCGGATGCTAAAGCATAAAAACATGTCGCAACGTTCTGTATCCATTCTTTACCGCTCGGAGTTGACGCCAAAGGCGATACGCCGACAAGAAAGAAAGCTAGACCGTAAAAGAGGAACGGCGGTGATACGACGTAGACGGTCTGTAGTCTTCTATAAAGCACCCACCATAGGATCGACATGGAAAGGTAAATCGAAGCGATCACATATAATTTACTCGCTGACTCGCCAATCGTACCGTTGAGAAGCGTGATTTGGTATGAGTTAGCAGCTATGATTTGGCCCTAGGAAATTCGAAGTCAGCAATGCTGCCATCATTGGCCGAGCTCACGATAACTCACGAAAGCCAGAAGAAACGAATACACAGGCCAGTCTCCAATCTTCCTAAGCATCATTCGTTTCAAACCAGACGGTGGCTTGTGATCGTCACTCAGGCCGAAGCCTTCATCTCTGGCCTTGTCCCTGATCTCCTGTACCATCGCTGTTGGTGGCTCATCTGGGGGGCTATGCTCAGGAGGCTTGCTCATTTCCGCAGCGCGAAGTTTCCCAAACCATGACTTTTCGCTTTTTAAGAGGTACTGTTCAATGCAAAGCTGATTTTCGGAGGTTTTCCCATTCAATTTCTTTAATCTGTTTTCGAATAGTTTTTCGTATTCTTTCTTGGGATCAGAGAAAAACGGTGTCACATTTTGCAACTTGTTGTCAGGCCTCTCTTCTTGCACTTCTGATGTACTCAGCACACCTACGCTGCCGTGAGGGAAGTAATGCCCTCCCAGACTGGGAAAATGGTCAATGGCGCGAGGTGTGTGAATGATGGGCTTCGCGACACCGACGATCACGGGAGCCATCCTACTACTCCGCTTGCTGCTATTGCGCGTGGACGCGTCAGTGGCCCTCACGGATGAGGCAGCGGTGGTACTCGTTGCATTACTGGTATTCTCTAGTGATGAATTGGCTGCAATGACAGAGGTGGCAGTGGTGAGACTAGTACGGTTGCTAGCAGTCTGTGTTGTCGCTCTGGGTGATGACTTTGCCGCATGATTTCCAGGGATAGCCGAGGTTGGGGTGATAGGAGTATTAGGAGTGCTAGGGGTGTCGTAAGCAGAAGTTGGTGGGGTGGAGCTTTCATCGCTCAAAACCAGGGGTTGATCGGAAGCTATCAATGTCTCCGCATAATTCGTTGGCAATTGCATTCCCAAAAGCTTGACAGCTTTGCGATCTTGTGGTCGCAGCCCCGGCATCGGCATCGTCGGTGCTCGGTTCATCGTTGGCCTCTTCAGAGGCTGAATGGCCTGTTGCTCATCTTGTATGTGCCTTGGCACAGAGCTCAGCGCCGAGAGAGCGCGATTCATTGGCGGTCGCTGCATGTTTATGGCTGACTCCCCAACATTCTGATCACCCCTAGAAGCAAGTTTCGGGGTCTTAGGGGTCACGGCTGTAAAGTTGCGTAGTAGGGGTGGTGGTGGCGGCTTTCTCTTGCTGCTGGGGCCCATTTTGCTTCCAAGACCTGGACTGGGTCCAGCCAGCAAGCGTCCTTCCGCGATTGAACTCAAGCCTCCAATCTGGGTATGGGTTTGCGCCAATGGGGGACGTGCAGGGCGCGCGCCCAATGATGCTTTTGTAAAGCGTGCTTGCAGCACATTCAACACACCCTTAGTGTCCAGGATCGCCGGAGTGTTTGGAGAACCCAAGGTTGGGCGTCTTTCCTTGGCAGCCTGTTTGTGACTGAGATCTATTGCTGAGGACTGAAGCTTCTCTAGATCCTCGACCCACTGGCTGACCGGAAATCGTTGTTTAGTAGCCCGCGCTCTCATGATAGCACGCACCGCAGGCTTCGCCCGGAGTGCGTCTTCTACGGCCGCCTTGAATTGTTGAATAAAGTGGCGGGTTGTGGTCGATTCAATAGTGAACCACCACCCTGGCATATTTCCAAGTCCTCCGACTCTAGCACCTACACACAGTGTGTGATCAGCAATGGATCCCGCAATGCACCATGCTAATCTCTAAAGAATATCTTCACATGGGAGACAGTCACACGCTATGAAACAGTCTTTTGTCATCCCAGCAATGCTATTAACTGCACATGGAATTTTTCAGAAGAACTTACCAACGCACAATACACCCTTACGGCCGAACTCCACAGCGACTAGGCCAAAGGGTTCATCCCTACTGGGTATCAAGGCAAAGTCCGCTCCACTGAATATGTACGGCGGAAGTGCTGTAAATTCGGGCTGTGAAAAGACTCTCCCTTTGTAGACTTCCATCATTCGATCGAGCTTCAGGGCTGCAAATCTGCCGTAGAGGTCGATTACCGGGCCTACACAGATCAATTGCACTTTCGGATGCCTTTCCATTATACCTGGAAACACGTCCGCGATTGCATCAACACCTTTCTGATTGGACCACCTTCCCACGAATACAAAAAGCTCTGCATTGGGATCTTGCTTCAATCTGCGCGGAGTTTAGGATCAGCATTATCTTTCTCCATGAACGTCTGAGCGTAAAGACAGCGCTACGCTGTCGAAAGAAACTTATTTACTAGAGTTTGGATCTAGGACAGACTGGAATTGATGAGGAATGTACTGACCCAGCCCAATTCTGCGCTTGTCGCTTCAATTTTGGTTTGGAAGCTTCGAGTTCATCGTCAACGACGACTTCATCAGGTTTGATATGGTCGCCGCTCCAGGATGCAGTGTCCGTTGGATCCGGGTTTGCCAGCCCACCAACATCTTTCATGCCCCAGAATATTGGATATCTGGCGAAGGCACGCTTGCCATATTTGTTAGACACTCCAACAGCGCCGAATCCTTTTTGATGGATTCGCAAGTAACTAGCGCCAGCGTGTAAAAGGTCTTTAACATCATTTCCAGTCAGTAACAAGGCATACGGCACATCGACAAGTAAATACGTACTAAAGACCTCCCCAAAGCGGATGTATTTGTGCACCACCTATAGAATAGTATCAGCGCAGTCAAGTAGGATTGGTGTGTGTGTTACCGCAGAGTCGAGATTATATATCTCACACACTTCCTGACTCTCGGCCTGCGTGCGCATAGGCCAAAGGCCCTGAAATTCTGCATTGTGAAGAGATAAGAGACACGGCACAATCTTCGGAAGCAGGTGCAACGGTGCGACAGCGCCATGGTAATCATTTATGTGGTCTGCATCGCTTGGAGTCAGCAGCCAATTTCTATCATTGCTTTCACTCAAAGATGGGCGACTCATCTAAGAGTTGTGATCGTCATAAGACATGATGTCGTGCAGTCCATATATCAGCTGTAGTGGGTAAATTGAAGGCATACTAACAAAGATCAATCGGGAATCGTCTCATGACTTCTGCGATACACGAGTTCCAAGCTGAGTAATAGACCCCGCTGTCAAGATCGTCCATTCGAGTGGGATAAGGGTCAGCTTTTGTTTGCTGTCTGAAAATCGGCGCATCAAGTAGAACATAGGTGATGTTCTCCACAACATGATATTGGGTCTTGATCTCGTACATGCCACCCAGCACTTTGATTGCTATACTTTCAGCTGGGCGGTCTATGGGGTACTTAGTGTTTGCAATGCTGTTGTCGGTCAGCGTGTAACTCCATTTCTCTGTCAGCTACGGTTATGACTCTCACCAAGGTACTACCCATATCAGATCCTGGTGCTTGAGATTTTTGCCCATCAATGAAGACATAACACCTAAGCCGCCAATTTTGACTTTAATGCCCCAATCTTCTATATCATATTCCATCGTGGCAATCAGCACAGTGAGTCTTTTTGGAGTGGCAATCTGTGGACTGGCTATTACGGAGAACTGTCTCATTTTTCTGAATCCATGTGGCGCCCCAATGGTGGAAGATTCGGGTACCAAGTGATGAGGCTTATGATCTGGCTGGTGGGCATCCTGAGCTTTCCTTGGTCTCAATCTTCGACTCATTATCCCTAGATCCCACGAATTTTTCGATGTGATCCCAACTTCATTCAGTTTCACGACGTAGAAAGACTTCCTGAATGCCCAAATGGCCGCGGCACCTGTCAGGATGGGAACGAGCAAGAGGATAACGTACACCACCAACTGATGCCAACGAGAACCGATGGGTATTAGCTGTAACCGATAATCGGCGTCGTTCAAGGCTACTCGCCAACCAATGAAGGGATGTGGTGGCGGATAGGTGAGATTAATAACGTTGTCGATGAGAGAATAGGGAGGGATACGATCTAGTATAAAATCACCATCGATATCACCGTACACTCTGGTCCGGTCCGGCTGCCCGTCTGGATTAACACCCCATACATTTAGAGACACTTGCGCTGGCCATTCGTGAACGAAATCATAGGTCCAAATGTGGTCTGTCTTCATCTGCAATTGGTTGGCAAAACCTCCGTCAAAACCATGCTGATTGAAGGCTCCGTCGAGAAAAATGTGAGGAAATTGTCTTCGGAGCGAGCCAATGCCTATATCGGCAGACTGCACATGATCGCTACTCCCAACGAGCCGACTCCAGTACTGAAGGATGACGTGTTCTCCGTCCCATTCCTGAAGCTTGGTGCCAGACCAGAGCCTCGGCTTCAGGTTGCTAGTAGCAATCTTACCGCTGGGATATTCTTCCCAGTTACTGTACGTTGTGCCAAAGTCCAAGGAGTATCGGAACATCTCAGCACCTGCAGCTTTATGGGTTACATAGAGATTCTCGCTCGCATCCTTGTAAAGCACATTCGAACTGTGATTGGCAGATGCGAATACCATTGGATTGTCACTTTGGCCAACGCGTAGCAAGAAATGATCATGTGAGTTCGTGGTTATATTTTTGTCGATGGCGGTGCTGACGTTGTTGATGCTGATTTGGTGTATACCGTCGGCGATATTGATCAACATGGCTGTGAATGACCACGCCGTGAAAACCGCTCCTGAGAAGGATGAGGTTGCATCGTGGGAATTGCTAATACTGTGACAGTCGATGCTCTCAACATTCAATCTGGGGGTTGTATCGTCAGATGTGGTCGATTGAATACGCAAGGAACTCGCAATCTGTTGACAGTCCATCGGAAGTGAAAACTGGATCTCGATTTTCAGTGAGGAAGTCGACAGAACGCGGCAGTCATGGCCTGGCACAAACTTCGTAATGACAGGAGATGGGTTCACATATGTACTTTTCAGGACAAAAGCCTTGAACCCCCAAGCTGCAATTTGCAGGTGTGACAGACACCCCTTCGATTGATTTGAACTGTCATCTATTTCGTGCTGTCAGCATTACGATATAGGGGCGGCGAAGCGTAGTCTGAAGAACTTAGATAGCCTTGTACAAGTGCTTGGAAAACTTACTCATCTTGACAACGGAGCTTTGCAATAAATATTCATCATAAGGGTAATATATGTTCTTCACGGTATTTCCAGCACTGAAGGGCGCGAGAAGTGCACCTGTTTCATCGCTGCAGTTGAAGTCTATACTCGTATCGTGGTTCTCATTCGTATATACTAGCCAGGCAACCTGGTTCATATTCTTCTGAATGGAAAGCAAACCTGCCCGTTCAATGCTCCACAGTCCAGTTTCGGTTGGAGTATTGTTACTTCCAGGCATGAAAACTTGGTAGGTTTGATTCGATAACAGTTGAAGTGAGAAACCATCTTGAAGAACAGGATAGTTCTCCCGCATCTCGTGAGTACTTTTGATGAGGTTGCGGACTGGATGAGAAGGGTCGCGATGATCAAGGTTCACCCAATCGTCTTGGCATCCATGTAATCCAGCATCTATCGGCCACTCGAAGTACTTTGAATTCCCGATTGCAGGATTGTAGCAACCATGCATGCCCCATGCCTGCGCCGAGCTCATAGGTGACCTCCCGAAAACATAATTGTCGTTGGTACTATCTAGTACATAAAAGGCCTGGTAAAATCCGAAGTCAGTGGAGTCTCTTCATAAATCTTAGAAACCTAGTAAAGAGAATGGGGTTGCTCGGTCCATGAAAATTGTGCTGCCACAAAAGTCTGGTCGGCTTGAGGCAGGACAGAGCTAGATCCATATACCTGTTCTTCTCCCCAGACCAAGGTGGGTATCCCGGGTAGTAGTAGCGCTACGATGAAATAACCAAGGAGCTGTCTCTGGGTGCCATTTTTGATTGTTGGCCAGCGAAATACATCCTGATTGGTAACACCATACATGTGCCTTGGGTCAAAAGTAGTGCCATCATTTGCGTTAATCATGTCGTTAGTCAGTAGGATGTTCTGCCAGAAATCAATCCAGTTGACGTTGGGAGGGTCACCTTCCGCACTGAAGGTTCCATCTAAGCCTAGAAAGCGGGAGAGAAACCGATATATTGTGTAGTGGAAAGCGACGCCGTCAAATGCATTCAGACCTTTCTCGCGAATGAACCATTTTGAGTGTGCAGTATCGTTCAGCATCACAGCTTCCGTGACATTCGTCGGGTAATTCGCAGGCGTTCTTCCTCTGCCAACATACACCGAGCCGAAGGTATTTCCGGCTACGACTTCGCCTGATCGGAAGTCAGTTCAGTGAACCTTTCACAAGGTAAATCGGAACTCAAGCTGTAAGACATAACATCGAGCAGCTCTGTCCAAGCGTAGACGTCGAAAGGCGTACTAGGTCACAGACGTTGACCCAGGGTGCACGTACCACTTATGTAGAAGTTTTCTTTGCCATATTGCCTCGCACACGTCCTCATTGAGCTGGACCAATGCGCCATAGCGTCAATGGTTATCGTAAGTCCTTTGTCAATGCGGTAGCCGTCGATGTCCAAGGCTGCCAGGGCCATACAAGAGAATCTTTCGATCCTGGCAAGTACATCTGGTCGCCATTCACGTAAGCGGTCTTGCACGAATGCGAACTTTGATAGCTGGCGCTGCCTTGATTGGTTTCAGTGGTCAGCACCCATACTAACTGTGTAGCCTGCAACCTGTGAAAGCCTTCGCTAAGCAGATATGGCTTCCAGAATCCAACTTGAGAGTGATACAGATATGGTTCAGACTTGAGGGACGACCCATATAACGTACCATTCGGGATAGATTCCAAAGGCTGCAACATCTCCATACTGATCAAAATCCGAATCTCGACACCCAACTAGATACGCGCTCAGGTTGAGGACTTGCATGCCATCATCGCCATAGAATCGTGGATAGTCACACTGGCCCAGCTCGTTGTTGCCGAGCGAGAAATCTGCATATTTCCGATCACCCTTCCATATGGCGTTGTGTTCTCTTGGATTAAATGGAGTCGAGGCGTTCAGGAACCCTTCAAAGCCGATAAGGTCGCCCATCCTAAGCCGGTTAGGTATATTAAAGATCCTGGTACTTTGAAACGTACGTTGAAATGGTGTTATCTAGTATAATGTACATCCCCCGCTGATGGACTTCTGTGATTGCCGCCTGCCACTCAGATATAGTGCCAAAGTGGTGATCGAGGAGCGTCAGATCAAGAGGACTGTATCCATCCGCGGCCCATGGGGCGTTGAAGAACGGACTCCCTGCCAGATAGAGTACCTAAAAACTGTAAGCCGTGTGATCCGTTCGGTCACTTAACGGGGTGTGATAGCATCTACTGGAGCGGGCTCTACGAGATTAGACGCGTATGTATCATGGTAGACTGACCTTTACCCCCATTCCCTGCAAATAGTCCAAGCTGTCCTGTAGCCCCCTGATATCGCCGCCATGACGCAGCTGAGTTTGACTAACATCATGTTCAAATTGGGTTCCGTTTGCATTGTCATTATTGGGATTCCCATTTGCGAAGCGATCCAGTAAGACAGTATAAAACGGGATTCTCCAATTTGATGGTGATGGAGTGAACGTATGATTCTGCCATTCGCCCCAGTAATCGAGTGGATTTTTGGCTGTCTTGTTAGTGTTGATGTTGTATGCGATCTGGGAAGAATCAAAATGAAGCGCGCAAACGGTGGCTACCAGAAGAAGCAGGTTCCAGAGCCATTGTAGCACGACCATGCCGCAGTGACGGGCAGATGATGTGGCGGATTCCCAAGAACGAATGCTGAAGCGAGCAACTACTATCTATCACTGACACTGCTTCTTTAAGGACTCATTCGAACGATGAACAGAGAAGGACACATGCACAATGGCTGATAAGTGTGGATGAAAGCCCCACGGACCAATTAAAGCAGGCCAAACGCTAATACGATTGAAACGAGGAAAGCAGAGGAGCGGAGAAACGGCTCAAGAACGGAACACCAGTATGTTTCTGACCGAAGAAAGACGATTGCGCAAGACGATAGGAATGGAGCCAATATTTGGATCAGTGGCCAATAGAGCCAAACGCCCAAAGTCTGAGATCTGATGAACGACAGTGGTACTGATCAAAAGTCGGTACAGAGGCGCTCAAAGGGTAAAGCTCCGTCCATTTCTCTCAAGCTAAAGACCTTAGAAATCTTTGACTCAGTCATCCAGGATCATGGCCGCTTCCTTGGAAGCTTGATACTGATTGAAAGGGTTGCAAGCAGCTTCACTGTAATTTGCCCGGTCATTATGGGGATTGATATCCGGCGCAGCCCTACTTGCACAATGCATACGAGCAGAAGCAATCCAAACTAGGAGCAGTGTGACATGTTGATAGAAGGCGTGCGCCAAACAGCCGGTGGAAGGGTAGAGGCTCCAGTGCATGGCGTAGAACACAGATAGCGATCTGGGTACACACCACCACAACGATCTGAACTTTGGTGCGCAGTCCCACGAAGGTGCCAGCCACAAGCCATATGACATCAACAAGATAGATTGAGTTCTCTAGATGTTCATTAGTCAGCATAAGAGGAAGACAGGGAAGCGAAAGGTGGACGTCAAGCTGCGTAATAGAGTGCAATCATCGGTGGAGACGAGGGATTCGACAAAGGATGAAAACAAGCAAGCTCGCGACCAAGGCGCAGAGAACCCCTAGTTCTAATCTTGAATCATGGAGTTTTTCATGCCAAGGCGCTAATTATGTAAGCAGTAGCTCCGGAGTACTGATTCCACCAATCATATGCTCTATCTAGCCTTACGGCGCTTACTGTGGTGTCAGGAGGGTTAACTGTTAGCGTGACAGGGATTATTTTCGTGTGTCCTCTCCAAAATAGTCCTTGTCGCGCTAACAATTAATATCCTGAATACATGGTAATTGAATGCTTGTAAGTATTCTCACTGCTGCAAGGTCTTCCTCTTCGCGACATCAAGTGGTCATCCGTCTTTCAGGATCGAGAAAGCTTTCGTACCACTCCTCCAAGGGGGAAGACTTAGTTGATAACAAGTGCCCACTAACGCCGCCGTCCACTACGGACCCAACGGACCTTGAGCACAGGAAGCGAACGAACAGTTCAATCCCAGAAGCACGGAAGAGGATGGATATGGGAAGGGTGACTTCCTCCTACACCACGAGAACAGGCAACATGATACGCAGAATGACAGCCGTGATGCTGTCCTCCGGAGATGTGAAGCATGTCTCTGAGTCGGGGTAGGATGAAGCCAGGAGGGGATACCAGGTCCCACACCGTATATGTCCCTATTTCGCCAGAGGCTCTACAATGATTAGCGCCACGTCTCACGAGTGGCCATGATCCTGACAGGTTCAGCTGCGGTTAAGATATATCCAGAGACCCGCACAATAGATTGACCGCTAGAATAGATGCTGCGCGGCTTGCGGGACGGCACGCTAGGGAGAGGTGAAAATGGGGCTACATGTTGCGACAATGCGGCCCTCAGGGCCTATTTCCATCTTTCACCCCGAAAGAGATGATGCTGGATAGCTTGGGGTCGATTAGTACTACGCTATTGCTAGTCTCTACAACAAGAATCATTTAAAGCAAGCTTTGAGAGAACGAGTCTGGACAGTCTAGAAAACGATTTGGCGGAGGCTCTCTTTTTACCCACAGCCTCATACTGCACTTCTTGCATATACAACCTCCTTTGTGCATGGTTTGCAGCACTCTGGATGAAGAAGCATCTATCACGCTAGTCTGGATGAGATCTTCGCTCCGTATACGATTAGGGTAAAGCAGTACGTCCTTACAGAGAGCAAATAAACAAGCCCACGCCACACTTTTCATAAAATCGCCCTCTTGATCGATTACCCCTTCTAAATACACCTTCGGGAGTTCCATATACCAGAGCTTCGCGCGGAAAAAATAACATGCACCTGTGTTTCCGACAAGGCCCGATCGAGCCTTACGAATCGGCAGCCCCCATAGCCCTCTACCAAGGTCAAAGTCTCTTCTCCGACAATATGGAAACTGATTTACTAAATTCGTTCTTCAAGCTCTTGCGGCTTGTGACTAATAGCGTGGAGCCCTCGATCCACACAGCTACCACATACTTTCCAGGTCTCACCTCTACATTGTTCACCTGTCCTTTCATCTCCTGAAAAGTAATGCTGCTGTGAAAATTGGAATTTTGCATCAATGGTGTCTGACACCTATATCAAGTGGTTTTATGAAGACAGAGACTGGGCCTGTGACAGCGACCGCTATGATGCATGCCGATCTACGCTTGCCTGATCACATACCATCGTGGGACTGGGTAAGAGCGACCGCATGATACCAAAAGTACAGATTCTCGAGCAAGACTACTTCGTCAGCACAGTATTCCACATATCTAATACATATTAACTTTCACCCCACATTTGAACCTGATAGACTGGTCTTATTCACTCGCTTACTCTGTACATCGTGCCAAGCTTGTCCGACATCGATCATGTGTACGTATTTGAAAGAGCATTACCATCCACACGTTACCCTGTAGGAAATACCAATTGAACGTACCTCGTTGACTGTGGCTTACTCTCGAACCCATTCAGGTGTCGTGGAGGGCATCGAATACACCCGCAAACATGTCGACTACCTGGTCAAAAGCTTCTGCATCTCCTTTTTCCTCAAGCAGAGTTGTAAACCTTGTCAGAAATGGTATACAGAGTGAATGATGTACCGGCCAGTATTTTGCGATCTTAGCTAATATCAACATAGGAAATACGCAATGGTACTTTGCGGTTTGTACTTCTACTGCATGGTCTTCATGTTTCGCGACTAACTTACCACCTGCTAATAATGTAAATCCCAGGCCGCTGTCTCGCCGGTATGCCCGGAACATTGGCAAGAAGTCCCAAAACCGGTACGATCAGTAGCAAGTCGATCGAAGTGGGAAATCAATCATAAGGAATCTAACGCAAGGTGGCGCCTGATACTCCAGGGTTCCCCCACGGCCTAAATGATGTAGCTAGCTTTCTCTGCCGTACGAAGTCTGGGATCCCCGTTGCATAGGGTGCTCTACCAGGAGAAGGACCAATTTTGATCGTATTTCATACTTTACGTTCGCTTCATCACTTAGTGTTGTGTTTCCAACATCCACAGCGGTTACTATGATTCGAAAATATGGCGGAATCGTCACAACGTACAACATCTGTACAACAATACGCATTGTTCGGAACTTCGAACCGATGATAACGCGCTCGGCTCCATCATAGGGACTGACGTCGGATTGATGTATTGAATCGCTATGAATATACCGCCGGCCCGTAAAGCCGTCAATAACAGATTAACATAGCCCAGAGATACCAGAGCAGCACCCCGACATCCAATCCCTACCATCTCACTCGGAATCATCGTCCTAGCTACACTCACGAAATGATTCGCCTAAAAGATGTACACGATCATTCCACGAAGTCAGAAAGTCCTCGGCAGTACGAAAACCTCTAATATACATTTTATGCCATCACTCGTCGCTTTCTAAATCGAGAGGTACGAAAACCTCTAATATAAAATATATACCATCGATCCTCGCTTTCTAAATCGAGAGAAACCCACAAAGCGGCAATATCCGTTGTGTTGAACATCTCTATCAATAACAGCAGCCTAGCAAACGATGTGTTATTCATTTGTTTCCACTCCACCACTTCACAATACTAAAAGTGACAGCCAGTACGACATCTTCTACCTTTTTACGCACTAGGAATCGAATGTAATACTAACAGAGATCCAGAACCAAGATTCGGTCATCCGGTATGTACTCTGTATTTCCCCAACAGGGAATATTTCCACCAGAAAACGTTGCATCAACACCACCCATGCCTCCACGACAAATTCGGTCCCATCACCATCACAAAGCCCCTCTCTTTCCACTTCCACCCCAACGTCCCAAGAAAAGAACGAGCGACGACGCCAACTCCGACGACCTCAATATCAAGATCCAACTTCCAACCCTCCAAACCAACCACCCAACCGCCCAACCCCCCCACAACCCCCTCGCCCCAAACCATCGCCCTACCAAAAAACAAAAATTCATCCAGAACCCCCAAACACCCACCCCCATCCCCGCCCCCCCACCACAAAACCCACCCCACCGCCCGCAAAACTCCCAAATTTCCACAACGCAGCTGAATATCCTTCAACACCTCCCGCCGTCGCAGATGTTGATCAACGCCGCTACGTTTACGTGTCTGTATATGCGAAAGCCGCTGCTAGCGCCGTTAGCACGGCATGTTGTGGGAAGTGGAAGGGGAAGGAAGAGAACTTGGGGTGATGCTGTGGGGGGGGATGGATGGGGGTGGGGGTGGGGGGGTGATGATTTGGGGGGAGTGAGGAGGAAGAGGGCGAGGGTGGAGGGGGGGTTGGTTGTTGGGTGATGGGTGATGGGGGGTTTTGGGGGAGGGGTTGGGGATTGGGGTATGGGTTATGGGTTATGAGTGAGGGGCTTTGGGTTTTGGGTACAGAGCAAGATGCGTTGGGAGTTGGAATTGGCATGAGAGGTAGAGGATCTATCCTGTGGATCGGACGTGCGAGTTGTATCAGTGCGCGTTTCAGTGGTGCTAAGGTTGTACCCGAGTTGGAAGATTCTTGATATTTTTCGGCTTGGACGTCGATTATAGGAGCTTTGATGCCTTTTTGAGAGCATCGAGATTTTCGGCGGATAAGAATACGGGGCTAGGTCCTCGAGATGTGACCTTTGTGGCTGTATGGTGGGTTATCCAGTCAGCTTGTTCAAGGCACTTCGATAACTCAAGAGGAATGTTCAATCTGCTCTCCCCCCCAATCTCTGTTAGAACTGGCGGAGGCGGGGACAAATCGGTCCACGGCGCGCGGAATCCAGCTGGGTAAACTGTCAGGGACGTCGCGCTCGTTGCGCTAGCAGACGTTATAGAGATGGAAGGAAAGCTGGTGTCATGTACGATCACCCAACACAAAGGTCAAAGTGTTCGCATTCGCTGGTATCGACTTTTCTACCTATCGGTCCCAAACGCATTGTGCAAGTGTCGCCTGTTGTTAAGGGCTAGCTGATGGTGTCAATTAGATATTAAGGGCACGACTTCGCTATGAAATTATTAAAGTAAACGATACCGATCTCGGTGTCGATATGAGTTGAGCATGCTGTCGTAGTAAGAGTATTGGACAACGAGATCGGTGCAATCGAGAAGTCAGTATCCTCATATATAGCTTATAGGGCTATCCAGCTCGGTTCTGATGTCTCCCGCGGATACTTCTTCGGGTTCATCCCTCAGCTCATGTACTCCTCTGTGCTGTGGCTCGTGTCCTCGTTGGTATGGGTGATACCTCCGTGGCAAAATTCGTTGCCTAGTGTTCCTCCTGATCATGAAGTACCAGACGGCGAGGCTGACCGAGACGACTCCTGCAACTCCTCCTACTACGTCTCCAACTATGGCTCCTGTGTTTGAAGATGTCGATCTTGATGCTGGTGATGCAGTCACGGTCGATACTAATACTGGCGTCCCATTCGACGTTGTCGATGTCGAGTTGTGGGAGGAGATGATCTTTCCGTTGGCGAGGGTCACTCCATTACCCTCAGTACAACATTTAGCGCTATTAAGCGAAGTTTCGCAGCACAAGCTCCCATCGGCACAGGTTGTCAGGGACACGAAAATGTCAGCCAGGGGATAGCCGTCGGAGTCTGATTCCTCATGTGAGTACGGACACTGAGGCGGTGGTTAAACCATCTCTCTAAGCGCTCATACCTTGCCCGATGACACAAAGATTGAGGCAAGCTGGATCCTTCCAGGTGGGATCGGTGCAGGCACCACGCCAGAGATTGCTATTGTCTGGTGGTATACAGAGACCGTCACTGCGACAGTGATCGGGAATTGCGGTATTTTTCAAGTGACAGCACATGCTCTCGACCCCACTAACATCGTTACAAGGGGTTTGGTTTCCGTCAGTGACAGCTGTGCCGTTCGGAAAATAGCAGGTCCCGTGGGCTCCATAGAAGAAATAAGCGCAGAGGCTCGGAACAAAAGAATGGCGCATCTTGTGGTTCGCAGCAATGTCTTCCCACAAGCTAGCGAGATGCTAAAGATACAAGATGACAGACTGACGATACAGCGCGAAGCAGCACATCATATACGGAGGATCGCCATCAGCTTGGCCCAAGTCGACCAATGAGCTTGGGTCTTTGTCGAAGCACAGCCGAAAGATCGTCAGGTCCCCTATACGCCAACAGGGTCTTTCCGATGTCAAATACGAGAGCAGTGCATAAGGTACCGTTGCGACCGTTTTTGGGACACCACTTTTCACTGATCGACAACCCCACGTGCTTGTATTCTACGCATTGGATGCAGATAGAGTTCATAGATCCGCATACTGACTTACTAAAGATTCGTATGCATATCCCTCGAGTCGAGTACTGACCAATGTTTGGTGACTGCGATGTAACTGTCGATTGTAACTGTCGATGTCGTTAGGAGATCAGCCTCAGCCCTACTTTGCTTGGCATGGGCTAAAAATAGAACTAAATTAGAATAGATCTAGCTCTAAGCCCGAAAAGTATAGCGTGCCAAGCCTCCATATGAGCCGACAGAGAAGGAAGTTGGCTTAAGACAATACAACATGGTTTCAATCTGTCAAGGGAACGCTGTCACTGGGCCAAGTCGCGCAGCACTATGCTCTATACCGACGTCCCGTTTCCATACATCATATGGCAAATGATCTTGCTAACGAGACAGCGCTTGCCTATGGATTGAGGAACGTTGGATGGGTGTTGGCCGGACGAAGGCTATCCATCAGTCGTCAACAGATGTATGGTCGGGGAGATAATAGGTCTTACGGCTACCTACCAGGGTCCACGCTCAAGTCCAAGGCCACCATAACCCAAGTCTGTATCCTCTTTGGTGCTCTTTTGAAGTTGCTCGAGATCCTCCTTGCCTTGTGTGGACTCTCCATGCGTGCAGTCCAGACCTTCCTGGCTGCATGTAGCCATACATCTTTCTTCATGCTCGATCAAGAACAGGTTCGATCCAGAAGCAGCTGCGGTGTGCTGGTCTGCATCGAGAGAGCACGCCTCGGCTCTGGACATATATGATCATCCACGTGAAACACCAACAGCTAACGCGACTGAGAGACACTCATCTGGTATCCACTGACTCATGGGAAGTGCAAGTCTTGCTATGAGCCCCCGTGCTACTCTTCTCGACCTTGCCCTTGTCAACCATTGGGACTGTCTTGCTGGAAAGATGGTCCGAGTGACGGTCCATGCCTTTGAATTCAGCGAGTGAACTTCGAGCTGGTTATGTACGGCATGCAGAGTTCCAGTCTGCAATTCATAATGGATATCATACAGTCGCAGTTCTGTTGAGATAATGCTAGCCCCAGGAGCCATCCTCCAGTGTGGGCAGTTAGCCAACGACCATTTCTGGCCTGGAACCATCAACTGCGTGGATTGCTGATCTCAAGTGGAGAAATGCATTACGGTGACTTGGGAAGACGGCATGCCATGCTAGAGTGACAGCTGATACTATGTGGGGTTCTCTGCTACGGGTCCTTGGCCATTGATAGCAAATCAAGACCCTATCAAGCTTCTTTGACCAAGGTAACATGTCAGGCTTCGCACACATAGTTGGTGCGATAGTATCGATTGCTTTCAGATAAAGCCACCAAAGAAGATCAATGGAGGAGTTGCAAAGATCGGCATGATCATATCACTAGAGGCTACTACCAATACGTGACAAGGTTCTTCTTGCAGTATAGAGGAGAAGTTTTACGAGCGTGACTTCCGTAAGGGTCAATTTGGCTCGCTAGACACCACGGCGGAAGACAAAGCCCAAGGTATCAGGACAATAAGCCTTAGACTCGACTCAAGCGTTTGAAATAACCATACACATCACACTAGAGCTGCGAGACTGCGACTAAGAGTATTGATCGCGCTCTTCTGCCATCCGAACACGGTCGGCATCTTCCTTGACGCGAATTACCTCAATAACATGAAGATTGCCATTCGTATATCCAGGCGAATTTTGTGGCGCCAATGTTGGGTTATTCCGGATCGTCACTCGTACTAATTCGATCGTGGGGATTATATTGCAAGGATCTTGCTCCAGTCACGTTGCTCTGGTAGACATTACTCAAAGCGACACCGCTTGGATGTGATGGTCCCTGTTCGAGATACGCCAGATTCTCTATTCTCTACTTATCACATCCCAGCACGAGCATGTCGGCCACAGGTGACAGGTCAGGACGCGAAACATCATTCGGGGAGGTTCTGTCTATGATTGGCGCCATTGTAATCTTATGAGGCAATCTACTAGAGAGTGAAGCGACTAAGGTAAGATTGCACGCACTTGCATCAATCAGCATGGAACCTTTCTTTGGGTATAGTTCAAGATGCGAACGTTCGGGAATTCTTGCACCGAAGACCTCTACAAGGCTGAGACTGGCAAGGGCTGCCGCACCACTTTCCTCAACTGCCGCACAAGGGAGGCTTATCTATGTTCCCAGCATTCCAATCAGCATCGCCGACTGCTAGACAGCACGGGTTGAGAGGAGGACTGTGCGTGGCTGCAGAGCGCCAAGTCGAAAAGACCTATCCGGCGGAGGACTTCCCAGCAGCGGTGTTGAACATCACAATATTGCACAATAGCCATTTCACTGTCAAGTTTTTGATGGTGAAGGACCAGGCCATTGGATCTTCGTTCAACATGGCCTTTCACACTGATTGGGTGCTTTCCAGGATGATCGCGTTGTGGGATTATCGAAGGGCAATGCAGAAGCTCACGACCTCCACAAATATGATCCCCTCCGTACCGTCTATCCAGACATACTTGATCTATGCCTGATCAAGACGATGTCGATTTGGGGGCGTGTGCGGATCGGGAATGGTGTAGGAAGCAATAAGGTAGTTGTCGAAGGATCTCCTGTCGAGTGACTCGGGGCCCTGCGGCCTGATATGCGGCCTGAAATGCGGCCTGAATGCAGCCCAGGGCGGCTGCCAAGTGTTGTTCATCGCGATAGGCTGTTATGCACATTAAGTTTTCGCGTATGCATCTGTGGTCAGCAGTAAATGTGAGACTACGGTAGAGAAGCTAACGAGTCTTGATCCTTGGTGGATTACTTTCCAGACAAACTGCAGGGAAGGGCGGCTCTTCGCTATCGATCGACCGTACCGCACCGCTAGGTCGAACCAGATTCATGACTCCACCAGTGATCGTTCGCCGCTCTGAGGAAAGGCTGCTGGCGCTCTGGGCTCCCACCGCGTCCTCCCCACACTAAGTATGCCGACCCGCATAACGGTGACCCCGCCGCAATAGTCCTGACATGAACAGGTGTCTGGCAGTGTGTACTCGAAGGTGCCACGTCAACCATTGGAAGCATTCATTTCCAGCAATTACTCTGTGGATTTTTGTGGAGGGTCCCATTGTTCCCCATTAGGCAACGACGTCCCGCTCGTGCAGCACGCTTTCTGCATCAACATACAATGGCGCAGCGTTGGTGAGAAAGACACAACCTCCACCATTGAGCCCGTACCAATAGAAGTCGAACCTAATTAGAAGTATGTAGCTTAAAGTTCGCTCTCAAGGCTGTAGAACGCCACGCGAGGCTAACCGTCACAGTGCGTTTCTTCTCGATATTTATCTTCCTAGAATCTCCAGGGTCCAAGGTACAATAAGTTCGAGGGTTCATGCACCTACCGTGTGTTTTTTCCCATGCCTACACCGCCTGACTCTTCCCAAATCGGACATGAAAGCAATCCTGACCTACAGCAATCTCAGTTTTGCCAGAATCCCTCAGTTCGCCTTCCATCATCACAACGCAAAGTCAATGGGTCCGTCTAGGAAACATCCCTGCAGTCATGCGACGATCTATGTTTTCCAACTATCTTTGCCAGCTCTCCATGTCAAGTCCCAGGCCAACTTTCATTATGCTCCGAATCGCGTCGAGTCCTTCAATGTTCTTATAAATCATCAAGGCCGTTCCTCCATGACTGGTTTACTACCCACCTCTTACATACGCACTATAATACCGTCCTAACAGCCAGCGACCCTCGAGGGACAACATCATGGGACGAGGAACAGATAAGTCCATATGCCATCCTGATCAGTTCAGAGGCCAGCTCTACCGTGCCGTGTATGTCGACGGCTTCACGCTTGTCCAATTCACGGACGCAATGGAGGGTGTGTTTGAGGCAATCCAGACCATCAGCTCTGTCAAGATCGATATCCAGTAAGGGGCCACTATGTTTCGTTACGTACAGGACTGACTCGACTTTACGCACAGGCTTGGTCAGTGGCAGTCACGCAAGAAAGACTGGGACAAGGAATGGGATATCAAAAACGGAGGGCCGTCCCCAGAAGTTCGCTACGAGCTTCTGAACCAATGCACCTGGTTATATAAGGGCCTTGATGGGAAACCTGCATACAAACCCTTCAACCTTGACAGCCTCGCGTTGTGGGTACTCGTGAGACCTCTTGAGATCTCCAAATTCTAACGCGGCTAGGTCAACGCTACCTGCAGGTCTGACCATCGCAACAGATATCAGCAATCCCGAGACTCAGTATGATACGGCGATGGCTGGACAAGATATGGATAAGGCTTTGCAGGTCGATCTTTGCAATGACCCATTTATGGGCAATGACTGGTTTGAGTAACTCCCTCTTCTATTCCCCTTGCTGCGCCTGGTTCACTGATACCCTTGTAGCCGTTCGAATCATAATCCTCCTGTCGCCCCAGAAGACTCCTATCATCCGGTTTGGCCTTCGCAGACATTCTATGACTCCAACAACCCCTCCATTACTCCTATCCATACCGAGACTTTACCTTCTCTGATCGAGGACGATACTATTCACCCCAACACCTTATTCGGTCAACAACAGCAACATCCCACAATGCCGCAGCATGGGCTTCGCGACACATATTCCAGTACAACAATCCAGAATAGTCCGTCAAAAGATTATTCCAGTCCCTACGATAATTCCGCTCGCCATTGCTACCCTAACACAATGTCTCGTGGTCAAGCCGAAATTGTGCCGATCCAGACCAGAGACGTGTTTCGCATGGAAAGAAATCCCACAAATCAAATTGCTCATGCCAGGCGCGTTGCCGCACATGGGTGGTCTGCTCCTTTTCAGCCCATTGAGCAGAGACCTAGGCCAAATCTGAAGTCCAACGGCCTAGACACACACCTTTATACTGGGCAGCATTGAAGGAAGTTCGGATTGACAAGGAGGGATCGTGATCAATATTCTCTAGTCTTCCAGGAAGGAGCTCCTGTTGGCGAGCTGGCCATCAACAATCATATTCGGTTTGGCCTCGCACCTGTATACCGGGCAGCAGTGAGGAAGCTTCAGGCTAACAAGGAGAGATTGTGAAATGATATTCTCTTTTCCTCCAGGACGGGGCTCCTGTGAGCGAGCTAGCTGGCCGTCATAAGTTATGTTACCTGCTACTTCATAGGTAGACTACACAGAAAATCCATCCCTCCCAGAACAAAAACCACAACAAACCTCTCCCTCTTCCTTCCCTTACCAACCTTAGTAAAAGAGCAGCACCTCCATCTAATACTCCCAACCTTACCCTCCGAAAAGCAACGACTACTAATAACTCCGCAAACCATTACAGAAATAGATAGGAATTGCATACAACAGCGATGACTAAATCTTTGAATACGGCACAAGAAATCTGATGAAAGTAACGCAGCTTATATATGCACGTCCCCTAAGATCTCGAAAACAAGTTCCATACCCACTCGAGCTCTTGAATATCCGTGTCAAACAGCGAACGGTAGAGAAGTAGATAGCGTCTGGACTTCACTCGCGCGTACGTATCATGGTGATGCTTAGCAGGAGGAGATGATGCGTAGAGGCTTCGAGGCTTGTTCTAAGATTTATATGCAGGTATAAGGAGGGAATGAATGATGCCGAGGGTCGATTGCAAAAGTCCCTGCCGACTTCCTCCCGGAAATTAGGCGAGGAAGTCGGCAGGGACTTTTGCAATCGACCCTCGTGCGTAGGGAAACGATACGTTATCTTCCTCGCCAAGATGTCGCTTGATGAATGATTGATGGAACGGTTGATTGTCTAGCTATGGACACTTTGGCTATTTGTAGTCCATGCCAAGCATATAGGGCTGAGACTGATTTCCAACATCGCTAAGCCTAACGGGGGCCGACCCCAGTCGCTTGATAGTACGGCAATACGTCCGTACAATTGTTTTACTCTTTAGTGTTTAGCGAATTCGCGTGGGAGTATGCTGGTTTACTAGGTACTTTTCCAACATCGATCTCGTCTAATCGATTGAGGATCATGTCTACGATTTCTCCGATTTCTATATGTGTGTTATTTTCGTATCGAAGACGGAGATATGGGGGTTCTGACAGTCGGGGTTTTCGGAAACCCGGACACGACTGTACGTATACTTTGCCGCAAGGTTTCACCCTAGACGAATCCGATGCATTGGGGGCCCCAATTTCTGCGTGGGAGAGGCCCAGCTTAACATCTAAGAATTTGTCGACAATCTCCCCTTGATAGATTATTCCTTAGCCATCATAATCTAGGATAATTTAGAGTCGCCAAGGTATAAAAGCTACTTGCGTAGTAGTAAATAAGGAGGTGGATAAGGGTAGAATCCTCAACAGTTTTGTACTTTATTAAACTTTGATAGGCGGCTCTCCGCCAAGTCGCTAGCTACTAGTGTACAGTGGTTTTTGTCCCCGACTAGGCTACCTAGCGTCGTTCACCCGTCCAGCAGCAGCGGGAGCAGTTTCTTCCACGCCAATCACAAAGAGTACCGCCGCAAAGGCTGGATTATATAATCGTATGCTCTGCGCTAGTCCGAAGAGGTTTAGCGACGATCAACATCAGGTCTGTGGTATGGAGGCGATCGTGCGCAAGATTACAGTAGCGTGGACTTGATAGAGAGATCAATTCCAGTGGAGAGAGAAAGAGTCGCTAATATTCTGCCTGCTCCGGTCGTCCTAGCTATGGATCATAGGGAGAAAGGCAGCTCCGGAGCGAATAATTCATGCCGCCGCCAATCCCTCAAGTCGTTCATCAACGTTTGCGAAAGTGATTCCAGATTGTCCAGCTCCTCTTGGTAGCGTCTGCTGTCCACGGGTTCCTTGTCAAGTCGTTGATACAGAATCACCACATGGTCGTGGCAGGCAAGCCTACGAGACGGTTCCAGATGCGGTAGTCTAGGGACTTGATCGGGTCTTATCAGTGCTTGATTCATCCGGTGTGGTGGTCCATCAGTATCGATGATGCTAGGAGGATTTGCAGGACCAGGTATGACGTTGTCGAAAGAGACATTAGGCATCAAACCTCCTTTTCTAGTGGAAGCTTTATCGAATTGGACAGGGTGTGGAGACTGCTCATCATCTCCATCTTCTTCGCTGCTAGAGCTTGGTAGGCCATTGTGACGCAATGCCAGTCTAGTTTCAACGGAAAGCTCGGGATGTCGCCGTACCATAGAAGGCAAAAGCTTGGGGCTGTCTCCTTCTGTGAGAATAGGTGCCAGCGAATGGAGCTTTCTTCCCGCCATCAGTCTTTTTGGAACTTGCCCACTGGCTGATGGGGGTACTGAATCAGACGACTGGAAGGTAGGGTTGGGCTCCTCTGCTTCCCGCATCCACCTATGCAATGTTTCCACAGGTGTTTCTGTATTGAAATGAGCTTGACGAAGATGTTGGCTTGCAGTGTTCTTCGATCTGTAGCGTTTGCTTGCCAAACAAGATTTGCACTTGGAAAGGAATCGTTTGTCAATCGAAACGTCCTCACATACCCATACCTTTCGGTTAGGGTTATGAAAACGCAAATCGTGTTTCTTGATAGCATATTCGTCATGGAGTTCGGCGGAGCAAATATTACACAACACCCTCTGTCTAGGCTTCCGCTTTCTTCTTGCGGACTCATTGATTATTTCAGCTTCCGGTGCGGTTCGTCTACGCTTGAGACCGCTCTCCCCAGCAATACGCGTAGTTTCATTTACCGACTGGACTTCAAGCTGTGGGGCGTACGGACTGGAGAATTCCAATGCCTGATTTGGCCCCGCTACACTCATGGCGATGTTGCCGTTGATATGGGGAATTGACTGTCCATCATGTCCATCAATCTCATTGTCCACACCTTTCGTGAGTGTGCCCGCAACTTCACGTTCTTGCTGCACCCTTGAGTCGGCAAAATCGGCTAGTGCGACTAGATCTGTTCTTCCCTGTCGCAATAACTCGACAAGATGTTGGTCAATCTCGTCGGCTGTCTTCGTCTTGAGGTGATCGGCTATCTTCAGGAAGTCTCGTCCGCATTTTTGCAACAGATCTGGAAATTGCTTTTCTTCGGCAATCGACCAGTAAGGTCGCCGGCCCGCGATGACGGGGCTTTCCAGCGAAGATACGTCTCTTTCGAGTCCGTCTAAGATCTCCACATGTTGTGTTGGCTTATCAATTGTTTCGTCCAAAGCCTTGTTCCTTCTACTTTCAGAAGCGTTGGAATTCAGATCGGCAAAATGAGAATATTCAGAAACCGCTTTCTCGAATTCTTCATCACAGAAAGATCCTATCTCTTCTTCCCCTATCCATGCTGCTGCTGACCCTGAGACCGTGGACAACAAGCGAAGATCATTCTTGAATTCTGCTAGGCTATCATATTGCTGAGCTCTAAGCTTTTCTCCTATGTTGTCCATATCAGCAACGTGACTTACCTCCGGGTCAGTTTGGCCACTGGGAGATGGTTGAGACTGGATTTTCGCCATAACCTGACCAAAGCCGCGCTGCAGAGCCTTACGACCTTGTTCATTCCAGCAGCTGGACATTCCTGGAACGTGGCAGTCAAGTGTCGTAGCGTTACCTCCCAGATGATTGATAACTGAATGTAGATCGGCTGGTATTTCGAAGTCGGCTGGACTCATGTGATACTTTTGGATATGTTTCTCCAGATCTTTGCGGGATCTGAACCCCCTGACAGCGAAGTCACAGTGAAGGCAGGGAAATGCAGGCATGTGGGACACTTCATGTGCATCTCGATCTTGCACGGAGCGACAGGTATACTTGCAATCGAGGAACCTACAGGGCAGATCGTAACGGCTATTGAAGTCTTTGAAGTCTTGCCTGTCAATGTGTGATGGTAAATCCCACTCTGTCATCGTCAAAAGACGTTCCGTAATCTTGGACAAGCTTGATGCTATGATGGTCAAGTATGTCACGTCCTTTTGAAGCTGCCATTCTTGCTGTGCATCCGAAGTATCTAGGGTCCGCTTTGCTTCATGCAGGCTCGACTTAAAAGAGAGCCAGCCGGAGATGAGATTGAAGAGTTTTGGGACTCGCTTGAGCTTGGCGAGACCAAGTGGAGTATCGCCCTGGTTGATACTGGAAGGGATTGAGACCACATGCCCTATGGGATGTTTGTTGACCGCAGAGAAGTCTACAAGATTTTTGATCAATGTCTCGCTTTCCCCATCAAGGTCCTTGACCCGTGCCAAGTAAGCCAGAACGTGCTCGGCCCAGAATTCATGCGCGTATGAATGGAGTCCATAGGCCCCCTGTACGACCCGAGTTTCGACGTCTATGTCAGTCAAGTCACTGCGGTACCCTGGTAAAACATCTAAGCAGCTCGTTAAGTTGATGATGCAGGAGAGGGAGATGCTCAAGTGGGCTTGTCCGAAGTCGATGAAGGGGCCACTTTGCTTGTCAACAAGATATTCCCTCGCGGAAAAATGGACCAGACTCAATATTCCACTGCAGGATGTCTCCAAAAGAGGGGCGCACAAGCCCACGACGTCTCTTGTCGGATTGTTGCTCCTAGTCCTTCTATTCAGGTTCGTTTGGTCAAAACGTAATGCAATGGCATCTACGACCTCATGGATCTTAACTGGGCGGTACGCCACACATACCCAGTATAGAATTTTGAAGACCCTTTCCCGAGAGATTGAACCTTCAGACTTAAGACGTGACAATATGAATCCGTAAGCTTCATCTAATCCATCTGGCAGCTGATCAAGGGTGCCTTCGACTTCTTCCTCTGACGTTTGCTGTATAAGCATTGCAACAACAAGTCGCACCCATAGAAACATCCCGTTCGCTTTGCTAGTCAGTCGCTCGTTCACAAGGGCTAAAAGTGAGACGTCCATCTGTGGGAAGTACGCTTGCACTTCGCTAACCTTGGCCTTGATGTAGATATCAAGGGCGTCAAATGTCTTTTGTCCCAGTCTCACATGCACATTCGGGAGCAATGATCGTTGGATCTGCGGCTCATCTCGACTGGAGACAAATAGCTTATAGTTGCAATTTGCAAGCTTTTGAATCTTACCAAAGCTCCTGAGTAGTTCCTTCTGCATTTCACTGTTGCATTCATCGATGCCATCTACGATGATGCTGGCAGCATTGACAGTAGGAAGGATTTCTTGCAGCACAGTCTCCAAGGCGGGACCGGAGCGATGCGACATCTTTTCGCAGTATGCTTGATGAACTAATGGAACCATCCCAGGATTCTGTTGCAGTAACTGAACCAAGAGTGTACGTAGGATGGTGGCACGAGTATCTCCGCCAGCCACGTGTTCCCCACAAAAGTAGTACAGAGTAGACTGATCCATTCGGGTCTGGAGATGCTGAATGATCAACGAGCATAGGAAGCTTTTACCGGATCCCGGTATTCCAGTCATCCAAAGAACAAGATCGCCGCCCTCATCTTCGATCCATGGCTGAACCTGAGGGTCTTCAAGAACCCAATTGCAGGTCTCTGGTTGACGACGGTCGGAAATACGATGAAGACACTCCTCCTACCACAAACGGATTAGCAATGTTTCCGTAGAACTATGGTAGAGCAAGATGTTATGGGGTATTGATCATGCGACAGCATAAGAAAGATTTTTTTTCCAAGAAACAGCATCGCCACTCCGGAGAGTCAACATCGGTAACCCAGCAGTTACCCAGGCATATATCAAATGTCGAGCTTCTCAGCTTACGTCTTCTTCATTACGCGGATTGCAATCTACCCGCTCTAAGACTATAATTTTAGGTGAAGAAGCCCGCTAGCGTCGAGATACGTTCAATCAGAGATAGAAACTTTTGGACATACCTGTTCATTCTCAGCAGCGGACAGCCATTGGAATACGCTTTCAGCCCTCTGAGTCTGTCTGTCTTGTTCGAGTTTCTCTTCTTGACGTTGATGCATATCTCTGAAATGTTTCATCTCCATAAAGTGGATGGTTGTAGCCTCTTTGTCCATAAGATCACAATGTGAAGATAATCGACGGAGGATCGCTTTGAACCGGCTCTCGAAGAGGCCCCAGTTGAAAGTAAACCAAAAGTGCCATCCTTTGCAGCGGAAAAACTTGTAAGCGCGCTGGAAGAACTCAAGGACGTCACTGTAGATCAAGGCAACAGCTTCGGTGAAATTTTCATGTTCACCAAATGTAGCTTTTAGTTTCTCCATTCTTGGTAGAACGGTGGCGATATCGCGGAAGGCTTGGAGAAGGTTCTCCATGACGTTTGTGTAATTCCTTGCCAGCTAATGCTATGCATCAGCTTCAACACATGGCAAGTTCGAGAGATTTACCAGTAACATTAACTTGATTGGGCCCTACAGGTCGCGTCAATTGTGTACGCATTCAAGTGCGTTCTCAGGATGAAAGATACCCAGACGAAGGCCATAGGCGAGTAGCCTTGGCAGAAAACCTCTATGACCGGGCCATAGCTTTCCAAAGAAAGCAGAATCGGCTCTATCCTCCGCATAAACCGTAGCTCCAAGCGAGCTCCTTGCTCCTTCTCGATCTCACGAGCTGCGCGGCGTATGTCGATCGATGTAGTCTCAACGAAGATACGAGCATCTTCAGGTGTAATGGTTGGCATAAATTGATCTAAGGCCCTTCTCACTATTGCTCTGCCTGTCGCCATGACACCTCATCCGAACGCCTAGCTTGAGAGTGGGCCAGGTCGAGGGATGCTCAGAAATAGGTACACTACCCTTTCGAGGAAGGCCACCGCCTCATTTGCTGTATTCTCATACAGGTGACCTTGTCAATAACCTCCCACATTCGCCTCACCGTCATAATCGCGTCACCTTATTGTCATCTCACGAAGACTGCGACAATGTGCATGACGACAGGTTGGGTGTCACAAGTGTTTATTGGGCTGGCGACGTTGAAAGGAAAAGAATCTCAAGACGAAAGAAATCATTGACCCAGGTGATATGCTCCAATGCACTGCAGCACCAGAGTAACGTTCGCTTTGAGCGCTCTTTTCAATGTGGTTGGCTGTGCATGCTGTGCTTCTGCAGCGCCTTGCTCGTGAGATAACGCCTGTTCGCCAGCTTGACTTCGCCTCTGTGATGTAGCTAGAAAGAAGGTCACCCAATAACGTTCGTCATAAGCAAATGATATATGGCCTGTTTTCTAGCTACCTGAGTCAGCTTAAAGTGTACAGCCTCACAGCGTAGTATCGTGGCACAGCAGCTGCGTACCTAGTCCGTATTTCTAACCCGAAGGGGCTTAGCCATCGGCTTCCCGGTCAACGAATAAAACGAAGCAGCCTGGTATGATGCTCGTCGAGATCGTTTGCATGCAGTCCCTCATCAAGCAATATCCTATTTGCATACTGTTACTCACGCATAACGACAGATCATGATGCTGTTCATCCTATCGGGTTCAAGTTGACTGCCAATATCGGTGACCGCACTGTTGTGGAAAGGTGGAGTGCAGACTTCTTCTACTCGTGCCTTTTCTTCCACGGATTCTCCGGCACGAAGAAGCGTAAAATGGACAATGATGGCAATGATTTTGCCTTCAAAGGATCGATTGGGCAAGTGACAATGGACCAACCCGATGTTTGCTGCTTTGGCATGGTAGGTTTCATGCCTCTATCTTCCTATCAGCCATCGTCATAGCTGTGCCCGTATGTATCCCATCAGACTCTAGGAAGCGGACCAACGTTCGTTCTATACAGACTGCGAGTTATGACACCATGATCTGCATTCACTTCCAACATCTTCGCGGCTCGTACAGCTCCGCTGATGGAATTGGGGATCCACGACTTTACAATGGATCGCTGGACCCCTGAGACCGTGTCAATCACGATGCTCGACCCTCTGAGGATAAAGCTGCGACATTTCCTTGACTCACCAAGAATCGTCATCATGTTGCAGCATGCCTCTCTTTCTACAAGCTCTGTGAATCGAAGACGCGTCGAGTCTACTAACCTCTATGATCAGATCCTTGGACTTTCATTCAAGACTGCAGAGAATTACCCGGTCCACCATTTGCCAATCGAATTAAATATCGCACCAGGGACGAACAAGCTTCTGGACAGTACCTCCAATTTATTCGGAATTATCAACGAGCGTGCCAGGAAGATAATGGATGTGCTCCATAAAGAGATCACAGTCCAAATATTCGCAGATCGTTTCTTCACAAACGTTAGTAAGAGATCGAAAAGCCATACAAGTATCCAGGAGCAGAATCAAAGATCTAAGCCACTGCAAACGTTAGAGCTTTGCGCAAACCTCTATGGACCAACCCCTCTTTGTGAGCCAGTGGGCATGTTCACCGCTAAATGCAAGTTGTACCTACAGCATCCAAGACACTGTGCTTGGAATGTTCCCTATCGAAATCCGCAAAGTCTTTCGCCAGAAGACGGCAGCACTATCCACACTTTTGATTTGGAAAACGTCATTACTAGAAGCAGCTCAAACCCGGAGGCTTCTACCAACCTCATAGACCTTTTCGCAGATGTCACAGTGCCAAATGCACTCGAAGACGCAGATACACCCCGCGCTTTGTCGACTGAACTGTACAAACATCAGAAGCAAGCGTTGACATTTATGGCACAACGGGAACGTGGCTGGGCAATGGATGGGCACCATAAGGATATCTGGAAAGAGGAAAGAGACGCTTTTGGCCGAGTGTCTTTCCAGAATATCATATCGGGATCGACGCAAACGACACCACCCCACCAGTTTCGAGGAGGCCTTCTCATTGATGCACCTGGCCTAGGAAAGTCGCTCAGCATCCTTGCACTCATTGCCTTTGGTAGCCAAAGCCAGGAATATTATTCCACCGATCATGGAGGCTCGTCTACCACACTGGTCATTGTCCCCAAGACGTGTAAGACGCGGGTCATAGCCTGTGAATCTGGTACTTGAGCTGATGTTGCCAGTGATTGAGATGTGGAAGGACGAGATTAGAAAGTATGTTGCGGCAACCTTGGCTTATGAGTAATGAGGAAGTTGAAATAAGGCCAGACATCTACGATCAGCGGATTCCTTGAGCTATTGCGTGTACTATGGGAAAGACAGGATCAAACATCTCAAGGAGCTTGAAAGGTATGCTTTGGTCATTACGACCTACTCTGTCGTGCGCCTAGATTGGAGGACCTGGCTTTCCGAGCCAAGAAATTCTTCTACCCTATTTGGTACTAAGTGGGGAAGGATCGTACTGGACGAAGGTTTGTACACCAAATCAACTGCAATCAATGGCCGACGCTGACACTTTAGCTCACATTATTCGCGAACCATCTAAGACCTTTGCAACATCTGTTTGTGCTCTCGAGGCGAGTAGCCGCTGGGCCGTAACAGGTATGTGCAATCTAGGCCACCAATACGCCACTAGGTAATGTAGAAATCGTTTGGAATATTCGGCACTGAGCACAACCACCGAGAACAGGTACGCCAATTCAAAATCGCCTTATGGATCTCTTCAGTCTTTTCAAATTCCTACGATGCTCCCCCTTCGACGATTTGCGAGTTTTCAACACGCAGGTCACCCAGAATTGGAAAGCGAGATCGGCTCCAGAATCGGCTCCCGAATCTGTCGCAAAGTTGAAGACCCTCGTGAGTTGTCTCTCACTTCGGCGACCGAAAACAACGATTGATCTACTTCCTCGAGTAGATGATATAGTAAAACTTGATTTCAGTGAACAAGAAAGGCAGGATTACAAAGCGGTCAAGGAGAAGACGTTGTACAACCTCGACAGGGCTGAGTCGAATGGCCATGGAACCCGAGGGTCGACGTTCCTAAATGCTCTAAAATGGGTCAATGAGCTTCGCCTGATATGTAATCACGGTAAGAGGAACCCAATCGAAATAGAAAGGTCGATACAGACTCCAACAGCGTGGAACGCGCTGGAAGCTCAAGCTTGCTTCGATCATCTCGATGAAGTCGGTCTCGCCAAATGCTCGGATACGGCGTGTTGCCAAGACTTATCATCTGCATTACCCAATGAAGCAGATGCTGATCACGATGACGAACCTTGGATTAGTGAGTCACTAGAGATATGGTGTTCTTTGTGCTTCGAATCCAAATCCAAACGCGACGCCAACGTCTTTAGAATATGCAACCATGTTCCGCGGCGTCCTCAGAAACTAGCCAGACCCAATGATGAGTGCCAAAGATGGCCTCAGGCTCAATTGCCAGCTTCGTCGGGCCGTGTCACGTTGCATGAGCACGATCTTCTACCAACCAAAGTAAAGGCGCTCATGCAGGAATTGGCGGGTACACCGGATGACATTAAGAGGTCTGCCACACATGCCAACATCTTGCGTCTGGCACAGACTTGAGCTTACTATTACACTAGCGTGGTGTTCTCCTCCTGGACCAAGACGTTCGACATTATCCAGCCACAGCTTTGCGCCCGTTCGATCAGATGCGTCCGCCTCGATGGCTCACTGTCGGCCTCAAGCCGAGCCAATGTTCTCAGGGTATTCCGAATGAATCCTGGTATCAAGGTACTCCTTGCAACTATCTCTTGCGGCGGAGTCGGTCTCGACTTAACTGCGGCATCACGAGCCTACATTATGGAGCCACAATGGAACCCAATGAGCGAGTCACAAGCCTTGGACCGTATCTATAGACTGGGGCAGCTGAAAGATGTCAAAACAGTCAGGTTCATTATGAAAGGGTCGTGGGAGGAGCAAATCCTGATACTGCAGCGACGCAAACAGGACCTTGCGGACTTGACCTTGAACAATGGGGGTATTAGCAAAGCCGAATTGACATACGGTCGTCTACAGTATCTGAAAGAACTCGTTGGCTGAACAATAGACGGAACGACGAGGAAGCCGGATTCATTCTCTTGTCGCTCGATCTCGATATTGACGTCGAGCATTCCGTACAGATCCGCAACACGCAATTGGCAATACTTTTTGCACAAGTTGTTATCTGAATTTTCCTCCAACCCAACTTCGCATCCGGCCGTATTCATCGCGCGCGGCGATCTCGCCAAACCGTACTCTTAGCGAACGGTGTGGATGGCTCCATCGCAATGGCTCTCACCACTGCTCGTTTGAGGTAGCATGCTAGCTCACCAATAGCCGTGTAAGGTAGCAAAGCAGCATGTTGCCCATTGGAGCCGAAAATTACAGTGGCTATCATATTATTGACCCGCCATCTATAACCAGAAAGACTTCCTGAATGCTAAAAGGGAGATTTGGGGTCACATAAGCTATGCTATGGCCTCCACCGATTTAGATGTTCCGTCTTAGCAGACACCTGTTAGATTACGCTCGGTATTTCTGGGAGCTTCTTTACCTACATAGCCCACTCTCGTAACCTTCGCATACAGATCATCACAGTCTATATGAAATATATATTCAGCTAGAGTAGTGTAAATACAAAAGTTCAAGTTGAGCCTCCGGCGGTGTAGTACACCGCTTTGCCTCCTTCGACCGCGATTAGCCTTCAGAAATGGTGGGATTTATCTTGTCGTCGTCTGATATTGTCTTGCTACTATGGAGGTTGTTACGGAGTAGGAAGAATAGGGGCATTCGCCTCCCTAAATACATGCTTTCCAACGCTAGTCCAATTACCCCTTATTACCTTCCGATTGGCCATACGAACCGGGCCTTCGCAGCACTTCGGATGTGAAAGCACGCTAGTCCGCCAGCCCTTCACCGACATGATATTAATAGTACACAGCCCTATCCGCAGGTACCAGCTCCAATAAGTACTCGTGCCAGCCACGTATAACTCCCAAGGCTGATATTTAGGGTCTTGGCCTTTTGCCAAGAGGATTAGCTTAGATATAAGTACTTAAGTGATTAGTGGCGCCTGTCATAGCTCAACCTCCATGCTTACATGAGCTTAGTACTCTAGCCACCTCGGGCTAACTCAGCCTTCCATTTCCCTTCGGACAGACAAGGCTACCCCTCGACCGCGAGCAAGACTGGTGTCCAGATATCATACCTCCATTGCGCGAGGAACGACATTACACAGAGCGATTCTATCATCAAGACCAGTCTAACATCCCAGCTATGAAAACCACATATGCCGAAGCCTTGATGGACATAAATGAGATTGGCACGAAATCGAGTCCATACGATTGGTACATAGTACACGCCAAGCGTGGCTCATCACTTATGTAATCGACCTTCTCCCTCTTCAGACGGTGATTGGCTTCAAGAGCTTGGCTTTTAAAGCTGCTTGGTCGTAGTAGCACGCTAGTTGGCCAGTGAGTGACAGAGACGTTGTGAGGCTCTTGTGCCTGAGTGTAGGCTAGCGCACGTTCTTGCACACCGCTAGGGCTGAAGTCGCCCGCTGACCTTGTGAGGCTCTTGTGCCTGAGTGTAGGCTAGCGCACAATTCTTGCACGCCGCTCGGTACGCGTATACCTCATCTAAGTCCGCGTATACCTCATCCTGGTGCGCGTACACCTCACCCCCTTTAGTATAGCGGGCTGCTGGCGGGTTATATCATGCTATTGCCGACATCTTTCCCGCTAACGGACGAATTCTATAGACTACTGGACGTCAGACTACGTATAAACATGCGTATGAAGTGAGCCTGATCTACGCTGAGTACCTTCTACAGGCTAGCCTGATATAGAATAGCAACATAAGTAACTTATGCAGCAGGCAGTTCCTTGGCGCTCTTGGCAGCCAAAATGAAATTCTCGAACATAGGAGTACATACGTTCTTCAACAACAGAACGACATCATACTGCGAACTCAATGGAGAGCCCGAACGACTCTGGGGTAATATTGGCGAAGGTATTTGGCCCCCTCCTGAGCCTAGCGATCACTACGCACAACTCTCCTTCGGCTTTTGAGATCGATTGTCTTCGGTAACTCCCATATCATTCGTGACAGCTGCGACTATCTGTTGGTGGTCATCCACAACTCCAACGGAATGACTACGAAACTTGCTTGAGATCGAGCCCACTTCATTGCAAATAATAGGACTGTCAACCAGACAATTTTCCGAATGCCTCAAGGTTCATGTTCGCTTTTGTTCGTACATACATTACAGCCTCACTTTTGGCATACAGAAAATCTTCAGCTTTTCACCAATGATGCTTTCATGTTAACAACGGCATTATGGCTCAAGAAAGTACTGTACAAAGGCTCTTAATAATTCGCACCTTCCGAATCGGCTGTTTCTGGTCTCCCCTTACCAGATTTCAACTCTGACGTACGCTATCGTCGTCGTCGCTGTCCGCGTTGTCCTCGATATAACCACGACCAATCGAAACTAAGGGCTGGCTGCTCAATACCACATTGAAATTCAGCACCTCAGGTCCCCAGTCAGACACGAACTTTTTCAAAGCTCCGAGCACCAGGTTCCACTGGCCCCAATTCATCGATCTTGAAGTCACCTTGACGTTTACGCGTTCAAGTTGCGGCTCCGTGTACCGTATTCGTCTTCGGGACATCTGTATACTCGGTGCTCTGTAAATACAATCGTTGAGCCCCGCTTGGATCGCCTGGTCCACGGCGGTTGATGGCAATAGAGTGCCATAGTTGGAGAAGATTACTAGAAGTTCCGAATTCGGTATTGCGCTTGGGAAAGGATCGGGGGGGTTGGTGGAACTTTTCGGTGACAGAGTGTTAGTATATATCCCCCACGTACATTGAAGAGTTGACGTACTCCCATAGGGTGCCATTGTGCGGTAGTGTCAGATTTAATGTATGGCTAGTTGTCAAAGACAAACTGCCAGGTAAGATGGAGGCTGTCAAAGTAACAGCAGTCAAGTGGAAGAGCACAAGCAACCTGGCGGCTACCTTGGAGATCATCTCAGGGAGACCGATAGGTAGAAGAAGTCTCCTAGAATCCGTGCACAAGTAGGCCCTTGTATATATGGGGGGCAATGCCACGTTTCTCCCCACCCAGGAAGCTTTTCGTGGGGGCTAACAGCGCTTGTTGTGGTAGCGATGCGCAGATGCGGGATATTGAGGCTCCTGAGGTGATTATACTGCGCTTATTTGGGGATCGCAACGCGCATTCACTACGTACGTGGCCTCATTCTCAAGAGCGGTATGCGCTATGGTACCTTACCAGTGACTTTCAAGTACGACTCACCAACCTACGGTCATTGACGGTTGGCTACCATTGGAAGATATAACCGACAGCGACTGATCCGGAAGATTATAAAGATCAATGCCTCGGCGCAGCAAGTTTATTATTTTGAGCTGCAGGCAGATTAATCATCAATCCGCTCATTCATATATCCACGGAGGCGGCTGCTTCACTGTTGACGTTCGAAGCGACCTTCACCATCCCGTCCATAAATATTGCCGCGCAACATCACACATACAATATGCAGACTCACGCAGACGATGGCAGACAATTAGTCCGACAGGGTATCACCCGACCCGTAGATGCCGTCCCTTTCGCCGCGTGACCAGTCTGGCTCTAGATATCTACGCGACAACAAGCGCGGATATGTGGCCACCTCAACTGCGGATGGAAATCCTGCACTAAGTATCTTCATGGCAGCCGAACCTCCCCTAAGCGAATTTGAGGGTACATGATCACAAGGTATATATATGTCAGAAAATGGTGTTAGCCTTAGACTAAGGCGGTGTTTACGACCAGCCTACCAGCGGCGGCGGCGGCAAGAATTTGTCTCTCGCAGTTTACCCACGTCAGAGATATCCGATCTAGCCGCTTAGCAACATCAGCTTGCAGCGACGTGTCTTCCTGGATCACCGATCCATTCCTCATGCATCCGGCATCATCCTAATTCTAAAACTCAAAGGGTGCAAGACCGCTTCCCAAAAAACCACGTACGGAGGACGGAAACAACACACGCTCGACACGATGCCCATGGACATCGTGAAAAAACAGCATTCAATACCGACCCTCTCTATTCTCGACCTATACAACATACTCCATCGCCACACTACCTACCTTTGCCCTAAGTCCTGCTCCGTCCTCCCTCAACCACTTCGGACAAGTTCTGCTAGGACTTCGTGAGGGGGAGTCCAGTCTGTCTAGTCCGTCATTCAGGGGAACTCCAGGTACCATTGATACTGCCGTCCCCCTAGAAGATACTCCCCTTCTCATCCTTTTGGAAATCCGAAAGAGCGAGTATCTTGGCTTTTCCCGCCGCCCTACCGCTGGACTTCTATCCACATAGAATACATAAGTAGGCTTGCTAACCCTGGTACTGCGGTCGCCTAGATGTAGCGGACTTTTCTTAGCACTACAGCTGCTGCCGAAGGCCTCACGCTCGTTGTGCGTGGGCATGGTAGTAGACTGGCTGCTCAGCGGCCAAACAATGATATTCTTACCAGTACAGCATTGTTATCAGCCCCTTTTCGTTGAGTGCTACATATGAGACGGCACAGCACTAATCGTTTGTTGACAAATCTGCCCTACCCCAGCTCCTTTCCTCTCCTCTCCTCTCCACTCCGCTCCAGTCCTTACAACCACCACCAAGTACCTTCACCCAAACATCCACACCATCAACATCTATGTCAAAGATTAACCTCAAGAAACAATCTCCCAATATCTATAGCCATTAATCTCAAATATCGCCTTATACAATCTATCCTCATCTCCAAAAAATTAAAATTGGAAATTTGATAAGCTGATACCGAATCAAGTATATACTCCAGTATCCAAAAGAACACCCTCGACATCCATCCCAAACACCCCCGCGTCAAAAGCACTACTACGATCTCTCCGCCTTTGGGCCCCGCCCCCCCTTCCCCCTTTCCCCCTTTCCCCCTTCCCTTCATAACCAACACATACCCCAACTACATAATCCCTCAAACCCACACTCTACCAAAAACCCTCAGCCATGCACAACACACTCCGCATCACAACCGCCAAAAAGCCACTATCGCCGTCTCTTAGCAAAAATCATCAACTGGAATCTAATCGTCCATACCCTCGCAATATTATCTCACGATCATAGACGGAGGCTTTTGTCAAGTCCCTAGGGTATGGTTGAAGGATGTTGGACTCAAGTATGCATTTACTTCGTGGTAAGGGTGGAAGGGGGTTTTCATGAGGCTAAAGTATCATGAGGTTGAGTTTTGTGGTTCGAAAGGTTGTAGGAAAGATGTTTGAGAGGTATTGTGTGTGTGATATTTCTTTTCTTTATTTTGTTCATGCTAATTTGATCTTCTATGCCATGATTGTTACAAGCGGTACGTGGGTACGTGACACGCGGGCGAGAAATGGTGCGTGGTCAGCGTCAATCGTGTGATTCGCGGTCATTCTGTGACAGCATGCCCGCGAATATGCGTGCAGCGATAGCGACACGACATCGTCTTTCTTTGACCATTCATAATTATTCTATCTGCTTGTAACATTCCTCAGCATTGCCAGTACCTTGTCGTTAACGTAGCAGCTTCAGGGCGATACCCGAGCAAGATACGTAAGGTTTTGGCGGATCTTATGCTAGTAGATAGGTTAACGATAACATTGAGATATACAGATCTGCGGGGCGTGCTCACCTGATTTTGATGCAAGGGTCCGCCCATCTGCAGAAAAAGAAGATTTTTCAGCTATGACGAAGCCAAGCATGCAAGCAAGAAGCCCATGACGTTAGGCCTAGGTTCATGCTTCAGGCCCCCTGTTCTCAAAAGTTGACATAGGGTTCAGGGTCGTCATCGCCATCATAAAACACGTAGCCGTCAGGCGTCGGCTCCTCCGTAAATCCTTGTTGCCTGCCCTTGCCGATGGGGTTGTTCGGGGCAAATCTGCCCTGGTTGTCCCTGCTGTCTCCGCAATCAACTTTTTGCTGCTGACGATTGTAGGACGACTGCGGAGGGTGTTGCTGCTGGGACGACGGATATCGGCGTTGCTGTGAATGATATTGTTGCGGAAGTCTGTCAGCCAATTCTCGCCAGATAGATGTCTTGCTATCGATGTCCTCATAAAACATTGCCCACGTTGTTGATGCTGACGGTTCGGGGATATCCAGTCGGATATCAACATCCAAGCGGTTCCGAATAATTGTCAACTGATTATAGGTGGAATCGAGATTCGCGGCCTTGGCACAGTGGCGCATCTCTAGGATCCATGCTCTAGGTGACAGGTAACCGATGTCGTGAAGGCCAAATGATGAAGACGTGAGGGTTGCTAGAGCAACAGATTTTGGCATCTTCCATCGCTTGATAAGTGCAGAATACCAAGTGGCTAAGTCTGATGTACGCCTGCCTTTTCTGATTCTGACAGCGCCAAGTGCCACATGAGGGCTGCGCCACGGAAACATTCCGGGATGATGGACATGACAGTGTTATCAGCGTGGGTATAGGCTAGATTTTTCAACATCTCGACAAAGATATAGACATCGCGATAGATGACATATTTGCCAGCGCTGGTCACGTGCCCGGTAGTTCCATCTTGATATTCGGGATCAAAGAACCCGACATCTTTTGCCCTCAGTGCAGTCTTGACAGGAACGTCTCTATCATGAAAGTGTTTCCACTGGTGTGCCATCTCTCGGTCTTCGGATCCAATCAGTAGTGGATCTGGAGTTGGAGGTATTGAGGCTGTGTTCTCGAGCATATCAAAAAGAGTATCAATTCTAGCGTTGATGCCTCCCACCAATATTTCTAGTGTATTAGATTGCTCTACGGAGAAGCCAGGTAGAATCCTACGATCCGAAGAGATCGTGTCTCCACCATTGCTTCTTTGGTTCTCTTCTTGTTCGCCTGCAATGAGCGCCATGGCAGTGACGACAGGCCTGGCGAATGGATTATGTCTGAATGAGAAGTTTCTGAGTCAACTAGACTCGTGGCATTCAGGCGAAACCTCGAGACTGTTGGGGTCAACCTCCGGAATATACGACATAATCCTGGCCGGCGCATGCAGCGCTAGCGCTTAATCTCAACGTCAACAGTCAATACCAGAAAGTTTTCCAGACACTTGCGACTAGACAGTCCATTTGAGCTTCCCTTCCATTTGTTGCTCGTCCCGTCCCTCTTCCTTCTCCTTTTTCTTCTTCTCCCGTCCTCCTGCTCTCTACCATGACCATCAACCCCTCCCTCTCACAAAGAATTAACACCTTGACCCGGCCTTACCACACGCACCTTAACGCTCTGATTCTCTCCCTTCTTCCTCTCGCTCTTCCGCCGTATACTCCTGATCCTGATCTCTATTTCGGGGGTATAAGGCATATATTACCGATCTACGAAGCCTTCGAAGAAGAATATAGACTATTGCTTGCACAATTGGAGGAGGGGGGAGGTGGGCACAAAGATGGGAAGCAACTGGTAAAGTACAGTGACAACGAAAGAGGATGTCAAGGGGTTGCGAGAGCAGACGTGGTACACTCTCTGAACAGATTGTTTATGCCAGAGCTAGAGCGTTCATCTCGGCTACATCAGGACATCTCGACTCTTCCACAATATCCCGCCACCTTGAACCCCGGTTCCATTCCCAATAGTTCAGCTCTACCCCGCCTCGCAGGATTCAGGACCCACATCCATGCTACCCTCTCTCTCCACCCCCACCTCCTCCTTGCCTATACTTGGATCTTCTACATGGCGCTCTTTTCTGGCGGACGTTACATACGCGCGCAACTACGACAGGCTGGTCCCGAGTTCTGGAATCCAAGAATGAGAGACGAAAAGTGTGGGAACATTGATAACCTACTTTCCTTCTGGACATTCGATGGCGACCTTGATGGGGAGGAGTTTAGAGCGAAGTATAAGAGGGAGTTCTTGGAGGTGGAGCGATCCTTGACAGAGGGGGAGAAAGAGCAGGTCGTCCAGGAGGCTGTATATATTATGGGCGCATTGATAGGCATTGTTGAGGAAATTTCCGGTCGTGTTGGCGAAAATAGATGTGATAAGCAAGCTGAACCTGCGGCATGGCAAGAAGCAAATACTAAACGTGATGCATGGCTGGACGACGATAATATACAGTCACAGGAAAGGGATGAACCGAGCATGCAGTGGCTACTGCTCAAGTACATCCTACCGATGGGCATGGCAGAGCTAGTGAGCGAAGCAGCCAACATGCTTATGCTGGGTCTCAGATCGTCCAAGGCAGTGGAGGACGGGGAGATATGAGTGGCTGGCATGGTATATCCTATGCATAAAACCGGCGTTTGATACCCCTGATATGATGATTCTGGAAAGGCTATGAATCTTAGGTGACTTCGAATACAAGCAGGCATTCTATACTTTCAGTGACATACTGTTGACGCCAAGCTACCCGCTCCGCATCCATGACGCAGCGAAGTTCGCAACTGTCGAGATTTGGGCGACAATCCCTGTCATATATCAGGATTTGGGACGATTTGTCCCTCTTAACGTGCCGACTCCGCCACCTTAGACTTGCAGATACAACTCAAGTCAAGTCTCGATACCTCCTAAACCGATGCAAATGTCGCCAGTCTCCATTACTAAAACACTGCCTTCCAGCCGCAGAATAATACTTGGCATTTTCGAAAAAACATAGGAAAGCTAGCCCTTCTGCAATCAAAACACCTCTCATATCCTCCATCGGTCCTGTCGGAAGTTCTAATCCTAACTCCATACACCTCATGACCCATTGGTACCACAGGACAAGCAGAACGTCAATGAGCACCAGGCCACAAATATTCCCCCACGCACTCCTGCGTGGCTTAATCAGTCTCAAACGGTCTTCAACTCCGCAGAAGAAATAGCGCGATAGCAGAACTGACGCTGATAGTGAACGGAGCTTGGGCAGCCTTTTCCGCAAAGTGTACAAGGACCATGCCAGACCTACTGTCTGCATAGCAAATATCCTAAAATATCCTAAGAACAATCGTCAGGAATTGCTGATACATTCGCTGTTAAGATATTCTCGCCATTGCAGCCAGTACAGGTCCCTTATCATAAGCGTGTTGAATTCCTGCGTCGGCAGCTCGAGAAGAGCGAAGACACTTGCTATTGGAGGACGAATGAGGGAGAGCACACTCTGCATCGATATATCCCGGTAGGTCTTAGCACGAGCTCTGTCTGTGGTTGAGTCCAGAGAGGTGTTGGACCAGAGCCATCTTGAGAAATATAAGTTTTCGATTGTTCAAAATTCGTGGAGCTTAGATTGAAGAAAAGCTTTGATGGCTAGAACAATCCATACCAAGGCGACGACTACTCAGTACCTTACCTTACCTTACTTATCCCATCATTTGATTCACTCTAAATTATCTGGTACCCTATGGAACCATACCAATATCTCACTTCCAGCCCTCCTCTCTCCGCCACTAAACGCCATTAAGGTATCGCACATTTTCTAGATGGCGCCTGGTGGGAGCCAAAAGGAAGATTGTATGGGGTAGGGAGCGAGTGATGCCATCGGTGATGATATAGAGAGCTGTGATAGCTTTATCGCGGTGATAGCGGATGCGAAAGACCACAACACGATCTAGAAGCTACACTGGTCAGCGAGATGATTGACGGAGCCAGGCCGTGACATATCAACAATCTAGCTGTTCTCTAGACTTAGTCCTTGCTCGTCAGAATAATGGTATAATACACAAGGACCAGTGATATATTCAAACACAAACCAAATTCGCGATGCCTTTGACCCTTCCCTCAAAGTACGCAATAGGGTATCAATATAAGCAAACGCAACCTCCCAGGTCTCACGCCTCGTGCTTCAGCAACGCCCTCACCCTCTCGATCCTCCCCAGCCTCCCCTCAAGCGCCTCCAACCTCCCCCTCTTCTCCTTATCCCGCCTCTCCAACACAGCCACCCTCTCCTCCAACTTCGCCCTCGCCTTCCGCTCCGTCGCTACCATCGCATTCGCCTCCGTAAACAGCTGCGTCGACAGCTCTTCGATCTCGTCGTTCGTCTGGTTGACGCGTGTTTCGGCGGCTTGCCGCAACCCTTGCTCGCGCGTGAGGGCTGTGAGGAGGTCTGCGGAGGTGGGGTTGTTGTGGGTGAGGTTTGGGTCTTTTAGGTCGTTTTGGGAGATGGCGCGGCGGGTGGAGGGGAGGAGGAGCGAGAAGCGGGATTGGATGGTGCTGGAGGCTAGGCCGGCTGAGGAGGAGGGGCGGGGGGGAGGGTTGGTGGTTATGGTGGGGGAAGCGGGTTGGGCGGACTTGAGCTGGCGGAGCTCATCTTCGTAGTCGGCGAGTTTGTCAACTAGATGGTGTTCAGTGAGCGGGTTTCGTTCTCTATTATCTGCAACCGAATCGTAGAGGGTGATGCATTCGGCCATGATTTGCGATTTGTGGAGCATAGATCAGAGGTCGGGATTCATGGATATTCCACATACCCGCAGCGGTCGCTTTCCCGGTCAAGATCCTGACCTGTGTCTCAAGCTCGGAGATGCGCCTTTGTGCGTCTTCTGCGATGGCAGGATGGAAGTGAGACAGATCGGCGCCACATTCGTGACATGTATGAGGCGGCGCGGTCGAGGGCTGTTGTGGGATCGTGGTGGTTACTGAGGACATGACATGGTAAGGTTCGTGGGGGAGAGTCACTGTCGACCAAGCTATGATCTGGTACTGGACGTCCTCTCACCAAGTGAAGAAGACGCTGGTACGCAGGGGTATCAATAAGCCATGTCTACTGTGCTGACCGACGACGTTCTGGTCGGGAGATCCTCACTAGCGATGAAGCGGCCGCTAGCCCCTAATCAATCAAAGCTGGATGACATTGTACCTCGGTAGCTGTGTTGTGCAGCATTGATAAAGCAGTCCTCTTTGACAGCGACGTTACAATCTCCGTTGAGGCTTTTGTGGAAAACTATTGTGTCCCACAGACTATGTGACATGACTTGTATAGCACATATCCGCTGTCTCAGACAGTTGATAATCTATATGAAAAAACCTATGCATGAGAAAGACCTGTTACAATCTAGTGTACACCGACCAACGATGGTCATATACCGCCTATCTATTGCGGTACATTTCTGACAGCCCTTCTCCGTCGAGAAGATAAAGAATACCGTCTGACGCCTGAGCAAACTTTTCCGCTCGTGCATGTATAGAAGCCCAGCAGCGAGAGCAGTAGAGTCACGGAGGTCAGCTGCTATCCAAAAGCCAAGCTCGTAGCTATGCCACAATATACCCGCTCAGGCTTTTGGGACTCGTAACGCCTGCGAATCGATGTTAGTGCAAGTGGAGATGGGAAGAGATGATGACGTCGAGCTCGAAAGTAAAGGCAATCTTCTCGTTGCTAATCAGTATCGAAGCCGTCATTGTCTAGGAAGCAATGGCACGAGCAGCTGGGTTGCCGTTCTTTCGCTTCTTTTCTGGTTTGGACACAGTACTCCAGCCGTCATCCTCCAGGGCTTCTGCGCTGGCCTCGGTCGAAGCCCCTGTAGTAGCACCATTCGTCTTCGTAGCTTCATCGTTCTTCGTTGAGATGTCTCTGACAATCTCCTTGGGCTTGATGGCTTTATCATCAGTGATGACTCCATCTGCCGCGACGGCCTCATCAGCCTCCTCGTCCGCAGCACTGCTATCCTCATTCGCTGTTCTTCGAAGTATTTCGTAGTTCTTGCTTGCCGGTGGAGCGGCCCCACCATTCTCCTTTTCTCTCGGTACCTGCCCGTTGGTCCTCTCTTTCGGAGCCGACGGGACATTCGACTTCTCCTTGCTCGCTGGTTCTTTGTCAGCTCGCGCCGCCATCTCAGCTTCTCTGACAGCCTTCTTTTCCTCCCGCGCCTTATCTTCTGCTGCTTTCTTCTCGGCGCGAGCTTTCTCATCGGCTTCCTTCTTTTCCCGTATAGCTGTTTGCCGTTTTTCCTCGACCTCCTTCTCGCGAGTAGCAGTGTCTATGGGCTTAGCAGCGCCGAAAGGACTAGCCTTCGAATCGGCTGCGGGAGTAGCAGAATTCGGTGCTGCGTCGGACGGTGCCTCGGAGACTGTCCGCTTCGCAAGATTCAATTTGGGGCGAGAAGCCGGTGCGGCTGGGGCTGGAGCGGGAGATGGTGGGGCGCTCAACTCACGATTCGAAAGTACTGGTGATCGTGCAGCTTGAGCTGGCTGGACAGGTGGCGGTGGCGGCGCATCAGGCTTCATCTTTGTTCTCCATTGGCTGTCCTGCTCGGCCGCTGTTGGTGCTCGATCAACGACAGGTCTCTCCACGAATTCACGCCTCGGAGGCCTCGAGCCGGCGTCAGACCCTACCGGCCTTCCCTCGCCCCATGACGGCGAGTTTCTTCGACCGGGTCCATCATTGCTGACTGGACGATCGGGACGCTCGAAGCTGCGAGCGGCCGGTCCGGTGGGTAGCGTAGGCGCGAGAGGTCCTTTACGATCCCAGTTACCAAAGTCACGCACCTTTCCATCACCTTCGAATGCTGGACGTCGGCTACTGTGCTCGCTACCAGCGTCAGAAGCGTTGTCAAATCCTCCGCGTCCGGAGCCAAAACCGCCACGGTCTGATGCCTTGCGCTGCCCTCCAACATCTGCAAGCGGCCCTTTACGATCCCAATTCCCAAAATCGCGAGCGTCAGGTCTGTCCTTCTCTGGAGGTCGAACATTTGTGAGTATAAAGGCTAACATGAACGGAAACCAGGGTTCTGCTTACGTGGCTCTGCAACGCTAACCCGTATATTGCGACCTTGAAACTGTGTATTGTTGAAGTCGAGAGCTTTCTTCAGCCCATCAAGCGAGCCAAATTCTGCATAACCGAAGCCTTTCGGCTTTCTCTCAAGCTTGTCTTCAACAATGCGCACACTGGTCACCTCGCATCCCGAGAAGAAGTCCGAAATATCCCCCTCCGTAGCATCGAACGACATGTTGCCGAGATGTACTGTGTATGGAGGTTTCGTTGGCAAAGGAAGTTGTTCCCGCACAGAGTAGCCACCACCGTCTGTGTGGTCAGGTCAGGATAATTGCCCGAATTTGCAAGCATAAAGCATGCCTTTAAATCCACTACTCCCAAACCCACCGCCTGAGCCATACGAGCGATCTCCGCCATATCCACCACGACCACTCGGAGCCGAAGGCATCGGCATATCCTCCATCTCATCGGCCCATGACCCCAGGGCTACGTGCCAAATTAGCTTGCAAATTATCTCCGCCTGTGCGGCATCACCAATCGAACACGTACACGAGTCTTGCAGAAATGCCCCCAAGTCCATTTTGACGGCCTTCGCCTTTGGTGGACCTGGGCACACGCGCATTAGTATACTGCACTCGTAGAAGCTACATGGTGTTGACCGCTATTATGTCGGGCTTGCGTGGACGTACCCATGATTGCGGCTCAGTATCCCACGCTCTTGCGAGCGTCCACCGGCCTTAATCGAAGTCGTTGCTTGGAATGCAATCACCGAGACTTTCAAGATCTGGTAGCTGTTGTTTCCTGCGTATTGCTTTTGGGTAATGATACGGCACAAAATCTCTCGACTTTTTGAGATTTAGCACTGGGCCGATCGTCCTCTAGCGCCGCCGTTAGCGCCGACCTGCAATACCATCAGATCTTGTCGAACTGCCTTATGTCACTCTGCATATAGGGTGCCACTTAGCAGCTACCTAGATGTCCTGCACTCCGAGGCGGTCAATGTTGTGTTCCATGGTTGGAATCGGTCCTTGATGAGGCGGCTATGCCTGTCCAGTGGCCACCGAGCTCCCGTTTGGAACCATTGTACGACTTTCCAGCGACAGCAGTACTCGTCCCGGCTTTAAAGGTTGGGGCTTTCACTGGTAAGACTTCATATCAATATATATGCATAATAGCTTCACGTATCTCGTGGGCCTCTTGCTCACCAAATTCCTTCTTCCTTATCCTAATCCACCTACTCTCCGCTTTTCTACACAAATCATCCAATCCATAAACCTCAATTACTAACATGCCTTCAAGGCTCGACAGGCCTAATAACCGGCAGTGTCTCCGCCCTCCTTCGCTCCTCCACCACCCCCACCCTCTTTGCCCTGGCATCTAGTATCCAGTGGTTCCTTCTCGGCAGCACTTTCACCCTCACCCGCTCGACAATCATCCACCTCTGGACACCACCCCTTGAGGCTCCGCCAACCGCTTCAGAGCGCTTTCACCGCCTACCATATCCCACACCCACCGACAACTTACACGCTAGCACGCTAGCTGGAGGAATTACCGGAGGGGCCATAGGAGCATTAGTTAGAGGAAGAAGGAACGTTATACCTGGGACTGTTGTTTTTGCGATTCTCGGATACGTAGGACAGCGGGCATACACTTGGGCGGATGAGAGACATAGCGAGCGTGTTGCTATAGCTGCTGAAGGGAACGCATCTCAACCCCAGGCGAAGAAGGTGGGATTTTGGGAGAGAGTGGCGCAAATGAAATGGAGTCCAATGAAGACGCTGAGTGATGAAGAATATGCGAATATTTTGAGGGAGAAGATGTTAGCTATGGATGCACAGATTGCATTGGTGAACGAGGAGGTGGAGAGGCTTAGGCAGGAGGAGCGGACCATGACGAAGGTGGAGGAAGAGGGAATGGGAAAGAAGAACTGAAAAAGTAACAGGACCTGCCAGGAATTGTCAAGTCGTCATTACCGGGGCGCAGACAGGCAGCATCAGGGCAGGGAAATCCAAGCAAGAGGCGCCACAGATGGAGCATTAAGATCACCCAATCTCTTCAACTACGGATGCGATGTCTGACCAAGTCTCAAGATAGTATTGAACGGTTTTCAGGAGCATCGATCGACTTGTACACTTTGAAGGAAAAGCTTTAAGCAAGAGCTAAAGAATGTGCTGTGCAACATTAGTCAAAATCAAAATATCTTATGACTTGCGGGCATCAAGCAAGTGGGTCTTCAGTTGGAGCACCAGAGATGTTGCGGGCAGAGAAGAAATTTGGGTATCCCATCAGTGACCACTCCACAAGGTTGCAGGCATGGTTAAAGAGACTGATATTCACACCACCGGCGCAGGATTGCGCCCCTTCATGGACGGCGTGCACGCTATACACTACCCAAAAGATACAAAACTTCTTTGCACGAGTCGCTCGAAGCAGATCTCATCCATCGTCTTCATCCCACTCCTCATCGGCCTCCGCCCAACCACAGCCCCATCTCCTGCCCTCCTTCTCACCACCCATCCTCAGGTCTCTAGCTTTACCATCCGTACCTTCCCTCCAACAACGGACGGTATAGTCATCGCTAACGCTCACCAATTCACCGTTGGTTGTCCACGACATGCCCGTAACTTCCCGATCATGGCCCCGGATGAGGGCAGATCCATGCTGATATGTTGGAATGGAGTCCTCAAGACGAACGGTGAAATCGGCTCCTGTCCCTTTGTCTGCGCGTATTGTGGCGGGCCACTTCCACCCGAATGGATCTGAAGGACGCATTCGACAGTCTTTGGAGCGTTCGAGGTATCGTTCGTCAGTCGGGAACACCACTGCACATCCATCGCTACTTCCTACTGCTAGTAATTCGGTCTTGTCGTCTTTGGCCAGCCGTATGGTGGATTTGACGTAAAAGGTCGAAGCGCGGAACTTCGGGTGTTGGAAACCGTATATTGGTTGAAGACCTTCCTTCTCGGTTCCGCCTGACCTTCGTGGCTTGGAAGCCATCCCCGAGAGTTCTGGAGAATGACCGAGGACGAGATGGGAAGTTGAGTAAGCATATACGGTATTGTCTCTGCAGACAGTGTACAAGCGTGCGCTATCACCACTGAGCGATAGAGAAGTCACTCCGAAATGGCGGTGTTTTGTGTGCGCCCCAGTTGGACGAGTGCTCGACAGTGGGGTCGCCTTGCCTCGACGCTGGTTGTGCGTTGTGCGAAGGTCCCATAATTTGACGCTAGCGTCCGCTTCCGACGCAGTCAATAGTAGGTGCTCTCGTCCTGGATTGAGGAATTGCAGTGCCGTAATGGAGACAACGCCCCATCTATCGGGTCTCTCACCATTCTGGGGAGTGTCGTAGTGTGATGGGAGGGGGAGACCGGTAGCTGCAATATGCTCCTTCAATGGCCGCCGATGAGCCTCTGACATGGTGTTCACAGGGCGTGCCCAGTTCATCTTATTATTAGTTGAAGAATCATTAGGAGCGTTGGCCGAAGGTTCCAGAGGAACTTTGATTGCCCGGATAGGAGCATCGAAGCCCTTGCATCTCAGGTCCCATATCTGTACGGTACCATCTCTGCTCGAGGTTGCAAGCACATTGGAATTTCCGGGCTGGAAGCACACCTGTTTGACGGAAGATCCGTGACCGGCTAATGTGTAGGTAGCACGCTGCGTTGGCATGTCGATGACCAAAGAGATCTGATCTCCGGATGCCGTTGCCAACAGCAAATCATCTGCAGAGAACGCAAGGTCAAGTATTGCATTTGTGTGAGGGCGAAAGTTTACGTAGGCTTTGGAAAACGCAGGCTCTTCGTCTTTCGCACTTTCGAGCAGCCTGACACCACCATCTTCGTCTCCAATCGCGATAAGAGAATTTGCTACAGCACGATCAGCATCATGGATTGGACAGTTCTCTCGGCTTAAGATGCTCACTATTGCAGCTGGCGGTGCAGAAGGGTATCGAATGGTCCGAAGGCATTGCAACATTATGGCAGATATGAACATCTTCCGGTCCGGTGTGAAACTTCGCTGTCTCGTGCTGCCAACTTCTTGAAACTCCAATATCCTGAGTCAACGACCGAGATTTTGTGATCCTGCCATATGCACCGATTTCCCTCCGAAGATCCCGTCCCAGACCACTACGATATCCTGAGTCGAGGATTGGATCGACATTTCTCGATATCCTTCGTCGCGGTCGTTCATCACTTTGTAAAATCTTTTCGATCTCATCCCCGGAGTCCGGTTGATCTACATCAGAATCCTCATCGGACACTTCCAGAGACTGATTCCTTATCCTTTTGAGTGGGGACGATTGATCGAAAGTGTCATCAAAAGGCTTGATTATCTTCCTCTTCCGTGTGGTAGCACCGGCAGTCCCGTTCAGATTCTCGTCATATATCTGTATTGTGTCTTTCGTTGGTGTTCTCCGCCCTCTGCGATTCGGCGCCTGAGCTGTAATATCTCTCAACGCTTGCCTGGATGCACCGATTCGCCCGCCTCGTTCTAAGGAAGACTTCGGTGTAAAGAATCGCGTAAATGATCTAGGAGTTATAGTGGGTGGCTTGCGCTGCTTGCTGCCGTTGTGCTTTCTTGATAAGGGGGACATCGTCGACAAGGTTGGTTCTTCGCCATTGGTTGATACGGCAGTGCTCAACGGTAGACCTTGCGAACCTGGAGGAGTAAGATTCTCCATGATTCTAGATCGAGATATCAAAGTAATGAGACAATCAATCAAGCAAAGGTAGCGTAAGCAATCAATTGCAAGTATGAAGTGATGCAATACTTCTGATGAATCGCGATACACGTCTCGGCCACGTCGGAGAAAGCACGTTCTTGCCCGGACTTAACTAGGACACTAGCTCATGATCAGCCTCAGTCAGCCCCTCGCGAAAAATTTCCCTCCGAAGAATCGGGAATCTCTTTAGCACGCAAAAACCTATTGGGAGCCAACATGAGCTAAACAGGGTACATAAGATCTCCTCAATGGCTCCGATCAAGCGCAAGGGCGAGGCTGTGGTCGAGATTGCTAGACCTGAAAAGAAGCAGAAGCCCTCATCCATAGCGAAGACATCCATATTGAGAGCAGAGGAACCAGCGTTTCCTCGTGGTGGGGCGAGCATCTTGACGCCCTTGGAACACAAGCAGATCCAGATCCAGGCCAAGCAAGACGTGCTATTCGAACAGAGCACAGGCAGAAAGGCTGCCAAGAATGATTATGAGGATGAAGATGACGAGGACATCCCCGAGCAGCCAAGTGGGCAAATTGCTAAAACCAAACGTGGGCAGAAACACAAAGGAAAGAAGGGAGTCAGCAGCGGAACAGTTGAGGAGGCGAGTGTAAGGATAGAAGGGTTGAGCTATAAGGTAGATGATCTATGAACTCAACCGCAAGTGTTGGCTAATCGTTTCACTAGCGGCTCGTACCTGGATCTATAGTTCTAGGCCAGATCCGCGAGATCAATCGCTACGATCTTGCCCTGAGCTTACCCAATAACCTCACCGGCTACGTTCCAATGACTTCCATATCGGACAAGGTGACCAAGAAGGTGGAAGCTTTGGCGGCCCACGAAGAGGAATCGGACGAGGAACGACAAGATGATAACAAGGACCTGGATCTCAAGACGTTATTCTCCTCCGAACAATACCTGCGCGCCTATGTGACCGCGACACAGCAGGAAGATTCCGCTAGCGCAAAAGGAAAAAGACACATTGGGCTGTCAATCAATCCCCGAGAGGTCAACGCTGGTTTGACCAAAGCCGACCTTGTGACAAATAGCATGGTCCAAGCTTCTGTTCTCAGTGTGGAAGACCATGGGCTGGTCATGGATCTTGGGCTCGAAGATGCCGGCTTACGTGGATTTATGTCGTCAAAGGAGCTTGGCCCCAATGTCGATGTATCGAAAATTCAAGAGGGAGCCGTCTACCTCTGCCTTGTGACTGGTAAAAGCTCTAATGGTAATATCATAAAGCTATCTGTAGATCCACAAAAGATTGGCAACGTCAAAAAGGGCGGCTACCTTGCAGATGCGCCAACCATAAATTCATTCCTCCCGGGAACAGCTGTCGATGTCCTGATATCTGAAGTCACATCCACGGGCATTTCCGGGAAGGTCATGGGATTGCTCAATGTCACTGCGGACTTGATCCATTCAGGTGCAGCTTCTAGTGGGAAGGACCTTGAGAAGAAGTACTCCATTGGAAGCAAGATCAAAGGACGTATAATCTGTAACTTTCCTACATCAGAGGACAAGAAGCTTGGGATCTCGTTGCAAGATCACATTCTGTACTGGAGGACTAAGACTACTTCATCTCCGAGTGTCACTGATGGTGCTCGGCCTGTTAAACAGGTGCCAATTTCTACCATCATTAAGCATGCTACGGTGGTCAAGATTGAACCGGGTGTGGGAATATTCGTTGACATTGGTGTGAAAGGCGTCCGGGGTTTTGTCCACATCTCCAAAGTTTCAGATGGCAAGATTGAGACCTTGTCTGAATGTATAGGGCCTTATAAGCTTGGCTCGGTTCATGAGGCACGCGTCATTGGCTACAACTCTATGGATGGACTATTCATCATCTCAATGGAGCCTAAAGTCATCAAACAACCGTTCTTTCGTATCGAGGATGTCAAGGTTGGACAGGTGGTGAAAGGTACCATAGAGAAGTTGATGATAGATGCCACTGGCGTTAGTGGTCTTCTCGTCAACATAGCCGAGGGCATTACAGGCTTAGTCCCTGAGGTTCATCTTGCTGATGTACATCTACAGTATCCAGAGAAGAAGTTCAAAGAGGGCAGTACTGTAACCGCTAGAGTGCTCTCAACCATTCCCGAAAAGAGGCAGTTACGCTTCACACTCAAGAAAACGCTGGTCAACAGCGATGTGGAACCCTGGACTTCTTATACGGACCTACAGCCTGGCCTACAAGCACCTGGTACCCTAATCAAGATTTCACCCGCCGGTGCTGTGGTTCAATTCTACGGTCCGGTCCGCGCATTCATGCCTGTGTCAGAAATGAGCGAGACCTACATACAGGACCCGAAGCAGCATTTCCGAATTGGCCAAGTTGTCAATGTTCATATTGTCTCAGTTGATTCAAGCGAGGGACGTATGTTAGTCTCATGTAGAGACCCTACAGTGTTCGGCGCCGCCAAGCAAGAGGCACTCAAAAGCCTCAAATTGGCCGAGAGAGTTGCAGGCAAGGTGATGGAGAAAACCAATGACGAGATCATTCTGGATCTCGAACCATCTGGTCTGAAGGCCACGTTACCAATTGAGCACCTTACAGACAAATCCGTTCAAAAGTGCCAGTCTGCAGCTGGAAGGATCAGGATTGATCAGGTTTTGAAAGACCTTATCATCTTGAACAAACAAGAGGCAAAGCACTTGATCAAAGTAACGAGCAAGCCAAGTCTCCTTAAAGCTGCGATAGAAGGAAAGCTGCTAAAGGCGTTCGATGAAGTTGTCGAAGGGTGCGAAGTACAAGGCTTTGTAAAGAACATTACGCCTCTGGGGATTTTCGTGCAATTCGCTGGCGAGGTTACTGCACTTCTTTTGAAGCAAAACCTGACTGACGACGCAATGCAACTGGTAGACTATGGTATGCAACGCAACCAGTCAATCACTGCAAGGGTGCTATCAGTCGATTATAACAAGAAACGATTTCTACTGACCCTCAAACCTAGATCAGAGGCCGAAGTGGAACAGTCTAATCATGCTCAAGGGGCGCTATTGAATGCGGTCGACGAAACCTCGATGAACATTAATGACTTCACATTAGGAAAGCAGACCAAGGCAAAGATCATCTCCATCAAAGATACACAATTGAATGTGCAACTAGCGGACGCCGTTCAAGGACGCATCGATGTTTCTGAAGTGTTCGATGATATGGAAGAAATCAATGACCGAAAGCATCCACTCAAAAAGTTTCACAACAAGCAAGTCCTGCCTGTCCGTATTTTGGGTATGCACGATTCGAGGAATCACCGTTTTCTACCGATCACCCATCGAGGCAAAGCCCCTGTATTCGAGCTTACCGCGAAGCCAAGCAGCCAATCATCCGCAGATCTGGATATTTTGACCTTCAACAAAGTCAAAGTAGGCTCCGTTTGGTTAGCATACGTCAATAATGTCTCAGACGATTGTCTATGGGTCAATTTATCGCCGAATGTTCGTGGGCGCATTCGGGCCATGGATGTATCAGACGACGTGACTGCGCTGAAAGACTTACAAAAGAATTTTCCGGTGGGCTCTGTACTGAGAGCCACTGTATTGCAAGTTGATATCGAGAACAACCACCTAGATCTTTCTGCGAGATCAGGAGCTTCCTCAGGACCGAAGACATTCGACGATCTTTCCCAAGGCATGGTGCTGCCAGGTAGAGTTACCAAGGTTACGGAACGTCAAGTGATTGTACAGCTGAGCGAGTCCCTTTCAGCGCCCGTCCACTTGGTAGATCTGGCGGATGACTATTCCAAAGCCGATCCAATAATTTATACAAAGAACCAAATTCTCCGAGTCTGCATCAAGGATACCGACAAACCAAACAAGAGAATCACTCTTTCGGCAAGGCCTTCAAAAGTGCTGAGTTCCATGCTTCCGGTGAGGGACCCAGATATCGCGTCTGTCTCTCAGCTTAAGGTCAACGATGTTATGAGAGGCTTCGTCAAGAATGTCGCAGACAATGGGGTTTTCGTATCGCTGGCCAGTAATGTCACAGCCTTCATTAGAGTATCGGACTTATCGGACGCATATCTCAAGGATTGGAAGGCAGGTTTCGAGATTGACCAGCTAGTTGAAGGCAAGATCATCGCTGTGGATCCAACGCTTGGGCATGTACAAATGAGCCTAAAACATTCGCACTTAGGTGGCATATATAAGCCGCTCCTAACGTTTCCAGACATGAGGACCGGCCAGGTTGTGACTGGCAAGGTGCGAAAAGTGGAAGACTTTGGCGTCTTTGTTGTCGTGGATGATTCTGCCAACGTCAGCGGTCTTTGCCATCGTACTAAGATGTCAGATCAGCCCAGTGCAAACCCGAAAAAGCTGTACGAAGAAGGCGACGCGGTTCAGGCAAAAGTACTGAGTATCAACAAGGAGAAGAAGCAGATTTCTCTTGGCCTGAAGGCATCCTATTTTGACAACCCCGATGGCAGACATGGAGATGATCTGATGGATATACGAGGTATTGAACATGAGGATATCCCTGACAGCGACGAGGCAGTAGAGGGGATGAACGGGGTAAAGGTTAATGGGATCAATAAAGCCAGTGATGACGAAGCCTCGGACGGCGATATTGACCTTGAGAACGTCGTGTCTATCGACAGTGATGTGGAGATGAAGGACAATACACTTCGCGGTATTACAATCTCCCAACATAACGATCCAATACCCTTGGCCTCGAGTGGGCTCCAGGGCCTTAGCACCGGCGGTTTCGACTGGACAGGTGGCTTGTCTGCCCCAGACGATCTTGCAGCACAATCTGAGACTGACGCCGAGTCCATCGCTCCTAAGAAGAAGAAACGAAAGAGAGCAGAGATCAAGATTGACCGGACTGGGGACCTCGACGCCAACGGTCCCCAATCCACCGCCGACTTTGAGCGCCTACTGATGGGCCGTCCTAATTCCTCCATTCTTTGGCTCGAATACATGGCCTTTGAACTAAAACTCAGCGAAGTCTCCAGAGCACGCGAGATTGCCGAGCGCGCCCTCAAAACCATCAATATCACTGAAGAAGGCGAAAAGTTGAACGTATGGATCGCAATGCTCAATCTGGAAAACGCCTATGGCACTGACGAAAGCCTCGACGCAATCTTCAAGCGCGCATGCCAATACAACGACGATCTTGAGATCCATCAGCGTCTGGCCAGTATATATATCCAATCGCAAGCCTACACCAAAGCCGACGATCTCTTCCAGACAGCTCTGAAAAAGCATAGCCAAAGCCCAGATCTATATATCAACTACGCCACCTTCCTAATGACCGAGTCCTCCGCCCCTGACCGCGCTCGCGCCCTCTTACCACGAGCGATGCAAGCACTGCGCCCGCACACCCATCTCGACCTCACCTCCAAATTCGCCCAGCTCGAGTTCACGACTCCGCACGGCGATCCCGAGCGCGGACGGACTGTCTTCGAGACGCTGCTCTCGCAATGGCCGAAGCGTTTGGACTTGTGGAACGTGCTACTGGATCTGGAGATCAAACAGGGTGATCGGGAGGTTGTGAGGAGGCTGTTTGCGAGGGTCACAGGGAAGGGAACGAATCTGAAGCCGAGGAAGGCGAAGTTTTTGTTCAAGAAGTGGCTCGATTGGGAGGTTAAGGGTGGCGATGCGAAGAGTCAGGAGAGGGTGAAAGCGTTGGCGGCGGAGTATGTGAGGGGGCAGGGGAAGGAGGTGGATATTTAGGGGATGAGATGGTTGTACGTAGCGTAGTATCAGTAATGGTGAACGTATCATCGTAAGCTATGCTATTGAGATGTACTGCCAAACCCCTTCGTCCCCTCTCTATGTCTACCTCCATTTTGTCTCCGAAAAGTCTCCACGGTGCAACACTCCCCCACATGGCTAAAATGAAAGATTATATATTCATATAGGCGCCCAATCATTTCAAGCCAACCAACCTAGCCCGTGCGTTTTCCACTCCATCTCCGGATGTATATCTGAGACTGACGGCGTACAACCAGGCATGGCACAGTGGTAATGCGTCTCACTCGTATGAAATTGCGATGGGAATGAGAAGATCCCTCGTTCGATTCGGGGTGTGGGCACCACACTTTTTTTCCATTTTTGGAGAGGGACCGGGATGAGTGTAACTTTCTGCATTATTGATAGAGAAGGGTCTTGGGCTATGTATGCTATGGACGGCGTGTGACATACCAGCGTCTTAAGCATAAGATGGGCATCTATCTATCTATCTACTCGTGGCACGCGAAGTCTCTCAGAGCAAACCCCGTCAGCGCTGGAGTACGGAGACTAGCTTTTTGAAAATGCCCTGACGAGATCGGAAACATGTATTTAATCGTTACAGGCAACAGCAGTCGTGGAAAGTTGTCGTGGTCGTGGTCAAATTCTGAGCACTACCTTACTCTCAGTCATCCTGCTTTGGTAGGCATGAAGATTGTCGGCAACCCAGTTGCAGTGGGAAGGGGAGAGGAGTGTTATGAGTGTGCAGCTCTTTTAATACCTAGATTCCCAGGGGGGTACTGTGAATGGAATTCATACTGTCGTTTGTTATGCAAGAGAAAACGATGAATTTGCTTTTTTTATGTTTGGGTTGGTTGGTTTCCTCTCCGTCTTTGAAGAATGGCATTCTTCTACGGAATAGGATTTTGGGATTGGGATAGAGGATTTGGGAGGGAGGGAGGATGGGTTTGGTTCTATTCTGTACAGTATATTAGGTTAGGCTTTGTGTTCTCTATTTCTATACAAAGGACCTACGCCTTGGTATTCAACCGTTGATAGATACTCATATACTTTCATCTTTCTTGATATAGCTATTATTAGACCATGGGAACGTGATCGTCTGGACTGTCGGTGGTGTGGAGAAGTGGGATGGGATTGGATGACGGATGAGTGGTACTACTACATGCTGTGCGAAGGGAAGGGAAGGGAATGGGATGGGATGGGTTGGGATAGGATGATCTAGGGCGTTAGGTGGTTGTGTTGTGGTTGTGGGTATTGATTGGTGAGGTGGGGTGTGGATAGGATGGGATATGGAGGATGGAGGATGAGGGAAGGGGGCAAAGGATAGGGGCGATATGGGGGATGGGGGATGGGGGATGGGGGGGATAGGGGGATAGGATACTCCATAGGGAGATAGGGGGATTGGGGGGGATAGGAGAAAGGAAGGGTTATGTTGTGTTGTACCAGGCGGGATAGGTGATGGGTTGTAGATTGTAGATGATAGATTGTAGATTATAGATCGTAGTATAGATATAGGGGATGTGTGCTGTATAGACCTGGATGGTTTGGTTGGTTTGGTTGGGGTTGGATAGGGTTGGATAAGGTTGGATAGGGTTGAGTTGAGTTGAGGGCGAGGGTGGGGATGGGGATATGTGTGCGGTATAAGGTAGGTAATATTAGAAAGTTTGATGGCCGGGAGGTTTGATGGGATATTTGATGCCATGGGACTGTCTGCGGGCAAGATGCTTTTGGTCGGAATCACGGTTTTCATGGAGACGGCGCCGACGAGAACCTGACCGATTCGAACGAATCTTTGAGAGCTAGCACCTCTGTTGCTTCCGTGCGGCCAGACTTTCTGGCTCTTATCGTACACATTCACCATCAACCGCCTCATAGCTACTGCTTTTTAGTCGTCCTCGGCCCAAAGCGTAATGTTCCATGATGGCCAAGATCAACATATATGAAATCCAAGAACACGCTCGCTTGCAATACGATAACCACCAAGAGGGATCAAGTCACCCATCCACTGGCACTATAAACAGACAAACGTGGTATCTCTGAAAAACACAAAGCGCAAGATTAGATACTGGTAGTGGAGTATGGCATAGCAGAGCAGGACCGGCCTGCTTGTGGAGTTGCAGAGTGGCTTTGCCGGATATATGATGGGTGCTTGACTTTGCAGGCCGGAACGGATGTAGGAAAGACGATCCAGGTGGCAAACCTTCGCTCGTTGCTGTCTTGGAAAAACATTGCGGTAGATCTGTTGGCTCACGCGATAGACATAGGTATAATGCGGCGCTGGGAGAGGAAGGTGGTATGATATTAAGCCTGAATGCCCTGGAATGAGGCGTCCATGTCGAGGTCCAAGCCCTGTCCCGCCATGGTAGGGGTGCTCACGCTTGAGCCGGAGGCGATGGCATCTTCGTAGCCTGAGAGTGCCTGCGAGTGTAGTTTGAAGGAGTCTCCCATGAGCTTGGTGATGCTAAGACTCGATTAGCACGTATACACAATCTGGGGTCGGATATAATGTACCCCCAAACCACAACATCGTCCAGCATGCTACCCCATAATCGAGCGACGGTCGAACTCAACTTCGAGCCATACAAATCACCCGAGTCGTCATCGAGCAGATTTCGGACTCTGTTGTACATGGCAAGCTCCGCCTCGGTGGCTACCTCCTCGTCGTGCTCCAGGCGGTATAGCCATAGACTGAGGATCACAATGAGGTCGAGACCACAGAGCGGATGCTCCACGCTCCAGTTGGTGGCACATGTCCGTCCAACCCATTTAATGCCTTGCAAAGCGACGATCTCAAGGCAGTTGTAGCACTCTTCGATAACATTTAGCATTTCGTCAGATCTCTTGACTTTTTCTCTTGCATTCGTCATGGCGGCAGCAACCTCGTAGGAGTCGTGATACCGTAGGACCTCTTGCACGGATCTTAGATCAACTTCCAGGCGTGCTCGGGTGTTTCGGAAGACAGCCATCGCGTTGAAGATAAGAGGGTGGCCTTTATGCGGAGCGCTCAGCTGCACGACAATGGTCTCCGGCTCACATTGCTGCAAGGATCTCTCCCATGTATCAAGAGCCAGACGAAGCTTATACTCAGTGACAACATCCTGCAGAGCTTCAAAGTTGCGCTTTTGGGTCCACACTTCCAAGAAGAGAGCGTTGATCATTACTCGGGTAGCAAATGCGCTGTACCGTACGTCCTCGCCTTGAAACAGACTGTCATATGCTTTGCGAACCGTGATGATGGTGGAAGACCTTAGAGACTCTCGCCACGATTCCTCATCGACGACCTCAAGGTTCCATAACGATTCAGACGAGGGAAGCTCGAGGTCCTCAAATTCCTTGAAGCTTATAGCGGTAGTATGATCATACGTCAGCGTTAGTAAACCAAAGAAGATGTATACAGCATAGTACGTCCGTCTGCATCCTTCATCTTCGACCCATTCAACGTGCGTTGGTTGGACACCTTCTCTGGCCTCGGATCGAAGTTTCAATTCGTACCGGTTACCCGCGACCATCTATGGATTCGTCAGGACGATTTCGCTATCTCACTCTTGGCGAAGACTTACGTTGGCGACAAGACTCTTGATGGAACCCGCCCATTCCAGGCCTTTCGGGTCACCGCTCCAGCTGGCAAAGATCATGTTGAGTAGCGTTCCCTGCATCGTCCATAGTGGACACTTGCGCGAGCTGAAGCTTTCTTTGTTCTGGAGAAATTGAGTGACGAGCATCTTCGAACCTATATGAAACATGAATGCTTTTTCCTGATCAAATGAATACAGGGCACCAATGGAGAGGACGGAGAGCAGCAGTGCGGGTGAGACAGTGCTGGCATCGAAAGATTCAAGATGTAGGAAAGGAAGGTGGTGGTGAAAGAGTTTGAAGTATGACTCGAGACAGGCATTGACCTCCCCTCGGGATTGGTGCTGGAAATTGGGTTGAGTCGTCCTTTCGTTATCACAACGTTTCATGTTCTCTTGCATTGCGTTGTAGTCATCGTCGGATTGGACCTGAGGCACGCGAGGCGTCGTTATAGGTTGACTAGGACCAGGTGAGCGACGATAGTCTACAGGGGAGACTGGTCCGGTCATGAAAGGGAAGGGCGAGAGTCCGTTGGGGGTCGCAGGTCCCGAGATGGGCATCGAGGCGGTGAGCGACTGGAGACCGGGAGCGAAGACGTCGCCTCCGGATGGGTATCGCTCCATCATTGGCGGTAATTGATTCGGGTGAGGGTGTACGGTACTGGCGCTGTTGAAGGAAAGCTGTGACAGTTGAGAATCTTGCGAGCCAGAAAGGCTGGAGGAAGAGACTGAATGGGCTTTGGGTTCAATTACCGAATTTGACATGAATGGATCCCACGGCTGAGACAGCGGCAGCGCCCCACCGGGCATGTATGGAACCCCGGTATCAAACATGGTGGTGTGGTCCGGGGAGTAGGGCGTCGTGGTCTCGTCAAGCTGATCGTCTTGATTTGCCATGGCGGCGGTTGCTTTGTGATGAAGGTCGGTCATCAACATTGCGGCAGTTTCAAGGTCAACCATACCCTCACTGCTCTGTTCTATTTGTTCCAGCGTCGCTGTATCCAAGGCGATTGCCGGCTTCGATGGGGTTGTCTTCGAGGTAGCTTTTGCGCCCGGCCGTCTCTTGACTTCGCTGACGAGCGGGATCCCTCCATCTTTGGCGTGCACGGTGCGATCGTGTCGTAGCAGGAGGTCTCGTCGAACAAAGGTGCTTCGGCACTTCTGACATTTAAAGGGTCGCTCTTTGGTGTCTGTGTAATGTGGGAGATGGATTAGCAAGAGCGGGCAAAGGAGCTTTTCAACAACCCCACCATGGGAACAACCCCTCCATCGACTAACACAGTGCAAGGTACGGAGACACTTACGCGATCTTTCATGTCTACTTCTATGCTCGCTTCGACTGAATGCCCTGGCGCAAAATGTGCACTTGTATTTGCGATCTGGCGTCGGTTTCTGCGCAGGGCTCTTCGATGACGGTGGCACTTGTGCGGTGGCAGTAGCAGGCATGGCTGGAAAGATGACACTCGATTGGCGTTGATCAGGGTGCTCGTGTGCAAAGAGAGCGAGCAGCTGATAGCAGGACGAGGCTGACGATGAATTGGATGTATATGGATGGAATCCCGTCAATCATGCCTCTTGGTGTTTTGAGAGCGAGACTGGGAAAGTCGGTGGGACTGAGGCACTTCGGCCTTGGCTGCTAGTTCGGATTGGTCGCTGCAAGTTTATATACCGCTGACTGATAGGCCGTCTCTATTGTATGGTGAGGGTTTCTTTCGATTCGGAAGTTTGGATGCTTCTTGAAGTGGGCTGTTTCAATGAAGGCATTCAAGATTAGACAGCTGGGTGATTGATTATCTTGGAGGGGCAATTATCTGGTCACAAAATGGACTACATCACAAAAGGGGCTGCACAATTTTGGAGGGGCCAAGGTGTGAGTCCCCTACCACTCTAAACTGGCTGGACGCGACGGATTTGGTACCACGCTTACCATACCTCTGAAGCCGCATTTCTTTCCCCACATCTTTATCTTACATCTCTCACGGGTTTGTTTACCAAATATATATCCTTAGAAACCTACATAGGCACTGTGCAGTGCAACACTCAATGCATGAGCAAGAGTTCGAATGATTGTGCTAAAGTTATTGACACCCAACTATCCTGATCCATCCAGTCAAGGAGTGCCACACTATCCAAGCTAGGACGCCTCGAAGACTTTGACAGCGCAGCATCAAACCGCCACTGCATCGAGCTCGCCAACACCAACACCGTTATGGAGTATGACTTCAGCAGATCCATTTGCCTGCCTGGGTGTGGCAACTTATCACATTCTTACTAGACTATCCAAAGGACTCGTAATCCACCGCTGCCTGCCCGTACAGATCTCCGCAGCTCGGCTTTTCAAGCTCAGTCGCCAGTGGACATCGCTCCCCTAGTGAATACTATCACTTCGGAGGGATCTCTTGTTCGCCTCAACGTCTAAGATACTGATATCGAGAAGGAGCAGCGACACCCGCACACGAAGTTTCACGAATCGCTCCTCAGAGTCTTATCCGTGTCCAGTTCTTATTCAAGAACTGCTAGCGCTCCATGACCTGGTACAGAATAATTTCGTCCCAGCCCCTCCCTCATGGGCCGGCGGATCGTTCCCGATCGAGGTTCCCATCCGGAAACACCTTCGACACCATGTTCAAGTGATGGTGTGGTTTGATTGGTTGGCGAATGCTGTGCTTCACAAAGGCATCGCATCGATCTTAGTCGCTGAGGTCATTGGGAGATGGATGTGAGTGATCTTGTTGGGAAAAGGGTCAAAAGAGCAGAAAGACCAAGCAAGGATCCCACTTCCCCGGACCCAAACATCAAGCTAGCTTCATCAGCCACTCCGACTTCCCTGTTGCCTCGTGGTGATGCGACCTTGATCTGCACTTGACAGCAAGCCAACTGACGACTGACTATGGAGGCTTCCTTCCCCACGAAAGCAGAGCATTCGCACGGCTATATGTTGGGCTGACTTCCTTGCGCTTCTGCAGCATGTCAGGGACATCAGGTACTTCCCGCAGCTTGTTTCGCAGCGAGCAAGGAAGAAACACACTAAAACCGGCTGTTCAAACCGCCCGAGCCTTTGGGCTAAGGCCTCCTTTGGGGCGTTCCGTTTCCGTGCTTCCACAGACTCCACCCTCACCAATTGGATGCCACTTCCAAAACCCCGTTGAATCCTACATAGATCTAGTCTTACGGAGTATGAAGATTCTATCAAAGATTCAAGACTATGAGCTCACTGAGAACGTGATAGATGCCGGCCAAGGTAGGACCGAGAGATGGCGATGCAGATACATCTCGGCCATGAATACTGAATTAAAGACGTTGGTGAAGTACCGTCCCTTTTATCTGCCCCGCTGTCGGCCAGACCGTTTGTGGTTGACATTTGACCGCGATCTGCAAGTAATTCTAGAGGGCCGAAAAGAAGATGTAAGATATCGGCTGGTTAGATATCGAGCGGCGGCTCAGCTACTGAATAGATTCGTAACAAACAAAAATTCACTTGCACACACGATGGCAAGATTCACAGGATGCGACGTTGTCCTCACTGCATACGATCTTTGCATGAGTGTGACAGATCCTGATCCAATCGCATTGCTGCAGAAATTTCCGCATTTCCATGACATGCACGTAGCCTTACAGACCGATGCATTATAATGCAGCCAGACAATGATACCTTCCAATAGGCTTCAAGTAACGATCATAAGGATTCGAACTGCATGACGGATGAACCTGCGAGGGGCTAAGGGGTAAGACCTTTTCGTTGACATCGTTTACCATGCTGCCTGTGGAACTATCTAAGCCTTACAGTGAGAAGTAGAGATGGGGGAATACGATAGGTTTGGTATCGCATAGAATAGCCAGAATGTAATGGACCGTCATCAGTATCTACCAACGTAACGTGATGAGAAGTAATTGTTGTAGCTCTCTCCTCTATGATACATCTACTGTTGTACCTTAGCATCTATCGTGCCTCTACTCTGCCGCTGCCCGCACCCAGCCTGATATCCAATCTGATCTCGCCTCAAACAAAAACAAAAACAAAAATCCCATAAAACAGAACAACATCAGGGAAAATCGACATTCAGCTCACGTCTTAGATAGATGTTGCTACCGCTCATTATTTCCTGTATCTCGAGTGGGGGATAAGGCGTAGGGGTTTTGAACGGTGCCGTCCTCTCGAAGGCTCGCAAGCATTGGTGGGCCGACCTCAGGCTACACCTGGTACTTCACCAACGGCCAATCACCGTGCGAGATCATTACCACTGAACCACCGGCGCTTGCGTTGGACGATTCCGCGAAGCCTCCATCTCATTCTTGCCATCACAATTGGCCGGCCATCGTTCAAGTCGACGACAGGAGACTGTTCTTGAGGTTGCGCTGGACGGACCACCTTGCGGCGTCAGCTTTACTCCATCCCCCTACACCGCGCCTCTCCGCAGAGAGAGCTGAACATTACTCTCCATCAGCATCGCCATACCACGTAGTCAGCTGCGGATCGCCATGTTCACCAAAACCGACGCCGTGACGCCGCTTACCATAAACACCAGAACCAACGCAAATGGTAAAGGACCGGTCTTCAGTGCCGCAACCTTTCACTACACCGAAGAGCCATCGCGAATGACATCAGTCGCTCACAAGCGTACTCAGCAACAGCAAACGGGTACGAGAGCAGCGTCAAGAAGCCGTGCAACCTCCGTTGGAATGAGCGTCCATTCCCCAACTTCCGCGCCTCCTGCAGCCTTGTATGTTCGAGCCTTATACGATTATGAAGCCGACGATAGGACTAGTCTCAGCTTTCGTCAGGGAGATACCATACAGGTCATCACCCAGCTGGCAAGTGGTTGGTGGGACGGAATAATCAACGGTGTTCGAGGATGGTTCCCAAGCAATTACTGCATCGTCGTCACCGGTCCCGAAGAGGTGATCGCGAGAGACACACAACAACCGCCGTCTAATGGAGCCGATCTCTCTGGAGAGTCCGGCACCGAGGACGAATATGATGAATATGATGAGGCGCAGACTGTGGCTGGCATGCAAGCTCCTCGAAATGACGAATCCCATCTGTCAGTCGATAGTACCGAAGACAGAGAACAAGAGGAGGCAGCCTACTGGATACCACAAGCTACGCCAGATGGTAGGCTCTTCTACTTCAACACACAGACTGGTGTGTCGTCAATGGAGCTACCTCTAGAGACTCCTACCTCGGCCAATGAGACTGGACCCAGGGACCGCATGAACATCAACGTGCCTGACCAGACCAGACCGCCTCCGGAGATGATGGCGCGGGGGTTGGAACGCGACGAAGATGGATATGAAACTGGCGACTCGACCTCGGAGCTCGAGGAGTCTGCTATACTAGCGAGACCTAGGAGACGGCAGTCATACATTTCCGATGGTATATCGCCTGCGGTCTCTACAGAGTCATTCAATACGTCACCCGTCATGAACAGTCGTGGGTTCGACAAAGACAACGTCTCCATGAGCGCAGTTCAGCACGCTTCAGCGATGTCAGGTCTTGGACCGAACACCACGTCTTTCGCCAGCACTCCGTTGGGCCAAGTCTCTGGCACTACTGTACCTCGTTCATTCTTTGATGATGGAATCAGCGCTCCGTTGACCTGGAATCAGCTTGTTGAGAATATACGGAAATCTATCGAATCATATCGCCAAGCAATCAACAACGCCGATCGATCGGAATACGTTCGGAAAGCCGAAGACATATCGGATCACCTCCGTATGCTGCTTGCTGCCGCCTCCGGCACAACTGATAACCATTCGGGGAATCCTTCCATCATCTCCACAAACAAAGCCCTATATCCACATTTCCGCGACATGATGTCTCGGTTCTCGAAGCTTGTTCTGTCTTCGCATATTGCATCTGCGGACTGGCCGGCACCTGACGCATATACCAAGTGTCTCCAAGAAGCAGAGGGGGTCCTACATGGCGTTTACAGTTATGTAGAAGTTGCCCGCTCACAGCGTGGTGAAGAGATTCCTCGTTTGGTGCCAGGTTTCGTCGTGGGTAGCACCAACGGCGGTAGTTGGCAAAACAACGGCGTGGGCGTCAAGGATCCTATGCTAGCTTCGTCATTTGTGGATCAGGATGAGTACGATCCTTACGTGGAGCCCGTCGTGACACTGGATAGCACCCTGTTGGAGAGGATGGATGAATTGAAAAGGATGATTGTAGCCAACATTCGCCGGCTGGAAGAACATCTACTAGTCCGTGAGAAGCTGATTACACCATTCAGGCATAAGCAAGTTGGATGCGCCGTTTGCCATGCGGCCGGCAAGGTTGTAGAATGCTTTCGACCATGGATGTCTACAGTAGAGTCGATCAACCTTGCACCCTTGGGTTCGGCGTTCCAAAACCCTGCGCTCGTGGACTTCACCACGCAGAAGCAAAAACTCTATGATCTGATTATGCAGCTGATACTGGCCTGCCAAGCAGTGGCGGCGCCACTGGGTGATGAGTGGGCAGCATCCCGGGGAGATCCGCTGGAGGATCGCCTCAATGAAGTTGGGACCATAGTCAGGCAACTGGAGACAAGTACGTCACAAGCAGGCTTCAACCTGCAGCTTCTGCTTGACAACATGCCCCAAGAATCGAACACGCTGCAGGAGCTTAGAGATACTCAAATAGCACGTGGCCATCGAACGACAGATCCTGGGGCACCCTATAACACCTACGCCGGTACATCGAAGCATACACGGCCTAATCTGGCAGAGATGAACTTCGCTGCCTCCTATACCGATGGAATTGATCCAGCCCAAGATAATTATCGCAAGCAAGGTAACGACTCCAAACTGATAAAGTTCTTTGGCGAAGTGCCACGAGATATCGTAGATGAGCCCTCTTATCTGAGGCTAGATCACGAAGGGGAACTTTCATACGATACCAAGACCGACCCTCCCCAGTTGCGTGGCGGTACTCTGGTCGCATTGGTGGAGCAATTGACTAGGCACGACCGATTGGACGCGCACTTCAACGGCACCTTCCTCCTTACCTACCGATCCTTCACTACTGCCTCGGAGCTTTTTGAGATGTTGGTCAAGCGTTTCAGCATACAACCGCCGCGGGGGATTGGGCAAGACCACTACAACAATTGGGTGGACAAAAAGCAAAACCTCATCAGGTTGCGAATCGTCAACATATTGAAAAGCTGGCTTGATAATTATTGGATGGAGAACGCCGATGAAGCCACTAACGAGCTCCTTCGAAGGGTCCATTCCTTCGCGAAAGATTCAATAGCGACAAGCGGCGCACCAGGATCTGCCCAACTGATGGCTTCTGTGGAGCGACGTATGAGGGGACAAGACAGCAATGCAAAAGGGCTCGTGCCTACCCCAAGAGACTCGATCCCTACGCCGATCATGCCAAAGAACATGAAGAAGCTCAAATTCTTGGACATCGACCCAACTGAGTTCGCGAGGCAGTTGACGATAATTGAATCGAGATTGTACGGGAAGATCAAGGCCACGGAATGCTTGAATAAGACATGGCAGAGGAAGTTGGGACCAGACGATCCCGAACCAGCGGCCAACGTCAAGGCTCTCATTTTGCATTCAAATCAGCTCACGTATTGGGTTGCAGAAATGATCTTGAATCAATCAGACGTCAAGAAGCGCGTCGTAGTCATCAAGCACTTCGTCACCGTTGCCGATGTAAGTGAGGGAAGTTGAGTTTTCCTTGACGTCGTACTGACCGGTGCAGAAATGCCGAGCGATGAACAACTTCTCCACATTGACTTCCATCATCTCCGCTCTGAGTACAGCACCTATTGGCCGACTGAGCCGGACTTGGGCACAAGTCAATGCTCGAACACTCACTATGCTGGAACAGATGAGGAAGTTGATGCACAATAATAAGAATTTTGGAGAGTACAGAGAAGCACTCCATCAGGCCAATCCTCCCTGCATTCCATTCTTTGGTACGCACCCGAGGCGTCGTTCTCTCCACCAGTAGCGCTAATTGAAACGATCAGGTGTCTACTTGACGGACTTGACCTTCATTGAGGATGGCATACCCTCGGTAATAAAACGTACCAACCTGATCAACTTTGCCAAACGAGCAAAGACTGCAGATGTCATACGCGAAATCCAGCAGTACCAAAACGTACCCTATCCCCTAAAGTCCGTCGGAGATCTGCAAGATTACATATTGAGTAACATGCAAGCTGCTGGAGACGTACACGAGATGTATGACAAGAGTTTGCAGGTCGAGCCGAGAGAACGGGAGGACGAGAAAATCACAAGGTTGGTAGATTTAGGTCTCGTTGATTCGACTAGACGCTAGCCGTGGCATCTCTGAGGATTCCCGTTGCCTTCGGATACCTACATCGGCCTCCCGCCGAGAGCCAGGCAATAGTCTTTGGGGCTTCGTCCCCAAAGCAGCATAGTCATGTACCAGCCCGCGATATGCATTGCCCCTTCGTTGGTTGCGGCTAATACTTGCCCCAATCCAGGCTCCTGTCGGAATCCGGCTTCCTATGATGCTTTTCTGCCGCATTGATATCGAAAATCACTGTTTCTCAGTATCATATCTGAAGACATCACATATTCACAACATCAAGGCACACGCCCCATCTGGCCTGTCGGGTGAACCGTACTAGCCGCGGCTTCGGCTCCCACATACAGCTTCAGGTAGCACAGCAGACGCATGTGCGATGCACCTACGGAGCTCCAACATACATCGTCAACGAACATTACGGCCATTCTCGATACGCTGGATTCAACCCCTCCATCACACTGAACGGATATCAAAACGATGGGCGAATGGTGGGACCTCGAGGGTCTCATGTGTTATATGACAACCGGGGAAAGGCTCCCTCAGCGTTTCGCACCTGCCATGATGTGGGCACTGGGACTGTTCATGAATGAATGATTGCATCTTCGACGACGAACGTTGACGCTAGCGGTGACGATGGACCTTTTGTTCCTTATCTATGTTTCAAGTATATATGTTGTAGAAAGGATATAGAACTTTTTTCCCTGGCTCCCTTGTGGCACTCCATTCCATTATTTGCTGTATGAATTGTTCTGGGTAGATGGACCATCAGCAGCTGAGCTGTAAAGTGCGCAGTAACCGACCTCAGTCGTATTGATAGATGGCGTAGGTATGAACGTCGTAGGCTTTTCAAGAACGTAGAGAGGATTATTTTCAACGAGCGAGACCCCTATCCTGCTTTAATACTTCTCTTTTTCTAGACCCTGCAGCACAGTCCGCAGCCACATTTTCCGCATACCCAGCCTTTGCCCATTCCCAAGATGGATACTTTAGGAAACGCGGAAAAACTGCACATATACCAAAATCTCCGCTTAATATATTTGTGTGTGTACCGTACCTTCTTATCCTCCAAGAAAACATGTGTTGAAAGGTAGGTAGACCACCCTCACTTCCCCCCACCCCCTCTCCCCACAGTACTAACCTACCAAAACCAGGCGTCCCTTTGACCATCACAAAGGAGAGCCTACGTATAAGTTTCAATAATAGTCACGAGCTTCATTGTATCAACAATGGCTTTTACGGCGTACATGATTTTTTCTCTTGTGTCTATTATAGGTGTTCTGCCGAGTGCATCGATATCATACGACTGTGTAGAATAAGGTACTTGGGGATGGTAGCATTTTTGGGAAATGTGGAGGAGGGTGGTAGATGCTGTTGGTATTATAAGGTGACTATGATGGGGGGAGGAGGAGTAGGATATCTGGGTATAGAGTGGTGATGAGGGAAGTGGAGCTTGATGGCTGTGCGTGGTGCGGTGTGGGGGGTTTTGGCTTTTTCAATAGAGTGATGTGATTCAACTTGATGGGCTTGCATGCAAGAGGTATGCTTCTGTTGTAGGTCTCGATGATGGAAAGGGAGACGTGTTTCGCGTTGAGGATTGGGGATGTTGTTTTGAGAGAAACGGAATGCGGAAGGGAAAAAGGGATAGAATAGTGTCATCTCGAAATTTCTCAGTGTGGTCCAACGTTTCTGTATTATAAGGATATCCTGATTTCCTTAGCTTCTACAGCTCGGACAGGATGCCCAGTGCAGCATAATCTTGCTACTGTGATATTAACAGCTCCACGTATTACAAGCTTCTTCGATTCAGGGGTATGGAAGGACGATTACAGGTATTTTCGTGGTGAGGCGGAACGCCGTATCAGAGAGCTTCTCCGGGGCTGATCAGCCCTCTAGAGAATGACGATTCGCTCATTCGGCGATGCGGTCGTTGACAAGGGAATGATCAACAGAGGCGCAAGGTGTATCGTCACGTCAGGTCGTTAATGGTATACCTGACCTTGCCGCAGTAGCAGTCTCCGCTGTACATTGACATGGCGAGTACCATATCTAAATCAATGCTCTCAAAGGATCTGGTGATGCAGCTTGTACGCGTCTCAGAGCGCTGGCCTCATGTGATACGACACATTATGGGTCTCAACTTCAACATTAGTAGCTCATCGTCGCCGCGGCTACGGCGCTTGGAGCGATTATCAATAGATCAAGTCTTCAAGGGTTTCCTGGGATTATCCACTCATCTTGTCTGCGTTGCGAGTACACCTCATGCTACAGAGCATGTCCAGCTACTCATCTTGATATCGTTCATGATTAGTAGTCCAGAAGATTGTCATCTCAATCCCTGGTCTCGAAGCCGGCTATGCAACGCTTCCACTGCCATATAATCGATAGACATGTATAACAGTGGCGACAATATGATTGTTGTATGTTTCATGTCTACGATGAGACACGACGATATGAGGATTCGAAGAATTGACGAGCTAGGCGACTCACGTAGGTCTGGACTGACACGCTGTGGAGGATAGGATCATAGCCAAACTTTGGCCTCGTCACTTGATGCATAACATACACGGAAATCAATCAGATTGTTTCACAGTCTATCGGTTCGGACTGCGAACAAGGGCATGAAGCTTCTGCCATAATGCAGGCGTCTGCAGCTGTGTAAGCTTCCGATGTCAGGGCAAACGTTTGACAGATTTTGTCTCATATTTGATAATGGTGATTGTATTGAAGAGACGCAAGGTGAAGACGTCCACAAGGATCTTTGTCATACGCCAGGATCTTCGAGATCTTTTGAATGGCTGCGATCATGTTCGACCGGCTTCCCAGGTTTCGAGGGAACTGTGAAGCAGGCTGCGGCAGGTGACTTGTTTGCATGGACTTTGCCTCGAGATAAATGATAGCTCACTGGCAAACGGGCTATGTCCATTCGGCGAAATTTGATCCTTCACCAGAGATCCTGGAAGCGATATGGCCTGCAGCCGGCAACCACAGCGGCTTCCTGCAGCGGGAGTGGGGCCGACACGCATATGCTGGTTCACATTGAGATGTCGAGTCCTGCAAGGCGACCTGTTATATGCAGGGTGAATGAAATTTGATGTCATTGCGTTGCCCTTACCTGCCCTATTCTCCATCTCAAACTGCATTCTTCACAAGGAATAAGCTCCGAGGCTCTCTCTCGGAGGGTCCCAGATATGACCAAGCGGCTCGACGCGAAGTTTGCTGTCCAACGCTGTCTATCTCCTTCCTTCCGAATGTCTCGTTTGCGCACTCACCCCAGCCATGCGAGGACTTTCCTGCTGCTCTATACTGTCAACAAAGTTCCTGTGATATGGATGTAAGGACAAATGGCTCTCAACCCTTACATCGGCGTCGGAGGGCTAAGAACGCTACGACAGATCGGGCGAAAGCGGCTACCTTACACGATGGCTATCCTAGATCAACTTCGTCATCCTAGATTCTTCCTTCACTACTCCTCCATAACTCTGAGACTCACGGTCTGGGCCTCATCCGATCTTTCAAAGGCATGCGACCAAAACCATCTCATTGGAATTTCTTCCATCTCAACTGTTGACCTTGGAAGCTCACTTCAACACAATCACCTCAACTTTTCCGCAGCACACCCGAGAGTCCACCGCCTTCGAGTCTCGAGTCAACGAACAACAACATGCCTGCCATCGAGAGCCGAGCCACGGAGCTCTATGGTCGGGGTACCAGCCTCTTTATCATCTCGATCCTGTTTTCCTTCGCCGCCTTTGTCCTTGTCATATCACGCTTGATGTCGAGGTTGACTACCACCCGTAGGCTGGGCACGGATGACTATGTGATTGTGCTCTCCATGGTAAGTATGATTGACCAAATCGATCCTATGACCCAGCGACGATGTAGACCGACCGTGTTGATCTCGACCCTAGGTCTTCTCGATCGGGCTCACCATCTGCAGTTGCATCAGTACGTTTGGGCTGAGTCAACAGGATTATCCTCAGTCCTCTTCCCTCATAGTCGCCGCGCTGACATCGATGTAGGCGTGGAGCATGGCGCTGGCAAAGCGATGAACACTCTGGACCCTGGGGATATTCGTATGGCTTTGCAAGTGAGTTCAACCTCCTCTCGGGAGCAAAACACGACTGACATAAGCTGTAGGCATTCTGGGCTGCCCAGGTGACGTACAAGTTCACCATCAACCTCACCAAGACGTCCATCTGCCTTCTCTACCTACGCATCTTTGCGCACGTTGGCTGGTTCCGTAAAACCGTCTACGTCGCCCTGGGTTACGTAGTTTTGTATGCAGCGGGCAGTATCGCTGCGACCATCTTCGAATGCACTCCTATCGAGCGAGTGTGGGACCACGCGATCGAGGGCACTTGCGTTAATCTCACTGCATTCTGGTACACCAATGCTGTGGCAAACGTTCTCGGGGACTTTGGGATACTGCTTCTTCCGATGCCGGTCGTGAAAAGCTTGCAGCTTCCGAATCGTCAGAAGTGGGGCCTCACAATGGTCTTCGGGCTTGGAGTCTTGTACGTACCTCCATTCATTGCTTCTGCGATTCAAGCTCACCATCCCCAGCGTCTGTATCACATCGGTCTTGCGGATGACAACGCTCAATACTAGTTCCAAAGCCACAGATCTGACATACGGTGCTCTCAATTCCACCATCTGGACAATCGTAGAGACCAATACCAGTATCATATGCGCCTGCCTACCAATGCTAAAGGCCCCTCTTACAGCGCTCTTTCCAAATTTGTTCCCTCGTGGAAGTTATCAGTGTGAGTACTCTGATGGCTCAACTATACCTCGTTGTCCGGGCGGACCCTCGTCCGATCGCAATTCTCCAGCCGCAGCCTACGATAATTGGGGTCGACTAGTGGTGACAAAGCCCACCGCACCACACGGTATTCTCGCCAAGACACCATCAAGCTGGGAAGGTAAAGCTTCAAACTCGACCGAGACTGTAAGTGCTTACTGCATGGTACGTCACACTTCCTTGTTCATTTCTTCTCCACCACAACCAGAATGCTAGCCGTGACACAAACATTAACAGTATCTGCTCTTATGGCTGTCTATGTGTCACTTTCATACTTTTGACAGGCAAAGCTGACCCGAGCCGTGCAGGACGGCAAGGATATCCCACTGGGCTCCATTGCTAAGACAACCCATGTCAAGGTCCAGTATGCTGATGATCGGTGCATTCCCCTGCACCCCAACGACAACTCTCGTACAAGAAGCGTTTCCAACCTGGTGGGCGGGCAGTACGGTCACCCGTATGAGTCCGTTGCTTGAACGTCTGCGAGGAGGCTTAGCTGGGCGGTATATATTGAAGTCAATGTTTTCGTTGAGTTTGCTAGTTACGAGAGTGCGATGTGCTCTCGACTGTGGATACCTTTCCTTGTTATGTGGACGACAGCGTCGTTTTTCAATAGGCAAGTTGGTTTAAGCGGAGTTGGTGGGCTGGAAGGGATTTCGCATGGGTATGATCGAGTAACAGCCTCGGAACGGAGAAGAGCTGTCGTACTCGCAGGATTTCGCAGCATGCATCTTTAGAGCGGGCAACTGCAGACTCATCTGGTAACGTCGTTAGCTACGAAGGTAGATGAAGTCTGAAGAAATTCGTTGATGCACCGATGACTATGTGTGCAGTAAGATGAGATGCTCGAACGTCAGTCAGAAGCCACTCGTAGAATTGGTGGTAGATCGGATATAGTATGTCAGTACTGGCTCATCACAACATCTATGCAGATACGATAAACAAGCCGACACCAACGACTAGGCAGACTCCTTTCCATTGAACGAGGGTCGGGGATGTGAGGTCCAGGAGCCGGAGCTGAACCCCTTGGCGTCTTGGCGGATAGATAAGATAAGATAAGCCCTCGCAACTGGAACCTGAGGAGAACATGAATGACATGATAGTCATGTTGACTTGCTTTCAGACAAGAAATCTTCAGCCCGGAATTAGGACCCCCAAACGCTCAGCAACGATGATCAAAATCTCAAATATAACTGATACGTCGGGGTCGCCATACACCTTTCAATCCGGCTGATTCATAATCTCCAGATCAGACACATGTTGACTTCTTGCAAAGACAGCGTTGATGATAGCAGTCAAGCCTTGAGACGATGATATCTTCTGCAACTGTAAGAGATGTGGTTAAGAGCCACATGAACCTTCAAACGCAGTGATGGCAGCATGTTCGCATACCTGAATACCGTATACGACGCAATCGGGAGCAGGGACAAGGATCGAGATCTGATACAACTATCATACGACCATCTCATGTTCGACCTTCGAGATGGTGACAATTTCCCCTTCTACACAAGGCCCTTCAAATGAGATTGCACGAATGCACGTTCCACATTAAAATCAAAGAAAGTCTCAAACCCCCCACTCCCTCCTCTACACCACTCGCCATTGCTTCATCCAATTTCCTCCTCCCACTCCATCCCTCCCTCCACCCCTCCTCAAAGCCACCACCAATAACAACGCCCCTCCCCTCCCTCCTCTACATCGCAAGACAACGACTCGGCAACTGCACCAAACACGCCGGGAGCGTATAGAAATACACAAGCTGTGGGATCTGCGGGTGGGAGATTTGGAAGCACATTTTGCACATTGTTGACGGGGGATAAGAAAAGAGAGAATAGAGTATGACGTTTGACGGGATGGATGCGTGGCCTGAGCGCGATGATATTGCTATCGGAGAATGTAGGATAGATCTTGGAATTAGCTTTGGTGGAGTCATCTGTTGCATTATGGATGTTCTATGATTAAAGAGGACAAGGACTTAATATTCAATAAACGAAGGTCGTGTGACGAAGACTCGCAGGCATGAAGTGCAGAGGTAGGATTCTAGACGTTGGTGATGGGAAACGAATACAGATAGAAATAGGATAGCGGCATTGCATGGGCGAGGATAATGTCACTCACGCCCTCCCTTTGGGAACTCTCTCAACTATACGCTTCATACTGAATGAAGTGTTGCCCGACGCTCACGTCAGTCATAGAATAGATGTAGATAGCATACAAATACACAATGGAAAGAGTCTGGTATAGTCCACGTAACATATGTATTTCAAGCCATGCCCACTCATATCTAAACTCCATGGCGGGCAGTGCGCTCTGCATGCCAGCCAGGGAGCAGTTGCCAATCCACTCACATTAATTATATACCATCACCAAAATTCCCACCATGAACACCAAGCTATGCAACGCAATATAATGCAACAAGTACTCTCCCCCCCCTCCTCTCCACTCATCAACCCACATCCTCATATCCTCGCAATCCCCAAAACCCCACCTCCCAATGCAGCAACCCCAGCCACCAAAACCACCCCCAAATGCCCCCACGCAACATCCCTCCCAACAGCCACAGCCCCACTCTTCGCATCATGCGTCTTCACCACCCCAACCTTCCCCGTCAACGTCCCCAGTCCGATCTCCCCACTCTGCACCGGCGGCGCACTGGCTCCGGCTCCGAAAGTCTGCGTGTAGACTTTCGGCACCTGTGTCGTGACGCCCTTTATCACCGTATCCACCATCATTGTTGTGACGGGGTTGGCCTGCGCGCCGGGCGTGGGCTGCTGGGCTGCGGGTATTGCGCCGGCGCCGCCTACGCCTGCGGCGGGGGCTACGGGTGCGGCGGCTGGAGCGACGACGGGGGCGACGGGGGCTGGAGCGTTGACTGGGGCGACTGGTGCTGCTACAGGGGCGTTGACTGGAGCGTTGACTGGGGCGTTGACCGGAGCGTTGACTGGAGCGACTGGGGCGTTGACTGGGGCGTTGTCTGGAGCCACAACTGGAGCGACCTGCCGAAGGTCAAGATGTCTAAGGAAGGGTGTTGGTTCCGGTGCCTGCCGAAGGTCGAGATGTTTGAGGAAGGGCGTTGGTGCCGGTGTTGGTGAAAGTGAGGGTATTGTTGATGTCTGGCGTGACGGCGCTGATTCTATCATGAGGATGGCGTCCAGGTCGCGCGGCATTCCTTTTGGTACTGGGAAGCGGGGACTTTGGGCGAGGACTTGTATGCTGGCGAGTAAGGGGAGGAGGGTAGCTATGGCGGATAGACGCATGGTGGAGGATGGGTTTGTTGATCGTCGCCGTTGTTGTATGACCAGGCCTGATATCCTTCTTTTCCAAAAATTGGACGGTAGTTGTAAAGTGACAGCAGTACGTGTCCGGATGTCGTATATTAACGGTAAACTAAAGTTACTATGCTTTTTGTGATGCCTCCTCAACGCTGTGGAAGCCAGTTCTACTCGGTTACCCGAGACCGACCACTTCCCTTCAGCAGGTAGAGACTGTCAACGCGTCAATTCCCTGCCTGGCTCTTTGGATCTAGCGGAGAATCCAGTGCCGTAGTAGTGTTGTATGTTCTCCTGAATTTTCTAACGATCGTGCTGGGTTTTCGGACTGCAGTCGCCGAAGAAGACTCAATGTTGTGGCAGGGGTATGGGCTTGAATATCCGAAGCCGAACGCTGACAGCGAAGATTTCGGTGCGCAGAAGAATCGGAGACACTAATCAAGGAAACGCTCCGCTGTAACGACAGTCTATATTCACTGAGAGAAATCGTTGATGGTGGTATGAAGGTGTTCATCAATCTTGAAATTGGTGTTAGGGGCTAAAGTGCCAAGGTGCCAAGACTCAAGATTCATGGAAGCTAATTTCTAGTGCAAGAGTATAAAAAGGGATGGAAATAGAAAGATTTACTGAGTGGCAACGACAGCTCAAACTTGCTTTGTGCAGATGCACTTGTCTTTGGCAGAATACTCTGTCCTTATAGTCAATAATCATGTTGATATGCTATCCATCATTTGCCAATCAATGCATCGCATCCCCTAATGACCTATCCTACATACAGCGGTCAAGACAAACCGTTCATCATAATCCCCGAAATACCCACAATATGACCAGCAGCGACACGAATGTCCCCAATAGACCCTGCTTCCATGATGATAGTCCTAGGCTAGTCCCCTCACTTTTCTTCTTGGTCCCGAAGACCGTCTGATTCACCGTACTGTTAAATTGCGTACTGAAAAAGAATGTGTCCGCACTCATATTCCCATTTGGCGCTTCCATTACTTCAGGTATAGCACACGTTGCATTTAATGCCGAAGGATCCTTGCAGCGCTCCTGCCAATCTTTCTGCCTTGATGGGTCGGAGCTGTTGAAGTATCCCTTCACGTACTCGACCGTCATGATCGCATCAGTGGTAGGTGGCCCGGCGCTCCAGTCCGGGTTACCGTTACTCCAATGCGACAGAGTGATGTGGCCTGCTGAGGTAGGTATAGCTTTATTCATCGTATCTAGAAGGACGCCGTCGGCGTAGAAAGATACGAGGTCTGGCGACCAGTCGAAGCGGTATTCATGGAAGGCACTAGAGGGGTCGTATGGAAGCTCGTGGGCCTGAAAGGTACCAGTATTGGCGGCGTCGAAGCCCGCTTGCTCTGACGCCGGCGACTGGAGCACGAGATTGACAGGGTGGGAAGTGATGTTGAGATCTTGGGAGAGAAACTCCATGTCGATCTCCTGCGTATCGTTGTAGTACTGTCCCATTATTCATCAGTAATAATTGCGAAAGAGGAGGATCAGAGTGGTAAGTATACCCAAAAGAAAGCCCCACAAGTTCCACTTGTCCCCGTAACCTTCATGCCTACTCTGAATGTCCCGAAAAGCAAGTCGCCCCTCGCCGTGGTAACTTCCGCCATTGGCACCAGGCCATCAGTCGGCAAGCCACCCCTCACAATCATCTGCAGCCCTGCATCACCGCCATTCACGCCATCTCCAGCCCAGTCATACTTACTCTTCAACGGATTTGCAAGGACGTTTGTTAGCGATGCATTCTTGCCGTATGGGCCTCGAGCATCTGCCGGTGTGACGGTGTAGTTCTGTGGCTGCCAGTCCGTGTCCTTGGTGATGCTTACGAGGTGAAGGAAGTCGGTTTCGAGGATGTCAGTGTAGAGGGTTGTGTTGAGTGTGTAGCCACATTCGCAACTCGCTTGAACGAGAGGAGTAAGGATGTTGCAGATAATGGCAAGAATGGCGAGCACGAGGGGCATCACGAAGAAGAGCTGATAATGCTGTGGAATTTCATAAGTTCACGAGCTGCTAGACAGGGATTGCGAAGAGCGAAGATGAGTGGAGGTGGTTGTTTGCTTGGTGAAGGAAGGTCCGATGTGATGGGACTCTTCCCTTTCTATCCAAAAACTACATCGACCGGTCAACACAGAGCCCAGAGCTCGGTATAAATACTGTACTCAATTGACCATGTATTCCTTGATACACGAGCAAAGCCGGTGATCTGCAAAACAAGGTCTCGGTTTTTTTGGGCTAATACGGCAATGTAGTCGTACGAATGAGTGTAGATGCCCTTGCATATGCAGGGTAATTGCATATTAATCATAATACCATTGTTAAGTCTTGGGAGCAAAGTCTCACCGTCCTGACCGCGTAGCTGGTGCCTACCTCATTCCGATCAGTAGCAATGGAAATCAGTGATCTAAGAAGCTGACTGCGCTGGTGCATCTAATCGCCCGAGTAAGACAAGACGATATAATCAAGGATCCTCTGAACGTCAAACATCCATCAGCACCAACGTAGGATCGATGACATCCTTACCTGCCGGCAGGACGGCTCTCCTCTACAAGAAAGGAGCCCATCAGCTGGGCATCTTCAATCGCAGCACCCATCATCAGACGTGTCCTGTCACGAATGTTTTACAGTACTGCAAACCGTGGCAGCTATCCTATAGGAACCTCCACACCCCCTGACTTCAATGGTACTGCCAAGGACCTAAAATCTCCTCAGAGCAAAATACTTGACAACCAAACAATTCCAAAGCCTGTCAAGTTTGGCAGCAGATACGATACTGAAACCCTTCGAAGCAATAGGTATTGCAGGGGCTGCGAAAAAGCAAGAACAAGCGGGTAACGCAGAGGGCGGTTTCAAGGGCATCCACAGCAGCGTAACGGACGAGTCCACAAGAGGCGTACACGCTCAGGCTGAATTTCATCTGACTTTGGAAGGCGGAGTTCAGGACCACTGCCCACCAAGGGTATGAATTGATGGCCTCACGTATAAGGATTTCGATCTGGTCATGACACGGAGCCCCTTGAGCCATAAAGCATGTCCATGTATGTGATGACATGAGTGCCTAGTGAATGCTCCGCCAGAGAAGGCCAAGGAACTGGTGACGGCGCGGGCTATCATCTGATACCCTAGCCGATTATCCAAAGAAATGCGGTGCACGGACAGGCGGGTATGTCACTGGCCCTTTAGACTAACAGTGGAAGGGGAGCGAGCTCGTACGTCAGCTGCCGGTGCGCAAGAGATGAGCCCTCTGGTACGAAGCGCAAACGGTACTCAGTAAAACGATCCCCGGCCGAGATATGGTACTAGGAAGAGGCAGCTTCGCCCAAGGCGACATCCGTACTTGAGATGATGTCTCGTTGTGGCATGGATTTTGCTGTACGCGATTCCCACCAATGATTGCAACTGTTTTCTTCAACTTGTGCATAGCAGAGGTGAAAATCCCTTCGTCCATTGTAGACTTCCCGTGATAATCACTAGAAAACTCAATGCTATACTTACACTCATCATTCCATAGAAGTATGCATGCTTGGTTCGCAATGCGGTCAACTCGGCCACCCATGTGGAAACGGTTGTGAGGCATCCGCAGAAACCATCTGACATTCCCTGCAAAACCTGACACCCTATCATGCCACCAACGGGCACCCGCTGAAGATCAAGGAACACAGCTTCCGTGATTGTGCCGAAGATGTTGACGGCAAAGGTACCAAGAGGGAAAGCTTTGATTTTGCCGTTCAGATGCAAGGATATGTAGAAGCGAAGGAGGCATCCCGGCGGTGCAAATACCAGCGCGAACAACGCTTGGCTACGCCAAGTCTCTTCCATCCAAAAACCGTTGCCCACTGGCCCTCCAGGTCTGTCAGGAGGCCAGATCGCCATCAAAATGGCAGCAAGCCAGCAACCGAAAGCCAAAAACACAATGAAGCGATGAACGATGTTGCGGGCGAAGAGGTACGGGATGGCGGGTGTCAATGGTTCCAGAATCAATGCAAGGTGTGCACCAAACATTAGAGCCATCAGGCTAAGACCAATCGTCATTATAAGCACGGCAAGTACTGCGAAGAAGCTGTAGCCTGGATTGCGTGGCAAATTCACTGTCGAATACATGGAAGCAGAAGAAAGGTGATTTCTGGGTACAGGCAAGGCGTTCGAAAGGGCGAAGAAGGCGTCACGCATGAAGGATGAGAACGAGGTGAAGGAGCCGCAGAAGCCTGTCGCAAGACCAATGTAAAGGGGTAGAGTTTTCTTAACAGCAGCGTGGCGGTCGTCCGCGGACGTACTGACAGGGTGACTTATACCATCTTCATCGTCGTCTCCCTTAATCTTTTCCTCGATTCCTATCCCCGATACGCCACGGAAGAGCTTCCTGTCTTCAGACAAAAACCCCATGACCAAGCTGCCACCAACGTTGCACCACAGTAAGCCAGTCTGAACAGGAGCTCCAGGGTAGAAGGTCAGCGCTTGCAGGCCAAGGCGTGCGAGCGTACCAAGTATGGAGAAGAGAATGAGATACGACACCGTATAAAGTTCGTTCGCGAGCTTCGAGACTCTTGGGCGCCTTGTAGCTGAATCCTTTCCATGGGACTTGCTGCCCTTTGCCAACCCACCCGGGTTGCGGTTTTCCAGATCTCCATTGGTATCGTCTCTCTTGATGTCTCCAACAGGGAATGAGCCTGCCTCGTTGGGATTCTTGACGTCGCCAAGTACGACATCTTCGTATCTTGATGGCTTATTATTGCAGTCCTCCAGAAGATCTTGTTCTCGAGCTTCTCCAGGAACCCCGAATGGGGGGGGGGCCACTATCTCAACGAGGTTTTCGTAATTGGCAGGAAGATTATAGACCTGCGAATCATTGTACAGTCTGTTTGACCTGCTCGGCCGCAGGGAAGGCTCCTCCACGTTATCCCCCAAATGATTGGTGACGGGGGCTTTCGATTTCAAAGTAGGCTTCTTTTGAACCTGTGACTGAGCCGTTTCGATATCTGGATTGTCCCGAAGGGTGTCTTGATGATCATTATGAGTAACACCCAGTGCAGCAGTCGCATGTGGGGTCAGCCCTTCGTTTTCAGTTTGTGATAAACTTCTCGTTACATTCTGAGGGTTGCGGAGATTGTCTGCGGAGTAACCAAGCCATAGGCGGGATTGTCGACGCTCCTCGAGTGCTTCGTCTCGATCCCCTCCAGCGTGGATGTTTCCTTCGTCTGGGGCCATCACTCGGTATCTGCATCATACGTATACACTCACTAGATACAGAATGTTCAGAGACATCGAAATGTGCAACGATGGACATGATAAAAGTTATTTTTCACCAGTAGCCGCCCAATGATTACATGTTCATCTCAGTTCATGAGATCGACCCCTCGCCAAGCATTTTGACAGCACGCTAAATACAACCAGCGTGTAATATTACAGTCAGTACCTATTTTTGAAACCTCATCTACCCACCCGACCACCTGGCACAGATCTATTATTTTGGCTCACATGTTATTACCCTCTACTGTAAAATACATATGATTAGAGTAGTATGTATCCAAAGCAAATATTTGACTACCTGGTAGAACTAGTATTCTAGAAGCGAAATCGACCTGACTTCGTTCCACAAATACCAACCCTACAATATTTAAGTCACTTGGAATTTGTAGGGCAACCACACACCTATGAGATGATAGCCATTAGTAGGCCCAGTGCAGACGCTCTTTCACTATGACATCGAATGGCTGCCAATCAGAATATCAATACGAAGACCGCACCCTAGCAATGTATCGAGCGGCTAATATCTCTCCATATTCCATACCTTATAGGAACCATAACTAGTGGCAGATATTCATCCTCTCCCTGAGCATATTGTCCTCCTACCCTCATTAATGACCTGCTGCAGTACTAATCCGATCTCGAGATGTATCTTTGGCCATACTCTTCGTATGCCGCGGACTCCTTCTCTATTCCCGCCTCTTGATACCACTTATCTTTCTGCGAAACTCACCTTAAGGCAGGGACGCTGTAGTCCAGGTCGGCATTGAGATTGACCTCAGGTTCACGATGAGCAAGTTGTGATGTCACATTTGGACGTCGATGGAGGGAGGTCCTAAGCCTTCCAACGTTGCACTGACGGACTGTGCTATGGCGGTGTTCCAATATCGACGTAGCTACGTTTTTGATAGCCAAGGGTAAGGTAGGCTTAGATACGTACTGTAGTACATAGGTAGTACATAGTAGCTTACTTCCTTATCCAATGTGAAGATCATGCCAAGGTACGCTATTTCTGTCGTGCAGAGCGCTAGGTTAAGTGCGCTAAACCCCGTCCAGGATTCTCTTTTATCAGCTATCTGATCCGTTTATTACTTCCATTTCTACGTCAAGAGGCAGTCACACCTCACTTTCGCTCCTTTTCTTCGAACCATAATGTATGGGCACTGAAACGACTATGTCGACCATTCATCAACCGCTGGCCTCCGTGCCGTAGCAAGTCTAGTACCTTCTTGGAGCAGCCTCCGAGGACGCTGGCAAGCTCCAATGTCCATGGCTTCTCAAAGAACATGGGCATCTTCACTCCGACCTTCCTCCTTGGACTGGTCCTCCTACTCTACTTAATAACCTTTGTTCTATTTGCCCTATTACGCATAGCGACGGGAATTTCGATCCAACGGATTGGCTACTTATCTCTCAGGCGCATAACATATACCTTAAGAGATGGCATACGGATAGACATACGCGGTTTGGGCTTGCATCTGCACCGTCCAACATTTGCACAGCCAACATGGATCAGTTTACGGCTGACAGAGCTGAAATTGACGGTAGATGTTGCGGCCTTGGGCACCGCAATCCAGAGCGAAGGCACATTGCACGCAAGCGACTCCGCAGCAACTGGTACCATATCATCTTCGCCTCCTCCGAAGCCTTTCCTTCAAAATGTGGCGGCAGTATCTTCTCGGAGTAGATTATGGAAAAGACTAACCCACCTGAAGGAGAGGATCAAGAAACTGCACGAGAAAATACATTGGCTGCAGATGGTCGATGTCACTGCGATTAATTCGGCTCTGGTGATTGTAAACATTGGTTCCTTTGAAGTCGGGACCTTCAGCGTGCTAGTTGATACACGGCGGAAGACTGTGGATCGCGGCCGGCTTTTTCAACATAAGAAAATACCTGCAGGAAATCAAAGACCGGCAGAATGGATGTTCACTATCAAGGGTGTTCTTTTTACTCCAGAGGGAAAAGATTCCCTCGAGGTGATTGACATATGCAATATTAATATCCATGGCCTTCTCTACAAACATCGCGCAGGTCTTCGGGACACATCTATAGCTCTAAAATTAGGTCGAGTCCACATACCATACGACGATTTCCTTGCATGCTTCCACCGTATCCAAAAAGGATTTGAGTCCTCCAAGGTCGACATGGAACGGACGGCACCCGAGCATGGCGATCTCTCTTTCTTTGAAGTTATGGGTGAGCTAGACAGACCCGGCAGTCGAGAGGCGAAGATTGTTCAGACCGTATCCGATTCCCGGGAGTTTGTCAGTTCTATCCTACGGGGTATCCTGGAGGTTCAGATCGCAGTCAGCTTTGTTGGTATGACGAAGGAATATCCCTCAGTCCGACCATCAGGCACTCCGTTATACCTGAACGCTGCCATGAACGAATTCGGTGTTGATTTGCATCGGCTGGATCCAAAGAGCCCTGCCCACCGAATGTATTTCTCTTCGAAAGACATCGCTCATCAGGCCTTGCTCGCAGCAATCTCTATCGCAGTGAGTCTTGATGATGGCAACAGAGAAGCAGAGAGAATACTCTATGTTCCCATGGCCACCACAACCGTCAAGACCACTCTACCTTCCAAGACCGTGGCACCTGCTGAGGGCGGAAATGCCGCCGAACGTAATGCCAATATCCTCTTCGCGAATCTTGTGATGACATCTCCATCCATTGATGTCAATCCAAAGCATATGCCACTGGTGCTGACGCTGATCTACAACTATTTATCCCTTGGACGGCATCCTCAAGGCCGCCACCATCTCATGTCAAGACTTTTACCTAAGGCACATATCAAGCTATCTGTGCATGAGCCCGTGATGAGATTTATGCTCCCACCCACTGACCCAAAACTGGAGATAACTGATGACTACGATTTGCTAATCCTGTCAATCTCCTCTATCTCATTGGATGTAGAGTCCTCGCACTCCACTGCAGGAGAGCTACATTATGCTCTTACTTCTAATTTACGGATCACTGCGAATGAGCTCTACTATCATACTGCCTTCGGAGAACGTCATGATCTCTTGACTACCGATTTTCTCGAGCTCAAAGTGCAGTTGAACGCTTCACCAGAAGTGTCTGTAGTCGCATCCGGTACCATTCAGACCTTTTCAGTCCATATGGTTCGACCCGAGATCAGCTCTGGCGTTCGTCAAATCGTTCGTCAACTGAGTAAAGGCCGTGAATCGAAAACAACAACCAGTTATGCCTCAGCGTGGAACGTCGATTTTCTGCGTCCAATACCACCCTGGCTCGTCCAATTTTCACTTCAAGGGTCCAATTTCAGTTTCGAGGTAGCTGGTGTAGATGCCGAAGTATCTGATGACACGCGCGGCGTTGCCCTCCAGCTTGAAAGCTGGACTGCTGAATATAAGATGCAGAGAGCGTCTCCTGACGAACGGCCACCCTCTAGGCGTCGTGAAGATATCAGGTCACCTACGAGAGATAGAGAGGAATCGATGATCAAAGTCACGCCTCCTCCTGAGACAGAAGCTAAGAGTCCAGAATTTACAGACGGTAGACGGCTTGCAGTACATGTCCGAGGTTTTGAGGGTTTTGTGGTAGAGGGAGCGGATGCCGTTGAGCCAGATTCTTTTCTACATCTACCTCGATTCGAGGTTGCATGTTCCACATCAAGCGACAGTCAAGGGCCAATTTTCCACATCAATTCGTACACCAAAGCGCTATACTTACAGTACTCGTTGTACCGCTACTATTCTATTGGCGTAGCCACAGCGGTGCTTCGATATGCCTTTGCAGCCGATAAAAGAGCGCCAAAGACACCAACTGAATGGTCAACTCGGATCCCCACTTACGACGAAATGACACCACCCAGCACTCCTTCAAATCGGAAGGTCTCGCAGCAACTTATTACTATTGATGTTAGAGCAGACATGCTTCAAGTCAAGGCACGGATGCCTTCAGACCCCCCAATAATGCTACAAGTTTACTGGTTGGAGGCTGGACGGCACAGATGGGCCATGCCCTTTATGAAGTCACAGATGGTACGCCTCTATGCCGAGGCTCCCCAAGTTTCGGTTGCTTGGGCTAGGATTCTGAGTATCAAAACTCTGCGGGTTGACCTGAGAGAAAACCGTAGGAAACGAGGAGGCGTGGTTGTCCAGGAGAGGTCAATCGACGTAGTGACGGACTTCATTCGACTTGCTGTACCCCATCAGCTGATACTGCACAAGATATTCGATAATTTTGTGAATGCCATGAAAGCTTCTGAGCAATTACATTATCGATTTGCCACTGGGAATACCAACGATGTTCCAAAGAAATTGTTCGCGGAACCCAAGAAGATACCCAGAGTATCAATTCGAAGCAAAGCATTTCTATTTGACGTCGAAGATAGTCCTTTTGAATGGAAGTTGGGAACAATATACCGCGTTGGACTGATTGAGCAGAAGCAGCGAGTCGCATGCGAAGAAGCGTTTCTGGCGAAAAAGCAGGCGCTAGATAGTTATCGTCAAACTCGGGCCTCCTCTCGATACCGCTCACAGCCTCCTCCATCGACCCAACGAGGCAGAAGCAACCCATCACCGCCTCAAGAGACTCGAGGCCGGAGCATTAGTTCTGGAGCTCACCACCGATCAGGCTCATCCAGATCTCCCGGTTCTTGTGGCATACGCTACGACCCTGATGGCAAATGCAAGCTCTCACAGGAGGCCAAGATATCGAGCGACGAAGCTTGGCAGATGCTATTGAAGCATAATGCTCAAAGTTGGAAGAAGCGAATTGATAGTGCGTATCGCATTCAGAACTTTGGTATGCGAAAGATTCGAGCTATCTTCTGGGGCAACGAAGAGGTGCTCATGAACGACGATGAGCCGGAACCTATCCTCGCCATGCCCGAGCGACCAGGCTTGATGTCTACTCTAATCAGTGATCTACACGTCGTCATCGATAGGCCATCATTCCCAGTCAAAGACTACCCTATTTTCCTCCATCGGATGGGGAAGGGTATGCCACTTGACATGCGATACTCCCTCCTCATTCCACTTAGCGTTCAGATTGATATGGGAGAGGCCCGCATCACCCTGCGAGATTATCCACTACCGTTACTCCATGTGCCCGCAATAAGGCCTGGTCAGTCGCCACGTTTACCCAGCTGGTCGCTAAAGACCGACTTTGTCATTGCCGAGGAATATAGGGGCGATATATCGACGAAACACGTTATGGTCGAGGTGGTTCCTTCGGAGAAATTCACAGGCCCAGTGAACGCCCAAGGATTTAGTCTTGACGTCTGCCGAACGGTGTCTCCAATCAAGACCTACTCCGACGTTGACATTGCAATCAATACTAGTGCTCCCACAAGCATAACTTGGGGAAGCTCATATCAGCCGGCAATACAAGATATGATGATGATCATAGAAAACTTCTCTAAACCACAAGTGGATCCGTCCGACCGGACAGGCTTCTGGGACAAAATCCGTCTTAGTGCCCATTCGCGCGTCAACGTTGCCTGGAAAGGCGACGGAGATGTCCGACTGCAGCTCAAAGGTATGACGAGACCATAATACATAGTACCTCCTATTTTGCTAAAGACTTTGAAAGGTGCTCGGGACCCATATAATGTGACTGGCAATGGCGCAGGTTTCGTCATGTGTTGGCGCAACAACGTGCGCTGGGCTATCCACCCAGATGACGACCCCAGAAAGTTTATGACCGTTGACAGCGATGAATATGTTTTGGCTATACCAGACTATACTTATCAAGCTCGCGAGATAAACTTTGCACTTGGCCGCGAAGGAGAAACCTCAAGCGCAAGCAGCAAAAGGAATACTACAATGTTCAAGAAGGTAATCATGAAGCTCTCTGGTAACGTACGTTGGCTGGCTGGCCTCATGTTTGAAAGAGACCTGAAGCAAGGCGGTCGATCTTTTCAATTCTCTCCTCACTATCAAGTTACATTAAAGACTCCAGAGCATGCCAAAGCTCCTTCGGGACAGGTAGTTCGATTCTGATCTAAACAATTAATACTCGCTAATCAGGGTACAGGAGTACGATGCTTATAGAGGGTTCCGCAGTAATCACATCCATTTGTCAGTGGCCGTTACCGCTCCACTGGATCGAGATTGGACTACCAACAACATCAAGCCATCGAAGAGCTATAACGCGGTTCATATGACCCCCAGATTCTTCACGCATTTCTTTGATTGGTGGTCTCTGTTCTCTGGGGTCATGTCCCTGCCGATCCGGCAAGGCAAACTTTTCCCAGGGATTGAGAAATCGAGCAAGAAATTCGGTCGCCATCTTGCTACCATCAAATACAACCTCCTCCTGTCACCGCTCTTCATTGCACATATTTACAAACACAAAGACGTCGAGGACTACTCAGAAGACACAGTATCTGCTACTGGACTGAAGCTCAGACTTGATAGCTTTATGCTAGATCTACATCAGCGGCGCGAGGAATTCTCAACCCAAGGAAAAGGGCGAGCCAAACAAATGAAAACCAGTGGCATGAGGATCAATCAAGTGCAGCTTGACTTCATCTCGGCTGATATAAGAGCCGTGTCTGCCAGTATTGCAGGAACGGGTGCCGACGACGTCAAACGCGCGACGGCAGAAGATCTTGCAACTTACCAACAATCCGTCGCCACTGCCGACATATCTCGTTTTACGATACCGGACAATGACTTCACTTGGATCGATATGGACGATTTTGTCGAAATCGACTGGGTTCTCCCTGCCGAGACGAATCCTGAAACAAAGATTCTGCCCTTGGCCTTCGCTCCACACTTTACTTATTTTCGACAGACTGATCACCCTGTGGCATCATCAGCAGAGCAAGACAAGAGTAGCCCATTCGGTGACGAGCCAACGCATTTCTGTGTCATGTCTCAAGATAATGACCCTCGGAAGGTTCAGTGTAAGCTTATCGAAGAACGCCTTACGAAATTAGACGAGCAAATGGAAGTGCATCAAAGGATTCTAGGTGAGCAAGAGCTTCGGGTTGTTCGAGATTCGACCCGGGACTCGAGCTTGAAAGAGCAGTATAAGTTACTTAGCGAGCAGGGCGAGAGGCTCCAGGGCAAAAAAAGATTCCTCACAAGAATTCTTGCGCGCTTGACTCGCGTCATCAATGAGGGCAAACCCTGGACCTCAGCAGCCGTGGACACTGCGCCGATTGATATGACCGACGACTCGTCCGAGGAGGAATCAGAACTGGATTCAACACCCCTTGAAGGGTCCTCAAGCCCCTTCAGCAATCGATTCATCGTACACAATGCTCAACTAAAGTGGAACAACTCATTGCGGAACATCATTCTTCGCTATGTTCATCAAGTTAGCCAGCGACGCGGCTTCATCTACTACATGTCACAGAAGGCAGTCAAATTCATTGATGATATTGTCAATGAGCAGCACAGGCGCCATAGAAAGAATGAAGTTCAAGCGGACTCATCGACACTGACGTTTGAGTCTCCTACCACTTCCTCACTAGAGGAGGAGGAAGCCAATGATGACGACTTGAGCCTTGAGGACCGTATCAACGAGCTGCTCAATGATGAAACGAAGACCGTTGACGCTGATGATCCGAAAGTTGGTACAAAAGCACCAATGTCGGAGAAAGGAGATCTTGGGAAAGACATCTCGAAAGAGTTCACACCACAGAATACGTACCACGCTCGCTTGATCGCGCCACAAATACAGCTGCAAAGCGAGAAAAATTCTAGATATGTACTATTGGTAACCGCCAAGACCATAGGACTCAAAGTTGTGCAAGTGATGGACAACGATCGCCTTGCGGACGATATCAGTGGACTGGTACAGCGTCGGTTTTCCGTAGACATGGACAGCGTACAATTCTTTATGACGAGCCAGAAAACTCTGATGCAATTCATACACATTTACTCCGGAAATCGATATGGCGTCCCGAAGGGTTCAGCCTGGCCGCCGTGGGTAGCTTTCGAGGTCAACTTTGATTTCGACCATGATCCCTTTGGCTGGTCACGCGTAGTGTCAAAGACTTCCGCAAGCCTTCGCTATGACAAGTATAATACCTTGCGGCTGAAGTTCAATGATGAAGTTAGCGCTGGCAAGGTCGGTCGCAAGCACAGCCCAGAGGATATTGAAAGTCGCATTGACCACCTATGGGTCGATTTCCCCCAAGTCCGAGCTATCTGCGACTCAAGCGAATACTACGCCATATACCAGATAGTATTCGATTTGCTTCTCTACAATGAACCATTGGAGAAGGTCCGCAGTGAAAGGCTAGAAAAGATTATGCTGGCTTCCGACTTCAGCGACCTTAGTGGCGCCGCTCCAATGGTAACAAGTCTCCAAGCTCGAATCCGGCAGCTGGAAGAACTCAAACTCCATTTTCAAATATACGCCAAATATCTCGACAAGCAAGGATGGGGTGATCGTTTGGCTATCGAGCATGACCTTGCGAATTGTGAAGATGAACTTTTCTTCATGATGAAGGCAATTACTACTTCGCAACGCAAGAACGAGGATCGCGCCCAGACTTCTCAGACTACCGGACTATTACGGTGGTACCTCTCGGCATCCGAAGTTGTGTGGCATTTGATGAAAGAAAAAGATGATCCGCTCATGGAGATACAGCTCGGTAATGCCATGTTTGACCGGACCGATAACAGCGATGGCTCTAATCACAATACGATGGAAATTGAACGGGTACGTGGACTCAATCTTTTACCTGATGCCCTGTACCCGGAAATGCTGGGCCCTTATCTGGAGAGTGGGAGGAACTCTGCCGATGACCAGAATCTCAAGATGCTCAGGGTCAATTGGCACAGTCTTGAAGCGATAGCTGGTATCCCGGTTTTGGATCAGTTCGAAGTAGATCTATTCCCGCTAAAAGTCCAGCTCGAGAGAGAGATAGGTCGAAAGCTCTTCGAGTACATTTTTCCCGAAAACTCCGATAAAGGTAGTGGTGATAAGTCGCCGTTTCTACTCAAACACGCATTGCCCAGCGGAAATGTTGATGACGCATCGGACACAGAGACTCTTGCCAGCATCTCTGATACAATGCAACAGGCTACCAATGGAACAAGTGATGATCGACACTCGACAAGGCCGGCGTCGTTAGACATGAGGCTTCGAGCTACGATGGCCTTTTCCGAAAAAGATAGCCACCCCCGTTCAGCCCACAATTTCAAGCATGTAGCTCACGGCGGAGAGTCGCATCCACGCTTTGGCTTGTTCCAACACTCAAACCATTCGGTTCGATCTCAAACTACCGACCGACCCTCCTTGGCGGGTTCGAGCCCCAACCTGAGTAAGCGCTCGCATGAAAGTCTGGCAATCTCACGACAGTCTAGAGACGGCTCGTCCACGAATCTATCTGCCATGAACGGAAAGTCAGAAAAGCACAAGAGATTCCCCCTCAATCGGACCAACAGCCAGGCGACGACAACAGACAAATACAGGGACAAGCCTTCCGATGATCTCACCCAGATGCTGTCCCGAGCTTCCAATTACATGACTCTAGCCTACGTGAAGATTCCAAGCGTGGTATTATGTCTCAGCTACAAGGGCAAGGGCGAACGTAATATTGAAGATGTTCACAACTTCGTCTTCCGCATGCCAGTGCTCGAATACCGGAACAAAACATGGTCCAATCTTGATCTTGCCCTTCGACTCAAAAAGGATGTCATAAGAGCGCTGATTTCACACACTGGCGCTATCATTGGCAACAAGTTCTCCCACCACCGTCCGAGTAAGCAACAACAAAGCCGGCAGAGGGATCTTCCAGGTTCTTCAACCCGCGTGCCGAATACTAAAAGTCTTGAACATGGCCAGAGCAGTGATACGAGCAGTACACGAGATGGAGGTGACTCTGAGAGCTCTACTCGAGCGTCATTCACGTCACTTCCTAGTAATCAAGTGGCGAGGATAGATTCCTTCGCCAGCAACCTGAGGCATTCTGTGCGGAAGAACGGATTGCACAGTGAGCCACCTTCGATCCCAGAGTCCGAGGCTGAAGGGGATGACAATACGCTCAAAACCATGCGCCAGAGCTTAATCAGGCGATTCACCGGTGAGACGCAACGGCTCAAGCGGAGGGACACTGATAGTGGGGATCAGGACGACGGGTAAGACCTTCATATTGTCCCACCACAGTTCATCTGGCTGACGTAAAGGATAGCAAAACTACAAACAGCGTTCAGCTTTTCGGCAAGAAAATCCTAGACTCCATGGGCCAATAGATCCGGCTGTGTCCCTGTCGACCTTGTTCAATGCCCTGTGTCACCACTCACACTATTCTCATGACGATGTAGACACCACACACATCACCAATATCACCTACATCTCCTTCTCTCGCCATTGTTCAACAAGGATTCACACGGTATAGACGGGGCTTTGGAGCACAGGCTTGACGGAAGGAGGAACAAGGTGGCAAGGGCTGGGAGCCTGGGCGTTATGTACGGCAGCCCTGGTACTCTACGAGCTAAGGGTGGGAAAGGGGGCAAGATCATTCCATTCATGTTGTATATATTCCCCCATCCATTGTTTGTACATATCTTCTGGAAAGCTAGCTAGGGGAGGAAAGAGGAAAGGGATTAGATAAAGTAGCTGTTGATTAATTATGTTTCATCAAGTCTACCACACACTTTCTTTTGGCCGACTATCTTGAGGTTGGTCGGTTTTTCTTGAGAGGATAGATATATAGAGTACGCTTCATCTTCTTCTCGCTCCTTCCCTGATTCTACTCGTATATTCGTGCATAGGCGGCTTTTCGGAAGAAGTGATACGAGAGCTCTGCTTTAAGAAGGGCAGTGAGATGTATGGCATTGCGATTCTTGCCGAGTCGAAGAGTCGATAAGATGAGATGAGTTATGGCTTTTACAAAGCGGTTTTCTTTTTGAAAAGGGAAATCCAGTCGCTAATCATGTCCAATCCATGATACCTACCCATCTGCTAGCAGCGATGACGGGATACTTGATAGCATGGTGCACTTGGAAGTGCACCACTTGGTAAACCTACTGTCACGGATCGTCGACAATGTGTGCTTCAATAAGAAGACAATACCCCGAATGAAGTTCGATTGTTTTCAATTGATAGCTTCAGCCCACTTATGACCTAAAGATGCTATTGGGGGCTCTCCCATCTATCTATCTACAAGTAACCATTCCCACCGTCTAACATGTTTCAATCGCTAGTAGAAAGCCTGCCTGCCTGCCTGCCTGATGTCGCCCCATCCTGGAGACCAGCAGAAGAAAAGACGTCCGTGGACGTGTGGCACGCTCGAAAAGGATAAAGCGTGCGCCATGGCACCGCCGTTCGCTGGATAAAAAAAATTATGCTGTGTGTCGTGGAGCGCGTGACGGTCGTGTGGATTCGTGAAAATACCGTGCTATGCTGGTGTTGGATGGAGAGATGATGATGTGCGGATGTCTTACCAATATAGAGATTTGGGATTACCAAGTCGTTGTTTGTGTCAAGTTTACCGCCGATTGCCCTTCTGACATCGGAGGAAGCAATATGGTCGTGCGCAGCTTGTGCCACTCAAGCAATGGCCCAAGATCCTCGCAAATCAGTAGTTGAAGATTGCCAGATTACTTCTGGCCCCAAGCATGCCGGTCCTCGTAGAGAGCGGCATAAGAGGTCGGAGCAAGAGTGTTGGAATCCGATACCTGAAAGCCTCGCTTCATTTCTGTCTCCGCGAAATGTGAAGCACGCTTATAGCGCTTGTCTGTGTACTTGTCATAGACAGCGCAGTGATGCTTCCGTGCATCCTCGCAGCATTCAACGATGAGGAGGACAAGACTGCAGAGTTGCACGTAGGTATAGTTGGAATAGTAGACGTGAGCGATTGACTAGGAGAATGATTAGCTTCCTACCATTTGACGATCATGAGACAGACACATACCCAAGGACCCTTCTTGAGCATCATCCTGGCCAGACAATGCGCACCAGCTGCGACGAAGCTTGGTGGGCTGCCCACAAATCGCTCATCCATAATCGTTATTTCAAGGAAATACTTCGCCAAGGTTCTTGTCTCCAAATCGTAGTCGTCGGCTTTGCTAATCCTCCTTAAAAAGCTCATTGGCCCAGGCCAGCCGAGTTCGAATTGTAGCATGCTAAGCATGAAACGCTCAGCTTTGAGGATCTCGTCGACTGTGTAACCGCCATCCACCATGTACACAATTTCTTGCACTGATGGACAATCAATCTCTTCGTACTTCGCAGCGATGAAGATAGCAGTGGCGCCGACTAATTGAAGCTTTCCTAGGGAGACGACCTTACAAGATAGAAAGCGATCAATGTAATTGACACAGAGAAACAAGGTCTCCGGAAGGAGGTTGAAGCGATGATGGACTTGGACGATCCAGTCCATCAAAACTGCACGCATTGACCACTGGATCTCGGCTTGGTTGTCCATGTAATGGGCATTGGGGAGCATCTTGATCTAGAAGCGAGTTAGGCATGGAGATCATGATCAGGCCAAGGGAGCATACCTCAAGGTCTTTCATATACTGGAAGATCTCTTCGCCATATTCCGCCACCATGGTCGTGTCCCAAGCTTCGTCTTCTAGCTCTTCTGCTGTTTTTGAACCCTCTATAAGATGCTTGGCCGCAGCAAGCTCTTTCTTAGCCTTCTGATTAACTTTGGGGAAAAGAACCGTAGTAGCACCTCCAGTCGTATTATCTCCTCTAGACTTAAAAGACCGAGCCGTAACGTATCCTTCCTCGTCATAGTTTTCTTCTCCATCGTCATCCCAGTACTCTTCTGGCTCCGATACTGGTGCCAGCATTGGCTTCTGGGAAGCCTCTGACTTTTGCTTGACAAGATGATTGTCCGAAATCCGTTCCAAACATGGTCTGCTGGTTGGCTTTGGTACCTCTCCGTCCGACTTCATGCTCCTCTCGGCATGGCTGATAGCTGCAAGCTCGACAGGATCAATGTAGTCATAAGACTGTACTTGCCCTTGTTCGTCAATATAGATACCGTCCGACCTCGACGCTGCAGGCTCTTCCGATAGAGTCTGCGTAGCGGAGGTAACCGTCGGTCTTTCTTGTGGCTCTTGTTGTGACAAGCGCTTACTTTGTTTCCCTGCCTGTGTGGGCTGCAAATTCTGGTATGCATCGGCCTCTCTGGGTTGCTGGCGAGCTGGAAGCTCGCGATGCACTGGGACAACGGGAGTGAGGGAAGTGTGAACTCTCTGGAGATCTGACGTCGGTAGCTCAGATTGCGTAGGGGCAGGATCCTTGAGTATGGCTGACCCTTTCTTGGTAACGCCTTTACGCGTGTTTGCCGTCTGAACTAGTGCCTGTAATGGTTGTTGAACCTCGGGTAGTGGCTGGTTGACAGACCGTTGACTTGAGACGTTCAGGAGACTCTTTGATCCACAGAGCGAAAGGGGACGTTGTGCAGGTCTCAGCAGTGCTGTCGTTCTCTTGTCTTGTTGTGCTGGTATAGTCTTTTCCAACGCGTTATAGTCCCCTTTGGCACCAATTACCGAGTCGTCTTTACTCGGTCGCGAAATATTGGCGGTATTGCTGACGTCTCCGAACGCTGTACGCTTCGCAGCCATCTTCAGGCCTCCTGCGTTCAACATTGTTGATAAGGATGGGCTCGACTTGTTGCGTTGATGTAGAGCTTTCTGCACGCCAGCTGTCGGCATCGTATTCTCGTCCCCGAAGACACGGAGAGTACGTGTCGGTCTCTGAGGCTACGTATAAGCATGTCAGTCATTCATGCTTTGAAATTGATTTCCTCGGCTATCTTGCAGGTGATAGTGATGGGAAAATGACTAAAGCTTGCTCTGACTGGGATCGGAGAAGCTTGGTCCTGGGGACGACGAGGCTTGGCGGAAGTCATTGTTGCTTTGCTGCCTCTGAGAAAGATGGTGGATTTACAGAGCCGGTACAGAGCCGGAAGCTTACCTTGGCATCCATGCTCCTTTAACGCGTTCAACGTATCTTATGCGAATGATTGTTTGTCCAGAGGAGCTCCCGTATCCTAGCTCGCCTTTGCCAGTCTGACCCCTTTTGCCGTCAGCAACTGATGCTTTCGGGAATGCTATCTACATACCGTAGATCTGTTGATACTCGGCGAGTAATCGGTGGATAAAGCTTGTTCCTGAGTGCTGCTTAGAAGATGCCGTTAAGATGTAGTCTTCAAGTTTACGTGGTACCAGAAACCGGTAAAGACTATTGTTGATCCTTGATCGCGGCTTCCGTGGCGGTCGTCCTGGGCAACCGGGAGGCGCGCTAGCGAAAGTGTCCATATTTGCTTGGCTGAAATCGCGTCATTCTACAACACGACTCACCAAGCCCATACTATCGCCAATGGCCTACACAATGCCACATGTACGCAAGATTAGTCCAACTTATATCCATACCTTAGGCGACCATGAGTGAAGATTCTTAGATGCATACATGCCATATGGGGAGCAGAATCTTCCATGAGAAGGCGGTGGTGATGGAAACACGCTAAGTCACCAGATCACCTGACCGGAAATTGACAAATTCAACGATCCCAACCTCCGTCCTCCTGCAACATCTCGATATCTGTGAATATCTGCCATTGGTGTACACCAAGCCTCTGCGATTGCCGTGGGATGATTGCTTCAGACAGACAATTCGTGATGGTTTAGCCGCCCCTTCCGGTCTGCGACCCGAATGCGGAGAACCTATGAAGTTGCAATGCCCACTCCATGCTCAAAACCTTATTGGCCTCGGATATACTTAGTGACCTTGCGATTCGACCGATCAAGGGTACACATTTCTGTACCATCCACTGTCAGGACAAACACTGTTAGGATTGTGCTGGAGGGTTTGGTATAAGCGATGCGCAGGACGTTTAGGGACCCAGCCTCTCTATGTACCAATAGCTTACAGCAGAGGCTCCAAAGAAGACGTCGTAAGAACATGGTGACAAGACGAGTGATGGCCGTTATCGCCCCCCATGGTTTGAGCGGAAGTGGGGAGAAGATCTAGGCGTGCAGTAGAATGCCCGTCGATAGCAGCGGAGTATAGGCCCTTAGCGCGCCGAGGGATGTGGGCGGTGTTTGGCATGCTTCAAAGCGTAGATCCCCTCAATGCTTTCACAAGCCTATCGCTGCACCGTTTCAAACTAGAAAGTTTGCTCCATCTTGGACGAATGAAAGTTGGTGTCCTTCGCGACTGTCTTGAGCCAACTATCACCGGACTTTCTTGGGGTCTCGGCCGCCCGCCTAGAGCAAGGACAACAACCAGCTCTTGCGGCGTAGGGGCCGGTGAGGAGCTGGTCATCCCGATGGCCTCTAAACAGTACTCTGGAAACGCTTTGGCGAAGCTGCATATGGGCCTTATCAGTGCTGACAGGAGCCGTTGCTTGAGGGGCCAAATCAAGCGCTTGTCCCTACTATTGTTGCAAGACATGTCTGCTGGACATTCTATGGATAGTAGAACCGGCGCACAGGGTTTGTTCGTATGGGTTACAATCCTCGTTTTTTTTAGCGGCTTCTAATCTACCATAATATGCAAGCCTCTCAGCCTAAGGTTGGTTCGATTGCACGCTTCTCGAATTCACCGTCATCCGGCTCTCCTGAGACTTGAGGGCTCTCATCAACCTCTTACCGTCAGGTCTTACCCAGTTCGACCACTTGCAGTGAAGGGATTTCCACCTATCATTCAGGCTCTCCAAACGCGTAGGGCCCTGTAAATTGAGAAAACGGCTCATCTACAAAAGCTCATAGTCTACTATATGCTGATGCGATGTCGCTCGCGCAGACTTCGCTACATATCCAGAGGAAGGCATTTGTTCCCCAACATATCAGAACAATTGTAGAGACCGTAGTAGACTCGAGTATTCGTTGCAGACTCCATTCCTCAATGCTGTTATCCCCAAGTTGTGCCGAATGCATAAGTCAATCGGTGATGTGCAGGGTTTTGTGACTTCTCTCGTTTCCTCCTCTCCCACCAACATCACGCCAGAACATCAACTTCCTCCTCCCACCATTTCGAGCCATGCAATGTCATCGTTATCTTCTTCGATAGGTCGTCGGGAAAGCTAAATTCTCAAATAGCCCTCTCCTTGAATGACCGACTTCTTACTGCCGTTGACACTGCCGTATCGCTGGAGCGGAGGTCAACAACGCTGCGTCCGACCAGATTGTGTCGATAGCCACGTAAGTCTCCTCCAGGACCTCCACTTCAATATAGACCGTTCCTGTATGGATATGCGATCCATGTTTAAACTTCTTGTTACTGAACCCCTCTCCTGCACCTCATCCCTTGACCAGCGAAATTGAGAGCCTGTCTTGGGTCAGAGGAACTCGCAGGCAGCGTTTACGCAATGCTCTACATATATATGCTTTCTATGCACCTGAAGGGCTTATTACTGACCGTACTCGCCTCCCAGGACCATTGCTAGGTGCTGTCTTCTCTGAAGCCATTACCGCAATCTCAAGCCCTTCCTTCCAACATTGGCCATCCTCCCAGCCAAACCATCACACATCCGCACCTCTTCATCTTGGGTATCGGATACCTTCTACACTAGAGCAATACGGCCGCGCCATGGACGTAGCGAATCTGTTATCGTATGATCCACCACGCTCGGCTCGCCCTCAACAGGGTCCAGAGACCACACAACCTGAGCCTTTCAGAGCTCATCAATACCCAACCCGTCACTCAGTCATGTCAAATACCTTCTTTCTAAACAGCCAAAACTTTCCTTCGCCTCAAGCCGCTCAGCCCGCCAGCACACACAACACTTCCCCTAGCTACAGCCTGTCGCTAGTAACGCCCACTCCGAAAAATGTCGCATTCGAGCTTCTATTCGACGGTGGCTCCAATAGTCGAGCGCGACTACCAATGAGGGTACAGATATTCCCGCATGATACGACAGACTCAATCGTGACTACTGTCAAGAACTTCTATGGCCTCTATGAAGGAGCTGCTAAAGGTATCAGCTTTGAGGACGACCGTGGTAACATCCTTATCGCGAGGTATGAGAACTTTCTCAACAACATGACTGTTTATGTTCGGGTCATTCCAGACTACTCTCAAGCATGGCAGCTACATGGCCAGATCCTGAATCGCTCCGCATCACCCATCAGCGCACAGAGGGTTCATCCTCTTGAGGAGCCATTGCACATGCATCCTCCTCAGCCTTCTCAGGCACTCAGCTACGGCCAGGGTACCTCTCGACCGGCTTCTCGCGTCGCTCGGAAGCAGAGCGCATCCCCTCGTCTTGGCAGACGTCGTCGCAGCGCTTCTGCTCAAAAAATCCGCTCTCGCTCAGACGCCATGAGCCGCGAGGACAGCTTCCAAAGCCATCTTAATAACCCCAATAGCGACAATGCGAAGGGCTACACCAGTAGCGACGGCGAAGGGGCCTCCGTGACCAGCTCTCGCAAAGCTCGAAGCGAGCAGCTTGCGAGTGCTGAGATCAGCCTTGACAATATCCTGGAAGGGAATAGGAGGAAGAGAGCCAAGTTCGAGAGTTCTGTAAGTCTTTGCGAGAGCTACGAGTATGCTTGCTGTCCTTGCCTAACGATACTGTCCATTCTAGGAGTTACCGCTGTTTGTTCCCCCTCAAGTGCCCGCACCAAACTCGATCTCCTCTATCTCTCCTCAGAGGCGGTCAAACGGTCAAGACCATGCCTCTCCCTTTGCGAGACCTACACAAAGAGCATTGGCCTATAACCAACCCCTTCAATCTCCTCAAACTCATGTCTTTGTTGAGCATACATATGGCATCATTCCACAAAACAATACACCTCTTGCCGCCCCGCCTACAGTTCAGCATGGTCGTCGTCTTCGGGACCGTGCTAATATACCGGCCTTACCCGCTCGTCCGTCTACTATAATGGTGCCTCGAGTACAAGGTTTTGGGATCCTTCCTACGCCCGATCCAACGATCGCTAGTTGCATCTCTGACGAAGACGTGGCTTTGCAGCTCATGCGGCTTGGCGATGCCTCCAATTTCTCCCACGGGCGTACTTCAGCCTCCACACTCGATGAGACTCTCAGTGGGCGGGCCGATGTCGCTTCATCTGCCACTAGTGATAGCGATGAAGGAAGTGACCAGACTGAGCAGCCGTCATTACCAATGCCTCAAGGTCACAACCAAGATGGTCCAGCAAGCCAGGCAAGTGGATTTAAGAAACCACGCAAGCTTGTCAATGATGGCCTCCCTAGTGTTGACAGCATTGAACCAAGCGGCGATGAAGTAGATGGAGACTACATGTACGATGATCAGAAAGATGGGGTATTCAAGAGTGATCCAGATGACATGATCAATGAATTTGGCCAAGTCATCAGATCAAGATCATTTGGCCCCAAACAGCGCAACAGCTCAAAAGCCAGTAGCATCAACTCCTCAAAGATCACCTCTAAGGTAACCAAGCCGCGGACAACGGGCATGGCGAAAAAAGGAAAGCCGCCAATGATCCCTGCCACAAACAAAGTACCCCAATCGCCAACGTCCTTGCCCTCACAATCGCGCAAGGCGTCTTCCGCCTCGATCGTCAACTTCCAACATCAAGGTGAGGAAGACCTTTCGACCAAGCCTCGCTGCCAACGCTGCCGCAAGAGCAAGAAGGGATGCGATCGTCAGCGTCCATGCCAACGCTGTAGTGACGCTGGCCTCGGAGCAGATCAATGCATTAGCGAAGATGAGGGCAATGGCCGCAAGGGTCGCTTTGGACGACACATGGGCGTTGCTGTCAAGCAAGATGCCCTGGATCCCACAAAAGATCATGTCTTTGAGGAGGCCGATGCTATTCTAGGTGTTATGGGACCAACTCAAGAAAAGAGTAAGAAGAGAAAGCGTTAGATTAAGGATATGGCCGAAAATCTCGTTGTCCCCTCACTCGCATTCCCATTTTGGGGACTTGCAGAATGGGAGGATAGCCCCAAATGGCGCTTCAGCTCGTTGAGAGGCACGGGACAGCCGGTCCTGAGTTGCTCGATATGGACGTCTTCGGCAACTATGTGGCAAGGTATTCCCATTGACTCGCATCTCTCACAACTTTCCGCACGGCAACCATTCGCCGTCCGTCCAACTGGGCACCTTTACCTGCCATTCCACCTTACTCTCGGTTCCTCTGATCGCTTGTTGGATAAGCATCACCCGTTTCGAACAGTTTCGGGTATCAGCCTAGGCGGCGATCCATATTTCATAACTTGCTTTATGTCGCTATCAAAAGCTGTCTGATCTATTGTTTATCCTTTCCAGTGCTAATGCCAGAATTATGTTGATGAAAGCGAAGGTCATTCCAAAGGGGAGGGCGGAGTAAAGGACAGGGCTAAAATGGAGTTGGGCGAGTGCATTACAAGGACTTCTACAGGCAATTCCATTGAATGTATACAAATCTCAGTAGTAATCATACACTGAGAACAGTAGCCAAACAAGTGCGCCAACGACTTTCGGACCCAATAGCAAGCGTCCGTTGTGCCAAGAACTCTTTGTCACCATATCTATGTCGTTAAAATAAGCTCAAACTTTAGCTCACGGCAGAGCGGCAGGATCTGATCGTTCGGCAGTGACGTCCACAAAGGGCAATGATCATCATCACTCGCTTCGTCAGACATCTGTATGTCAATACACCAATCACATCTCTCACCATCATCTACTCTGGGTGTTAACACGAGTTCCCATTTGAGACGCCTTACCTTTGGCATGCCTCCGAAAGCGCAGCCTCGGCCTAAGCCACCACCCCAGCGCAGTCAAGGTGCCAGTCAAGCAAATGACAAAGGGCAAGCTCCAAGCGCACCCTCACCAAAAGCGCAGATCGAAGATGTCGATGAAATGCGAGATGATTCCCTATCCACAGAACCTGCCAGGGGTCCAGACCCTCAGCTATCAAGACCGGAACCTACGAATGCTACACAATCAACAACCACAACAACCGCCAGCTCTCCTCCACCTCCGCGACGACCGAGACAACGCTTAGCGTCAGTGCTTCCACGCAACTCCTCGAGTACGGCCTCTCTAGCGAATCCAGATGGCGAGACACGCCCAGCCGCCCTCAAATACAAGCCCAAATCTGCCATGCGCAAGAGCAAAGAGGAGCGTGAGATTGCTGCAAAGGCTGAAATTGAGCGTCAGGCAGCGAGACAAGCTTCGGAAGCAAAGGCGAACGGTAGTGAGAGAGGTGGATATTATGCGTGGGGGCGGGGAAGGGGCGGCTTTGGCGACATGGGTCGCGGCAAGGACCAGAGGTTTAACATGAGTCACGGTGCTACTGGGCATCTGGGTGGGAGCACGTTGGGGGAGGCAACAAGAGGTAGGAGGGGGAGGGGTGGATATGGAGGTGGAAGCGGCGGTGGCGGCGGGGGTGGAGGCCGAGGCGGAGGCGGAGGTGGGGGCGAAGGAGGAGAAGGAGGAGGAGTAGAAGAAGAAGCTGGTCGTGGTCCTGGTGGTGATGGTGGTGGGGGCCATACAAGGGCTTCTGATTCTACGTCTACCCGTGTTAAGAAGGAACCTACTGTCAAAGGAGAGAAAGAGAAAGATGGAGATGTGGTTATGGGTTCCTCTATGGCAAAGTCAAAACCCAAGCGAACGAAGATTAAGAGAGAGGATCAAGCGCCTACTTACGTCTCTTCGGACGAAGAGTTCGACTCTGACGGGAAGGAGAGGATGGACATCGAAAGAATCAATCTCGTGACTGATGATGAAGGTTCAAATGATCAATCTAATCCAGTGTCCGAGATTGCGAAAGGCAAAAAGCGCGAGCGACTATCACAGCCGCGGCTTGATCTATTGAGGCCTGTCAGAATCCAGCGACAAGAGCACGTCGAGCGAGCTGTAGGCGTTGATACCAATGCCAGCTCTCTGACCTCTGCTGAGCTTCGACGCAGAGCGAAAGAGCGTAACGAAGGAGGAGGTAGTTTGTTCCTTCCAGAAGAAGAAGACGCTGAGATACTATATTCTCAGAAAGTGAAAGGTAGGAGGAAGACAAAGGACGTGGAATTTTTGAAGGATGAGCGGAAATGGAAGGGTGTGTATCAAGATGAGGACGACAAGGACAGCATTGTCAAGATCAAAGATGAGCCTCAGGATGAGGGCGATGTCATGCTAGTTGATAAGCCCCTACAAACCGAAGGACCCGAACGTATGGCTGTCGACGAGGGGGAAACCCTTCATCTCAGTGGCGCGATACAGAATACTCTGCCAGATATCAGTGGATCCGTACCTCAGCATACGCAGGATATTGATGAAACGGCCAGAGAAATCGCAGACATCGAGAATACGCATCCAAACATGCAAGATGAAAATCACCAGCAGCCGGACGTCGAACGGCCACAAGCTGGGCTCTACCATAAAGCATACCGACCTCCAACCCGCGAGGAAATAGAAATAGCGAAAGCAGAGCTCTCCGCCGAAACGGACGAGATCGATGCGATCCTAGCCGAGATCGAATCCCAAACATCCACTTCCGAATCCTTACCTACAGCCAAAAGCGACAACACCAACGACCCCGTAGACCTATCCCACGAAGCCAACGCAATCCTCCCCATCATCGAAGGCGCAAACTACATCTTCCAACTCCCCCCCCTCCTCCCCTCCCTCCGCGACGCCTCCAAAAAACCGCCCCCACCCGAAAAAGTCCCAAACCCAAAACCCAAACCCACCTTATTACCAACCCCCGACCCCCCCAAACCCTCAACAAAAACAACAACAACGACCAACCCCTTCGCCTCAACCACCATCAAAGAAGAACAAGACAAAGACATCAAACCCGACCCCGACGCCCTAGGCCCCGCGCCCAGCATCCCGCACACCTACATCTCCGGCGGCATCTACCACCCCATCGGCCACGTGGGCAGCTTCCGCGTCCACAGGGGGGGGAAACTGAGCGCGAGCTGGGGCGGGATGGGTATGGAGGTGGGGAGGGGCGGGGGGGGGAAGGTGGATACGCTGCAGGAGCTTGTGGTGACGGAGTTTGGGAGCGAGGTTGTGAAGAGGGAGGATGCGGAGGGGATTGGGGGGGTGTGGGAGGAGAAGGTGAGGGTTGGGGAGAGGGTGTGGGCGTTGGGGATGACGAGGCCGGGGTTTGTGGCTGTGCCGGGGTTGGGGGGGGTGTTGTCTTGATGTTGGATGGTAGTGTGGAGGGGGAGGGAGGTTTGCGTGCGTGGATTGTTTTAAGACGAGGTCAGACCGATAGATTTTCAGAAAGGGCCACCTCACGTTCATACCATCATCCTGCCGATAATCCTAGATGCTTTATCAACGCTATATATCTATTCAAAAATCCATCCAACCGTGCTCCTCCAAACATCCAACCGACATACTCCCGCAAACCACGCTACTCCACACAAAACTTACACAGACCAAACACCCCCTCCGTCCCCAATCCCTCACAAGTCAATCCTCGAACAAACGACACCCAACGACATCGGCCCCGTCACAAACAACCACCCCTGCTTCCTCCCCCCATTCCCTTCGGGATCAATAGCAACAATCACAGCCGTGCTCGCCGTACTGATCGCCCTCCCATCATCCTGGAAGATCTTCTTCTTCTCAAAGCCTCCATCCGCACTCCGCCTTACCATCCACACCACGACGGGATCCTGCGCGGATGGAAAGGAGCTGGCTCGGGGTAAGCCGGCTAGTACGTATCCGCTGGCATCTCGGTTCGTGGCTTTGGCGTAGGGGTCGTGGAAGTAGGTGGGGTTGTCGATGGTGCTGAGGACTTGGATGGAGTGTGTGATTTCGAGGTGAGAATTATCGTTGGGGGCGGTTGGGTGTGCGATTTCCAGCACGCCGGCTGCGGCGCGGTTGATGAGGATTTCGTTGGCGTCTTTGCCGTGGCCGAGGCCGTTGGGGTTTTGGATGGCGGGGAGGGCTATGGTTGCGTGCACGCCTGAGGAAGAAGAGGTGGTGGTGTGGGAGGCGAGGGTTAGGTGGATTATATTGGCCCAGGGGGTTAGGTTGAAGCCGAGGTCTTCGAGGGTGCGGAGTTTGCCGTCGCGGTGGTGGTGGTCGTTTGTGATGTAGAGGGAGTGGGCGGAGGTGGCGTAGATGTCGTTGGGGGTGCGGATTAGGGGATGCCTGTGTATCTTTTCTGTTAGTTTTCTGTGATGGATCTTCTGGGCGGGTTTCGAGATGTTTTTTGGATGTACGAGTAGGAAGTGCATGGGCGTGGATAGGACATAGTTGAAGATAGTCATACGGCCAAAGCAGAGAGGACGTTGAGTCGAACCAATGACTTACCAAATCGATCTCAAGTGGTTGGCTTCAGAGCTGCCGATGCTATGGTGGAACAATTCGATCTGGGAGCGAGCTTGGGGAAGGATGGTGCCGTTGGAAACGACGTATGCGGGATTGGGGAGGTGATTGACGACGAAGACGTAGACGGAGTTTGGGTCGTCTTTCGGGGACCAAATGTCGATTCCATGAGTGATCAATGGTCCGTCGAAATTGGTGAGAACGAGTCTTTTCGCGGCTTTCGTCTGGTCTCTATCAGACTATGTTTTGATCATACAGCGATTTCGTTATCGAACCTCTGGATCTATGACAATAATGGTACCACAGTCTAGCGAATGCGAGATGTCGAATTTCCCAATACTGAGTATCAAGAAGGTAAGCCTTCGTTGAGATATTCCCAAGGGCCGGCAAATGCCAGAAGACTTGGAGAGAAGTAAACCTACGGTGGAAACCAATGCCAGCGAGTGTCAGCCTTCTCCTCGGAAGCACCGAACAAGAGACCGGATGGTTCATGATAATGCAAGTCCTCAGTATACAGCGAGTCAGGGATGACGCGAAAGTCTTCGCCATGGACATTCTGGATCTTATTCAGGGGTCTGTTAATTCCAAGCACCTCCACACGAAGGGTCAATGGTTTGTAGAGCACAGCCAGCAATGATCCGAGTACAGCGATTACGATCGAGACACTTTTGACGACTGTCATGTTGAAAGCTAAGAAGATCCCTCTCGGCAGTTGACTGAGACTGCGCAGTCGCTACGAGGTTGTCTAGGACAAGACTGATGGCATTAATGACTGAAAAAAACAGTCTTCATCTGTGCTCCTCGCGAGGACGTAGTTATTGCAGGACTGCGATTCAGCCCCAGCTCAGCCGCAGCCTATGATTCTAGGACTGCAGTCATTTCAACATACCATCATCGATCTGGAATACACGAAGGCCCATACATCAGGATCACAACACAGCACCTGGAGAATACACCGTATTCGTTGGAATCCTGACCTGGCCCTTTTGGCGAGTTCAATTTGTACCGAAATGCTTCAATGCTTGGCGAGCACGCGAGGACTCTACGTCCGTATTCTACGGGGTAATTACCCTTTACATGGACGACGGGTAGCACGCCATAGGAATAACACAGTTTCTTGTGAGTCCCCTCCATCTACCATGCATTTTTCCGAAAAGTCTGCAAGAGGAACCCACCACACATTCGCCACTCCAGTACGCTCGAGACAGGAACCACTGTTTGAAGACTAGAATTAGAGGCAGCTTTCCGAGATAGGTGCGTTCAGCGAATCAGTACTTATCATACTCCGTACAGTAGTGGACTTGAAACTAAGCAATCGCCTGAATCCAGATCACCGTCCTCGCTATGACGAGCTATACTACTACAAACGAGACTGCCATGCGCCTAGCGGCTGAAGCACTGGAGAAAAGCTACGATGCCATAGTAATCGATCCTGCCATGCGCGTCGTACTAGCTAGAGTGTGTGCCGACATCGAACTTTATGCACAAATCCTCTGGGCGTTCGAAGGTCTCCAACGGGAAGTGTTTGCGGACATATGCGCCGAGATACTTGGACCAGGCTTCGCTCCGTCAAGAATAGAACTAGCGGCAGCCTTTCAAAGGTCAACCAGTAGACAATCAGGCTCACATCTTGTCAATAGGATTAGAATGGGGAGATTGATGATAGCTTTCGTCGTCTGCATATTCATTGGTATATGCCTAAGCAGGCTTTACCACCTCGTTCGAAATCTTCCTAAGAGAGGTAGAATATTCTCAATAATAAACTCGAGCTGATGGCTTACGGATGCGTAGATCTTAAGGATAAGCAGCCGGGCCATAAGGATCATACTCAAGTACAGGAGTAACACTACCACTCGATAGCATCTTCCCGCATGATTTCTGATGGGCAAGTGTGAGGTTGAACAACAATAGTACTTTGTCCATGGCTTTTAAGGAAATTAAAGGGATAGGATGCGGGAGTTTCTATACTAGCGCCGTTCCTAAAATTTATTACGTAGGGCCGTGCGTAGAACTAAGCCTAACCTAAGCTATATTTATTAGTAAGCCTTATAATAAATAAACGCGTACCTACTTAACTTTATATAATATTCTATATACCTTACTATTATTATTTCCTATTATTACTATTACCTAAGAATATTACCTTATTATTATTATTATTCTCTACTACCCTCTATATAGCTATAATATATATATATAAAGATATTATTCCTACCTTATTATTATCTCTCTTAAATATAGGTTAAATAGCCTATATACTATTAGATTATAAAGGATATAAAGGACTCCTTTTTTAACTTAACTAACTTATATTAATAATAATTAATAGAGTAAGTAGACTTAATATAAGATAATAATTAACTAAGTCTACTTATTATTAAGGGTATACTATCGCTAGTACCTAGTAGCTAAGATAAATAGAGTTAGCTTATATAACTTAACTCCCCTCTACCTCCTACCTTACCCCTTAAATAAAAGGCCTTTATATTAGACTCCTTTATATAGAATATACCTCCTAAGCGTTTTAAGCCTTTATCTACCCTCCTTTATCTTTTAATAGATATCTAAGTAACGCGTTAGACTATATTTATATTAGAAGAAAAGCTAATATAAATACTTAAGGAGCTAGAGTTATACTAGTTATATATAGATAATTTCTAGTATTATAAGAAGATAAGAGGAGTAATTAAGTTAATAAGAAAGAAGCCTTCTATATAAGTCTCCTACTATTAGTATTACTTATATAATAGTAACTCTATTAATAAAAGCTATAATATTTATAATAAAAAACTCTATAAATATAAGGCTTATAATATAAAATTAAAACTATTAAAGACTTTTAATATCTTAAATCTAGAGATTCTAATATAAGTTAATATTAATTTATATTAAGATAAGGGTAAGTTATATACCTTCTATTATTATAACTCTAATTATATTAATAAGATTAAGATTAATAGTAAGGTATATATTATAATTATAATTAAGGTAGTAAAGAGCTATTATAAAGTTAATATTAATTAGAACTTAAATAGTATTAAGTATATACTAAACCTTACTACTCTAATAAATACTAGTAGTTATTATTTAACTCTTAAATATATTTATAATACTAGTTATAAGTAGATAGCTAGAAATCTAGATATTAGGGTAAAGGGGTTAAAGGAGGCGTAGGAGTTATAATAAGAGGCTTATATAAAGTTATTTAAAGGTAATAAAAAGATAAGGTATTAAAAGATTACTATTATAAAGTTATTAGATAAGGAGATAGTATATATAATATATTTTATAAAGTAAAGTATATAATATTTATTTTTTAAAAATATTAATTATTATAATAATAAGCTTTATAAAAATTATACCTAACTAAGTATTATTTCTATAAAGCTATATAAATCTTTACTTAAAAGGATATAAATCTAATTAACTTTATATATTAAGCTATTTAAAAATACTAATACATAGGAGTTATCTTATACTTATAAATTTAACTTATTTTATAAATATACTAAAATAGAAGCTCTTTACCCTTATAATATAAGATAAATATTACTACTAGATCCCTTATACCTATATACTCTTAGAGTATAAAGATAGTAATATTATAAAAGCTTTTCTATAAAAAGTAAAATAATAGTATAAAGGGAGGGGCGGTTAGAATCTTTATTATATAGTAATAGATAACTCTATTATAGAATAATAAGGTATATATAAAGCCTTCTAGGGTTTATATAACGATAAGACTAAAGTTAATTACTAGTTATACTAGAAGTATAATAAGAGATTATTAAAAAGAGCTCTTAAGGCGGATAATTATAAGTAGTCTTTTAAGTACCTTTATAAAGCTTTATATTTCTATTAGGGACTTAATATAAACCTAAATAGTATTAATATCGAGTTTGTATAAGAATATTAACTATGCTATTCTATATATTATATTATATACGAACATAGCATTTATATCTTAGCGTATACACTAAGCCTAATTAGGAGTACGTATTAATTTACACTATGAAATTATAATATTACCCCCCCCCCCTTTAATTTAGAGCTTTAGTGAACGTCTAAATTATTTAAAAACGTATTCTTTTTATTTAATAATAAATATCACCTAACTCTATATTATCTGCCGCTAGCTTATTATAGTTAGCCCTTCGCCTACTAGTATTAGTAGTATCTATATTTATATTAGGCTAATACTTCCTTAGTTATTATAACTTAATATGTTAATAATAAGTCTTATCTTATAGTATAATAGCGTTAGGCTTATATATAAGTAGAGCTAATAGCGGTTCCTATTCCTCTAGTATCCTAAATAACCTATATAGTCCGTCCTTTATAGTATACTTATAATAAAAGTTAGCTACTAAATTAGGATACCCTACTATATTAGTAAATAGTTATTATTCTAGAATATTATCCTTATAGCCCGTATACTTAATTTTATATATTAGGTATCCTTTCTTACCCGTTATAAGGTCTTTCCTTCTTCTATTAATAGTTAAGTCTAGCATTTCTTTAGCTTTATAATCTACTCCTTTATTATTAATATTTATTAGTAGAGGCGGTAGTACTACCTATCTAGGGAGCGGGTCGCTTTTATTAAGGTATAGTAATAATAGGTGAAATACTAGGAATATACCTCTTATTAACACTAGTAAATCTAGCTCGTAGGCTCCGTTATTAATAACCCTAATTATCTTATAAGGACCTAGGTTTTTATAGTCTAATAATTTATTTAGACGAGTCGTCCTAATATTCTTTACGTTTAGTATTATAAAATCTCTAATCCTAAATTCTAGTATAAGGTAATAATATCTATTAGCTTATTCTATTTATAGGGCTTATATCTATTTTAATTAGTCTTATAAGTATTCCTATAAATTCTTTATATCTTAAATAAATATATTTATAGACCTTATCTCCCTCTTAGATCTTTATATTATATCTTAATCCTATAGTATTTTAGGCTTATATCCTAATCTAGGTATATATCCTTTAGTTATTATAAACGGAGTAATACCTAATAATATATTAATATCTAAGTTAGCTTTAAACTCTATAATTAGTAGGAAGTTAACCTAATTATCTTAATTATAGCTAATATATATATAGAGGTACTACTTTAAAGTAGTATTCGCGCTCTTAGTCTAACTATCTATTTCTAGATAAAATACTATTAATAGCTTTAGTTTAGTCCTAATTTATTAATATAGTTATTACTAGAAGTAGGAAGTAAACTATATCCCCCTATCTAAGACTATAATAGAGGGGTATCCTTCCTCCCTCTATATCTATTCTATAAAAGCTTATATAATAGCTTTAACCTCTATTAAGTCTAATACTATAAATTTCTTCTTTTTAAATAATTAGTCTACTACTACTATTACGTATTAAAACCTTCTTTTATATTATTTATATATTAGAAGTAGCGTAATAAAATTAACTAAGATATCTTACTAGTAGCGATCTAGAATTAGTAATAGTTTAAGTAACTTATACTTATCCTTATAAATAGTCTTAGACCTCTTATAAGTATAATAACTCTTTATATAACGAGAAACTATATCTATTATTTAAGGCTAGAAATAGTAAGCGCTAACCTATTTATAGGTAGACGCCTATCTAGCGTATCCTCCTAGGGGCGTTTTATAAATATTCTTAATTATCTTTATCCTAAGTATTACTACGTCTAGTACGTAGAGTTAATAGCTTATATAGAGTAGATTATCTATAATTATATAATCTCCTAGTTCTAGATATAATCCTAATTTAACTAGGTCTTAAGGGATTTTCCTTTAGTTAAATACTTTAGCGTTAATAATCTATTATACTAATATATTATCCTTATAATAATCCTTAATAAGCTTTATAATTTCTAATTTAATAACGAAGTCCTTTATTAAATCTTTAATAGAAGTATTAATATTAGGAACTTCTAAGACTTCTAACGGCGAATACTCTATTAACTTATCGCCGCTAGTACTATCTTATTTACTTAAATTATATATTATAGCTACTACGTTAAGGATTAACTCCTTAGTTTTATTAATTAATATAGGTATAAGGGTAATAGCCTTCTTTACCCCTTAGTTAAGGTGGCGGTCCTTTAATAAGATTTATTACTAATATTTTAACTAATTATTATCTTCTAATTTAAGTAGATCTCCTACCCTTCTAGTAAGGCTATCAGGCTTTATTCCTTATTTACTAGGCCGATATTTTATCTTAAAGTTAAATTTAAAAAGAAACTCTACCTATTAGGCTTATCTTCTATTTAACTATTTAGTTATTATAAAGTATTCTAAATTCTTATAATCTATAAGGACTTAAATTAGTTCTTTAATAGGTATTCCTATAAGTTTAAGGTACTATTCTTTAAATACTTAAATAATAGCTAATAGTTCTTTATTATATATCTTATAATTATATTCTTATAATAATATCTTTTTTAATATAAAGGTTATAGGTTATAATATTCCTTTACTATCCTTTTAAGATAATATTATAACTACTATAAAATCTAATATATTAGATTCTAACTAGGTTTTTAAGTCGGGGTTAAAGTATACTAGAATAGGTATATTAATAAACGCTTACTTTAGCGAGTTAAATACTCTCTATTCTTTACTATCTATTATTTATAGAAATATAAATTCTCATTAATTTATAATCCGCGTTAGATTAGATAGCGGTACTACTATTAATAAGTATTAGTCTATAAATCTTTAATAGAAGTTAGTAAACCTAAGGAATACTTAGACGTCTTTAATATATCTAAGCGCCTTCTAGTTAAGAATAGTCTTAATCTTTTTTAGATTTATTTTTAGTCCTTTAATTATAATAATAAGACCTAGGTATTTAATTTCTATTATATAGAATTTATATTTATTAATATCTAAGTATAGGCCTAATTACTATAACTTCTCTAGTATAACGCTAATATATTTAATATATTTATATATACTATTACTATAAATAAGGATATTATCTAAGTAAGTAGAGTAGAATATATCTAAATATTCCTATAGGATATTATTAATAAATACTTAAAACATTCCTAGAGTATTATATAACCTAAAGGGTATAATAATATATTTAAAAAGTCTATATTATATAAGGAATATAATCTTTTCCTTATTACCTTCTTTAATTCTAATACTATTAAACGCTATAATAATATTAAATTTACTATATACTTATATAGTATATAATTTTACTAAGGTCTCTCTTATTAATAGTAGTATATTCCTATTATAGATAGTTAATATATTTAATACCCTATAATTAATATAAATTTATAACCCGCTATCTAGCTTCTTAATAATTAGGATAGGAGTAGTATAAGGTAATATACTTAGTTAAATAAATTTCTTATTAAGTATTTCATCTATATATTCCTTTATAACTATTACTTATTCTCTTAATATCCTATACGCTTATTTAGTAGGGGTAGTTAATCTAGGTTAGAGGTTAATAGTATAGTTAATAGAATAATAAGGGGGAAGCTTATTAGCTTTTATAGGGTTCTAAATATTAATCTACTAATAATACTCTTTAGGGACTTTCTTTTTTAACCTATCTATTATAATTAGATCCCTCTTTATCTTCTTAAAAAACTTCTTATAATCTTTTATAATAATTACTATAATATCTATTATAAACCCTAGTCTATATATCTCTTTAACTAGTTATTTTACTAATTATTTAAAGTCTTCTAGCTAAAGGGATATAGTCTAATTCTTATACCTCTTAGCTATCTTTATAAATATATAGGCGGATACTTTAGATATATCTCTATACCTTTATATTAGCCTAGATTCCTTCTCTTTCTTTAGGGAGTTAAAGACTTAACTTAGTTTATTATAAGTAAGATAATATATTATATAATAGTTAGAGTTAAAGGTAATAGACTACTCCTTAAAGGGAATATAAGGATTATATTACTCTAGCTAGGGTATACCTAATATTATATTAAATCTCCCTAGAGAGGTTATTAGATACTAATATTCTTTAATATAGTCCCTAATTATAAATCTAACTTAAATAGCCTAAGTAATATTTACTATAAGGTTATTATCTACTAGCCTTAATTAGTAAGGCTTAGTTAATATTATAAGGGGTAATTAATAATATTTAATAAATTTCTCGTCTATAAAATACTTTACTAAGGTACCTATATTAGTTAATAGTCTTATTTTTATAGTTCCTTCCTTTAAGAAGATAGTTCCTAGAAAATCTAACTATCTTCCGTATTATAGCTCCGTATATAATATTAAGGAGAGGTAGATAGTAGTAAGGTTTATATTTCCTATCTCTTCTAGCTATTTAATATATTTACGCGTATAAGCTAATTTATCCCTAGTAGTAACTTTACTAGGGATTACTCTTTTTCCTATTTAGAGCTATTAGAAGGAATATTACCTTTAAGTTCTATACTTATAAAGGCTAGTCTAGCGTCTACTTATTCCTTTATTAGGTTTAATATATTCTTATAAGGGGCGTTTAAATCTCTTAAGATATAACCTAGCTTAAGGTATTTCTAGTAGAGGCTATCCTTATAAATTCGGGCCTAGATATATACTAGAAATTTATACCGTTTTATTAATAACGGGGTCTTATTCGCCCTAGTATCCTTACTACTTAAAGGCTTAGTACTATTAGTAGTATTAGCTTCTTAAGTACTTATAGTCTTTATATTATTATCCCCCTTTTATAAGTTTAACTAATTATCTACTTATTATAGATTAAGATCTATCTATTAAAGATAATCTATATAAGCTTAGAAAGTAAGAAATATTATACCTAATACCTTATATCTTAATTAACTAGAAATAAGTTATTTTAAGTTATAAGTTTTAAGAATATTATTTAACTAGAGTAGGGTAATAGCTAATAAGAAGCGTATATAGAATACTTTAAAGGTTTCCTTCTTATCCTAAATACTTATTCTAAAGCTAGGATTATAAATATTACTATCCGCCTTAGTTATCTTATTAAATTTACTAAATATAGTATATAAATCCTTAATTATCTCTTCTACTAACTTATATAAGTCTATAATTATTAGATTAGTATAAGTATTAATTATATTAGATATATCTAACTTATAATAGTTATATATATAGTCTATCTTATCCTATTCTACTAGGAATAGGATAGTACTCTATTAGAACTTAGAGTATAAATATGTTACGAGTATAGACCAGCGGTCCTTATACTACGCCTAGCGAAGGTACTTCTCGTTACCGTCAGGTGGATTAGTCTATAGGGAGACTCGACCTACAGGTGGATTAGGTGGATTAGCTTACTAAACTATAGGAGCCACGTGTAGATTAGGTGGATCGGTCTACCGACCTATACCTCTTAATAGGATCTTATATATCTATATAGAAAGCGTGCGTTCCTACTTAGATAGGAGCTTTATACTTAACTTATATTATTAACCTAGATATCTCCTAGATACTAAATATAATACTTCACCTATATTAGACTAGTTTAGTACGAAGCCTATTTACCCTAGTCCTTAACACTCCTCTCTACGAGATCCACCTAGACTCCGGAGCCTTCTAGTTAGAAGACGACGGGTCGTAACACTTTAAGTACCCTTAAGATAAGTACCTTAGGATAAAGGGACCTTACCCCGAGTAAACGCGGTCCACGATAGTTAGTAATAGCGGAAGTTAAAGAAGGTATTAAAGTTACTAAGCTAGATTTATACTATAATAATTAAGATAAACTTAAAGAGTAGTTAGTATAAATATAACTATACTTCTCTTTTAATAAAGACGTTATAAGACTAAAGAAATAACTACTATTTATAATAACTTATATAAGAGGACGGGCCTAGAGATAGTCCGCCCTATTTCTTAAATAATATATAGAAGATCCTGATAATAACGATAATATCTCTATTAAGTTATAGATAGAGAGCTTAATACTCTTTTACTAGGAGATAAGACGGATATTCGGACCTTCTAATAAAGTAAGCGTAGTAATAAGAGTTATCTAGTACTTAATATAAAAGAAATCGGTATCTAAATACGTAATATAGTTCTAATAGTATTTTATAAGAACCGACTAGGATAATAACGCGCTAATAGTAATGTATTAGAGAGGATTAAAACCTTAGGTAAAGAAGGAACTTATACGAGACGGAGCCGTTTATAATAACTTAGACTTATTAATAAGAGCCTTAACACGAGTTAATAACTAGATCTACGAGTTAGTAATAGAACTACGTTATAATAGTAGAGTTTCTAGACTTAGTTATATAGGACTCTATTCCGGAGGAAGTTATAGGAAGAAGCGATTCTCACGCGATCCTTACGGTCTAATGCTAATAGAGTTAGACTTTACTAAGAAGAAGAAACCGTTTAGAGGTAAGAAATAGTAAGGGGGTAAGAAAGCAATAAATTACTATAGCTGTAGTAAACCGGGCTATATCGCTAGAGACTATAGGTTAAAAAATATAGTGAAACGACCTTAGTTAAATATATTAGAAAGAGTTCCAGTTAGGAAGACTAAACCTCTAAAGGATTAATAAGAAACGGAGTATAATAACACCGAGCTAGACGTAATTATAGATAATTTACTAGCCCTCGTCAATCCACCTATTAATAGAGAACTATAATCTAGAGAGAAAGAATTACGCGAAGAAATAGCTAAGAAATAGAGGAATATCGTAAAGATTAAATAAAGGCTAGTAGATATTTATAAATAACTCAAGGAATTAGACTCTAATAACGAATATAATAGTAGTTATATTTAGAAGGGAAAACCCGAATAAAGCCGAGAAAGCGAGGATGATTCCGACTAGGAAAACCTTAGCTAGACTTCTAAGAAAGAAGGTAATAGAGTAGTATCTCGAGCTTCTATATTAAAAGATCCACAGATAAAAGTCGAGGAACGGGTAGAGTTCTACTAAGAAAAAGTAGTAGGAGGACTTCTATAAAAGGAGTTTAGGAACGACTTAGTATATCTATAACACGGAGTAATATACTAGTTAGCCTACGCCGACGAAATATATATAGTTTACTACTAAATAAAGAGAAACTTAGGAAAATCTATTAGGATCTAAACGTATAGAAAGATTTAGTCAAGTTATAATAATATAAGTTATTATTAGTACTTAGTAACTAAGAGATCGAGGAAGTAGTTTCTAAACTATAATTAAAGATGGTATAGTAGTCTTTATAAGCACCTTAAGTATAACGAGTATATATTAGAGTACTACTTAGATAATTAGTATACCTATTTCCACGATAATTACAGAAAGTACATATATATAAAAAGAACTACCGGATTCCTATCCTTTTCAGGAAAAGAGTAATCCCTTATACTAAGGGGAAGTATAAGGAGATTAATATTCTTACCCTAAAAATATATTAGCTATATTTAACGAACTACGCTATATATATAAATATACCGGTTAAAATAGATAGTTAGTAGACTATAGTAATAATAGATTCTAGAGTATCTAGAAACTTTATCTCTAAAGTATTAGTACGGTTAGTAGGCCTACTAACGCGAAGAAAGA